>Ga0310696_10004873_pt1 | contig 16342 bp, 11 predicted proteins | sample AusTroGonzalo_MG_4_FD_203885 | JGI IMG/M metagenome (GOLD analysis project Ga0310696, IMG submission 203885) | Bovine rumen microbial communities from tropical cattle in Woodstock, Queensland, Australia - Gonzalo_02 (v2) (version 2) | ecosystem: Host-associated > Mammals > Digestive system >...
ATTCCGTTCGAGATGCCTCAGATTCCAGGCTATGGTACCAGTAACGACATCATGCTCATGGTAGAGGATCCCACCGACGGTAACCTGTCGGAGTTTGCAAAGCGCACTGAGCACTTCCTGGCCAAACTGTCTGAACGCCCGGAGATAGCCACTGCCATGTCAACGTACTCTGAGCGTTTCCCGAAATATCAGGTTGATGTCGATGCCGCCCAGTGCGACCGCGCCGGTGTGACACCTGAAGCCGTACTCAACACGCTGGGTTCTTACTGTGGTGGTGCGTATATCGGTAACTTCAACCAGTTTGGTAAGGTCTATCGCATCATGGCTGCTGCCTCTCCCGAGTATCGTCTTGACCCGCAGTCGCTGCACAACATCTTCATGCAGGTGAGTGGCGGCAAGATGGCTCCCATCTCCCAGTTCGTAACCATGAAGCAGATTGTCGGTCCGTCCAATATCGAGCACTTCAACCTGTTCCAGAGTATCACCTGCATCGTGAAACCTGGTAGCGGCTACACCGAAGGCGACGCTCATAAGGCCATTGCCGAGGTGTTTAAGGAGGAGATGCCAAACACGGCCGCCTACGAGTATAGCGGTATGTCGCGTGAGGTAGAGGAGACTTCCGGCTCTAATGCCACAGCACTCATCTACGTCATCTGTGCCATCTTGATTTACCTCATCCTGGCTTCGCTCTACAACTCGTGGTTTACACCTTTGGCTGTGCTGTTCAGTGTGCCGTTCGGACTGATGGGTGCCTTCGTGTTCGCTTATCTGGGTTATACACAGGGCATACCGGGCATGGATAACAACATCTATCTGCAGACAGGTGTTATCATGCTGATTGGTCTGTTGGCCAAGACGGCCATCCTGATTACCGAGTTTGCTACTGAGCGCCGAGCCCAAGGTATGACCATCAGTGAGGCTGCCTTCGAGGCTTGTAAGGAACGTCTTCGCCCGATTCTGATGACGGTGGCTACGATGATTATTGGTATGATACCGCTCGTCATAGAGGGTGGTGCCGGTGCCAACGGTAACCGAGCCCTCGCCCTTGGCGTCATCGGCGGTATGAGCGTCGGCACCATCGCCCTGCTGTTCGTCGTGCCCGCCTTCTTCATCGTGTTCCAAAACCTTCATGAGCGATTCCAGGGGACTCATCCCCTTACTTCTCCTAATGAGGGCGAAGAGTAATAACCTTAGAGATAAAAATGAATATGAAATATAAGAATATAATCCTTGCTACAGCCGTGAGTCTGATGCTCACGGGCTGTGGCCTATACAATAAATATGAAAAGACGGTGGAGGAACCTGTCAATATCTTCGGTACCACCGTCGGAGGAACTGGTTCCGCCAATTCTCTCGCCCAGATGTCTTGGCGTGAGTTCTTTAACGACCCGCTCCTGCAACAACTCATTGAGCAGGTGCTGGCAAATAACACCAACCTGAACTCCGCCCGTATTGCCGTGGAGAAAAGCGAGGCTTCGCTGAAGGCTGCTAAACTGGCTTACCTGCCATCGCTCTATTTCATGCCGCAGGGTACGCTCGCCAGTTTCGACAAGAGTGCGTTCTCAAAGACGTACAACCTGCCGTTACAACTTTCGATGGATGTTGACCTCTTCGGCAGCATCACTAATAAAAAGCGCGCTGCCAAGGCCGTGCTCCTGCAGGCCCAGTTGAGCGAAGAGGCTATAAAGGCAAACCTCGTCTCGACCACCGCCCAGCAATACTTTATGCTCTTATTGCTCGACCGTCAGTTGGAAATCCTTACCCAGACAGATAGTCTTTGGAACGCCTCGTTGGAGACCCAAAAGTCGCTCTATGAGAATGGTAAGGCCTATTCGACTGCTGTCAACCAGTTGGAGTCGTCGTACCTCAGCGTGAAGACACAGATTGTCGACACCCGTCGCCACATCCGAGCCACTGAAAATGCCATCTGCAAACTGCTTGGCGTCACTCCACAGCCTATCGAACGCAATCATTGGCTTGCCACAGCCCAATACCATACGTCTTCGGCAAACCAACGTATGTTCGATAACCGTTATTTGGAGATTGGTGTCCCTGCCGCGATGCTTGAACTCCGCCCCGATATTCGTTTGGCTAATGCTGCCATGGAGGAGGCTTTTTATAACACTCAGGCCGCTCGCGCTGCCTTCTTCCCCAGCATCACGCTCAGCGCCAGTGGCGGCTGGACCAACTCTGCTGGTAGCATGATCATAGACCCCGGAAAGATGTTCCTTAGCCTTGTCGGCTCCTTGACCCAGCCTATCTTCGCCCGCGGCAAATTGAACGCTAATAAGAAAATTGCCCAACTCACAGAGGAAGATCTGCAGAAGAAATATGTGCAGACCGTTATCGATGCCGGCAATCAGGTGAACGAGGCGATGGCCGACTGTGAGGCTGCCCGCGAGAAGCATGAGTACTACAATCGCCAGGTGGAGGTGCTCCACGAGGCATACAATGGTACTCACGAACTGATGGACAATGGTAAGGCCAGTTATCTAGAAGTGCTCACCGCCCAGGAGAATCTCCTCAGCGCCCAACTCTCTGAGGCCTCTAACATGTACAATGGTGCACAAGCAATCATTGCCCTGTACATAGCCCTCGGCGGCGGCACAAAGTAGCAATTTCCAACAGTGGCGGGAATATGTGGATAGCACCCTCGTATCACACTACTACTGCAATAAAGTGACATCGACACAGCCTATCTCACACGGCCACAGACGAAGTGGACCGTTGTGAGAAGGCTGAATGTATCGGGGCAATGTTTTTGCCCAGTGGATATATGAATAATCCTAAGATCATCAATGACCCGGTATTCGGGTTTATAAAGATTCCACGCGGACTGCTCTACGGCATCGTAGAGCATCCGTTGTTTCAGCGTCTGAACCGCATCAATCAGTTAGGATTGGCTTCAGTGGTCTATCCGGGAGCCAGGCATACGCGTTTCCAGCATTCGCTGGGAGCCTTTTATTTGATGACTGAGGCGGTACGCTCGCTACAAGAGAAGGGCAACTTTATTTTTGACTCGGAGGCAGAGGCAGTGGAGGCTGCCATCCTGATGCACGACATCGGACATGGCCCTTTCTCCCATGTCTTGGAGGACACACTAATTCATGACATCTCGCACGAGGAGATATCTCTGTTGATGATGGAACAGATCAACCATGATCTCGGGGGACAGTTGAACTTGGCTATCAGCATCTTTAAGGGCGACTACCCAAAGAACTTCCTACATCAGTTGATTTCGAGTCAACTTGACATGGATCGATTGGACTATCTGCGGCGTGACTCTTTTTATACAGGGGTAACGGAAGGAAACATTGGGTCGGCACGTATCATAAAGATGCTCAACGTAATAGACGATTCTCTTGTAGTGGAACATAAGGGTATTTACTCCTTGGAAAACTACCTCACTACTCGACGGTTGATGTATTGGCAGGTATATTTACACCGTACTTGTGTGGCCTATGAAAAAGTGTTGGTGAATATGCTCAATCGCGCAAAGTATCTGATACGGTCGGGACAAAAGGTGTTTGCCTCACCGGCCCTACTCTATTTCCTTACGAACGACGTAAACGCCGACAGGTTTGCCACCCACACAGAAGCGCTGACCTACTACGGCGAACTGGACGACTCTGATCTATGGAGCGCAATGAAGGCGTGGAAACACCATGACGACAAGATTCTCTCCACCTTGGCCACCGACATGCTCGATCGCCACATCTTTAAAGTCGAAGTTATGGAAGAGCCTGTTGAGGAAAAGCATATTGAGACTTTAGCCAAAGAGATATCCGCTCAGATGGACATATCTATCGACGACGCAAAACAGTATATGATGAGTGTCAACACAATCGCGAAAGACATGTATAACGTGGAGGATGACAGTATCACAATTCTTTACAAAGATGGTACGATTCGGGACATTTCAGAGGCATCTGAATTGCTAAATGTTCAATTACTTTCTAAAAAAATAAGAAAATATTACCTTTGTTATCAGCGTTTTGAATAATTTTTGTTATCTTTGCGGCCATAAATTGTAAAGGACATGGAATTTACAGCAAAGCAAATTGCCGATATAATTGGTGGTCGTGTGGAAGGCAACGAACAGGCTACCGTCAATACGTTCGCAAAAATAGAAGAAGGAAAACCGGGAGCCATCTCGTTTCTCTCGAATCCCAAATATACCCATTATTTGTACGATACGCAGTCGAGCGTGGTACTCATCAACGAAGATGTGGAACTGGAGAAACCCGTTGCAGCCACGTTGATTCGCGTGAAGAACGCCTATGAGAGCGTGGCTCGACTGTTGCAGTTATACGAGTCGATGAAACCTCGTAAGACGGGTGTAGAACCTCATGCCTACATTTCTGAAAAAGCCACTGTCGGTAAGGATGTATATATTGGTGCCTTCGCCTATATAGGTGATGGTGCGGTAATCGGTAATGGAACACAAGTGTTCCCCCATACAGTGATTGGTGATGGTGTGACCATCGGTGAGAATTGTACATTGTTTCCAAACGTAACAATCTATCAAGGTTGCAAATTGGGAAATAATGTAACAATACATGCAGGTTCTGTCATAGGTGCCGACGGCTTCGGTTTTGCACCGAACACTGATGGCTATGACAAGATTCCTCAGATCGGCATCGTGGTGATAGAGGATAACGTGGAGATAGGTGCTAACACTTGTATTGACCGTTCGACAATGGGGCAAACCGTGATTCGCAAGGGGGTGAAACTGGACAACCTGATTCAGGTGGCTCACAATTGCGAGGTTGGCGAAAACACAGTCATGTCAGCACAGGTGGGTATGGCAGGCAGTACAAAGATAGGTGCTTGGTGTATGATTGGCGGACAGGCAGGTTTCTCCGGGCATATCCACGTCGCAGACAAGACATTTGTGGGTGCGCAATGCGGCGTAATTGGTAATACCAAGGGCGACGGGGAACAGTTGATTGGCTCTCCTGCCGTGAATCCGAAGATGTATTTCAAGGCCCGAGCACTGGATGCCAAGTTGCCGGATATGTATCGGCAGATTGCCCAACTCCAACGTGAAATAGATGAACTCAAAAAGAAAAACTAAGATATGAAGCAAAAATCATTGAAAGGCAGTTTCTCCTTATTCGGCAAGGGACTGCATACTGGTCTTAATCTGACGGTGACATTCAATCCTGCGCCAGAAAATACAGGCTATAAGATTCAACGTATTGACCTAGAGGGCGAACCTGTCATTGATGCCATTGCTGAGAATGTAGTAGACACCCAACGTGGTACAGTACTAGGCAAGGGCGAGGCACGTGTCTCAACCGTGGAGCATGCACTAGCAGCGCTTTATGCCTCAGGCATCGACAACTGTCTGATGCAGGTGAATGGCCCGGAATTCCCGATCCTCGATGGTTCTGCCATCCAGTATGTCGAGAAAATCAAAGAGGTAGGTATTGAGGAGCAGAATGCGCCTAAGGACTGGTATATCATCCGTAAGAAGATAGAGGTAAAAGACGAGAAAACAGGTTCATCCATCACCATCCTACCTGACGACGAGTTCTCGCTTACTGTCATGTGCTCGTTTGAGTCGAAGTTTATCAACTCACAGTTTGCTACCGTCAACAAAGTAGAGGATTTCCCCACAGAGATCGCCCCTGCTCGTACTTTTGTCTTTGTACGTGATATTGAACCGCTGTTGCAGGCAAACCTTATCAAGGGTGGCGACCTGGATAACGCTATTGTGATTTATGAGCGTCAAACTACACAGGAGCGTCTCGATATGTTGGCAGATATGCTGGGCGTGGAGCACCGCGACGCTACAGAACTGGGATATATCCAGCACAAGCCACTGGTATGGGAAAATGAGTGCACACGTCACAAACTACTTGATATCGTCGGTGATATGGCACTGATTGGCAAGCCCATCAAGGGACGTATCATTGCTACCCGTCCGGGACATACCATCAACAACAAGTTTGCCCGTATGATGCGGAAAGAAATTCGCAGGCACGAGGTACAGGCACCTTTCTACGATCCGAACGAAGAGCCGGTCATGGATGTGAACCGTATCCGTGAACTGCTGCCCCATCGCTATCCCATGCAGTTGGTGGATAAGGTCATCTCATTAGGAGCCACAACCATTGTAGGCATCAAGAACGTCACTTCGAACGAGCCCTTCTTCCAAGGACATTTCCCACAAGAACCCGTAATGCCTGGTGTGCTACAGATTGAGGCAATGGCCCAGTGTGGTGGACTGCTAGTGCTGAACACCCTTGAAGAGCCCGAGCGCTGGAGCACGTACTTCATGAAGATTGACGATGTAAAATTCCGTCAGAAAGTAGTACCAGGCGATACGTTGATATTCAAGGTAGACTTGCTGGCACCTGTACGTCATGGCATCTCATCGATGAAAGGATATATTTTCGTGGGTGACACGGTGGTGGCAGAGGCATCCTTTACGGCACAAATTGTAAAAAACAAATAAAGATATGGCAAATCAGATACATCCATTAGCCGTTGTAGACCCTGAGGTTAAAATGGGTGACAACAATATCATCGGCCCATTCTGTGTCATTGACAAGAATGTCGTGATTGGCGATAATAATACATTCTTGAACAATGTAACGTTGCACTATGGTGCCCGCATTGGAAACAATAACGAATTCTTCCCGGGGGCCTCGATTTCCACGAAACCCCAGGATCTGAAATTCAAAGGTGAGGATACCACTTGTCAGATTGGCGACAATAATTCCATTCGCGAAAATGTCACCATCAGCCGTGGTACAGCCTCAAAGGGAACCACCATCGTTGGCAATGGCAACCTGCTGATGGAGAATATGCATGTGGCCCACGACTGTGTGATTGGGAATGGTTGCATTATTGGTAACTCAACGAAGATTGCTGGAGAGGTGGTTATCGACGATTGTGCCATCATCTCTGCCACTTGTCTGTTCCACCAATTTACCCATGTGGGCAGTTATATCATGGTACAGGGTGGTACCCGTACCAGTCAAGATATCCCTCCCTATGTGCTGGCCGGCAAGGAACCCATTCGCTACGCCGGTGTGAACTTGGTGGGACTGCGTCGAAGGGGCTTCTCAAGGGAAACCATCGATGCCATCCATGATGCATACCGTATTATCTATTCGCAAGGTGTGCTGAAAGACGGTATCGCCATGGCCCGCGAACAGTTCCCTGATTCGAAGGAAGTGGAATATATCTGTTCATTCATCGAAAACTCAAAACGTGGAGTCATCAGGTAATTGGATAAAACGCTCATCGTCATCACAGGCCCAACAGCCGTCGGCAAGACCCGCCTCTGTATCGATATAGCCAAACACTTCGGCATCCCAATTATCAATGCCGATTCCAGACAAATTTACAAGGAACTGAAAATAGGCACGGCCAGTCCTACCGATGAAGAGAGACGTGAAGTACAGCATTTTTTTGTCGGGACGCTGGGTTTAGAGGACTATTATAGCGCCTCGCTCTATGAACAACAGGTGCTATCGTTGCTTGATACGTTGTTTACGACAGATGACTATGCGCTGATGACAGGTGGAAGTATGATGTATATTGATGCCGTTTGTAACGGTATTGATGACATCCCGACAATTGACGACGAGACGCGTAAGACAATGAAACGGCGACTGCAGGAAGAAGGACTAGAGAATCTTTGTGAGGAACTGAAGCGACTCGATCCTGCATATTACGAAATCGTTGACAAACAGAATCCCAAGCGTGTGGTACATGCCCTTGAGATCTGTACGATGACAGGTAAGACCTATACCTCATTCCGCAAACAGGAGCAGAAACAACGGCCCTTTCGGATTATCAAGATTGGACTGAACCGTGAGCGTCAGGAACTCTACGACAGAATCAATACCCGTGTGGACGAGATGATGGAAAAGGGATTCTTGAAGGAAGCAGAAGAACTCTTTGGACTAAAGAACTTAAACGCCTTAAATACAGTTGGATATAAAGAACTGTTTGAATATATAGAAGGGCGATGGACGCTGGAAGAAGCCGTAGAACGCATTAAAGGGAACACCCGCCGATATGCTCGCAAGCAACTGACGTGGTATAAGAAAGATGAACAGATGAAATGGTTTCATCCAGATCAGAAAGAAGATATCATTAACTACATATTATCTATGCAATCATGAAAGAGATATTTGTAAAAGTCATTGGTTGGATAAAGGGTATATGGCCTTGGTATAAGGGTTTGTACAAGGGGCGTCCCTGGTATGTCAAAATATTGGCTGCTCTTGTTTCATTGGTTGCGGCATTCTTTCTTTATTTGGGTGCTGTTGATACAAACTTCCTGTGGCTTTTTGGTAAATCGCCCTCGATGTCTACCATCAAGAATAAGCGACCTGCCGAAGCCTCCATTATCTATAGCGCTGATGGCAAGACCATTGGCAAATTTTTCAGCGAGAACCGTACGCCTGTCACTTATGAGGAAGTGAACCCTGTGTTCTGGCGTGCTCTTATCGATACTGAGGACGAGCGTTTCTACTCCCATCACGGCATCGATTTCACTGCCTTTGCTGCCGTTGCCAAGGAGTATATTCTTCATCGTGATGCCCGTGGTGCTTCTACCATTACCCAACAATTGGCTAAGAACTTATTCCGTACCCGTAGCGAATACTCGACAGGCCTTTTAGGAAATGTTCCTGGCCTGAAAATGCTCATCATGAAGAGCAAGGAGTGGATTACGGCCTATAAACTCGAATATTTCTTTACTAAGGAAGAGATTCTGACACAATATGCCAACACCGTTGACTTCGGGTCAAACGCCTTTGGCATCAAGACAGCCTGTAAGACCTACTTCAATTGTAGGCCTCAGGATCTGACCCCTGAAAATGCAGCCATCCTCGTGGGCATGCTCAAGGCCACAACCTATTATAATCCTTTGATTAATCCCGAGAACTCATTGAAACGTCGTAATATCGTGCTTGATTTGATGCGACAACACGGCGATTTGACGGAATCCCAATGTGATTCACTCAAAGAGATACAGATTAAACTTGACTATAGCGTTGAGTCGGCTTATGACGGTGATGCCAACTATTTCCGTGAGGCAGTAGCCGACTATTTGAAAGGCTGGTGCGAGGATTATTTTAATAACCGCAATGCTCTCTATACAGAGGGTCTGAAGATATATACCACTATCGACACCCGGATGCAGAAGTATGCTGAGGAAGCAGCCCTGAAACAGATGAAACAGGTGCAGCAGACCTTCAACCAGCACTGGGGCAGCACTAACCCTTGGCAGGATGAACGCCATATTGAAATCAAGAATTTCATCGAGGACATTGCCAAGCGTCAGCCTGTCTACAAGTACCTCTCCAAGAAATATAATGGTAACGAAGATTCCATCAACTTTTACCTGAACAAGCCTCATACCGTCAAAGTGTTTGACTACGACAAAGGGCAAGTAGAAAAAGAACTCTCAACAATGGACTCCATCCGTTATATGGTGCGTTTCATGCACTGTGGTTTCGTAGCAATGGAGCCCCAGACGGGTCATGTGAAGGCATGGGTAGGCGATATAGATTTTCATTCGTGGAAATATGACAAAGTGACTGCGATGCGCCAACCTGGTTCCACTTTCAAACTCTTTGTATACACAGAGGCTATGAATCAAGGTGTAACCCCATGTGATACCCGCAAGGACGAATTCTTCTCAATGAAGGTTATGGATCATGGTAAGGAAGTAACATGGGCTCCCACAAATGCCGACGGACATTTCTCGGGTGCATATATCACCCTGAAACAGGCTTTTGCCATGAGTATCAATTCCGTCGCCGTCCGACTTGGACAAGAGTGCGGCATTGATAATATCGTGAAGACGGCTCACGCCATGGGCATCAAGTCCGAACTGAAAGCCACACCCTCACTGACACTGGGTGCCAGCGACGTCAACCTGCTGGAATTAGTTAATTCCTATTGTACCCCCGTTAACGATGGTAAGCAGATAGGTCCTATCTTGGTGGCAAAGATTGAAGACCGCGACGGCAAGGTAATCTATGAGGCCCCGACGGAAGCACGTCAGGCTATTCCCACTCGTTCCGCTTTCCTTGTACAGCAGTTGCTCAAGGGTGGTATGAGCGGCACGAGTTCCCGTCTGATGGGATTCGTTGGATACGATAAGGCTACAGATACTGACTTCGGTGGGAAGACAGGTACCTCCAACAACCACTCTGATGCTTGGTTCATCGGTACTACGCCACGACTTGTCGTAGGCGCATGGGTAGGTGGTGAATACCGGAGTATTCACTTCCGAACAGGTATGCTTGGACAAGGTAACCGTACGGCACTGCCTATCTGCGGATATTTTCTTGGTTCTGTGCTCAACGATCCCAATTTCAAGCAGTATCGCACCCGCTTTGCTTCTCCACGTGATGTAGACCTACAAAGTAGCCTTTATGACTGCGGTGGTTATTTTCAGGCACCTGCTGACTCCGATTCTATTAGTACCGACTCACTTGATTTCGAAGGTATGGATGAATACATAGAATTGGACGAAGAGGGCAACCCTGTTCAGAAAGCCATAGAGCCAGCCGAGAATCCGGAGATTAATCCGGAACCAACTGAGGCGCCTAATAGCGAAGCAACTAAGAACGAAGAATAGAATAGGATTTCGTCGATAAAAACCCCAGTTTCGTCGTCAAAAACAATCGATTGCACGAATATTATGTTAATATTTGATAAATTTGTGTGTTGTGCGGGCGCACAGAGAAAGGGGTGGGAAAATAGTCATCAAAAAGTTTGGTTGTTCCAAAAAAACTCCATACCTTTGCAAACGTTATCCTGAAAACAATCTTTTTACCTTAGGAAGCTAATACCTATTGAAGATAAGGAGCGATTGCTTGCGAAAGTCGTCGCTTTATTTTTTGTCCTTTATCAAAACGTTAAACTTTCCTAAATATTGAATAACTCTCAACTCTCAACTCTTAACTCTCAACTAAAATTTGTACCTTTGCACCCCGATTAGAGTCCGTGGGGGCAGAGTGAAGTGTGTACGGACGTACACCGCCTCGCGGAAAAAACCCTTTAATACAATATAAATAATGTACGCAATTGTAGACATTCAGGGTCAGCAGTTTAAGGTAGAACAGGGTCAGAAACTCTTCGTTCACCACATCAAGGATGCCGAGGAAGGCAAAACTGTTGAATTTGACAAGGTGCTGCTCGTAGATGCTGACGGTGCAGTGACGGTAGGTGCTCCGACCGTAGAGGGAGCAAAAGTAGTATGTGAAGTTGTGAACCCGCTTGTGAAAGGCGACAAGGTAATTGTCTTCAAGATGAAGCGCCGCAAGGACTCTCGTAAACGCAACGGTCATCGTGAGCAGTTCACACAGGTTGAAGTTAAATCAGTAATCGCTTAAAGTTAGGAGGACTTAGAAATGGCTCATAAAAAAGGTGTAGGTAGTTCTAAGAACGGTCGCGAGAGTGCTGCTCAGCGACTGGGCATTAAGATTTTCGGCGGTCAGCAGTGTGTGGCTGGTAACATCATCGTTCGCCAGCGTGGTACAAAGCACAATCCTGGTAACAACGTAGCCATCGGTAAGGATGACACGCTTTATGCACTCGTTGATGGAACAGTTAACTTCCACAAAGGTGCACGCAACAAGAGCGTTGTTTCAGTGATTCCTAACGCTGAAGCCTAATTATTTTCAAACAAGAAAAAAACTTATTCCAAACAAACAACAGAGTCCCACTCTCCTACGGAGAGCGGGATTTCTGCTTTTTTATGGGTTTTTATTTTGCAGTATCAGCAAAAATAATTAATTTTGCAAACTAGAATTGAATTCAACTTATAAATACGTATTTAATATGTTAACACTCAAACTCATCAGTGAGCAAACTGAACGTGTGGTCAAGGGCTTGGAGAAGAAGCATTTCCCGAATGCCAAAGAAGCCATAGACCAAGTACTGGCCGTTGACAAGAAACGTCGTGAGGCCCAACAGGAACTGGACAAATGTCTGAATGAACAGAAACAACTTTCTGGTCAAATTGGCAAACTTATGAAAGAAGGCCAGAAGGACCAGGCTGAGCAGGTGAAGCAGCAGGTGGCTGAACTCAAGGAAAAGTCGAAGCAACTCGACGAGACGATGGCCAAGGCTCAAGAGGAGATGACCACCCTACTCTGCCAGATTCCGAATATCCCCTACGACGAGGTGCCTGAGGGTAAGGCCGCCGAGGACAACCACGTGGTAAAGTCAAACCTGAAGGAATGTACGGCAACAGACACCGTCGGCAATTGGGATGTAAACCCCTCATTGGGTATCGCCAATCCCCTGCCCCATTGGGAACTCGCTAAGAAATACAACCTCATCGACTTCGATCTGGGTGTGAAGATCACTGGTGCCGGTTTCCCCGTCTATATTGGCAAGGGTGCCCAGTTGCAGAGAGCATTGATTAACTTCTTCCTCGCAGAAGCCAACAAGGCAGGTTATACGGAGATCATGCCGCCAACGGTGGTGAATGCTGCCTCTGGCTACGGTACAGGACAGTTGCCTGACAAGGAAGGTCAGATGTATCATTGTGAAATAGACGACTTCTACTTGATTCCTACCGCCGAGGTACCTGTCACGAATATCTACCGTGATGTCATCCTCGACGAGAAGGATCTGCCCATCAAGAATTGTGCTTATACAGAGTGCTTCCGCAGAGAGGCAGGATCATATGGTAAGGACGTGCGCGGACTGAACCGTCTGCACGAGTTCTCGAAGATTGAAATTGTGCGCATCGACAAGCCCGAACATTCGAAGGAGAGCCACAAGGAGATGTTGGCTCATGTAGAGGGACTATTGAAGAAACTCGAACTACCCTATCGCATTCTGTTGCTCTGTGGTGGTGACCAGAGTTTTACTTCTGCCATCTGCTACGACTTCGAGGTATATTCAGAGGCTCAGGGGCGTTGGCTTGAGGTATCTTCGGTATCAAATTTCGACACCTATCAGGCTAACCGCTTGAAGTGCCGCTATCGCCCTGAGGGCAGCAAGAAGCCTGAACTCTGTCACACCTTGAATGGTTCGGCCCTCGCCCTGCCTCGCATCGTGGCTGCTCTGTTGGAGAATAACCAGACAGAAAATGGCATCAAGATTCCAGCAGCACTGGTACCATATACAGGTTTTGACATGATTGACTAAGAAATATTTACCTTTAAAAATTTACGTTATGAATAAGAATGAAAAGTTTGTCATCACGATTAATCGTGAATTAGGCAGTGGTGGCCGCACCGTCGGCAGAAAGTTGGCAGAGAAACTGAATGTTCCTTTCTACGACAAGGCACTCATCAACGAGTTGAAGGAGAAGTTCCATCTGAACACAGAGGAAATTGAAAAGTTGAAGAGCGGAAAGAGCGACTGGTGGAGAGAATTCATCAATTCTGCTTTGTATCTGGGACAGGGTATGAACGAAATGTGGTATTATAATCGTATGACAGGCAAGGAAGGCTACCTCGTCACCAGCAACGATATGTTCCAGCAGGATAAGGAGATTCTGACCAAAGTGGCCGAAGAGGATTCTTGTATTATTGCAGGTCGTTCTGGTTTCAGTGTGTTTGCCAACCACCCCAACCACTTGAGCATTCTGATTCAGGCCCCGTTTGAGCACCGCGTACAGCGTATCATGGGCAAGCAGAATCTGAGCCGTGAAGAGGCTGAGAAGGTCATCAAGAAAGTGGACGAGATGCGCGAGAACTACGTCAAGAAATATACTGGCACTTCCCGCTACGACACCCGCAACTACGACCTCGTCATCAATATGGAAGGAAAGACTGAAGACGAGGCTGTTGACCTGATTCTTCAGTATATCGGATAAATAGAACATGAATAAGATCGTAAGAAAAGAGCAATTCTCTGAGAAGGTGTTCCTTTTCGAGATTGAGGCTCCGTTGATAGCAAAGAGTCGCAAGGCCGGAAACTTTGTCATCGTGCGTGTAGGCAAGAAAGGCGAGCGTATGCCTCTGACCATTGCCGCCGCAGACATTGAGAAGGGAACCATCACACTGGTAGTACAGATGGTGGGACTCTCGTCGAAGAAACTCTGCGCTCTCAACGTAGGTGACTATGTTACTGATGTGGTAGGCCCGCTGGGTAATCCCACGAAGATTGAAAAATATGGCACTGTCGTCTGTGCCGGAGGTGGACTTGGTGTAGCCCCCATGCTGCCGATTATCCAGGCACTGAAGGCTGCCGGTAACCGTGTGCTGTCAGTGATGGCAGGTCGAAGCAAAGACCTCATCATCCTTGAGGACAAGGTTCGCGAGAGTTCTGACGAGGTCATCATCATGACCGACGATGGTTCTTATGGCGAAAAGGGCGTTGTGACTGTTGGTATGGAGAAGTTCTTCGAGCAGGAGCATGTCGACAAGGTGTTTGCCATCGGTCCTCCTATCATGATGAAGTTCTCGAACCTCACCGCCCAGAAGCACAATATCCCTTGCGAAGTATCGCTGAACACCATCATGGTGGATGGTACGGGTATGTGTGGTGCCTGTCGACTCACCATCGGCGGTAAGACGAAGTTCGTCTGCATCGATGGTCCTGAGTTCGATGGTGCCCTCGTCGATTGGGACGAGATGTTCAAGCGCATGGGTACCTTCAAGCGCGAGGAACAGGAAGAACTGGCCCACTACGAGGAGCACCTGGATTCTGTTTCTGCAGGTGACGACACCATCGTCACAACCACCACGGATATCAAGATGGACAGCGACCCCACGAATGATCCTATCGAGGTGCTGACTGACCGCGATGCCGAGTGGCGCAAGGAACTCCGTGCTTCGATGAAGCCGAAGGAGCGTACGCAGATTGAGCGTGTCATTATGCCCGAACTCGATCCCGTCTATCGTGCAACGACCCGTACAGAGGAGGTTAATATAGGACTCACCAAGGAGATGGCGATGACAGAAGCCAAGCGTTGTCTCGATTGCGCCAAGCCTACTTGTGTAGAGGGCTGTCCAGTGAATATCAACATCCCGTCGTTCATCAAGAATATCGAGCGTGGTCAGTTCCTGGCTGCTGCGAAGGTACTGAAGAATACCTCTGCCCTACCCGCTGTCTGTGGTCGTGTCTGTCCGCAGGAGAAGCAGTGCGAGAGCAAGTGTATCCACCTGAAGATGAATGAGCCCGCTGTGGCTATCGGTTATCTGGAGCGTTTCGCTGCCGACTTCGAGCGTGAGAGCGGTAACATCTCTCTGCCTGAGATCGCACCTGCCAATGGCATCAAGATTGCCGTTGTAGGTTCTGGTCCTGCTGGACTCTCGTTCGCTGGTGATATGGTGAAGAAGGGCTACGATGTTTACGTCTTCGAGGCCCTGCACGAGATCGGTGGTGTGCTGAAGTATGGTATCCCCGAATTCCGTCTGCCTAATAAGATTGTGGACGTCGAGATTGAAAACCTTGCCAAGATGGGTGTTCACTTCCAGACAGACGTCATCGTAGGTAAGACCATCAGCGTGGAGCAACTTGAGGTACAGGGCTTCAAGGGCATCTTCGTCGGCTCTGGTGCTGGTCTGCCCAACTTTATGAACATCCCAGGTGAGAACAGCATCAACATCATGTCATCAAACGAGTATCTGACGCGTGTGAACCTGATGGACGCTGCCAATCCCAAGACAGACACCCCGTTGAATCCTGCCAAGAGCGTCCTCGTTGTTGGTGGTGGTAATACGGCTATGGACTCTTGTCGTACGGCTAAGCGCTTAGGTGCTGAGGTAACGCTCGTCTATCGCCGATCTGAGGTGGAGATGCCGGCCCGTCTCGAAGAGGTGAAGCATGCCAAGGAGGAAGGTATCAACTTCCTGACGCTGCACAATCCTATCGAGTACATCGCTGATGAGCAGGGGGCTGTAAAACAGGCCATACTGCAGGTGATGGAACTGGGAGAGCCTGATGCTTCTGGTCGTCGTTCACCTGTTCCCGTAGAGGGTAAGACGGTGACACTCGACGTTGATCAGGTGATTGTGGCAGTCGGCGTATCGCCCAACCCACTGGTGCCGAAGTCTATCCAAGGCCTCGAACTGGGTCGCAAGAACACGATAGCCGTCAACGACGATATGCAGTCTTCTCGTGCCGAGATCTTCGCTGGTGGTGACATCGTGCGTGGTGGTGCAACGGTGATTCTCGCTATGGGCGATGGTCGTCGTGCTGCCCTGAACATGGACAAGCATCTGCGTGGACAAGCCTAAGTCAGATATAATAAGCCGTCGCCTGGAGAAACGTTTGAAAGAACTGTTCGTCAAGGCGATGGCTACTTATCATCTGATAGAGGATGATGACCATATCCTCGTGGGACTATCTGGTGGCAAAGATTCTCTCTGTCTATTGGAACTGATGGCCTCTCGTGCCA
>Ga0310696_10004874_pt1 | contig 16337 bp, 10 predicted proteins | sample AusTroGonzalo_MG_4_FD_203885 | JGI IMG/M metagenome (GOLD analysis project Ga0310696, IMG submission 203885) | Bovine rumen microbial communities from tropical cattle in Woodstock, Queensland, Australia - Gonzalo_02 (v2) (version 2) | ecosystem: Host-associated > Mammals > Digestive system >...
GCTCAGCAATGCTGTCACCCGATATAATCGGCTCACCATTGTTCACTGCCGTAAACGTATAACCATCGTAACTGATGGCCATAAATAACCCATGTGTGGGGTCGCTGAAAAAGGTGAACAGATAGGCACCCATGTCCTTCTCGGTAAGTGCACGCTTGGATTTCGCTGTTGTTGACAGCGTCACGAGAGCAATCAGGATAATGAAAAGATATCGTTTCATTTTTATTTCAGTTTATTTTTAGCTTCTTCCATTACTTCTATTACATGGTCGCACCAAGTATCAAACTCTGGGTCTTCTACTTGGAGTTCAGGGTAAGACAAGATGTGTTTGACACAACGGCGCACCCCCTCGTCAAAGCGGGTGATAGCCTGAAAACCAGGGACGGCACGCTTCAGCTTCGTACAGTCGAAGCAGACGGTGATGCTCTTGTCACCCAAGAGATTTCCCTCAAAGTCCCACGACTTCGGGGCAACAGCTGCAAGGAATTCAGAAGCCACGTAGTAGGGCTTCAAGGTGACGTGGAGTGCATTGGCTACGCATTCATAAATCTGCGTCCACGACAACTGTTCGTCACTCATAATCTGGAACGTCTCGCCAATAGCCTTTGGATTGCCAAGCAGGCCGATGAAACCACAAGCAAAGTCCTCGTTCCATGTCAACGTCCACAGAGAAGATCCATCACCTTGAATGATGACAGGCTTTCCTTCCATCATACGTTTCAACACAGACCAGCTGCCCTTCGGTCCATGCACGCTCACAGGCACACCACGTTCACAGTACGTATGACTTGGACGCACAATGGTGACAGGGAAGCCGCTCTCACGATATTCTTTCATCAACAGTTCCTCACAGGCAATCTTATTGCGCGAGTACTCCCAGTGCGGATTGGCCAATGTCGTACCTTCAGTAATGACATGACTCGCAGCAGGTTTGTTATAGGCTGAAGCCGATGAGATAAAGACATACTGGCGTGTACGCCCCTTGAAAAGTCTGATATCACGTTCCACCTGTGCAGGTACAAAACCTATGAATTCACAAACGGCATCGAAAGTCTCGCTGGCTAAACCTGCAAGCACACCGGGCTCATCGTCAATGTCAACGATGACTTGTTTCACGTTTACCGGCACTTCGTCCTTACGTGTGCCACGGTTTAACAGCCACAACTCATGACCACTCTCTGCTAGTTGTCTAGTTACTGCACTACTGATAGTGCCCGTTCCACCTATTAATAATATTTTCATCATTTGTATGTATTTAGCAAATTAATACTATGTTACGTATTGTGATTGTTAGCCGCTTCATTTAACTGACGAGTCAGACGGATGATATCGTCAGCACTCTCCTGCATACGGGTGGTGATGTCGTCCACTTCGTCTGACTCCAGACTGTGATGACTGGCAGTGAGCACTTGTGCGAAGCCACTGATGATGTTGAGCGGCGTACGTATCTCGTGATACATGTAATGGATGAAATCTGCCTTACGACGGTTGGTTTCCTGCTTCAACTGAGTGGCATTGGCAAGTTCGTTATTACGCTGTTCAAGTTCCTCATTGACACGACGGATATCGTTGACTGATGTGGCAAGTGACTGCTGCATCAGGATAAAGCTGTTGGTCAGACGTCCTATGCTGTCATGACGATGACTGGGAGGCAGAGGCTCGTCGAACACCCCGTCGGCTATCCGCTGTGCCTGTTCGTCGAGCAGGCGCAGCGGATGGATTGTACGGCGCACTATCTGATAACAGACGAGGAGCAGCAGGAGCAAACCAATCGCAATAATCACCATAACCGTAACAAACAAACGGTTGTAGCGGCCAAAGATGTCACTCGCCGGACAGACGATGGCAATGCTCCAACCAGTACGTTCCAATGGGGTATAGAAGATAAAGGCATCATGGCCATCGACTATGGTCTCTGTCATACCGCTACGTCCAGCAAGCATAGCCTTACCAAGGACATTAACGTCACGTTGTGCTTCTGGTGCCGCATCACTAAAAATGGTCTCATGGAACAATTTCGCTGTATCAGGATGAGCCAGATACATACCCGTACGTCCCACCATAATAGCTGATGAATTGGGATAGGGCTTCAAGGCCGTGACAGCTTGAGAGAGCCATTTCAACGTCAGACTGGCGGTGACGGAACCGATGTTGTGACCATCATCGTCACGCATAGGACAACAGTAAGAAGTCAAAAAGTCTGGCGAGGAGAGCGTACCCTCGTTGTAGTCGTCGTAGGCATCAATCCAACAGTCTTTGCCCAGTGTTCGTGGTGTCTTATACCATACAGCTTCAAAATACTCGAAAGGACCTTCGCGCACGGTGGTGATACTATCAGAGCCTGGCGTCCTGTCACGTAGTGAATACGCCGAATAGTAACGTCCCTTGTCTGGGAAGAAGTTAGGTTCCATCGAGATAGCCATACCAGTGAGGAAAGGATTCTCAACAATGGCACGACGAGTAAAGACGAGCAGAGAGTCTGGATGCAGGTGACGAGGCGTAGTCTGTGCCAAATTCTTGGTCACGAGCTCTGTCTCGTCCATGATACCATTGATACGTACCACTGTATTGTCGAGGAGATGAGTGGCATGTGCTATGGCCACACGTTGGATATAGCGCTTGCAGCGATAGAACAGGTAACCAAAAATCACAGCAAACGTTACCGTGATAATCAGCACGATGATGATGCCGAGACGCAACGAGAGGTGTTCGCGAAAATTGCGGAGTAGTCGGATGGTCATGACTGCGAGGGATTTTCCATGAGTTGGTCGAGTAGCTCAGTAATCGTTTGGGTAGCCTGCATGATGTCGGTCTGGAGGACCGTCATTTCTGCTTTCGAGAGAGAATTATAGTCATGACAGAATGTTTCTGTGCTACGGCATATCTTAGTCACAGGAGCAGCCATACGGTCAGTCATGTTAAAGAGTACTTTTTCGCGCAACGTCTCATAGGCTTGAGCCTCTGAATAGGCGGCTTGCAGTTCGGTATTCTGCCAGCTCAGTGCCTCCTGTTTCTGCTGCATCTCTGCCATATAGGTGGCCAGCGATGCCTGCATCTTCTTCAGACTGTTCTGTAGACGTCCCGTCTCGTGTTCGTGATGGGCTTCTGGAATCGATGTGTCGAGGTTACCATTGGCAATGCTTTGTGCAGCATCTGCCAGAAGATGTACAGGACGCAAGTGGCGGGCTACAACCAGGAAGATAATAAAGAGCAGGACAATTACTCCAATGCCACCTCTTAATAGGAGGAACCACTGCACACCAGGGTTATATTCATAGATGTCCTGAGCCGGACAGACCACTGCAAGACTGAAGGCACGCTCACCAATGGGCTGCGAGAAGATAAATATCTCGCGTCCCTCGTAGAAAATCCGTCGATAACCCTGTTCGTCGCCTGCGATATAGGTGCTCAGCTGACTGCTGTCACGACGACTGACAAAAAGCTCCGCATTGGGCAGTGCCTGCCAAATGGTATTCTCAAAACCGTTCTCTTCAATCAGCCGTTCTATGCGTCCACGTGTCACTCGCAAAGACTGGTGTTCCAGACGTGCCGTCATCTCAGCCTGTGACAACATGTTATTGATACGCAACGCCGTATTCTCCAAGGCTTGCTGCGTCGTATCGATGGACTCTTGATGGATGCTGTCTTGTGAGAAGCGAGCCAAGAGGAAGATGACAACACCCGAGATGACTAGCACAAAGCCAGCCACCCACAGTGTCAGCTGCCAAGTAAACGAGGTGTGTATCTTCTCTATAAGCTTCATAATCGACTATTTAGGAGCAACAATATTCTTCAACGACGAACCGAAGATAACGTACTGCGTGTTGCCTGCAATAGTTCCCTCGTTCTGTCCCCACAGGAAGGGCCAGTCGTCGTAGTTTTCAAAGTGGTCTGGCTTGCGGAACAATAGACCTGGTGCTACATTGCCAGGAATGGCCGAAAAGTCGGCACGGTTGTTACCATAAAACACCTGCTTGGGACGGGCAGCACCCACAACAGCCACAAACGAATAGTTGTGATAGGGGTGGCAGCCATACAACCAGTTAGCCACACGATAGACCTCATTCTTACTGACGATGTCAGGGTAGTATATATGGGCATAGTTGACGGTAATGCCAAAGTTCAGCACGGCATTGACACCTGCCCAGTTGCCCAAACCGATGGGTACACCATAGGGATTCTGTGCGTCAAAGCTATGGATATATTCATTGTACTTCTCCACAGCAGGACGCAACTTCTGCTTGTAGGCCTCGTCCTTCATAGGAATAGAGTCGAGGGCAGTTTGCAGATTACGGGCTACATTGCCAAGACCTGTCAGCCAGTCGTCGTCAGCCTCAGCCTGTGCATCGCGACGACGCGGATTTCGTCTAATGAGCTTACTAGCCTCCTTGTTCAAACGATCTGCCTGCTTCTGTGCCCTGTTGGCCAACTCATCGTTATAACCCTTGAGCACACGGGCTGCCGAGGTAAAGACACCTGCTGCCTGCAGGTCAAGACGGGGATTGCGAGTAGTAAAGGCCCACATATCGTCAGGTGTACCACTACGTTTCCCATCAGCACTCACTTCGTAAGGTTTCAGTGAAGGATCGTAATGCAAACCATCAGTAATAGATGCTGCATCACCCAGATGGTGATAGTTGTCGAGTACGGAGTTAGATAGTGTCGACGACATGTGACCAATCTGTTCAGCCTGAGCCACGAGGTTCAGTACACCGTGCTCGATAAACTGCAAAATATCAGGTTTACCATCAGGACGGTGTAACTCTACATAGCGCTGTTCCTGCGAGACGAAGGTCTCATCGCGCTGGGGATGGAACAGCTCCCATGTGCGGATGAAGTTCTGTACCACATTGATGTTTGAACCCGTCTCTATGTCGAAATCGCCCGCATCGAAGAAGCCACCAACATTCAAACCAGGAATCAACTCGTAAGGCTTGTATTTTGTATCGGTAGTCTTACCCTGACGGTGCAGGTCGAAGTGGTCACTCTCAGGCGCCTGTAAATAGCCCTCCTTGAATGGCTCACCATGCCAGGTACGATAGCCTTCCGTCACGTACATGTGGTTCATGTGTATGGGTACCCACACGTCCGTCGTGGCATCGGTAATCTTATCATACACATGCTCATCAATGAGAAAATCGTTTGTCTTAGTCTTACCATACTGGATGTAATAGACACCTGGCTGACGGACACTCGAGAAGTCGAACTTCACATAATTATATTTATAATAAGGACCCCAAGCTTTGACGTCACTCCTGTAAGCCTCAGTAGTCGTGCCATCAGGATTGAGGCGCATCAGACTGGCAGAACCAGTCTGTACTGGATCGTTCTTGTCAAGCTCTATCACAGCCACCTTAGGCTGTTCAGGGGTATAGCCAACTTGCGAAAAGCCGATGTTGGGTTCACGAATCCAACCTGGAATAGCGTGGGGCTCTACCGTCCATGTGACAACCTTACCCGTCTGACCTGCTGGTAATACGCTACGCAACACAAACCATCCGTTCTGTGCCAGCATACGTCCGTCGTACAGTTTCAGCTCTGCATCATCACTCGAGATACGGATCATACGCTCAGGGGCATCCGTGGCTACCGTGATGCTATGTCCCGTCTCCAATGGCAGGGGGTCCACAAAACGGTCGGTTCCTCTGTCATCATATGTCTTAAAACCTTTGAACTGACGGGGTTTCTCGCTGTTGGGGCGCGTGATGGTCTGACTGGTGGCATAACGGGGGAAGCGTCCCAAGCGACCATCCATCGTGTAGGTCTTCAACCAGTACTGCGAGGGCAGGAACTCGATATTCAGTCCTGCCTCACCAGCGAGTTTGGCCGGTACTGGCTTGTCCAACCACACAGCAATCTCTACGGCCTTGCCTTTGGCTGTCACCACGATACGACTGTCGAAGTCGTAGTCATCATACCGCAGGGCCACCTCGATGCTACCCTTCTCTTTATCGACCTTGCGACTGGTCATCTTTGGCACCAAATCCCACTGCTCAGGGGTGTTGTTCAAACGGATGGCTCCACCCTGCACGGTACGGACTCCGTGGTGAATCACCTCGATACCAGAGTTCTTCTCGTCGTTGAAGCCTCCATTAAAGCTGTTGCTGAACACCAACACATTCACACCCTGGCGTTCGAAATACTCCAGGTCGTTAAGCGTCAGGTCTTGTGCATTGCCAATAAGAGCCGTAGCCAGTGACAACATGAAGAGGTATTGTCTCATGATTGTTTTGTTTTTGTGTTGGTATATGTTTTTAACCTCTTGCCATGTTGTAGATAGCCTCCATGTCCTTGGCCTCCAGCACCTTCAGGGCACCGCAGGTACGCTGATAGTCGCGGCTACACTTACGGGTCATCTCCTTGATTTCCTCGTCTGTGATATCCTTGCCAATCAGTTCCTTGATGTTAATCGGCATACCAATGGCATGATAGAAGCGCTCCATAGCCTCGATACCCTTCAGGGCAGTACCTTCAGGGTCTGTGAAGTCATTAGGAACATCCATTACATTAACGGCAAAGCGTACGAAGCGACTCAAGTTCTCGTGCATCACGTAGCGTGCCCAACTCGGCCAGATGGCTGCGAGTCCTGCTCCATGCGTTACATCGAACATACCACTGAGCTCGTGCTCCAATTGGTGGGTTGCCCAGTCTTCCTGAACACCCTTGCCCAGCAAGCCCCAATGGGCAACACTGCCGCCCCACATAATCTGGGCGCGATAGCGGTAGTCCTCAGGATTTTTCAGTACCGCAAAAACAGCATCCTTAATGGTACGCAATGTAGCTTCAGCCAGATTGGTGGTCAAGTCCATATCGTCGTCCTTAGTGAAGTAACGCTCGAAGATATGCATCATCATATCGGTGACACCTGCTGCCGTCTGATAAGGCGGCAGCGTCATCGTACGACGGGGATTCATGATGGCAAACTTAGGACGCGACATGTTGTTCGAATAGCCTATCTTCACGTCACCGTCCTCGTTGGTGATAACTGAAGCCTCACTCATCTCACTACCAGCAGCAGGGATGGTCAGCACGGATGCTACAGGTAGCATGGTCTTGGGAGCCTCAACCTTACCAAGATACAAGTCCCACACGTCGTCCTCCATGCACACACCATAGGCAATGCACTTCGCCGAGTCGATAACAGAACCGCCTCCTACAGCGAGAATGAAGTCGACACCCTCCTGGCGACACAGTTCGATACCCTTCTTAGCTAACGACAAGCGGGGATTGGGTACCACACCACCTAACTTAACATAGGCCACCCCACCCTCGTCAAGTAGGTCACAAATCTTGTCGAGCAGACCAGAGCGCTCAGCACTCTTGCCACCATAATGTACCAGCACCTTCGTGCCACCATATTTCTTCACCAGAGCAGCCACCTGCTCCTCACTATGTTCGCCAAACACAACCTCGGTTGGTGCGTAGTAATTAAAATCCTTCATAGTCGTTGTTTATTTTACATATTTCAAAATAAGCCAAGCACCAAATACCTGCAACAGCAGTCCAGGCCAACCAATGGTGAAGTCGGCAATCGTAGCAGCAATGCCACCCGTTAGGATGAACTCGCCCAGACAACCAATAGCCTTACTGACAAGAATGACACCAATCAACAGCGGCAGATTGACTGTTTTGAAGCGCTGGGCAGCCAGTCCGGCAACCATTGCCAGCACAGCCAGTTTCAGCGTCATGACAGGCATGACCTCCCAAGCGGGCATCCCAGTAATGGCATGATTCACCAGGGGTGATGCAAGGGCAGCCAGCAAGCCCGTCTTCCAGCCAAACTTATAGGCACCCACAAGGATGACCAGCGACAGGGGTGAGAAGATGACACCACCTTGCGGAATCAGGTGAAACACTTGAGGCAGCACCAGGTTACAGGCCACAAATACTGTAGCCCACAGGTACGTCTTTGCCTCATCAAAATTCAATGCATAAAGTCTTACGTTTGCTTCCATAATATGTTTGTTTTAAAAATTTATGCTTACGCCTCCCATAAACGTCGCACGAGGCATGGGATAGCCCAGATTAATCTCATACTTCTGAGCCAACAGGTTCTCGCCACGCACCCAAAGGCTTAGGGCTTTCGTGGCAGCATAGGTAATGCTGGCGTTCAACAGACAGAAGTTCTCTTTCGTCTCGTTGTCACCGACAGCCGTATAGAGATGGTTCACGTACTGCACACCCAGCGTAGCCATCCACTTGTCGTGATGGTAGTCAGCACCCAGATAGCATGTTGCCTCAGGAGCTGCCACAATCTTGTTCTTCATGTGCAGATACGAGGCGTTACCATTAATCGTGAGACATGAACTAACAGGATAAGCCGCTTCCAACTCTGCACCATAGTTCTCGATTTCACCCGTATTGACATTCTTCATATTGACGGTCTGAATCATGTTGTCGCCCTTAATATAAAAGAGGTTAAGGCCATATTTCAAACCACCGTCCAAACGATGACGCCACGACAGCTCGTAGTTCCACAGACGCTCTGGCTCCAACTCTTCGTTGGCAGACTTATACAGATACATCTCCTTGGGATTGGCACGACGGAAACCTTTGCTGGCCATCGCCTTCACCTCGCCTGCAGCGATAGGACGGACAACGATACCTGCCTGTGGAATCCACTCGTTACCAGCCACAGAGTGGTGGTCGTAGCGCAGACCAGCATCAATAGTCAACCAGTCTGTCAGGTCCTGACGGAAATCTACATAACCTGCGATATCATTAGCATGCGAATGACAACTTTGCATCAGACGCTGTTGGGTGGTAACCTCTTCACCCGTCTCACGATTGGTATAGTAGGCACGTCCATAGATATGCTGATAATCCACGCCAACGGTAGTACGGTTGCCCTCAAACAACTGAGCTGACTGATACAGAGAGACACCTGACACAGCATCCTTCGAACGGAACAGGTCTGTCTGGGGCTTACCACCTTCAGCATTATAGCCATCATTAATCTTATGGCGTCCAAAGTTTGAATAGACGCTCAGCGCACCACTGGTACAACCATAGTTGTTGCTCAGCGTTGCCGACACCTCACCACGTGTAACCCACTGATCGTTCTCCAGTTTCAACTGACTTACAGCACCTGGGTTCGAAGCATTCCAATGTGTCACGTTACCACTCAGCGAAGCCTTCCAATTCTCGTTCAGGTCGTAGCCCAGATTCAGATAGCCGCCATACTGTTCGAAACCCATATTTGGACGATGGTTGTCAGTACGACCGTACTGTGCTGCAATGGTGCTGCTGAACTTACCGCTACGCAACTGGTTCGAAGCCTCAGCCTGAACGGTACCCCAGCTACCTACGCCTACTGTAGCGTTTGTCGCGATATTATCGCGACCTACTGGACGACGAGTCACAATATTAATCACACCACCCATCGCATTCGAACCATAGAGCACAGAGGCAGGACCACGCAACACCTCAACACGCTCTGCCATCAGGGTCTGATAGCTATCGCTGAGGGGATGGCCATAGATGCCCTGATACTGTGGATGTCCGTCAATGAGTACCATCAACTGACCCGTTCCACCAGAAATACCGCGCAGGCTGACACCACCTGCTGCACCCGTCGATACACCATAGCCCATCATTGAGCGTGACGTGACAAAGAGTCCAGGCACCTGCTGCATCACCGTAGGCAGAATGCTTGTCTGGTGTTGCTGCGTCAGGGTTTCACGATTGATAATGGTAACAGTCATAGGCAGGTGGCGTACATCTACCGCATTACGCGTACCTGTTACAACTACTTCTTGCAGAGCCAGCGAATCAGCTGTCAACTGCGCCCTTACAGAACTAAAAAACAAAGAACAAATAATCAATAATATAAATTTTGGTTTCATTGTTATAATCTGATTACATTTCATATCTTTCATCTCGCTCATTTCTCATTTTGTACTGTCTCTCAGTTCCAGTCGTGCCTTCACAACGACGTGTTGTACGCTGTCATCGCCATTCATCTGATCCAATAGCAGTCGGAAGGCCTTGCACCCCATTTCCTTCAGATTCTGTCGGACGAACGAGATACGTGGGTGCGACATTTCTGACACCCAATCGCTCATATAGCCCACTACCGCTACGTCGTCTGGAATACGTTTCCCGCTATTGGTCAACGCCTGAAGGGCTGAGATAGCCAACAACCCATGGGCAGCAAGGATAGCATCAGGCGGTTCTGGCAATTGCAGCAAGTCGAGCGTATCGCTCAAACCAGAATTGAAACTGATGCGATGGCTTTTTACCAGTTCTGTCCGGATAGGGATGCCACGTTCGCGCAAAGCCTCCAAATAGCCATGCTTACGATCTACCATCTGTTTCTGCTGGTTTGGACCACCTAAAAAGGCAATACGACGGGCACCACCATCAATCAGGCTGTTAGTAGCCTCGCGAGCAGAAGCAGCATCATTAATGAATACAGACGAGATGTCCACATCGGGAGCTCTGTCAAATAGCACGACAGGCATATGTGCCTTTTTCAGCTTCGTCAAGTGACGAAAGTCTGTGGTGTCTTGCGACAGGCAAATGATGATACCCTCCACATGCATGTTCACCAACATTTCCAGACAGTTCACCTCATTCTCGAAAGTATCGTCCGTATCCGTGATGATGCTCATATACCCAGCCTTACGTGCCTCAGCCTCGATACTCTTCACAATGTGGGCATATTGGTTATACGAGACGTCAGGCACCACGATACCTATGGTTCGCGTGGTGTCATAGCGCAGGCTCAACGCAAAGGGATTTGGACGATAGCCCGCATCTTCAGCCAACTTCTCTATTTGCTGCTTCAATTCAGGACTGACACCATCCAGTCCGCGCAGTGCTCGTGACACCGTGCTGACGTTGACACCCAACTGGCGAGCAATATCTCGCTGCGAAATCCGTTTCATAGTTCTATTAATAAAACGCCACACTGACCTTAGTCAGTGAATGACCCTACAAAGTTACGACTTTTTTGGAAAAAACAACGCAACAACAGACCAAAATGTTGCGCAATGCGTTGCGTAACAAAAATGCCACTAGCTTTTCAGACTAGTGGCACACCATGCATGTCCATCAAATTTCCTCATTTGGGACAATTTATATACTACTGTTTGTGTTGGTTCGTGTTGCAAATTTAAGGAATATTTCATAAACTGCAATGAGAAACCCTCACAAATTATACGCAATGCGTTGCGCTGATACGCAACAATAGCCTGTCACTATATTTCGAAGTCGAGGCAAGAACGCTGAACAGTATAGGGACGAACCTTACCGTTAGCCACAGCCACGTGTTCAGGATGAACAGCATAGCCCTTTAGCGCCTCTTCACTCTCCAATGTACTGTCGAGCATCACGTCGGCATTCGACGATGCCAGGCGTCCATCAACATGAACTTTCACGTCAATGAGTCCTGGCACTTTTCCTACCAAGCCTTCCAAACCTGCCTTAATACCTGCCTTAACGGCCTTCTTCTCCTCTTCAGAGAGTTCTGGATTCAATGTCCAGAGAATAACATGCTTTACCATAATTATAAAGTTTAGAGTTTAGAGTTTAAAGATAAAAGATAAGAGTTTAAAGATTAGAGAAAGGGGACGGGTGCTGTGATGTGCATCAACTCACCCGTAACAGGATGCCTAAACCAAATCTCTGCAGCATGCAGCATTAACCGGCTATTAGCTTTTAGCTTTTGGCTATTAGCTTTTCCGAAGCCATACAGCTCGTCGCCCTCGATGGGTCGTCCCAATCCGTCAGGATGTGCACAATGAATGCGCAACTGGTGGGTGCGACCTGTTTGTGGATAGAGGGCTACAATATTAGGACTGATGACTTCGTAATCTGTCACCGCCCGTTTGCCGTGTTCCATATCAACGATTTGCCTTGGACGATTCATGGGGTCAGGACGCAGGGGCAAGGAGATAGTACCTCCGCCTTCTTCCATCTTACATCTTCCATCTTCCTTCTTACACCTTACTTCCAGCATCGCTACATATTTTTTCTTGACCTGATGCTTGATGAACTGTTCCTGAAGCGAGCGATAAACGTCTTGCGACTTAGCCACCATCAGCAGTCCACTTGTACCCATATCCAGACGATGAGCCACCTGACAACCAGGATAGCGTTCCTTCATCACCGTATCGACAGAATACTCAGAGACGCGTCCTGGCACCGACAATATGCCACTGGGTTTGTCGACCACCAGCAGCCATTCGTCTTCATAAACTACAGGAATATCCATCTTCTGAAAACCTGACAATTCTGGGTCAGGATCTACCTCCAAACCTTGCAACATCCACGTTAAAATTGGTTTACATTTTCCACGACACGCAGGATAGTAGTTCAAGTGCTGACGCAACTCTGTCTTCGTCGATTCACCCCACCAAAACTCAGCCATACAGACAGGCTTCAATCCATGCTGATAGGCGTATTGTAACAGCTTGGGCGCACAGCAGTCACCAGTACCTCCTGGGGGTAACGGATACTTCTGCCTCAGCTTGGACCTATCATAGTAGTCTTGCCAGATATCTACCAAATCTTTTACCTCTCCTCGTGCATTCAATAGCTGGTATTGATGAAATAGCCACTCTTGCAATTTCTGCGACATCTGCTTAGAGGTGAGAGGTGAGAGATGAGAGGTGAGAGATATGATTTTTTCTTGTTGCTTGAAGTAGCCATCTGGTTGTTGGGCGTCATATACGGGTGGCACAAAGTAAGGCCAGTCGTTACGTCCCTCCAGCAAACCAGAATAGGCAGCCAAAAAACAGACCCTCCCATCCTCCCTGTTTAGGGAGGTGTCTTGTTCTCCACCTATACAGGGGGAGTCAGAGGGGGTCTCTACAACAAGTACCCCAAACATCTTACTCTCTTGGGGATTGATGCGAGCAATCTCAGCCTGTACTTCCTTGACTGCCAATTGGCAAAGCGGATGCGGTTCATAATTAAAGGGATATGTAAACCGCTCCGGCTTTGCGATATCAGTATACAGTGGATGTAATACCATAAGTATTATTTTCTTAAGGGGCAGGTTTCTCTTTACCAATCGTTACGTTGGTATTACCCGTTACCTCAGCATTGTTACCACCGCCATAGACATTGCCACGGATATCGGCACCCAAGACGGTCTTCTTTTCGTAATAGGTCTTTCCTTCTTCGGCAACACCAGTGGCTACAACAAAATTACCGTCATTGTCACGGGTATAATAGTTTGTCACAGAAGAGCCCACATCCACTGTCTTAATCACATATACTTCCGACAGCGTACCAATATTGACATTAGTATTACCCTTGACCGGTGCAGCGTTTCCACCACCGAAGACATTATTGATAACACCTATCTTACCTTTAGCATGAGATGGCAAATCTACATGATGTGATTTTTCATCTGATTCCATAATTGTCAATGTCTCTCCCTTATAACCTGTAGCATTATACGTATATCCTTCTTCCTCATAACGGGAAGACACACCTACATAATACTTCCATGCACCCTCGGCAACACTTATATTAACCGTCGGATTACCCACCAAAGTAGCCGAAGGACCAAAACCGCCACCATAGACTTCACCGATGCTAGTAAACGATTTAACGTTTACCACTGGGTCTTTATAAAGTTTAGTGCCAGACTCTATGAGGGAGCCGTCAGCGTTATAGCCATAGACCGAATAGCCCGCCAAGTTGCCACCGCCGTACAGTTCACCGATGATAATGGGCTTACAACCAATCTCCTCAATATTCACCTCAATGGGTCCACGAATGATGCCACTGATATTGTTTCCGCCAAATACACGGTCGAACTTGCCATTGGTGATATTCAGTGTCACGCCACCCTGAATATCGGCCGCCTCAGCGCCGCCGTAAGCTGCTCTCAATCCTGGGATACATGCCATATACATTTTGGCGTCTGCATCCATTGGTGCACTCTTACCGCCACCATAAACCTCACCAACCCGGAAAGGACAACACGGTGTTTCACCATCCGTTTTCTCTTCAAGCAAGGTAAGAGCCGTTTCACGCACATTACCCTTCGTGTTCGAACCACCAAAGACGTAGTTGATCAATCCGCCGAATACATTCACGGCAGCCTTACCAGTACCATAGACATACTTTTCTTTAAAAATGGGTGCGAGTGTTATGTCTGTCGTTCTCTTTTCTTTGGTATTATATGTATCCTCCTCAGCAGAATAATCATAGAATCCCACATTGGCACCAGGATTATCCAACATGGTAGCCCCTTCGTCGTAGGTGATTTGGTCAGCACCATTACCGCCACCGAACAATTCGTTTATTTCAAACGTACCGTTGACCGTCACCTCAGTAGCTGGCGTCGATGCCGCATTTCCACCGCCATACACCTGTCGGATACTGGTTCTATCACAACCATCAATGATGACATGGGTTGAGAATTCCGTATCTTTATCACCTTTAGGCTTATAAGCCGCCATATTTCCACCACCATAAACGGCATTCACATCGTATCGTTCCAACACTTTTGCAGTCTGTTCACCTTCTGCAGGATTGGTAATACGGTCGGCATCTACGCTCTGTGTGGCATAAACATGCACCGTCACATCCTCCTGTGGCGAACTGTTCACATTGTTACAACCGAAGATATTACCTCTCACGATGCAACCTTTGGCATCATCTGCAACATCCTTGTTTAGATTGACGGTGACATTTTTCGAAACGGCAAACCTATACTGATCTACAGCGGCATTTTTGTTCACCGTACCCATACAGCCACCATATACATTATGATAGATCGTACCACCTTTCAGGTTAACGGTAATATAACCATGGTCCGTTCCCTCTTGCATCTTTCCGTAATTAGGATCCGTTGCTAACCTAAAGAAAGTTCCCACTGACGCGATACGTCCACCACCATAGACAGAGCCATACATCTCACCACCTTGGATATTCAGTTCTACGTTACCACCAACGGTTCCTGCCGTCAAGGCTGTAGGCGAACCCTGTCCACCACCAAACACATTGCCATCAAAACCGGAGGTAGAGCCATCTTTCAGAGAGCCGATGACAACATCACCGCTGATGGTTGTCGTAGCTTTATTCAACACATGGCCATCCTCACCGCCACCATGTACAGAGCCATACACCTTACCGCCAGAAACCGTAACAGAGGTGTTTTCCACATTAGTAACCGTATTGAAGAAGATGCGCTTGTCACCCATACCGGCACCAAAGACATGGCCGATGGTTGGATTATAAAGAATATTCTGCTTGCTACGTGGTACGCCAACAGTACCTCCACTCATGGTAATGATGGCATTTCCCCATACGTCCGACATCTCACAGCCACCATATACATTATTCAGGATATGACCACCAGTGATTCTCAATTCTGCATTGCCTCCAACTCGTCCTGCAGAAAACAGCCATTTACCCTGTGCATAAGGATAATAACCCGAACCACCTGCAAATACATTTCCATAGAAGGTATGTCCATCGGTACCTTTACGGTTACCACCCTCCGAAGAAACATTATTGGCATAATTACCGTTTTCATCCGCAAATTGGTCGTAAGGAGCACCATCGTCCACATACGTCCAGTGGTTCGTTGGTTTCAGTGTATTTGGTAATTCCATCGTCCAATCTTCTTCAGTATAAGCCTCTGTCATGCCATCACCGCATCCTATCTGGCCACCAACAATCTTTACCAGCGTATTCTGAACAACATGTCCACTCTCGCTGCCACCATAGACGCTACCCATGACAAGGGCTGAACCACTGATTGTGACATCTGTTTCATTATAATAGGCACAAATCTCTACATTGGGGTATTCCTCCGGATCCATTACTTCACCTCGTCCTGCTCCAAACACGTGACCATAGTCATCCGGACCTCCACCAGCTGACATCTGCATACCAGGAACACCAATATTGCCACCGCTAATGGCTACGGTACATTTACCAGTACCTGTAGTACAACCGATAGGCATTCCAAGAGCTGCCTCTTTATTATCTGCTGCTTTAGCTGCCACATAAGTATCGTCAGCAAAAGCATTATACGTACCAACCGAGCCCATGGCACCACCGCCATACACATTGTGTATCGTATGACCACCATCAATATTTACAGTAGTATTGCCTTTTACAATACCCGCATTAAAGTTGTAATACGTCTTTTTCTTTTGTTGGTCATCAGTTGTTTCGTAAGTATCGGTACCACAACCACCACCATAGACATTACCACGCATGGGATAGCGCGGACCTGAGTATTTGATACCGTTATAAGATATTTCCTCACCCGATATAATACCGATGGTTCCACTATGTACCTTCACATCTGTATCATGGAGAGTATGGCCATTCTCACCACTGCCATAAACAGAGCCCTTAATCAA
>Ga0310696_10004875_pt1 | contig 16335 bp, 16 predicted proteins | sample AusTroGonzalo_MG_4_FD_203885 | JGI IMG/M metagenome (GOLD analysis project Ga0310696, IMG submission 203885) | Bovine rumen microbial communities from tropical cattle in Woodstock, Queensland, Australia - Gonzalo_02 (v2) (version 2) | ecosystem: Host-associated > Mammals > Digestive system >...
TTGGCTCTGTATTCGCTCCTAGAAGCCTTGTGAAATAATCATTATCTCTGTCTCAGAACGACTATCCAGTTTTCAAGAAATTAAACGGTTTGTTCATTTACCCAAGTACATTAAAATGTACTCGCTTCTTGTACTACTTCTGTCTATGTAAATCTTTCAAAGAACTCTTTCTTTCAGTGCTTGTCAGGTGGCGTTCCTGATTTGCGGGTGCAAAGGTACGGCTTTTTTTGAAACTACCAAAACTTTTCGAGAGAAATTTTCATTTTTCATGCATTTTTTTGGTTGCTCTTGATGAATATCAATCGCGATTTTAGCATCACATTATTATATATTATAAGGGAAGATGAGAGAAACGAAAGGGATACGAAGAGAAGCAGAAGGAGGAACGGCAAAAGCACACCAAAGTTAATTTGTAATAAAACGATGGCTGTTTCAAAAAGAATTAGTACTTTTGCATCATCATAAAGAAAGAAGACCATATAAAATAGTAAAAAAGAAAATATGAAGAAAGTTATGATTGGAATTGCTGCTTTGGCGTGCATCGCCATGACCAGCTGCGGCAATATGGGGCAGGTACTTGGTGCCATGTCTAATGGTACCGGTGTAGTAAATGCCATCACAAGTGTTATCGGACTTGATAAGGTTAAAGCACAGAATCTGATTGCCACCTGGAGCTATGTAGGTCCTGGTTGTGCATTTACAAGCGAAAACCTGTTAGCCAAAGCCGGAGGTGAAGTAGCAGCAGTACAGATCGAAGAGAAGCTTCTGCCCTACTATCAACAGGTTGGCATCTCGGCCAGCAACACATACATCACTTTTAAAGAAGACGGTACCTTTACATCAAAAATAGCAGGTACCCCATTCAGCGGCAAATACACTTTCGACGAAACAACGCAGAAGATAACCCTGAAAGGCTTACTACTCTCAATGAATTGCTACACCAAAAGAGAGGCAAACGGCATATCAATTCTGTTCGAAGCCAAGAAACTGTTGACCGTACTCCAGACCATGTCGGCTATGAGTGGCAATAAAGATTTGCAAACAATAGGCGATTTGAGCAAAAATTACGATGGCGTACGCGTTGGATTCGATATGAAACGGTAATTTTTGCAAATATATGCACAAATATTTGGTCGGTTGCGAAATTTTGTATAATTTTGCAACCGATTTCTGAATAAATATACTGAGATGAAAGTAAAGACCAACAGATTAGAAGCTCTGCGACTGATTATATCAAGTCAGCAGTTAGGGAGCCAGGACGAATTGTTGAACGCTCTCCAAAAGGAAGGTTTCAAACTGACGCAAGCCACACTGAGCCGCGACCTGAAGCAACTGAAGGTTGCTAAAGCCGCCTCGATGAGTGGCAACTACGTGTATGTACTTCCCAACGAGACGATGTACAAGCGAGTTAGCACCCCCAACAGTATTCGCGAGATGATGAAGGTGCCAGGCTTTATCAGTATCAACTTTTCGGGCAATATGGGTATTATCAAGACCCGCCCTGGTTATGCCAGTTCTATTGCCTGGAACATAGACAACAGCGATGTACCTGAGATCTTAGGTACAATTGCCGGCGACGACACCATTTTTATTGTAATTAAAGAAGGTGTTAAGCATCAGGATATAGTAGAAGCACTGACTGATGTTGTGCCCAACATGAGATAATTGACATATTGATAATAGATAAATAGATGGAAGAAGAAATTGAAGTCTTGGTAGCTGGCCCAGAGCACGAGAAGTATGTAGATACGATTCTCGATACCATTGCAGAAGCTGCAAAGGTACGTGGTACAGGTATTGCCAAGAGAACACATGAGTATCTGGCCAAGAAGATGATGGAGGCAAAAGCTGTCATCGCCCTGACCAAAGAGGGAAGATTTGCAGGATTCAGTTACATTGAGACTTGGGAGAACCAACAATACGTAACAACCTCAGGACTGATTGTGCATCCCGACTTCAGAGGCAAGCATATTGCCAAGCGCATTAAGGACATGACCTTTACACTGGCCCGCACCCGTTGGCCACACGCCAAGATATTCTCACTGACAAGTGGTGCCGCAGTGATGGCAATGAACACAGCACTTGGCTATCAACCAGTTACCTTTGCCGACTTAACCGACGACGAAGCATTCTGGAAAGGTTGCGAGGGATGTTGCAATGTCGATGTTCTGCATCGCACAGGTCGCAAATACTGTATCTGCACAGCTATGCTCTATGATCCAACAGAGCACCTGCCAGCAAAGATATCCGACGAAGTGCTGGAGCGCATTCGCAAGATTGACGGCGAGGAGTAAAGAATTTATTATTGACAATTGATAATTGATAATTAAAGATATGGCAAACAAGAAAGTAGTAGTCGCATTTTCAGGAGGTCTCGACACCTCTTACACAGTTATGAAACTTACCCAGGATGGCTGGGATGTATATGCTGCCTGCGCCAACACAGGTGGTTTTAGCGACGAGCAGTTGAAGAAGAACGAGGAGAACGCATTCAAACTGGGCGCTAAGGCCTACGTGACCCTCGACGTAACTCATGAGTATTACGAGAAGTCTCTGAAATATATGATTTTCGGAAACGTACTGCGTAATAACTGCTATCCTATTTCTGTAAGTAGCGAGCGTATTTTCCAGGCCATCGCCATTGCCCGTTATGCCAAGGAGATTGGTGCCGATGCTATCGCACACGGCTCAACAGGTGCAGGTAACGATCAGATCCGCTTCGACATGACCTTCCTGGTGATGGCTCCTGGCGTAGAGATTATCACCCTGACCCGCGATAAGAAGCTGACTCGTAAGGAGGAGGTTGACTATCTTAACGAGCATGGTTTCTTTGCCGACTTCACCAAGCTGAAGTACTCATACAACGTAGGTATCTGGGGTACCTCTATCTGCGGTGGCGAGCTGCTTGACCCAACACAGGGTCTGCCCGAAGAGGCTTACCTGAAGCACGTTACTGCTCCTGAGCAGGAGGCCACATTGAAGATTACCTTCGACAAGGGTGAGATTGTAGCTGTAAACGACGAGAAGTTCGACGACAAGGTTAAGGCCATCCAGAAGATTGAGGAGATTGGCGCATCTTACGCCATTGGTCGCGATGCGAACGTAGGTGACACCATCATCGGCATCAAGGGCCGCGTAGGCTTCGAGGCAGCTGCTCCAAAGCTGATTATCGAGGCACACCGCCTGCTGGAGAAGTCAACCCTCTCTAAGTGGCAGCAGTACTGGAAGGATCAGGTAGCCAACTGGTATGGCATGTTCTTACACGAGAGTCAGTACCTGGAGCCAGTTATGCCCGATATCGAGGCAATGCTCACCAGCAGCCAGCGCAATGTAACCGGTACTGCCATCCTGAAGCTCCGTCCTTACGGATTCGAGACTGTTGGTATCGATAGCGCTAACGACCTGACCAAGAGTAAACTTGGCGAATATGGTGAGACTCAGACCGGTTGGACAGCCGACGAGGCCAAGGGCTTCATCAAGGTTTCGAGCACACCTCTGCGTGTTTACTACGGTATCCATAAAGACGAGAAGAGATGATAAAAGTAGGAATATTAGGTGCAGCAGGCTATACAGGCGGAGAATTAATCCGCTTGCTGCTCAACCATCCTAAGGCAGAGATTGTGTTTGCCAACTCAGAGAGCAACGCCGGCAATCTGGTATCAGATGTGCACGAAGGCCTCATTGGCGACACCAATCTGAAGTTTACCGACGAAATGCCTTTTGATAAGGTGGATGTGGTATTCTTCTGTTTCGGCCATGGAAAAAGTGAGGCGTTCCTCAAGGAACACGCCATCCCAGCCAACGTAAAAATCATCGACTTGGCACAGGACTTCCGCATCAAAGGCGACCACGACTATGTATATGGTCTGCCCGAGATAAACAAGGAGGATATCCAAAAGGCACAGCACTTGGCCAACCCTGGTTGCTTTGCCACCTGCATCCAAGTGGCACTGTTGCCTGCCGCCTATCTGAATCTGTTGAAGGAGGATGTGGCTGTTAATGCCATCACCGGTTCTACAGGAGCCGGTCAGAAGCCAGGCGCTACCACTCACTTCTCGTGGCGCAACAACAACCTGAGCATCTACAAGCCATTCCAGCATCAGCACATTGCCGAGATTCGACAAAGTCTGAAGCAGGTACAGGGATATCTGGATGCTGATATCGACTTCATTCCCTACCGTGGTGACTTTGCCCGCGGCATCTTCTGCACTGCAGTCATCAAGACACCTGCTCCAGTAGAGGATGTGATTGAAGCATACAAGGACTTCTATGCCAACTCAGCCTTTACCCACTACAGCGACAAGTCGATAGACCTGAAGCAGGTAGTTAACACCAACAAGGCATTGGTACATGTTGAGAAATACGGCAACAAGCTGCTCGTAACCTCGGCCATCGACAATCTGTTGAAGGGAGCTGTAGGCCAGGCTGTACAAAATATGAATATTATGTTCGGTATCGACGAGACAGCCGGACTCAAACTGAAAGCATCTGCTTTCTAAATTAATTAAGGAGGAGACGATATGAAATTATTCGACGTTTATCCACTCTTCGATGTAAACATCGTTAAGGGCAAAGGTTGTAAAGTTTGGGACGACAAAGGTCAGGAGTATCTCGACCTTTATGGCGGGCATGCTGTTATCAGCATTGGCCACTCTCATCCCCATTATATTAGCAAGGTAACAGAGCAGCTGCAGAACCTCGGTTTCTACTCTAACTCGGTAATCAACAAGCTGCAGGTAGAACTGGCAGAACGCTTAGGCAAGATTTCAGGCTACGACGACTACCAGTTATTCCTGATTAACTCTGGTGCCGAGGCTAATGAGAATGCCCTGAAGCTGGCCTCGTTTAAGACAGGTAACACACGAGTTCTCTCGTGCGAGAAGGCTTTTCACGGACGCACATCGCTGGCCGTTGAGGTAACCAATAACCCAAAGATTATTGCCCCCATCAATGACAACCACCATGTACGCTACCTGCCTCTCAACGACCTTGAGCCATGGGTACGTGAGCTGTCAAAAGGTGGCGTGGCAGCCGTCATCCTGGAGTGCATTCAGGGTGTTGGCGGTATTCAGATGGCTACCCCAGAGTTTGCACAGGGACTGGCTTACGCTTGTAAGCGCTATGGTGCTGTGCTCATCTGCGACGAGATTCAGTGTGGCTATGGACGTAGCGGTAAGTTCTTTGCTCACCAATGGTTGGGCATCAAACCCGATATCATCACCGTTGCCAAAGGTATTGCCAACGGATTCCCCATGGGCGGCGTATTGATCTCACCTGAGTTTACACCTGTTTACGGACAGTTGGGAACTACTTTTGGTGGAAACCACCTCGCTTGTGCAGCAGCACTGGCTACACTCGATGTCTTCGAGGAAGAGGGACTGGTTGAGAACGCTCGTGTGATTGGTGACTACCTGATGGAAGGCATCCGTAATATCGGCAGTTCACATATCAAGGAAGTCCGCGGCCGCGGACTCATGATTGGCATTGAACTCGACATGCCACATGCCATGGTTCGTAAGCCACTTATCAAGCATGAGCACTGCTTTACAGGATGTGCCAGTCAAAACATCCTGCGACTTCTGCCACCATTGTGTCTCACCAAGGCCGAAGCCGATGACTTTATTGAGAGACTGATAAGAGTAAAACCCGAAGAGTTATGAAAATTTCAGTAATAGGAGCAGGCGCCATGGGTGGCGCAACTGTCGAAGGTCTGATTAAAGGTCTGCAGTTCAAGAACGAGGACATCACTGTGAGCGACCCTTCAAAGGCTGTAGTAGACAAATTTGCAAAGATGGGCGTTAACGTCACAACCGACAATAAGCTGGCAGCCGAAACTGCCGACATCGTATGCGTAGTAGTAAAGCCATGGCTGGTAGAGCGTGTTCTCACCGACATCAAGCCCAAGCTGAATGGCAAAAAGCAGATTCTGATTGTCATTGCAGCAGGTGTTCCATCAACCAGTATCAAGGAATGGTTAGGTGAGAACTGCCCCCCACTCTTCCTGGTGATTCCTAATATCGCCATTGCAGAGATGGCTTCGATGACATTCATTGTACCTTGTGACACCACTGAACAGCAGACACAACTGGTACAGGGCATATTCAACGAGATGGGCACATCGCTCCTTACCGACGAACAGCATCTGGCATCAGGCACTACACTAGCCAGCTGCGGTATCGCTTATGCCATGCGCTATATCCGCGCTGCAGCCGAAGGTGGCGTAGAGTTAGGATTTAAAGCCGACGACGCCAAGAAGATTGTGATGCAGACCATGAAGGGCGCTGTTGAACTGCTGGAAGCCAGCGGCCTGCACCCCGAAGCTGCTATCGATCTGGTAACCACACCTGGCGGTCTCACCATCAAGGGTCTTAACGAGATGGAGCACGCAGGCTTCACCTCAGCCGTCATCCGTGGCCTCAAAGCCGGACTGAAATAGAAATAAATATAGGTGAGAGAGGAGAGATATGTATAAACATCTAAAGAATCCATGGATGATGAGGGTGATAGTTTTACTATTAACTTTTCATTGTTCGTTATTCACTCTCCAAGCTCAGGATAATGCCAATACCCGCCAAGCCAAGCGTGTGTTCAACGCAACTTGGAACCATATATATGGTAAGGAGGGTGCGAAATTCCACTATAAGATAGACATTCTTCACCTATACAAAGAAGAAGGTACATCGTGGAACAAGGGCGACAAGGCAAAATCGGAGTATAAGGGTTCCAAAATGTGGAACGATGGCAACATTAAATACATTCTCCGCGAAAAGAAGGGAATTGTAGAAATACACGATCCCAAAGTAAACAAGAAGAATGAAAAGTTGCAGATGTTCAAGTTTGAGCCCGACAGCTATAACTACTCCATCGCCAAAGATCCCGAAGGATTGCTGGTAACACTCGAAGCCAAACCAAAGGCGAATGTGAAGATGAAGAAGATTATAGCCTTGATTAACCCAGGCAACTACTATCCCAAGAAGTTACGTATCAAAGTCAGTATTTTCTGGGCAACTATCACCTTCTCCGATTTCCAGGCGGGCAATATCGACGATAACATCTTCGTATTCCCAAAAGAAAAATATCCGAATTACAAAATCATAGATGAACGATAAACAACAAAAACAATATGGAAGAACAATTAAAGCAAATTGGTGAGCGCCTTCGCGGCTTGCGCGATGTGCTCGATATCCCGGTAAGCGAGATGGCCGAGACCATCGGTATCGATTCCGAGAAGTATGAGAAGATTGAAAAGGGTGAACTCGATATTACTATTTCAAACCTCATGAAGATTGCGCACAAGTATGGTGTATCGGCCGAGGAACTGATGTTTGCCGAGGCACCTCACATGAAGTCATACTTTGTGGTTCGTAAAGGTCAAGGCATGAGTGTTGAGCGCACCAAGGCCTATAAGTATCAGAGCCTTGTAAGTGGATTCGTTAACCACCACGCCGATGTGTTCATTGTTACCGTAGAGCCTAAACCAGGCGCACGAACCATCTACAAGAACACGCACCCAGGTCAGGAGTTCAACATGGTACTCGAGGGCAAGATGGAGCTCTTTATCGGTGGCAAGACCATGATTCTCGAAGAGGGCGACAGCATCTATTTCGACTCAAGTAAGCCCCACGGCATGCTGGCCGTAGGCGACAAACCCGTTAAATTCCTCGCCTTCACAGTCGAGTAAGTGAATAGTGAATAGAGATTAGTGAAAAGTTATGGTAGAAAGATTTTTAAAACAGACTAAGTTTACCTCTGTTGAGGATTACAATAAGAACCTGGAGTTCATCATACCCGAGAACTTCAACTTTGCCTACGATGTCATGGATGCGTGGGCTGAGGAAGCACCCGAGAAGTTAGCACTGCTCTGGACCAACGACCAGGGCGAGGAAATACGTGCCACCTACGCACAATTGAAAGAACAGAGCGATCAGGCCGCCTCATATCTCATGTCGCTGGGCATTGGCAAGGGCGACCCTGTGATGCTGATTCTGAAGCGCCGTTACGAGTGGTGGATTGTGATGCTGGCCCTTTGTAAGATTGGCGCTATCGTAATTCCAGCCACCCACATGCTCACCAAGCACGACATTGTTTACCGCAACACCCGTGCTTCTATCAAATCTATCATCTGTGTAGATGATGCTTATGTTTGTGAGCAGATTCGTCTAGCTATGCCCGAGAGTCCTACTGTAAAACAGTATATCACTATCACCGACCACGGCAAACCCATCCCCGAGGGTTTCCGCGATTATCAGTCGGAGGTAGTAAAGGCACCTAAGTTCGAAAAGCCAGCCTTCGTCAACAACAACGAAGACACGATGATTATGTACTTCACCTCAGGTACCAGTGGCGAGCCCAAGATGGTAGCACATGACTACCTCTACGCCATGGGACACCTCACAACAGGTGTATTTTGGCATAATCTGCACGAGAACTCACTCCACCTCACTGTAGCCGACACTGGTTGGGGTAAGGCCGTATGGGGTAAGTTCTATGGTCAGTGGTTTGCTGGTGCCACCGTGTTTGTATTCGACCACGAGAAGTTCAATGCCGACACCCTGTTGCGCCAGATGGAGAAATATAAGGTTACCAGCTTCTGTGCACCTCCAACCATCTATCGCTTCATGATTCGTGAAGACCTGAGTAAGTACGACCTGAGCAATCTGGAGTACTGTTGCACAGCAGGCGAGGCTCTGAACCCAGCTGTATTCGACAAGTTCTACGAGAAGACCGGTATCAAGATGATGGAGGGCTTTGGACAAACCGAGACTACCATGACACTTGGCACCTTCCCATGGATGGAACCCAAACCAGGCTCAATGGGTATTCCCAACGCCCAGTACGACATCGACCTGCTGCGTGCCGATGGTACCAGCTGTGAGGATGGTGAGAAAGGCGAGATTGTGGTACGCGTTGGCGACAAGAAGCCTATCGGTTTGTTCAAGGGATACTATCGCGACGAAGAGAAAACCCGCGAGGCTTGGCACGACGGCATCTACCACACTGGCGATATGGCTTGGCGCGATGAGGATGGCTATTACTGGTTCGAAGGTCGTATCGACGACGTGATCAAGAGCTCAGGCTACCGCATTGGCCCGTTCGAGGTGGAGAGTGCGCTGATGACTCACCCCGCTGTTGTTGAGTGTGCTATCACCGGTGTACCCGATGATATCCGCGGTATGGTAGTTAAAGCTACCGTCGTTCTCGGCAAGGAATGGAAAGATAAAGCCGGCGACGAGCTTGTGAAAGAACTGCAACAGCACGTCAAGAAAGAAACAGCTCCTTATAAGTATCCTCGTATCGTGGAGTTTGTCGACGAACTGCCAAAAACCATCAGCGGTAAAATCCGCCGCGTAGAAATTCGTAAGAAGGACGCGGAGAAGTAACTGATAATAAGAGATGGCGATACATAATGAGTTAGGAAAATGGGGCGAAGATAAAGCCGCAGAATTCCTACAGCGTCAAGGCTATCGCATTATCGAACGCGACTGGAAATCGGGGCGTCGGGATATAGACATCATTGCCACTGATGGAAACGAGGTGGTGTTTGTTGAAGTCAAAACCCGTCGCAACCGGTTATACGGCGAACCCGAAGAGGCTGTCGACTACCGTAAGTTGCAGAATCTCCGTCTGGCCATCAACCACTACATTAAATACCGTCGCATTGACAACGAAGTCAGGTTCGATATCATTTCGGTAGTAGGCATGATAGGCCGTGAGCCTGAGATAGACCATATCAAAGGTGTTCGGTTGTATTAGTAGAAAAGAGAAAAGACTAAAGATAAATGAAAAGAAGAATTGTTGTCAAAGTAGGTTCGAACGTCCTCACACGAGACGACGGCAAACTGGACGTAACCCGTATGTCGGCATTAGTCGACCAGATAGCCTGGTTACGCAAGCAGGACATCGAGGTTATCCTTGTAACATCAGGTGCCGTTGCCTGCGGTCGTCGCGAACTAACAGTTGATCACTCGCTCGATTCGGTTGAACAGCGACAGTTATTCTCTGCCGTTGGTCAGGTAAAACTCGTAGGTCTCTATTACGATCTTTTCCGCGAGTTCGGCATTCACGTGGGACAGGTGCTCACTATGAAAGAGAACTTCCAGCCAGGTGAGCAGTATCGTAACCAGCAGGCTTGTATGACCGTTATGCTGGAGAACGACGTTCTACCCATCGTTAACGAGAACGACACGGTATCGGTTACCGAGCTGATGTTTACTGATAACGATGAACTCTCAGGCCTCATCGCACAGATGATGAAGGCCGACTCACTGATTCTGCTCTCTAACATCGATGGTATCTATACCGGACATCCCGACGACCCTTCGTCAGAGCTCATACAAACCGTAGCCCCATGTACCGACCTCTCCAAGTATATTAAAACCGAAAAGAGCGCCTTCGGACGTGGAGGCATGCACTCTAAATATCATACAGCCAGTAACATTCAGTCGGCAGGCATACATGTCATCATTGCCAATGGCACCCGCGATGACATCTTAATTGATCTTATTGAAAGACCAGAATCAACGCCCCACACTGAATTCTTAACATAGAATCACCATGCAACTAAGAGAAACATTCGAACGTGTAAAGCGTGCCAGCAAGAGTCTGGCTCTGCTTTCCGATGAGCAGCGCAACGAGATACTTCATGCCGTTGCCGATGCCATCATCCATCATAAGGAAAGAATCCTCGAAGCCAACGCTCAGGATTTGGCCAGGATGTCGAAAGACAATCCACTTTACGACCGCCTGCAACTCACCGACAGTCGTCTGGAAGGTATCGCTTCCGACATGAGCAATGTAGCCACCTTACCTTCGCCATTAGGACATATCACTAAACAGAAAACGCTGTCCAATGGGCTCCGTCTGTGTCGTGTTAGTGTGCCTTTCGGTGTGATTGGTATGATTTACGAGGCACGTCCTAATGTTACATTCGATGTTTTCTCACTTTGCTTTAAGAGTGGAAATGCCTGTGTACTAAAAGGTGGCAAGGATGCCGACTGCAGTAACCGTGAAGAGGTAGCACTTATACACGAAATTCTTGAGAAGTTTGGTGTATCAAAGGATGTGGTAGCGCTGTTACCGGCCACCCACGAGGCTACTGGCGAGATGTTGAATGCTGTAGGCTATGTAGACCTCTGCATCCCCCGTGGCGGTCGCAAACTCATCGATTTTGTACGCGACACCGCCCGCATCCCCGTCATCGAAACCGGTGCTGGCGTAGTACATATCTATTTCGACAAAGATGGTGACTTGGAGAAAGGAAAAGCCATTATCAACAATGCCAAAACACGCCGCGTTAGTGTATGCAACGCGCTTGATACGCTGCTTATCCACAAAGACAGGGAGGGCGAACTGGACGAATTGCTGGCTCCGATGAAGGGGAAGGTGGAGTTCTTCTTCAACGATGCGAGCCGCTACGACACTGAATTCATGGATTACAAGATGAATGTCGTAACCGTCAACTCTTTGGAGGAGGCTCTCGACCATATTGATCAACACGGCAGTGGACATAGTGAGTCTATCATCACCACAAACGAACAAACAGCTCGCAAGTTCCAGGCTCATGTGGATGCAGCCTGCGTATATTGGAATGCTCCAACCTCATTCACCGATGGCGCACAGTTCGGTCTCGGTGCCGAGATTGGCATCTCTACCCAGAAACTTGGACCTCGTGGCCCTATGGCACTCGAGGAAATTACGACCTATAAATGGCTCATTGAAGGCGAAGGACAAACCCGCCCATAACATATTACACCATGAAAATTAAGCCTATAACAATCCTAATCTTCATCCTGCTCCACATGCCTATACAGATACTGGCGCAGGATAATGCCACAGCTGCCACCATTGAGCAGTTGGAAAAAGAAATGTACCGCATTTATCCCACGCGTAACGTAGACGAGTTCATGGACGTTACCGAACGACTGAAAGAAGCCACATTAAAGGCAGGCAATGAAGGGCTATTCTATCGCGCATGGGCTAATCAGGCCTATTTCATCTTTTCAAAGTCAGATAGACAGAAGGGTATGGAAATAGCCAAGGCGATGAACGAGTATTCCAAACAGCACGACAGTAAGCTTGGCATCTATTATTCGTCGCTAACCAATGCCAACCAATCCAGCTCACTCAGGATGGAAGAAGAGGCTTTGAAACTCTATCTTAATGCCATCCAGTACAAGCAGAAGTATCTGCCCAACATCAATGCAGCGCCAGCCTATATCGGTGCAGCTAAGATCTATTATAACAGGCGACAAAAGGACAAAATCCTTGAAATGTCCACCAAGGCTTTGGCCGAGCCTAATATCATTGGCTCTAACATCGTAGATGCATGGAGTTATCGGTGCATGGCCACCATGATGCCTGAAGGAGTAGACCACAAAGACGAGTTTAATCCGGCCTACGAGGAGTGGAAGAAAGCTAAAGAAAAGTACAAATATCATTCAGCTTTTAGCAGTCTCATAGAGATATACCACGCCCAAGTAAACGGCGACTACAAGAAGATGCTGGAACTGGCAAAAGAGGTAAAGATTCCTCAAGACAGATACCGGTTTATGGCTCATGCCTATGAATGGTTGGGCGATTGGAACAATGCGCTTGACTATTTCAAGAAGTATAAACTGTTGAGCGACTCTCTAAACTCTGCCGAGACGCGCAAACAAGCAGCAGAGCACAGTCTGCAGCTCGACGTCATCCGTGCCGAGAACCAGGCAAAAGAGCTACTGTTGCACAACCAGTCGCTGAAACTGGCTCATGCCCAGGACGAACTGGAGCAACGCCGATTGGAGGAGGAGGCCCTCAACCTAACGCTGAAGAACCGCGAGATAGAGCTGAGTCATGCTTCCATAAAGCTTAGGCACGACAGTCTGGACCGCCATACACAGCAGCTGAAGCTGAGCGAATACCAGTCAAAACTTGAGTTGGAACAGAACAAGGAGAAGATAGAGCGCATCACCCTTTGGACTGCCATCGGTGTGGGTCTGCTCATCATCACCTTCCTCAGCATCTACCTATACCGTCGCAGTCGCCACATGAAAGATCTTACTGTAGCCTACGACAAACTGGAAACAGCCTACGAGCAGCTTGAGCAAACCACCGCTGCCAAGGAGCGCATTGAGAGCGAACTACGTATTGCCCGCGAAATACAGATGTCGATGGTACCACACGAGTTTCCTCAGCGTCCCGACTTGGATCTTTACGCTTCGATGACACCTGCCAAGGAGGTTGGTGGCGACCTTTACGATTATATGCTTGAAGACGAGATATTGTACTTCTGTCTGGGCGATGTATCAGGTAAGGGAGTGCCCGCATCGTTATTCATGGCTCAAACCATCCGTTTGTTCCGTTCTCTGGCCAAGCAGCATCTGATGCCGGCAACCATTGCCACATACCTGAATAATGAACTCACTGAGAAAAACGACAATGGTATGTTCGTCACCATGTTCATTGGTCAGTTGAATCTCATCACCGGACAGTTCCACTTTTGCAATGCCGGACATAATCCCCCGGTAATCGGCGGCGATGAGCAACGTGGTTCATTCCTCGAAATGGAACCCAATGCACCTATCGGCCTATGGCCCGAAATTGATTATGTTGGCGAGGAGATAGAAACAATTAAGAACCGTCCTCTCTTTATTTATTCCGACGGACTGAATGAAGCAGAGAATACAAAACAGGAACAGTTTGGCGATGACCACATGCTCGATATACTGAGGCATACAAAGTTCAAGGATGCCCGCCACGTAGTAGAGCTTATGAAAACCGAAGTGAAGCGTCATCGTCATGGCGCAGAACCTAACGACGATATGACAATCATGTGCCTCAAGGCAACACATAGTAATTAATTTAAATATTAAGATATGAAGAGTTTTATAAACGTTGAAGACCTCGGTCCATTGGATAAGGCAATGGCCGAAGCATTTGAGATTAAGAACGACCGTTTCAAATATCAGCATCTGGGCAAGAACAAGACGCTCATGATGATATTCTTTAATAACTCACTGCGCACCCGTCTTTCTACTCAGAAGGCCGCTATGAATTTGGGCATGAACATAATCGTGCTCGACGTAAATGCCGGTGCCTGGAAACTGGAAACAGAGCGTGGTGTGATTATGGATGGCGACAAGAGCGAACATCTTCTGGAAGCCATCCCCGTCATGGGCTGCTACTGCGACCTGATTGGTGTACGTAGCTTTGCCGGTCTCACCGACCGCGAGTACGACTACGCCGAGACTGTTCTCCAGCAGTTCATCAAATACTCGGGCCGTCCCGTCTTCGCCATGGAGACAGCTACCGTTCACCCACTGCAGGCTTTTGCCGACCTCATCACTATTGAGGAGCATAAGACGGTTGAACGTCCAAAGGTTGTCCTCACCTGGGCACCTCACTGCCGTGCTTTGCCTCAGGCTGTGCCTAACTCATTTGCCCAGTGGATGAATGCCGCTCCCGATGTTGACTTCGTGATTACCCATCCCGAAGGCTATGAGCTCGATCCAAAATTCGTAGGCAACGCCCGTGTAGAATACGACCAGAAGAAGGCTTTTGAGGGTGCCGATTTTATCTACGCTAAGAACTGGAGTAACCCAGGTGTAACTAATCTGGCCGACTATGGTAAAATCACCTCTAAGGACATGTCGTGGACTGTTGATACCGAACACATGTCGTGGACAAACAATGGTAAGTTCATGCACTGCTTACCCGTTCGCCGTAACCTCATCGTTACCGACGATGTCATCGAATCACCTAACAGTCTCGTCATTCCCGAAGCAGCCAACCGCGAAATCAGCTGTTCGGTAGTTATCAAGCGAATGCTCGAAGCCCTCTAACGGAGGGCTTCGGCTATTATATCTGCCATTTTCTTTGCACCCTTTTCGTCGGGGTGTATACCATCTTCCACCATCTTATCACCATCATTGGCCATCAGTGTGTGCAGGTCTATGATCTGCAAGCCATACTGCTTAGCCACCTTCTGCTGAATGGGGATAATCTCATCTGTGATGACCTTATCATTGATATTCCAGCTGGGTTTGAATGCTGGGATAGGTGTACAAAGATAGATTTTGGGTGAGCCATTACGGCGCAGGGTTGTAATCATCTGCTGCAAGTCCTGCTTGAACTCGGAACCATACTTCCAGTTTTCAGGCTTCGAGTCGTTGGTTCCCAACTTAATGACAACCACATCGGGCTTAAATGCCAAGGCATCTTTCCAAGCCAGTTCATTCATATAAGGCCAATCGCCCTTATTCAACATCGTACGGGCACTCACACCGAAGTTCTTCACCCAGTAGCCATCACCCAGCAGTCCCTGCAGCTGGGCAGGATAACCATACTTAGCGCGCATATCGATACCATAGCCGTCGGTAATGCTATTGCCAATACAAGCTACACGAACAGCCTCCTGTTTAGGTGCTTTAATCGACTTGAGCCAGTTGCCCAGGTCGTTCAGCATCTGGTCGTGGTACTTGAACCAAGGACCGAAACCAAAACCATGGTCGCCCGAAGGATAGATATACATCGTACACTCGTTACCAGCATTACGCATGGCCGAGAAATACTGTACACCATTGGTTACTACAGGTACCAAACGGTCGTCGCTGGCACTGATGATGCAGGCAGGAGGTGTAAGGTGACTATGTACGGCATTCTGTGTAGAATACTGTTGAACCAATTGTTTGTCCTTGTGTCCTTCCTCACCCAGGAAGTTAATGCACGACCATTTGTGCGACACACGCTCATCCATCGAGATTACCGGATAGAAAAGTATCGAGAAGTTGGGGCGCACCTCAAAAGGCGACATGGTAGAGATGACCGACGACAGATGACCACCAGCCGAGAAGCCCATGATACCCACATCGTTGGGATTAATCTTCCACACCTTGGCTGAGTCGCGAACCGTGCGGAAACCCTGTTCTACATCACCCACAGGAATAGTACGGTCGCCATTTGGCAAACGGTAATTTACCACGAAATAGGCGATACCCTGTTTATTCAACCAGTCGGAAGCCAGATAGCCCTCGTGCGAATTCGACAATACCGAGTAGCCGCCACCGGGTACACCCACGATAGCTCTGCCCGAAGGATTCTCAGGAAGGAAACAAACCATCTGTGCCTTACCGTCACTGGTCAGGTTCAGAGTAAACTTTCTCGCTGTCTGTGCCTGCATGCTCATAGCCAGCATCAACAGGCCTGTAACAAATAGTTTTCTGTTCATAGTTCAATTTTATTATTGTTATGAGGATTCTTTGTATACTAAATTGATTAATTTGCGTGCAAAAATACAAATTTCGTGCGAAGTCTGCAAATAAATCGCAAAACTTTATGTAAATTTGCCATCAAGAGGGC
>Ga0310696_10004876_pt1 | contig 16333 bp, 11 predicted proteins | sample AusTroGonzalo_MG_4_FD_203885 | JGI IMG/M metagenome (GOLD analysis project Ga0310696, IMG submission 203885) | Bovine rumen microbial communities from tropical cattle in Woodstock, Queensland, Australia - Gonzalo_02 (v2) (version 2) | ecosystem: Host-associated > Mammals > Digestive system >...
GTCTTTCAGTATTGTCAATGAACTTTTTTTGACGCCCTCAAGGGGGCAAAAAATCCCGTTCTGTTTCAAACGGGACTGCAAAGGTAGTAATTATTTTTTACCTGACAAATTTTTTGTGGAAAATTTATCAAAAATTCACCACGGGTCTTAGGATGAACCGGAATTCGCGCTCTGCGGCATGAATACGGTACTTCTCCATAGGCAGCTGACCCCAGGAATTAATGCCGCCAACGCCCATCTGTATGGCATCTACATGCACATAAGTGTTGCCGGAAGGTTTGAGCTCCTGCGGATGACGCGGAACACCGTACTGGCCGTTGCTATTTTTCATGGGAGCATCATTTTCGGCAGCGGCAACATCCAGCTGCGCTATGGAATATGGCAGGGCCGAAGCGCTGAAATCCAGCGCCGACACCATTTCAAGGCCGTTTCCGCCTTCGTCCAGCACTCGGAAGAACCTTAAGCCGGTATGCGTGCCTGACTCCTGCGTGCGCACGTATCCATAATGGTACTGATCGGCCACAAGCTGCTTGTAGCGGCCCAGAAGGGCGGCGCTGCGGCGGTCGGCGTAATTTTCCCAAGGACCAAGGCCGAAGAAATCTATCCTGTCGTAAGAAGCGGGCATTGCGAAGGCCATGCCGAAACGGAAGAGGTCCGGTGCGTCGGAAAGGCCGCCGGCATCGGCCATGGATTCCACTATGCTAAGGCTGCCATCGGCCGCAACGTTGTAAAACACCGACACCGAAGCTTTTCCGCCGATAGGTTTGAATACAACCTCTATAAGGCAGGAGTTTTCCTGCGGGGTGAAGCTGAAGCTTTCCACCTCAAAGGCCGGCTTACGCCAAAGGGCCTGCTCCACATGCGCCATTGCGCCAAGGTCGTTCTCCGTGGCAGCGCGGTTGAAGCACGGCATAAGCGGCTCTGTCAAAAGCTCTTTGCGCTCCAGGGTGTAGGAATCCAGGGCGCCTGTGCGTTTGTTAAAACTGGCTGTCCACAGTGCTTCCCTCTCCCCTGCCGATGTTCCGGGAACGAACACGGTGCCACTGAGAACCAGCGCGCTGGAACTGTCAAAAAGGCCCACCCTGCCGCCTTCGTATTCCATAAGGACTGGACGGGAGTCGCGCAGAAGTATCTGATCGTAAGCGATTTGCGAGCCGGCCGGCAGCAAAGGCCAGGCCTGCTTCAGCACATAACTCACATTGAGAGTAAGTGTGCCGGGGATGGCATCAAGAGAGCCGATACCAAGGTCCAAAAACGCCGTCTCCTGAGGTTTCACGGCCAGTTTGTCAACCACGCCGGAGCGCACGGCTACGCCGTCGGCCTCAACTGTCCAGAGCAGCATTACATCGGCCAAATCCCTGAAGAAGAACTCGTTATATATCTTAAGCTCTTCCGGAGTGCCGGAGGTAAAGATATTCTGGTACTGGTAGCGGATTTCGTATGCGTGAGGGTGCCAGCTTCTGTCGGCCCCAACTACGCCGTTGCAGTTGAATGAGCCGTCGGAAGGATCCGCCTTGTCATAATCGCCGCCGAAGGCGAAGAACTTGCCGTTCCACAGGGCCTGGTCCTGGAAATCCCAGATAAAGCCGCCCTGATATGCAGGATATTTGCGCACAAGGTCCCAGTAATCCTTGAAATTGCCTACGGAATTGCCCATGGCATGGGCGTATTCGCACTGGATAAGCGGACGCGCCGGATTGTCGGAGACATATTTTTCGCTCCTTTCGGGACTCCAGTACATGGGGCACACTATATCCGAAGGATCCCACTGCTTGAACAGCCCGTTTTCGTACTGGACGGGGCGGGAGGTATCCATGGACTTGATAAGGTCTCGGCAATCCATGAAATTAGGGCCCGGACCGGCCTCGTTGCCAAGGCTCCAGACAATCACGGAAGGATGGTTGAAGTCCCTCTGTACCATTCTCTTATCGCGGATCAGATGCGCAGCGCGGTACTGGGGATCCTGAGCCAGGGTAACGCCGTTTTTATACCCCATTCCGTGGGACTCGATATTACCCTCGTCAACCACATAAAGGCCGAATTTATCGCAAAGCGACAGCCACATGGGGTCGTCGGGATAATGGCATGTACGTACAGCATTGATATTCAGTTCCTTCATTATGCGGATGTCCCGGATCATGTCTTCCTCCGACACCACGTAACCTTTGGTCTGATGAAGTTCGTGCCTGTTTACGCCCTTAATAAGCACCGGCTTGCCATTCACAAGCAGCTGGGCGTTGCGTATTTCCACCGTACGGAAGCCAACGTCGAAAGCAGTACTTTCACTAACACTGCCTCCGCTTAAAGCGCTTACCTTAAGCCTGTACAGGTAAGGAATTTCGGCACTCCACAGCTGCGGGTTGCCGATTTTAACCTCGGCCACCGCCTTTCCCTTCTTTGGCTGGGCCTGGAAGGCCGATACTTCGTTGCCTTCGGAATCGGCTAGCTGGAACTTGACGGACGATATTCCGGAGGTGACTTCGGCCTGCACTTTCAGGTTTCCTTCGGCATCGGCCAATATATGTACGTCTTCCAGGCGCTGCTTTTCCCTGGTGTAGATGTATACGCCGCGGGAGATGCCGCTCAGGCGCCAGAAATCCTGGTCTTCCAGGTACGAACCGTCGCACCAGCGGAAGACTTCCATGGCTATGACGTTGATGCCTGGACGGACGTATTTTGTTATGTCAAAACGGGCTTCCAGCTTGCTGTCTTCGCTGTAGCCTACCATTTTGCCGTTTATCCATACCCTTACGTTGGAGGTGGCACTGCCGATGCAAAGGTACGTGGGTTTGCCTTCCCACGATGCCGGAATGTCGAACACCCGGCGGTACTGGCCCACGTGGTTGCCTTTTGATGTTACAGTGGGCGGCGTGTTGGGGGCCCAGTTTCTCCAGGCGTAGCCAATGTTCACGTACACCGGGCTGCCGTAGCCGTTAAGCTCCCACAGGCCCGGGACGGGCATTTCGCCCCAGTTTGAGTCGTTGTATGCTACCACCTCGAAGCCTTGGAGGCGTTTTTCCGGAGTATCGCTCCAGTGGAAGCGCCATCGGCCGTTAAGGGACAGCGTCTCCTGCTGGTCCGTGACAAAGGTGGCCCTCATGGGAAGGCGGTTTTCTTCAAAAACGTTGGGATCCTGCCAGGGCTCCAGTTTGCGGGCCTGCAGGGAGGTGATGGTTATCAGTGCCAGTGCGGCGGTCAGTATTTTTCTCATAGTGTACAAACTTACGCAAAAATTCGCGATTTTTATGTAAGTTTGTGCTTTGTATGGAGAAGAAAGTTTCACTTTGGCAAATTTTCAAGGTGTTTGCTAAAATCGGCGCCTTTACAATAGGCGGCGGTTATGCCATGATTCCTCTTATCCAGGCCGAAATGTCACGCCGCAGGTGGATATCGGACGACGATTTGCCGGACATAGTTGCCCTGTCGCAAAGCGCTCCCGGGGTTATGGCGGTGAATATCTCCATCTTTGCAGGTTACAAACTGCGAGGGGTAAAAGGCAGCATTGCAGCCACCCTGGGCAGCATTACGCCGTCGTTTCTGATTATCCTGGCCATAGCAATGTTCTTCACCGCTTTCAAGGACAATCCTTGGGTAGTACGGGCGTTCAAGGGCATTCGGCCTGTGGTAATTTCGCTTATTGCCGTGCCCATGGTGAATATGGCCCGAAAGTCCTGCAAAAGCTGGTGGGCCTGGCTGCTGGCCGTGGTGTCGCTGGTTCTGGTGGCGTTCCTTAACGTTTCACCTATTTATATTATTATTTGCGTTCTGGTGCTGGGGTTCAGCGTAACATATTATAAGGAAGGCCGATGGAAACGCTAGAGCTAATTGCCCAGCTTGCCTGGACCTTCTTCATTATCGGCGCCTTTACAATTGGGGGCGGATATGCCATGCTGTCCCTTATCCAGAACCAGGTTGTGGTGGAGCACCCGTGGATTTCAGAGAGCACTTTCACGGACATCGTTGCCGTTTCCCAGATGACTCCGGGGCCGATAGGAATTAACAGCGCCACCTACGTGGGCTACGATGTGCTGTACGCAGCCACCGGCAGCCAATGGCTTGGAGTGTGCGGATCGCTTACCGCCACCCTGGCCCTTATGCTGCCGTCGTTTGTGATAATGCTGCTCATAGTGCGCTTTTATGTGAAGTTCCGCTCCAGCACGCTGTACGCCGGAACGCTGGCCTGGCTAAAGCCCGCCGTGGTTGGTCTTATTGGCGCCGCAGCCATAATCCTCATTTTCAAAACCACCTGGGTATCAGGCGTTCCCACCATTTCTGTAGTCACCGAAAACTTCCCCGACTGGAAAAGCTGGATGCTCCTGGCCGGCGCCTTCATAGCCGGCTACTGGGGCAAAGTGAACCCCATCTATATTATTCTGGCCGGTGCAGCGCTGGGTTTAGTGCTGTATTAGCGCGGCTTGGGGCCTTGTAGGCTGGCAGCTAAAGTGCTGAGTGTCAGCGTATTATAGTATAGTAATCGTTCAGATTTTGAACGATTACTATACAACAACTCAATGATTATCAGCTACTTAGCGGCCAGCTCGGAAAGGTATTCTTCCAGCTCTTCGGGGGTGCGGGCGGGTTGACGGTCAAGGCCGATGAGTCCGGCGTAGTCAAGGCTGTAGTTCAGGCCCATGGCATCCAGTATTTCTAAAGTGTGATCCAGGGACATAAGGAAGCGGTCGTAGTTCTTCTTGTCCGGAGCGCACCACTGAATCTCTGAAAGGGCGCACATACGGGGCAGCAGCATGTATTCCAGATGCTCTTCCGTTGCAATGTATTCGGTCCAAAGATTGCCCTGAGTACCAAGGATATGGTCCTCGGCTCCTGCAGGAATGCCTTCGAGTGGCTCGTAGCTGTACACTTTGTCAAGGGGCAGGAAGCCGCCTATGCACAGCGGTTCTTTGTCGCGCTCACGGCTCTGATAGTAGTCGAAATACAAGAAAGTATAAGGAGTCATAATGGCGTCAAAGCCCTTTGCAGCAGCTTCAATGCCACCGGAAACGCCACGCCAGGACATAACGGTAGCGCCAGGTGCCAGCTCACCTTCCAGAATCTCGTCCCAGCCGATAATCTTTCGGCCATTATCGTTAAGGAACTTCTGCACTCGGGCGGTAACGTAGTTCTGGAGGAGGTGTTTGGCCTCCGGACCGGCCTTGATTCCAAGGGATTTCATGCGGGCTGCACACTTGGGGCAGCTGTCCCACGGGCAGGGAGCGTCATCGGCAAAACATTCGTCGCCGCCGATATGGATGTACTCCGAGGGGAAAATGTCCATCATCTCCGTTAGCACATCTTCCAGGAAAGTGAATACTTTGTCGTTACCTACGCAAAGAATCTCCGGAGCAACGCCCCAGCGGGTCCACACCTCGTACGGGCCGCCGGTGCAGCCAAGTTCGGGATAAGCAGCCAGAGCCGCTACCATGTGACCGGGCAGGTCAATTTCCGGGATAACGGTAATGCCCCTTTCGGCCGCATATTCAACTACTTCCCTCATCTGATCCTGCGTATAATAGCCGCCGTAGCGGATGCCGTCGTTGCTCTCCCAGTCTTTGCCGATGCAAGTTCCGTTGCGCCATGCGCCAATTTCCGTGAGCCTGGGATATTTCTTAATCTCCATGCGCCAGCCCTGGTCTTCGGTAAGATGCCAGTGGAAGCGGTTAAGCTTGTAGGCCGTCATAACGTCCAGGTAACGCTTGGTTTCCTCTATGGTCCAGAAGTGCCGGCAGGGATCCAGGTGCATGCCGCGATAAGCGAAGCGGGGTTTATCTTTGATGCTTCCGCAGGGCAGTACCCAATCGGCCTTTACTTTTTTATTTCCGTAAATGGCCGCCGGAAGCATTTGCTTGAGGGTTTCACAGGCATATACGAATCCGTTAAGGGCCGATGCCTGAACCAGCACGCCGTCCGGATTGATGTCTATGCTGTACTCCTCCGGAGCCAGGGCGGGGTTGTTCACAAATAGCATTCCTCCATCGGCCAGCTTGCACTGCTCGCCGCTTGCAGTTTCCAGAGCGTCTATAAAGCGAAGTATGGCGCTGAAGGAGGCCTCGTCCATGTTTTCGTCAAAATTTACCGCCATGCCCTTGACGTTGAAGATGCCGTCGGTAAGATTTACTTGGTCCGGCATGGGAATCACATGGAAATCCTGTGGTTTGGGCTTGCAACATGCTGTTAACAGCACCACAGCAGCCGCTATGAAGGCTAATTTTTTCATAATTGGTTACAGTTTTATGCAAAGATAGTGAATTTTAGTGATAATTCATAGTTTGAGGCCGTATTGAGGTTTGTTGCGCTGGCCGCTAAATAACTGAGTATCATAGAGTTACTATAAAGTCGTCGTTCGGATTTTGAACGACGACTTTACTATAATACGCTAATACTCAGCACTTTAGCGACCAGCCCGAAAGCCGCAACTTAGGCCGTGGGCACCGGCCGCTGCCTTAGCAGGGCCCAGGCGCAGCCGCCATAAGCAAGAATTACCATGGTATTAAGCCCCAGCTGTATCCAGTGGACACCCGGGCCCACGGAAAATGAGAATCCGGGGAACACTGCGGGGAATGTGCCGGAAGAAAAGGCTATGAAAGCGTAAGCAAAGCCCATTAGCGCAAAAATGGCCCCCAGACGCTTCCAGCTATAGGGTATAGGATAATATTTGGCCCCCAGCCAGGCGCTGATGATAAACATCACAAGGTAACTGGCCAGATGCCCAAAGGCCGATGCCCAATATGAATACCGCGGCATAAACACCACGTTAATCACAGCTGTAACCGCCAGGCCGGCCAGGGTAATCCATATTGCCATATTGGTTTTGCCGGACAGCTTGTACCACATGGAAACGTTGAACAGCATGCCCAGAATCATGTAGCTAAGGAGCATTATGGGCACAACTCCTATTCCCACACGGAAGTCCCTGCCCAAAAACAGGGAAACAATGTCAATATAGCCGATAACTCCCAGGAATACCAGCCCACAGAAGGCCGTGAAGTACTCCATTACAACGGCATAAAGCTCTTTGGAATTCTTGTCCTTGGCCCTTTGGAAGAAGAAAGGTTCGGCCGCATAACGGAACATCTGGATAAAGAGGTTCATTATAACCGCCAGCTTTACGGCCGCCTGATAAACGCCAAGGGAGGCGCGCCAGGCCTCGGACGAAGTGTCAAAATACCTGAACAGCACCCTGTCCAGGAAGTCGTTGGCAACTCCCGGCAGGGCCGCTACCATAAGCGGAATGGAATACACCAGCATGCGCTTAACCACATCGCCGTCCCAAACCAGACGCAGCCTGCAAATATCGGGAATGAACATTGCCAGGCACAGCACACAGCTTATGAATATGGCAATGATGGGATAGGTGAAATCCGGCTGTGCAGGATAAATGAAGAACAGAACCAGGTTGGCACCGGTTTCGGTGAGGATTTTCACCGTCTTAAAAATGGCAAACTTAACGGCCTTGTGCTCCTGCCGAAGCTTGGCAAAAAGGATAGCGGTAATGCTGTCGCAGAACAGAATTGCAGCCACATAAATTATCAAGGCACGGTATCCATGGTATCCAAGGGCGGCCGATATGGGCTCGGAAAAAGCCACCATGCACGCCAGGAAGGCCAGGTTAAGGCCGAATACCGTTAGCAGGGCGCCGGAATAAACCCTGCGGGGATCCTCCCCTTCCTTGTTGGCAAAACGGAAGCAACCGGTCTCCAGACCCAGCACCAGAATCACCTGCAGGATGGCAATATAGGCCATGAATTCGGTGACCACACCGTACTGCACCTGGGTGAGCATACGGGTGTAAATGGGTACAAAAAGGAAGTTAAGGACACGCGCCAGGATTGAACTGAATCCGTAAATGGCGGTTTCGCCTGCTAATTGTTTAAGAGGATTTGCCATACTAAGCACAAAATTAACTATTTTTGCAAAAAGAACCGAGTGTAAAATGAAGAAGTTTTTCTACATCGCCGCCGCGATGCTTGCCATAGCAGGCTGCAAGACCAGGACAAACAAGGCCGATGAAGCCGCCGAAGAAGCAACGGTAGAACCAACGGACACCGTCGCTGCAATAAAAGCCTCCAAAGCCCTGCCGGAAGAACCCGTGTTTGACATTGTCACCACAATGGGCACCATAAGGGTAAAGTTGTACAAAGACACACCCAAGCACAGGGATAACTTCGAGAAACTGGCCCTGTCGGGCTACTACGACAACGTCCTGTTTCACAGGGTGATAAACGGCTTCATGATCCAAGGCGGAGACCCCTTCACCAAAGACACTGCCAACGTAGCCCGTTACGGGGAAGGCGGTCCGGCCTACACAATTCCGGCCGAGATGAGGGATGCCGATGGCCAGCCGCTCCATCGGCATAAGAAAGGCGCGCTGGCAGCAGCACGTGTGGGGGACCTTGCAAATCCGTTCAAGGCATCGTCCGGCTCCCAGTTCTACCTGGTGCAGAATCCGGACAACTGCATCCACCTGGACGGCGAATACACTGTGTTCGGCGAAACCGTCGCCGGCCTTAACGTAATTGACAGAATTGCCGCCGTAAAGACCGACCGCCTGGACCGCCCGGTCACCGATGTGCGCATCATCAGAATACGTCCCAACAAAGAATTAAACGAAGCCGCCCAAAAGACAGTTTCTGGCACGGAATTAGCAGTAGAAAAAACCGAATAGTTTTTTAATAGGTTAAGTTTTTAGGTTAGAATGAAGAACGGTCCTTGCTGAGAAGCACGGACCGTTCTGATTGAAAAGCAGGCACCTTTTTTTGCAAAGTAAAAAAAAGTTCCTATCTTTGCAGTCCCGTTTTTGGGAACATAAGCCTTGGAGAGATGCTCGAGTGGCTTAAGAGGCACGCCTGGAAAGCGTGTATACTCCAAAAGGGTATCCGGAGTTCGAATCTCCGTCTCTCCGCAAAATTGAAAAAATAAGACGCCAAGCTTGCTTGAGCGTCTTATTTTTTCCCCTTCTGCCTCCCGCACTGGCGGGCTACTTGCAGTAAATCGTCCAGGGAGTGGTCATAAGAAGCATTGGCAGGAAGAAGTCTAAGGCGGAATTCGTCGGGACCGTCTTTTAGGATGCAGTCCTGGCCTGGGGTAAGAGTGCCGGTCCAATGATAGCCCAGAAAGTCCACCTCAATGCGGTAGCTGCCGTCTCCAAGGTCGGTTTTTACGAAGGGATGGGTGTCGCAGTCATAGTAGGAAACGGGGTCATCTCCCGGATAGAGTTTGTTGTCAAGGTCAAAGTCTCTCCAGAAGAGCGGGCCGTATTCGGCAGGGAACCAGCGGCGGTTGCTAAGGACAAATTCTGGATCCTTTTTCTCGCTGTAGGTTTCCGGCCATGTTTCCACAAATGACGCATAAGCATTGTTCCAGTGCCAGTACAGACCGGACAGGATCTCTGTTTCTATCTTATACTGGTGCTGTTCCATCTTGAGCGGAGCATCGTCCCAGAACTGGGTGTCAAGCCCTTTGTTGCAGGCCGTAAAAAGCAGGACAAAAAGCGCAAACCATAAAGTTCGTCTCATATCGCAAAAATTATTCGGCCAAACAGCTGTCCATTAACTGCTCAATGGCTTTTTTGTCAAGATGCTGGCCGATAAAGACTATCTTTTGCATGCGGTCGCCGTAGGTGGGGTCCCAGTCGGCGCGGAGCTTGCGGTCGCGCTCCATCATATCGGCAAGCTCGTCTTCCGGCATTGTGGCAAACCACAGGCCGCAGTCCTTGAGGGTCTTCTGCCGGCCTGCCTGCTCAAAGAGCCAGCATTTGTCGATGTCGTCCGAGAAATAGCACAGGCCTTTGGCGCGGATGATGTTGGCGGGCCACAGTTTTGCCACCAGGCGGTCGAACTTATTCAGGTCCAGAGCCGGACGGCGGGTGTACACGTAGGTGTCAATGCCGTATTCCAGGGCTTCGCCTTCGGCCTCTTCTTCCTCTTCATCTTCGCCTTCTATGGCGGCTATCCAGGCGGCCGATGTTGCCACCTCGTCAAAGCGGAACATGCCGGTGTACAGGAGTTCGTCCAGGTCCACATCGCCATAATTGCATTCCAGCACCCTGGCGCCAGGGTTGATGCTTTTTACAATCCCTTTAAGCTTGCCAAGCTGCTCCGGTGTCACATCGGCTGCCTTGTTAAGGAGCACTATGTTGCAGAACTCAATTTGCTCAATTACAAGCCTTTCCAGGTCGTCCTCGCCAATGTCTTCCTTCTGCAGGGCGCTGCCGCTTTCGAATTCATCGGCCATGCGCATGGCATCTACAACGGTGCAGATGCAGTCCACGTACGGAAGGGCGCTGCGGGTAAACTGCGGGGCCAGGGCCGGCATGGTGCTTATGGTCTGGGCAATTGGTGCCGGCTCGCAGATGCCGCTGGCTTCAATGACAATGTAATCGAAGCGTCCGGCCGATGTAAGATCGGCCAGCTGGTTCACCAGATCCATCTTGAGTGTGCAGCAGATGCAGCCGTTCTGGAGGGCTACCAGGGAGTCGTCCGTGCTGCCTACTACTCCGCCTTTTTCGATAAGGCTCTCGTCTATGTTTACCTCACCGATGTCGTTCACTATTACAGCGAACTTTATTCCCTTTTTATTGGAAAGTATGCGGTTCAGAAGCGTTGTTTTGCCGCTTCCAAGATATCCGGTGAGAAGAAGCACCGGCACTTCCTGTCTTTGCAATTTGAGTTCCATAATTGAAATCCCTTACACTCCCCTGCCAACGCCAAGGCGGGCTTCGGATACGTTGAGGACGTAGTCGCCCACTTTTTCGTACTCGTTTACAAGGTCCATGTACACGGTGCCGTTGTCGTAGCTGTAGACTTTGTTGTCCACGTCGGCCATGCTTTGCTGCTTGAGGGTGTTGCGCTGGTTGTTGATCTTGAGCTCCAGGGCGGCCGATTCGTCAATGGTAAAGTCTTCCTTGCGGCCGTCCAGCATGGCGTTCATGCGGGTCATGGCTGCATCTACAAGTTCATGGATCTGAAGGACGCCGTGCCACTGGAAGTCACCAAAGTGAATGTTGTTGGCCCTCTTGCGCTGCAGGATGCGGGCAAGGTTGAAGCAGCTGTCGCCAATGGACTCCAGTTCACCAATCTGGCGCAGCATGCAACGGATCTTGAATTTGGTTTCGTCGGACAAATGAGCATCGGCAACCTGACCAAGGTATTTGCCGATTTCGTTCTCCATATTGTCCGATATGTCCTCGTACTTCTTGATGCGGTCGAACAGCTCCTGGAACGGTTTGTCTTCCTTAATATTGGAAAGGTCGCGTATCATGCCCAGCATGCGCTGCATACGGAGACCGAATACGGAAATTTCCTTCTGGGCCTGGAGCACGGAGATTTCCGGGGTTTTCATGATACCGCCACGGATATACTTGAGGCGGAATTCGTCTTCCTGCTCCGACTCCTTAGGCTTCACAAGCCAGCAGACCAGTTTCTCGATCTGGGGAATGAACCAGATTAAAATACCGGTATTGATTACGTTAAATCCCGTGTGGAAGGCTGCCAGGGCAAAGGAAAGCTGAGTTGGCGACTGAGTTTCGGCAGTTGGATCCAGGCCCACAATGCCGCAGATAAAGCGCACAAAGGGGAAGAAGAAAATGAGTACCCAGAACACACCGAACAGGTTGAACACCAGGTGCGCCATAGCCGTTCTGCGGGCCTGCACATTGGCGCTCATAGCCGCCAGGTTAGCCGTTACGGTTGTACCGATATTCTCACCCATAACCAGCGCAATACCCTGGAAAATGGTAATGGCACCGGTAGAGCAAAGCACCATGGTTATGGCCATAAGGGCGGCCGATGACTGCACCATTGCAGTAAGGATAGAGCCAATGAGCAGGAACAGAAGTATGGTTCCGTAATTGGTTTTGAAACTGGCAAAGAATGCCACCACGGCCGGCTTGCTGGCAAGATCCATCTCTATGCCGGTTTCCTTTAGCATGCCAAGGGCAAAGAGCAGGAAGGACAGGCCGAAGAGGAAATCGCCCAGATAGCGCTGCTTACCGGTCTGGATAAGGATAATGCCGATAAGGAAGGCAGGCCATACCAATGAAATGACGTTAAACGAGAAGCCGGCGCTCATGATCCATGCACTCATGGTGGTGCCGATATTTGCGCCCATGATCACCGAAATTGCCTGCGCCAGCGTGAGCAGAGCCGCATTCACAAAGGACACAGTCATAACGGTGGTTGCGGCCGATGACTGAACTGCCACTGTAACCAGGGCGCCGGTTGCAACGCCGGAGAAACGGTTGGTGGTCATTGCGCCAAGCAGGTGACGCAGCTGGGGGCCGGCCATCTTCTGCAAGGCCTCGCTCATCACTTTCATACCGTAGATGAGCAGGGCGATGCTGCCCAGGAGTTTCAGGACAATTAACATATAGGATTAAGATTTTTTGTCTTCGGCAAGTATATCTTCCACGTCGGTTCTGAGTTTGCGGTAGAACTCTTCGCCGAAACCGTACCAGCCAAACGAGATTAAAACGCCCAGGAAGCCCCAGATGAGCACGCGTTTGGCGCGGCTGTTCATGGGAGAACGGGGAAGCACGGCCGGCTGCACAACAGCATACACGGGCTTTTCTTCCTGGATTTTTGCACGTGCAAGTTCACGCTGCTGGGCAAGCCTTGAATAGAGCTGGCTGGCAATTGAAACCTCTTCCCTTAAGCGGTCTTTCTCTGAGTTTGCACTCTGGAGAATTACGCTGCGGTCGAAGTCCACAGAGGCAGCGTATGCAGCCTGGGCTTTCATTAGCTCTTCCCTTGCTTCATCGGCAAGGACTACGTAATACTCGTAGTCGGCAACCGATTTTTGCGTGCGGTAATCGGCCACATATAGCTGCAGGCGGGTGCAAACGGTATCGGCAAGCTGCTTTACCATGTAAGGGTCGTCCATTACTACGCCGATGGTGGTGATGCCGGTTTTTTTGTCTATGTCGCAGTTGATCATGCCGGCAAGGGCGTTCACAACGGCGGCCTGGTCTTTAGGGAGCTCCGTAGGGTCTTTTACGCCGGTGAAAGGCTTCTTTTCCGGCTTGTCCTTATTGCGCCTGGCCTCTCTCCTTTTCTGGAGTTCTGTCTTTTCCTTATCGGCCCCTGTGAGATGCGCATACACGGTTGTCCTGACGGGCTGGACGCCCTGCTCTTTTTGCTCTTCGGGGACGTAGGATACCAGCGGAACCTCCAGAAGGGCGGCAAGGAACGGGGTGCTCTTGCAAATTTCCGGGAACAGGGTGATGTTCATTGCGTCCGTAGCGCCATACATGGACATGGCCGATACGCCAAGCATGGAAGCAATACTGCCATAGCTGCCGGCAGTGCGGGACTGAAGTTCCGGAGCCAGGGTGAGCCGCACGCTGTACATGCGTTTCATGCACAGGGCCGATACTATGCCCATAACTCCGAACACGAAGCAGATAATGAATATTTGCTTCCAGTGCCTCAGGAGCCTGGCAAGAACCTCTTTCCAGTCTATTTCCAGGGCGTCGTCTTCGTAATACTGCTGCCCGTTGTTGTTCTGGTATTCTTCCATAGCTTACTTGGAATTGCGGATGATGTTGTAAACCACAACGGCAAGAGTTGATACAGATGATGCGGCAGTACCCAGGGCCACAATGAGGGCCGGTTCTATCTTGTGATCCTTCTGTTCTTTCTCCGGAACATAGATTTCTGAACCAGGCTCTACCTTTGCACCGCAACGGTATTTCTTGGCGCGGCCACCCATACTTACAACGTAGGCCTTGCTGCTGCGGGCATTCTCGGCAAAACCGCCGGCGGCCTCAATGTAATCTCTGGCGCGGAGGGAAGGGTCGTAGTTAACAGAGGTGGGATACATAACCGAGCCGTGCACACGCACCACATTGCTGCGTCCGGGGATGATGAGCACGTCGTTTTCACGGAGCACCACATCGGCCTCGCTGCCGGGATTGGCCATGGCTTTTTCCAGGTCGATGGACACTTTGTAGGTTGCTTCCAGGGCTTTTTCGGCGCCTGTATCCGTGCTGTCCTGAGCTTCCACAATCTCTATCAGGTCTTTACTTACACGGCGTTCTTCCTCTGTCATCTGGCGGATAAGACGTGCACCGGGAACGTATGCGAAGGGCGTAATGCCGCCGGCCTTGGTAAGGAGGTCTGACACGTGTTCCTCACGGCTGGTGAGAGAGTAGGTGCCAGGGAAGTTAACTTCGCCGGTAACGGTGAAGTGGCGCTGGATGTTGTAAGAAGGGCTCCTGTGAACTACAACTTCGTCGTAAGGTTCAAGGATAAGGCTTTCCTTGTTGCTCTTTGCCAAACCGTCTTCCAGCGAAATGGAATAAAGCACGCCGATATCGGAAGAAGCAACCATGCCGTTGGCGTCTTTCTTGCGGCGGGTAACGTCCACGCGAGACATTGAAGCACCGTCCAGAAGACCGCCGGCCATGATGATAAAGTCTTCCACCGTGGTGTTCTGGGCAAACGGATATTCGCCAGGATTCTTGACCATGCCGCTGATTGTCATAACGGGCTGGTCCCTAAGGTCGAAACTGCTGGAGACGTACAGCTCGTCGTTGTTCTGGAGCATGAAGTCCGGATTGATGCCGTCCAGTATAGCGGTAAGGTTAAGTGAGAACACCTCCATGGACTTGTCCTCGTGCTCGCGGTGAACTACCACGCGGTCTGTGAAAGCGTCCGGCAGAAGGCCGCCGGCTTTTTCTACCAGCTGCTTAACCGTGAATACGTCCTTGCCAAGTTCGTATGTGCCGGGGAAATACACGGCGCCCTGGATGGCAATGCGGTTTTCAAAACGCGGCTGGAGTTCACCTACCGTTACAAGGTCTCCGTTCTTTAGGACGAAGGTTCCGTATTCGTATTCCTCTACTGTACGGATCTCGAAACTCTTGAGATTCTGGCGGGTAACGGTTACGGCGCTGCTATTTGCACCGCTAAGGAAACCGCCGAAGTACAGAATAAGGTCGGCCATTGTTTCACCTTCCTTCATTTCGAAGAGGGACGGACGCTTTACCGCACCTTCAACGGTAACCATGTTCTTGTACGGAGCCACAAGCACCACATCCCCTTCTTCCAGACGGATGTCGCCGGAAAGATTGCCCCTCATTAGGAAATCATATACGTCCACATGGCCGGCAACTTTGTCGGAACGGACTATCTTGATATCGCGCAGGGTACCGGGATCTACAATTCCGCCGGCAACATAAAGGGCATGGAATGCCGTGGAGAAGGCCGATAAGACGTAGGTGCCGGGATGAAGGACATCGCCCACCACGTTAACCTGGATGGTACGTATCTGACCCAGGCTGAGGCGCATATCCGTATCGGAACCCTTATTGAGGCCGCCGTAAATCTGGGAAAGGCGCTTTTTGAGGTATGCGTTGGCCTCGTCCACTGTCATGCCGTTAAGATACAGAGGGCCAAGGACATCCACGTTAATACTGCCTTCCGGAGAAATGATGCAGCGGATGGTGGTCTGGTTACGGCCGAAGACATCTATGATAACTTCGTCCCCGGGGCCAAGCCGATAATTGCGGGGAGTGGCCAGATTCTCACTGGGGGTAAAGTTAAGGTCTTTGTTACGGAAAATGTTACGGCCGTAAACCTGAGGTTCGGTCTCTTCCGGCTTCCTGGCCGTGGGATCCTGATTCCTGAAGTTTTCCGGATCCGGCTCTGTTACCTCTCCGTTAACCGTGTGGGCACGGCTTTCTTCTTTTTCTTCCATCTGGGCGTTGGTCTCGGCCATTCTGCTTTGGTATGCGGCAAGCACACGCTGGGCTTGAGTACGGGTTACACCCCTTAGAACCAGTTCCTTAACTATATCTTCCTTGCTTTTTCCGTTTAGGACGCTCCTTTGGACGAAGGTCATCACCTGTTCGTCGGTAACGGACACCTGAGCCATTGCAGGGGCACCTGCAAGGGCTAAGAACGCGACTGCAATAACTGCAATTCTAATGTTTTTTAGCATTTGTGGTTACGTTAGCGTATAACGTACAAAGATACTACTTTTTTGTCAATCTTGAAAGAAGACCCATACCGTCGCCAAAGTCGTACAGGTTAATGCCTGTTTCCGGGTCCGGTTTGCGGCCCACGTCGGTCATGGAGAAATCATCGACCAGAAGCTCACAAGCGCCATTAATGCGGGCTTTAAGAAGATGTCCGCCGATGCAGGTATAATCCCGGCGGCTACAGGTAAGGTGGATGTGAAGATACGGCTCCCCGTCCTTTTCCGAAATGTTACCGGTAAGGTTGGTGATTTCCATCTGCTCTTCAAAGGTTTTGTCCACATACTTCAATGTGGCAGGGTCCAGGAAGCGAAAAGTGGCCTCCGACACTGCTCCGATACCCAAAACGTTGCCTGCAAG
>Ga0310696_10004877_pt1 | contig 16332 bp, 15 predicted proteins | sample AusTroGonzalo_MG_4_FD_203885 | JGI IMG/M metagenome (GOLD analysis project Ga0310696, IMG submission 203885) | Bovine rumen microbial communities from tropical cattle in Woodstock, Queensland, Australia - Gonzalo_02 (v2) (version 2) | ecosystem: Host-associated > Mammals > Digestive system >...
CGTTGACCGATCCCGCGTACAAGGGATGCTGGCCGCGATATTCGCACATAACGTGGGAGTTCTCCGGCATCGCCGCGTCCGGCGGAAAGCCGTTCGACATAGAATGGTTCTCCGGTTTTTCGGACGATCCCTCAACGCCGGCGGAGTTCCTTCCGCCCGCGATATGCCGCGAGGTCTACCGCAGGTGCGGCATCGACCGGCTGCCGTACGAAGGGCGCGTCATCGAGGGCGAGGATGGCTATCTGCTTGTTCCGCACGGATTCGACCTGAACCTCAGTCCGCACGTGGTCATGAAGGACGGCTCCGCCGCGGCGCCTTTGCCGCGCGTCGGGTCTGCGCCGAACCACTTCGACGAGTTTGCCGAATGCTGTCTCGACGGCGGCCGCGCGCGGAGCGACTTCGCGTGGACGACTTGCATGACCGATGCGATTCTCCTTGGCGGCGTCGCCGAGCGTCTGCCCGGCCGCCGCCATGTCTGGGACGATGTGTCGAAGTCGTTCGACGCCCGCGAGGCCACGGCTCTGCTCAAGAGCGCGTACCGCGAAGGTTGGAGTTGGCGTGATGCACAGAATTCGGCATAATTAGCAATTGTAAAGCGGAGGCAAGGGCTTTGAGGCGCCTAAAAGGGACAGCCTTCCGTTTGACTATGCGGTATTGTTATGATAACATGTTACGCATGAAATTAGAAAAAATGAGCGTGATTGGTGTTGTTGTGATGTCGGCATGTTGCCTGCGGGCCGAGCCGATGCCAGGCCCTGTTGCCGTGCCTCTTGCAAATCATGTCAGGATCACGGCGTTTGACCTGATGGACCAGACTGACAACCACAACGAGCTGCTGCGGAAGCGCGAGTGGACTGCGCAGTGGAACGAGCGCAAGGTGGAAATAGAGAGCTGTGCGCTTGACGTTTACGATCCGCTCGAGGACTGCGGCCGCGTGTTTCTGCGTCTTGCGCCGCTGCCTCATGCGCGTCCCGTGAAGTGCAACGATTTCGTCTTCGACTCCCACGCCCGCACGCTGACGGTTGTCTCAAACGGATATCCGTTCGTAATGCGCGAATACAGCGGAGGACGCGTCGGTCGAATCCGGGCGTTCCATGCGCTGCAGCGCGAAATGAGGCCATATTGCCCGGGACGCGACGGGCGCATCCTCTCCAACAACTGGGGCGGAGGCTACGGAGACTCGCGGCTGAACGAGGAATATGCGCTGCGCGAGATTGAAGCGGGTGCAAGACTCGGCGTGGAAGTCGTTGAGCTTGACGACGGATGGCAGAAGGGGCGTTCGGCTAATTCATATCTTATCAAGGACCGCAAGAAGGAAGGCGTGTGGAACGGGTTCTGGGCGTTCGACCCGAATTTCTGGGACGCCGATCCGATTCGCTTCTCGCATGGCCTCGCGCCGCTTGCCGACGCGGCGCGGTCGCATGGAATGGAACTGGGCCTCTGGTACGGGCCTGACTCCTCAAACGACGCGGCGAACTGGGAGCGCGACGCCGACCGGCTGCTTGCGTACTTCAAGGCTCCGGGAATCCGCTATTTCAAGATCGACTCTATGAAGTCGTTCTCGCCGCTTGCGCTGTCGCGGCAGAGGGCGATGTTCGACAAGGTCCTGTACGGTTCGTCGTCGAACGTCGTCTTCGACCTTGACGTGACGGCCGAGATTCGTCCCGGCTATTTCGGCCTCCCGGATATCGGCACGCTGTTCGTCGAAAACCGCTACGCAAAGCACTGCTCGTGGTGGCCGCACCAGACGCTGCGAAATCTCTGGAGTCTCTGCGAGGTGGTCGATCCCGTTCGGCTGAGGATGGAGTTCCTCGACCCTAAGCAGCACGCCGACAGGTATGCGGAACGCTTCCCGGGCAGCCCGCTTCGCCCCGAACTGTGGAAAGGCGACGCCGTGTTCGCCACGGTGATGATCGCTAGTCCGCTGGCATGGATGGAAATGCAGGGCCTCAAGCCCGAGACGGTCGCTGAAATGGCGCCGGTCATCGCGCGTTGGAGGCTTGAGCGCGACAGGATGCACATGGGCGTGACTTTCCCCGTGGGCGAGAAGCCGGATGGTTTTTCATGGACTGGCTTTGTCACGTCGTCGCCGGATGGCGACGGAGGATACGCGCTTGTTTTCCGCGAGTGCGCCGAAAAGGAGACGTTCTCGATTAACCTTGCTCCCTACTTTTCCGCGCGTACGGTAGAGAAGCTCGCTGGCGGCGGTTCGGCCAGACTTGATGGTCAGACGCTCTACGTGGACATTCCGAAGAAACTCGGTTATGTCTGGTTGAGGGTTAATTGACGTATGAAAAAACTCTTTGGAATTATTGCTGTTGCGGTCGCCACTGCGGTCGCACCGCTTGCCGCGCTTGGACGCGCGAAGCCGAACATCGTGTTCATTCTGACGGACGACCTTGGCTTCGGAGACGTCGGGTTCTCGTGTTCGGCGAGGACGAATGTTCTCGCGAGGTTGCGCACGCCCTGCCTCGACCGCCTGGCTCGTGAAGGCGTTGTCCTCACTGCGCACTACGCGGCGGCTCCGGTTTCCGCGCCAAGCCGCGCCTCGCTTATCACGGGGCGTGTCCAAGGACGCTGTTCGTTGCGCGACAATTGTTTCGACAGGGCGTTCTCGGAGACCAACACCCTCGCCTCTGTCTTGCGCGGCGCGGGCTATGCGACGTGGGCCGTTGGCAAGTGGGGCGTTGCTGGCGGCGGCGAATCCGGCGAGCCGGTTTCTTCGCATCCGCTTGATCGCGGCTTCGACTACTTTTACGGCTTCCTCGACCATCTTGCCGGTCACACGTACTACCACTACGAAGGACGCCTGAACGGTGCGTTCATGGGGATCACGGAAAACCGCACGAATGCGACGGCGTCCGCAATGGGAATTTATTCGACGGATCTTTTCGTCGCAAAGGCCAAGCAACTCGTCGCCAGCCACGCCGCCGAGCGCACCGACAAACCGTTCTTCCTCTATCTCGCGATGAACACCATCCACGGCTCCGGCAGATGCGACGATACGCTGGAGACGAAGAAGCCCCTCCATGTTCCCGGCCGTCCATATCCAGCGGGTGGCGCGACATGGCCGCTTGAGCCAGAGCCGCGCTCGGCACGCAACACGTGGATCGACCCCGCCTACCGCGACCTTCCAGAAAACGCCGCGCGCTATGCGACCGCGATCACGCGTCTCGACAATGCGCTCGCCGACTTCATGGACGAACTCAAGCGCCTTGGCCTTGACCGCGATACGATGGTCGTCTTCACTTCCGACAACGGTCCAGCCGATGAATACGGCGCCGATCCGCGCTTCTTCGGATCGAACGGTCCATTCGACGGATTCAAGCGCGACGTCTTCGAAGGCGGGATGCGCGTCCCGACATTCGTGCGCTGGCCGGCGCGCATATCTGGAGGGTGGAACGACAACACGCCCTCGCAGTTCCACGACTGGATGGCGACGCTCGCACATGCCGCGGACACGACTGCGCCGAAGGAGTCGGAGGGCGTGAGCCTTCTTCTTCGCTGGGACAAGTTCAGAAACGCAAAAGCCTTCGTGCCGTCGCTCGTCTACTCGCAGTACGAGTTCCCGTGGGGCGGGTCGACCGAGGCCTTCCGCGAATTCGAGTCGCGCAAGGCTCCTGTGCGAGGTCTTCAGCAGATGTTGCGAGATGGCGACTATGTGGCCGTGCGCACGAGGATTCGCGAGGGTAATTCGAAAACGCGGCTTTACAATGTTGTAGCCGATCCGTTCCAGGAGCATGACCTTTCGGGTCTTGCGGAACAGAAAGAACGGTTGCGCGCAATGGAGCGCGTCCTCGAGGACAGGTTGCGTCCGTGACTCCGTTTTCCCTTCTCGTGAAGCCAGTCGGCGCGAGGTGCAACCTCGCTTGCGACTACTGCTTCTACCTGGACAAGGCGACGCTGTATCCGAACGGACCCGCGTGCATGCCCGATTCCATTTTGGAACGGATGGCTAGAAGCTACCTGTCGCTACCCTTTGATTCGTTCTCAATTACATTTCAAGGCGGCGAGCCGCTGCTCGCCGGACTAGACTTTTTCCGCCGCGCGAACGACTTCGCCAGCAGGCTCCTGCCACAAGGACGAAGGGTGTCGCTTTCTATTCAGACTAACGCGACGCTGATGACCCGTGAAGCGGCGCGCTTTTTCGCGGACGCAGGGTGGCTTGTCGGAGTAAGCGTGGATGGGCCAGCCGACATACATGACGCACACCGTCGCATGCCAGACGGCCGCGGCACCCATGCGGACGTCTTGCGCGGAATAGACGCGCTCAGGGATGCTGGGTGCGAATACAACGTGCTCACCCTCGTTACGGAGGCGAATGTGCGCGAGCCCGCTCGCATTTACCGCTACGTGCGCGACGAGCTTGGCGGGAAGTGGCAGCAATACACTGATCATTTAGAAAGCGTGGCGACGCGAGAGTGGGATGCATTTCTCGTTGGAGTTCTTGACGCATGGCTTTCGGACGGAGATCCTGGGCGGGTGTCGGTGCGAAACATTGACGCGGCGCTTTCGTATGCGACGATTGGGAGGGCCGAGCAATGCGTGTTCGCGGACCGATGCGACGGACACATGGTCGTCGAGCGCAACGGCGACGTATATCCGTGCGATTTCTTCGTGTCGGAGAAAACGCGCCTCGGAAACATCATGGAGAGCGGCTGGCGTGAATTGCGCGAAAGTCCGCTGGCAATGTCGTTCGCGGCGAGAAAGTGCGTCCGCCATCTCTCGCGCATAGACCGCATGGATTTCTACGATCGGATCGTCTCGCTTGCGGACAACGTTCGCGAAAACGGCTACTTGACTTATTCGGCGAGGTTTTGATATACTTCGCGCCAATTCGTCCAAGTGGGCGGGTTGAAGCGAATGATTCTCGGCATCCATCCGAGGACAAAGCGGATTGACTGAAAGTCCAGAAAACATTAAGGAGAAATAGAAAAATGGAAATGCCTACGTCCGCCCTTACGGGCATCACCCTGAAGGATATGTTTGACGCTGGTCTTCACTTTGGCCACCAGACAAAGCGCTGGAACCCGAAGATGAAAGGCTACATATTCGACAAGCGCAACGGAATCCACGTCATCGACCTCACGCAGTCCGTCGAGCTGCTCGACGAGGCCGCCGCGTTCGTGCGCGACACTGTCCTCGCCGGAAAGAAGATCCTTTTCGTCGCGACGAAGAAGCAGGTTTCCGAGATGGTCAAGGATGCCGCGGTCTCCGTCGACCAGTTCTACGTGACCGAGCGCTGGCTCGGCGGCACGCTTACCAACGCGAAGACGATTCGCTCTTCCGTCAAGCGCATGCGCCAGCTGCAGGCGACGGCCAAGGCCAACGGCGGCCAGCTCTCCGAGCACAAGCAGGAGAACTCGATGCTCCGCCGCGAGCTCATGAAGCTCGAGAAGAACCTCACGGGCGTTGCAGAGATGGTTGAGCAGCCCGGCGCCGTCGTGATCATCGACTGCGTGAAGGAGGCGAACGCCGTTCGCGAGGCTGCGCGTCTCGCTATTCCGATCGTCGCTCTTGTCGATACCAACGCCGACCCCGAGCCGATCGACTACGTGATCCCCGGCAACGACGATTCCGTCAGGGGCGTGGAGCTCATCCTCAACGGGCTTAAGAAGGTAATCGTTGACGCCAACGCCGAGTACGGCGCGAAGGCCGCCGAGGAGAACCGCCGCCGCGAGGCCGAGCGTGCGCAGCGCGATGCGACCGAGAAGGCGGCCCGTGCGGAGCGCAAGGCGAAGGCGACTGCCGACCGCAAGCCGCGCTCCGGTTCCGCAAAGAAGGGTTCGATCGCCGCGACTGTCAAGGCCGCAGCCCGTGCGGCGAAGGAGGCCGCCGAGACGAAGGCCAAGGCCGATCTAGCCGCGAAGCGTCAGGCCAAGGTCGTCGAGGCTCAGGCCGCTGTCGATGCAGCCGCGACCGCGCCTGCCGCAGAGCCGGCTCCCGAGGCCGCTCCCGCCGCTGAAGCGCCGAAGGCGGAGTAACATCGCCGACGGGCGACTAACTACTAGCTACTAACCACTAACGACTATCTACTATTATGACTATCACGATTGACATGATCAAGCAGCTCCGCGAGGCAACTGCGGCCGGGATGGGAGCATGCAAGGAGGCGCTCGCCGCCACCGACGGAAACATGGACGAAGCGGTCAAGTACCTTCGCGAGAAGGGCCTTGCCGTTGCCGCGAAGCGCGTTGACAAGGAGTCCAAGCAGGGCATCATCGCCCTTGCCTCCGCCGCTGACGGAAAGTCGCTCGCTCTCGCCGAAGTGAACTGCGAGACGGACTTCGTCGCGAAGACCGATGCATTCGTCAAGTTCGTAGATGACGCGGCGAAGGTCGCGCTTGACGGCAAGGACATCGAAGCGACGCTCAACGACGACTACAAGATGCTTCTCACCAAGACCGGCGAGAACGTGAAGATCCGCCGCAGCGAGCGCTATGTGCTCGAGGGCGCGGGCTGCGTCTCGGGCTACATCCACATGGGCGGCAAGATCGGCGTCATGGTCGAGCTTTCCTGCGATAAGCCCTGCGAGAAGCTTGACGAGGCGGCTCACATGATCTGCCTGCACGTCGCGGCAAACTCGCCGAAGTACATCGCGCCGGCGGAAGTCCCGCAGGCCGAGATTGACGCGGAGCTTGAGATCAAGCTCAACGCGCTCAAGGAGCAGAAGGGCAAGCTTCCTCCCGAGCAGGCGCTCGTCGGCATCAAGAAGGGCATGGCCGCGAAGTTCTGCACGCAGATCTGCCTTCTCAAGCAGGACTACGTTGCGGACGGCGACATCACCGTCGAGAAGTATCTCGACAACGTCGCCAAGGAGATCGGCGCGCCGGTCGCCGTGAAGCGCTTCGTCCGCCTCCAGCTCGGTGCGTAAGACAGGGCATTGCAGTTTCAAGGAAACAAACCAAAGGAGATTCAGAAAAATGGTCAGCTACAAGAAACTCGGTCTCGTGAACACGAAGAAGATGTTCGCGAAGGCGGTCAAGGGCGGGTATGCGATTCCTGCGTTCAACTTCAACACGATGGAGCAGATGCAGGCCATCATCCAGGCGGCGGTCGAGACAAAGTCGCCAGTCATCATGCAGGTGTCGAAGGGCGCGCGCAAGTACGCGAACCCGACGATCCTCCGCTACATGGCCGAAGGCGCCGTCCAGTACGCCAAGGAGCTTGGCTGCAAGAAGCCTCAGATCGTTCTCCACCTCGACCACGGCGACAGCTACGAGACGTGCAAGAGCTGCATCGACTCCGGCTTCTCGTCCGTCATGATCGACGGTTCGTCGCTTCCTTTCAAGGACAACATCAAGCTCACGAAGAAGGTCGTCGCGTACGCCCACAAGCATGACGTGACGGTCGAGGCCGAGCTTGGCGTTCTCGCCGGCGTCGAAGACGAAGTCCAGGCCGAGGAGTCGCACTACACGAAGCCTGAAGAGGTCATCGAGTTCGCGACGAAGACGGGCTGCGACTCGCTCGCGATTTCCATCGGCACCTCGCACGGCGCTTACAAGTTCAAGCCGGAGCAGTGCACCCGCGACAAGAAGACGGGCAAGCTCGTTCCGCCGCCGCTCGCGTTCGACGTTCTCAAGGCCGTCGAGAAGAAGCTCCCTGGCTTCCCGATCGTCCTCCACGGATCGTCCAGCGTTCCGCAGGAGCACGTCGATACGATCAACAAGTTCGGCGGCAAGCTTCCCGACGCCGTCGGCATTCCGGAGGAGCAGCTCCGCAAGGCCGCGAAGAGCGCGGTGTGCAAGATCAACATCGACTCCGACTCTCGCCTCGCGATGACCGCGGCGATCCGCAAGCATTTCGCAGAGAATCCGGGTCACTTCGATCCGCGCCAGTATCTCACGCCGGCGCGCGAAGCGATGAAGGAGCTTTACATCCATAAGATCGTGAAGGTCCTCGGTTCGAACAACAAGCTCTAAGTTCATTCCCCGGAGGGTTCACATGGCGGAGAAGAAATCGGCCTACGCGCAGGCGGGCGTCAACATCGACGTTAAGATGAACGCCGTCGGCTCCATCAAGCAGATGGTCGCCGCTACGAAGACGCAGAACGTGCTGGGCGGGATTGGTTCCTTCGGCGGGCTCCACAAGGTGCCCGCCGGGAAGGACCGGATACTCGTCGCATCGACGGACGGCGTCGGCACGAAGCTGAAGATCGCCGCGATGATGAACAAGCACGACACCGTCGGGCAGGACATCGTCAACCACTGCGTAAACGACATCCTTGTGCAGGGCGCGACGCCGCTCTTCTTCATGGACTACGTCGGTACGGCGAAGGTCGATCCGCAGGTCTTCAGGAGTGTCGTGTCCGGGCTTTGCAAGGCTTGCAAGGAGAACAAGATGGCGCTTCTCGGCGGCGAGACCGCCGAGATGCCGGGGCTCTATCCCGCAGGCGAGTACGACCTCGTCGGAACCATCGTCGGCTCCGTGCAGCGCTCGAAGCTCGTGACGGGCAAGTCCATCCGAGCGGGAGACGTCATAATCGGCTTCCCGTCCGGCGGACTCCAGACCAACGGCTTCTCTCTCGCCCGCAGGGTCATATTCGATCTTTGCCAGTATTCGTGGAAGGACAAGCTGCCCGGCACAAACCAGACGTTCGGCGACGTGCTCCTGGCGGTGCACAAGAGCTTCTTGAAGCCCGTTTCCGCGCTTATGGCGCATGTCAAGATCAACGGCATGGCGCACATCACCGGCGGCGGATTCCCAGACAACATTCCGCGCGTCATCCCGAAGGCGGTCAATGCCGAAATCGACCGCGCGAGCTGGGAGGTTCCGACGATCTTCAGGTTCATCGAACGCCAGGGCAAGGTTGATCACGACGAAATGTACCGCGTGTTCAACATGGGAATCGGCTTCGTCGTCATCATCGCAAAGCGCGATCTCAAGAAGGCGACGAACATCCTCAGGGCGGCGCATCAGCCCTACAGGGTGATCGGCGTCATGCGCAAGGGCACGGGAATAGTCACTTACAAGAATTAAGCCTTCGGGCAGGCTGGAGCGAAAAATGGAAATAAAGGTTTCCGGGGACGTCAAGTACGTCGGGGTTGACGATCATGACATTGATCTCTTCGAGGGTCAGTATCCCGTTCCGGCCGGCATGGCCTACAATTCATACCTGGTGAAGGACGAGAAGGTTCTCGTCTTTGACACGGTCGACGCTCGCTTTGGCGAGAAGTGGCTCGCGAACATCCGCGCCGAGATTGGCGATGCGCCTGTCGACTACCTCGTCGTCCAGCACATGGAGCCGGACCATAGCGCGAATATCGCAACGTTCGCGGCGGCCTATCCTAAAGCGACGATCGTCGCGAGCGCCCAGGCGTTTTGCATGATGAAGAACTTCTTTGGCACCGACTACGCCGACAGGCGTATCGTCGTCAAGGAAGGCGACTCTCTTTCCACCGGCAAGCACGAGTTCAAGTTCGTCGCGGCTCCCATGGTCCACTGGCCCGAGGTGATCGTTACGTACGACGCGACTTCGAAGATTCTTTTCTCCGCCGACGGCTTCGGCAAGTTTGGCGCGAACGACGTCGAAGACCCAGAGGGGTGGGACTGCGAAGCTCGCCGCTACTACATCGGCATCGTAGGAAAGTATGGTGCGCAGACGCAGGCTCTTTTGAAGAAGGCCGCCGCGCTTGACATTGCTACGATATGTCCGCTCCACGGCCCGGTCCTCGATACGCCCGAGGCGATTTCCCACGTGGTCAAGCAGTACGCTACATGGTCTTCGTATTCGGTTGAGTCCGAGGGCGTTCTCATCGCATACACTTCAGTCTATGGCCACACAAAGGCTGCCGTCGAGAAGCTCGCCGAAATGCTGAAGGCGCGCGGATGCCCGAAGGTCGTTGTCGCTGACCTCGCTCGCGACGAGATGTTCGAGACGATTGAGGACGCCTTCCGCTACGGAAAGATCGTCCTTGCGACTACGACGTACAATACCGACATCTTCCCGTTCATGCGCACATTCATCAGCCACCTCGTAGAGCGCAATTTCCAGAACCGCACCGTCGCTCTTGTCGAGAACGGAAGCTGGGCGCCTTCGGCGGCTCGTGTGATGAAAGGTCTTTTCGAGAAGTCCAAGAATATCACCTTCATCGAGCCAACAGTCACGATCCGCTCCGCGCTGAACGCCGATTCCGAGGCACAGCTCGCTGCGCTCGCCGCCGCGCTCCAGGGCTGAATGTCCTTGAAGATTCAGATACTGCCGTCGTTTCTCGCCGCTGACTTAGGTCATCTCACGGATGAATTGCGCCGTGCAGAGGCGTCCGGCGCGGATGCCATACATCTCGACATTATGGATCCGACGTTTGTCCCGAACATGAGCTTCGGTCCGTCGATAGTAGATTTCTGCCGCAAGACTTGTCCAAGTTTCTACCGCAACGTCCACCTGATGATGAACAGGCCGGATCTTTACGTAGAAGCATTTGCCAAGGCGGGCGCCCAGACGCTCCAGATACACGTCGAGGCCGATTGCGACCTCCATGTCGAGCTTGCGCGGATTCGCGCGGCAGGAATGCGCAACGCGATAGTGCTCAATCCGGAAACGCCGGTCGAGAGAATCGTTCCGTATCTCGGTGAGGTGGACGAGATACTCGTGATGACGGTCCATCCTGGGTTTGGCGGGCAGAAGTTCATTGCGGACGTCATGCCGAAGATAGAGTTTCTCCGTTCCAGGATGCCCGACATCGACATCATGGTAGATGGCGGGGTCGATGCAACGACTGCGCCCATCGCGGCGAAGGCGGGCGCCAACCAGTTCGTCGCAGGTTCGTATCTCTTCGGCAAGACCGACATGGCGTCCGCCGTTGCAGACATGCGCACTGGCCTCGCAGCCGTGAAGAGGGGTGTGGAATGAGTCGCAGGGTGCTACTGGGCGTGACTGGCTCCATCGCGGCGTACAAGGCCGCAGAGCTCGTGCGGCTTTTCGTAAAGGGCGGGGACGATGTTACTGTTGTCATGACGCCTGCCGCGACGGAGTTCGTGCGTCCGCTCACGTTTCAGACGCTTTCCCGCAAGCCCGTTTTCGTTGAGCAGTTCGCGCCGCCTGCGGAGTGGAAGCCCGAGCACATCTCGCTTTCGGAGTGTGACCTTGCGCTCGTCGCGCCGGCCACGGCCAACACGCTCGCGAAGATGCGCTGCGGAATTGCGGACAACCTCCTGCTCTCGACTCTTCTAGCGACGCGTGCGCCGATATTCGTCGCGCCGGCGATGAACGCCGGAATGTGGGAGGCTGCGGCGACGCAGGAGAATGTCGCCGCCCTCCGGGAGCGCGGCGTTACGGTAATAGGTCCCGCCGATGGCGAACTTGCGTGCGGAACAAGCGGCGCCGGGCGCATGGCATCTGTTGAAGACATCTTCAATGCAATCTTAATGACGCAGAGATAAAGATATGATACTTTTTGGATTTGGAAGCAAGGAGAAGAAAGAGACGGAGGAGATAGGCTCGCGTAAGGTTGTTTCTTCCGTATCCGTCAGCGAGACGGGGCTAATGCGCACCGACAACCAGGACCACGTATTCGTCGACGATGAATGCGGCGTATATTGCGTGGCGGACGGCATGGGCGGCGGCGCGGAGGGCGGTCTTGCGAGCGAGATCGTCTGCCGCGACATCAAGATGCTTGTAGGTGCCGCGGGCAAGGACTTCAAGAGCCTTGTCGCCGGAGTGCAGAAGGCAGTCGAAGAAGCCAACTCCGTCATATATTCATACTCTAGGGAGAATGGTTTCGGCGTGATGGGTTCTACGGTGGCGATACTTGTGCTTGATCCGGCGAATCCTCGCCACGCAGCGGTCTGCACCGTTGGCGACACTCGCGTCTATCGCGTGAGCAAGGGCATGCCGGATCTTCTTACGCGTGACCATCGCGCCTCAAGGGGCGACAATACCCTCACGCGCGCGGTCGGCGTCGCCGAGACGGTGAAAACGGAATGGCTTGAGATCGAATCGAACCACGGATCGCGCTTCGTGCTGTGCACCGATGGAGTGCATGATGTCGTGCCCGCGACGCGTCTCGCCGTATTTGTTGCAGCAGGGCCGCTTCGCTCTGCGGCGGACAGGCTCTCTGCGGACATCGTCAAGCACGGTGCGCCGGACAACTATTCATTCGTCCTCGTTTCCGTATGAACGGCGCTGCAGATGGTGCGGCCGCGTCCGCAGGAGAGCGGTTGCAGAACATTCTTGCGCGCGCAGGCGTCGCATCCCGTCGTGGCGCGGCTGCGCTGATCGAGTCGGGTGCCGTGTCGGTCGATGGGCTAGTCGTGAAAGAGCCGGGTGCGCGGTTTAAACCAGATGCAAAGGTTCGCGTGCACGGAAGGCTGGTCGCGTCTGCGGAAGCGAAGCGCACCATCGTTTTGTACAAGCCGGTCGGCGTTCTTTCCACGATGAGCGACCCGTTTGGCGAAAAGACCGTTGCCGATATCGTGAAGACGCCAGAGCGGCTCGTTCCGGTTGGACGGCTTGACAAGGACAGCGAAGGCCTTCTTCTCATGTCCAACGACGGCGATCTCGTGAACCGTCTCACGCATCCGCGCTTCGAGCATGCGAAGACATACATAGTAAGGACTGCTGGACGTTGGAATCCCGGCAAGCTCGCGACTCTCCGCTCGCCCATTACCCTCGACGACGGCTATACGATACGTCCCGTGCCTGTCGAAGTCCTTAACGAGGGCCGCGACAACACGCAGCTTCTAAAGTTCGTGCTGAAGGAAGGGCGCAAGAGGCAGATTCGCAAGATGTGTTCCGCCGCGCATCTCGTGGTGATTTCGCTCAAGCGCGTTGCCGTCGGCGCGTTCAACCTTCCGCCTGAGCTGAAGCCCGGCGAGTGGCGCGACTTGAAGCCGGGCGAAGAAGCCGCGCTATTGCGTCCGCCAGCATGACTATACTCGCACCTTTGCGCGGAGTGACTACGCGCCTCTTTCGCGAGACGTTCGCGGCAGAAATCGCCGCGGCTGGCTTTGACGAGGCGGTGACGCCGTTTGTCTCTGCAATGCCGGGAGTCGATCCGCTTAAGGACAGAGAGCTGAAGGGCGGATGCGCTCTGGGCGCGATCAAGATCACTCCGCAGTTCATAGGCAAGGATCCAGTGATCCTAAGGCATTGCCTGGAGCAGATAAAGAGCGTCGGCTTCGACACGGCAGACTTGAACTGCGGATGTCCTTTCCCGATGGTTCGCAACAAGGGGCGAGGCTCGGGCATCTTGCGCACGCCCGATGTCCTCAGACGCATGCTTGAAGTTGGATGCGAGACGATGGGCGAAGGGAAGTTTTCGGTGAAGGCTCGCATCGGCGTGGAGCGTCCCGACGAGCTTCTCGGACTCATGCCGCTTCTAAATGAATTTCCGCTTAGGTTCCTTGCCGTTCATCCGCGCACTGCGCGGCAGATGTATTCCGGCGAATGCGACGCGGCGGCGTTCAGGGATGTCGCGGCGGCGGCGAAGATGCCGCTGGTGAGAAACGGAGACGTTCCGTTTTCCGCCATCGGCGAAGGGTGCGGACACGTGATGATCGGCCGGGCATTCCTGCGCGACCTTGGCGCAAGGCGGGATTCGCGCGAGCTGCTTAGGCGCTATGTCGCGGCGCTTGGCAGGGAGATGTGCGGAGAAAGGCCAGTTCTTGGCGCGGTCAAGGAGCTTGTCGCATATTGGAAGGAAATTGCCCCTTGGTCTCGCCTCTGGAATGTCGTGAAGATATGCCGAACGCTCAGTGAACTTGAAAGTGTGTTTACCACATCGCATGAATAGCCAATCAGACATTCCGTGGACTTGGAGTCCGTGCATAAAGACGCGCGACAGGCTCGTCGTAAATCCCGAGGACATTGGCGCGGACGGCATACCCGTTCTCGGCTTGAACCGTGCGCGTAACATGAGCGCCGGGTCGGAGTTGCACAGGCACACCTGCATGGAGATTACTGTCTGCGAACATGGCGCGGTCAAGTTCGACGCGGACGGGCGCGCGTGGGCGCTTCTGCCAGGGACGGTGTTCGTGACGCAGCCGGGGTCGGTCCATCGCTTGAGGTCGAACGTGCGAGGTAGCGTCCTCAGGTGGATTTTCGTCACCCTGCCGAAGAAGGGCGAGTCGTTTCTCGGGCTTTCCAAGGACGACTCGGCGATCATGGCGGACAGGCTCAGGTCTCTAACCGAGAAGCTCTACCGAATCCAAGAGACCGATATGCACCTCATAGGCGAGCTTCTCGAGGACTACAAACGCGAAGACGGACCTGCCGACATGCGCCTCGTGCGCTTTCGCACGGACGCGATACGCTTCCTCCTGTCCGTCATAGACGCCCGCCCGCTTCAGGACGAGCTGCATCCGAAGAGCCGCATCAAGTCCGTCCTCCTGCAGATGCGCCGCGCGCCGGAGAAGGACTACCCGATCGACGAGCTGATATCCGAAACGCAGATGTCGGAGACTTCGCTCGCCTCGGCCTTCAAGCGCGAGACGGGGCAGACACCGCACGAATTTCTCGTTACCTGCCGCATAAGGAAGGCGATGGACATTCTCTCGAAGGATCCGTCGGCTCGCATTACCGACCTCGCCATTACTCTCGGCTTCGCCTCGTCGCAGCACTTCGCCGCCCGTTTCCGCCGCGAAACCGGCAAGACCCCCAGCGAATACCGCGCCCAAAGCAGCTGAGAAAATATGGTATAATATTAATGTTTCGAGGCACTAATATTATGCGCGTATTAGTGTTTGCAATGACTAATTGAGGAAGGAAGAATCTATGGAAGAAAAGGATGTCAGTTTGTTGTTGGAGACATCAAGTCGTCTCATTGACGAGGTTTCGCTTGATTTCAGGCGATATCTTTGTCCGCAGATAGAGTGGAGCGACAGGTTGATATGCATCAAGGGTCCTAAAGGATGCGGCAAGACGACGTTGATACTTCAGCACATAAAGGAAACCTTTGGCTCCGATAGCGACAAGGCCGTGTATCTTGCGCTTGACCATATATGGTTCGCGTCGCATGATGTCTTGGACGCGGTCGAGTGGCTGTATGCACATGGCTGTACGCATCTTTTCCTAGACGAAGTGCATCATGCCGAGCACTGGGCAAGACTTGTCAAGACGATATGCGATTCCTATCCGAAGTTGAATCTAGTGTTCAGCGGGTCATCGGTTCTGCAACTGACGGCTGTGCAAGCTGATCTTTCAAGACGTCAGGCAGTCTATTGTCTGGCAGGTCTTTCGTTTCGGGAGTTTCTTAAGTTTGAAGAAGGAATCGACTATCCGCCAGTATCAATGGATGACTTGATTGTGCGCCATCGTGCGCTGGCCTTGGAAATATCGCGTGGACGAAAGGTACTGCCGCTTTTTGACGACTACCTCCGGCATGGGTACTATCCGTTTGGCAAGGAGGCGAAATCTCAGTTCGGGCAACGCCTTGCCGCCGTCGTTGGCACTGTGCTTGACGTTGACTTTCCGAAAGTCGTCGATGTCTCCGCCTCTACGGTGCGCAAGACGAAGAAGATGCTGATGATTCTTGCGGGGAGTTGTCCCCAGACGCCGAACATGTCCAAGCTCTATGCGGAGCTTGAGACCGACCGCAACGCGGGAATCAAGATGTTTGACGTGCTTGAAAAGGCTGAACTTGTTGCGTCCGCCGCGCTTGAGGGAAAGAATGCGAAGTTGAAGCGACTTGGGGTTGCCGAGAAGCTTTTTCTTGGGGATACGAACCTTATGTATGCCCTTGTCGCAGACCCAGATATCGGAGCTGTCCGAGAAACGTTTTTCGCCAACCAGATACGCTCTTCGGGCCTTTCATACTCAATCCCGCAGAAAGGGGATTTCAAGGTGTCGGGTCGCTGGCTTTTTGAGATTGGAGGCAAGGGCAAAGGCTTTTCGCAGATAAAGGACATTTCGGATAGTTATGTTGTAAATGACGGTATAGAGATCGGCATGGGCAACAAGATGCCGTTGTGGCTTTTTGGCTTCCTTTATTAGTCTATAGGCCGCATGGTCAAAAAAACGCAAAAGTGAATAAGGCGCTCCTTACCACATGTTTATGTGCCAGAAAGTATGCCGCTTACTTCGCTAAGGGCATAGCCAGCGCGAAGCCTTTCCGCCGCGAAACCGGCAAGACCCCCAGCGAATGGCGCGCCCAGCGTGGTTGACAAGTTCCCGAACGGTATCATTTGCCGTTGACTGCGGACATGAAATATGATATGATACCGCGCGGTAACATTTAAGGATGCTATGTTGACGATGAAAGAACTTGGCGCGTTTGTCTCTCGAACGCGAAAAGCGCAGAAAGTGTCGCAAGAGGTGCTGGCGCAGGCTGTCGGTGTCGGTCGAAGGTTCATAGTCGAACTCGAGGCCGGCAAGGAGACGTTGCAGACTGGCAA
>Ga0310696_10004879_pt1 | contig 16329 bp, 12 predicted proteins | sample AusTroGonzalo_MG_4_FD_203885 | JGI IMG/M metagenome (GOLD analysis project Ga0310696, IMG submission 203885) | Bovine rumen microbial communities from tropical cattle in Woodstock, Queensland, Australia - Gonzalo_02 (v2) (version 2) | ecosystem: Host-associated > Mammals > Digestive system >...
ATATCATCACCTCGGCACGGTCGTCCATCGCCGTACGTACACCATCGTGGTTCACAATCACCTTCACGCCCGCCGTCAGCGGTTCCTCGGTCATGCCGGCCTCCTGGCCCCAGGCTCCGTGGAAATGGGTGAGCCACGCTCCCCTGCCCCACGTGCCATCGCCCTGGCGCAGGCCCTCCTGACGGAAGGTCATCACGCCGCTGGCGTACTGCTCCAGCTTAATAGGTTTCTTCTCGCCGTTGCGGATGACCGTCCACGTCTCAATGACGTCACTCTTATCGTTAGCCTTATAATAGAGGTCTACGAAGAAGTCATACTTCTTGTCCTTCAAAGAGATAATCGTGAGGTCACCCTCCGTACGTGAGCCCGTCACCGCCAGTTCCGTCGACATATTGCCGTCGGCATGGGTCACGCTCAGTGCCGTCTCGTCGAAGCTGTTGCGTCCAAAGGCCGGATAGGCGTCGTAGTTGATACTCATGGCGTCGTACACCTCGTGGGCCTGGTCAGCCTTGAGGCGCGAACCATAATAATGGATTCGTGGCGTCTGACCCTCATTCACGGCGAGCATCAGCGTCGTCTTCGGTGTGTTCACAAACACGTCCTTGGCGTTGCCCGTCATGCTCAGCGTCAGGGCAATCACAGATAACAGCACTTGTTTCATATAGTCTAATGTATTATCGCGGCAAAGATTAGAAATTAAAACACGACCTTGCTGCGACAGCACTCGGTGCCGTCGGTGCGGACAATTCTTACGCAAAAGGTCTGGGCGTCGGTCTCTTCCATATAGAAACTCAGTTGGTCGCCGGCATGGGCTTCAGCTACGTAGGCTATCTCGAAGCGGCGAACCTGGTGGTTGCGGTACCAGTCGAGGGGCCAGAGGTCGAGCACGTGCTCAATGTATTTCACGGAGTTGATGTGGCCGTTGATATCTACGTCGTTATAATAGGTGTCGATGGTACGCACGAGCTGGGCATCATCGGACATTTTTACGCGACCGCCTTTGTCGATAGGACATTCCTTGTCGGCAATGATCCAGTCGTTGATGGCTCCGTTGTCTATGGAGTAGATGTCCGTCGGCTGGCGGCTCTCGGTGTCGATCATCGCCCAGATGGAACGTCCGTAGCCGTAGGCGTGGCCGTCGTTTCCGACGACGGCGAAATTACGGCTGGTAAAGTAGCGCATAGCGGACTCTACCCACGTCTCGACGTTGAAGCGGGTGTACTGCTGCGGCATCTCCACCATTTCAATGGCCAGTCGTGAGAGCACCCACGAGCGGTTGATCTGCATCAGCCGCTTCATGCCGAAGCCTCGGTCGGTGGAGTGGAAGTCGGCGGCATTAAGCATGTGGTTGCCCAAGTGCCCCATGAACAGACGGCCTGAGAAGTCGCAATGGAACGGCTCGGCCATGAACTCGTAGCGTCCTACCTTATCCATGATGATGCTCTCTTTCCTCTAAGAACGCACTCACCTGCTCCTGCTTGCCACGGGTGACGGCGATGCGGCCTGAGCGGGTGTACTGGAATACGCAGCCGAAGGCATCGAGTTCGCGGTAAAGCTCCACTATCTGCTCGGTAACGCCATACATCATGGCGATGACGTAGGTGGGGTTCACCTCGATGATGCTGGCACCGAAGCGGCGGATGGTACGCGATATCTCGGGATTCTCCAGCACCTTTTCTGTCGACAGCTTGTAGAGTCCCGTCTCGCGGATAAACAGCTGGTCGTCGGTGAAGTAATTGGCCTTGATGACGTCAATCTTCTTCTCTATCTGCCGCGTAATCTTGATAATCTGGTCCTCGTCGCTCCAGGCGGTAATGGTGTACTTATGCACACCGGGGATGCTGGATGCCGACACATTCAGGCTCTCGATGTTCACCTGACGGCGGGTGAACACGGCGGTTATCTGATTCAGGATACCAGCCACGTTCTCAGAGTAGACCAAAAGGGTGTATAGTTTGTTCTGTTCCATTATTTACTTTTCACTCTTCACTTTTCACTTCTAAATTTCCAGCATCATATCATTCACATTCATACCCGGCGGCGTCATCGGCAGCACGTCGTCGTCCTCCTTGATGGCACACTCCATGATGAACGGCCCGTCGGTCGTCAGCATCTTCTCAACGGCAGCAGCCAATTCCTTGCGGTCGGTGACGGCCACGTAGGGGATGCCGTAGCCCTGGGCTATCAGCTCGTAGCAGGGATTCTTCATCTTCGTGAACGACTTGCGGCGCATCCAGAACATATCCTGCCACTGGCGCACATTGCCTAAGTAGTGGTTATTCATCAGGATCATCTTCACCGGAGCCTTCTGCTCCATGATAGTGCCCAACTCCTCGATGCACATCTGGAAACCGCCGTCGCCCATGAAGCAGCACACCTGACGCTGGGGAGCAGCAAAGGTGGCACCGATGGCGGCTGGCATGCCGTAACCCATCGTTCCCAGACCGCCGCTGGTGCAGATACTGCGCTTATGGTGATACTTAAAGTAACGGGTTGCAAACAGCTGGTTCTGACCGACATCCGTCACAAGGATAGCATCGTCCTCGGCCTGCTGGGCCACAGCGTTGACCACCTCGCCCATCAGCAGCGGACCTTCCTTCGGATGAATGGCCGGTTCGATGACTTTCGTGCGTTCCATCTCGTCCAGTTCCTTGAACGATGCGCGCCACTCTTCGTGGTTGTTCTTATTGAGCAGGGCCGTCAATGCGGGCAGCGACTCCTTGCAGTCGGCCACCACGGCCACGTCAGCCTTCACACACTTGTCAATCTCCGAGCGGTCAATGTCGAGGTGGATAATCTTCGCCTGTTTGGCATAGGTCTTCGTATTGCCCGTCACACGGTCGCTGAAGCGCATGCCGATGGCGATGAGCACGTCGCACTCCTGTTCCTTCAGATTGACGGCATAGTTACCATGCATGCCCAGCATACCGACGTTCAGCGGGTGGTTCGAGGACAGTGCCGACAGTCCCAGCATCGTGCGACCAGCAGGGATGTCGGCCTTCTCCAAGAACGCCTTCAGCTCCTCCTGGGCATTACCCAGCTCCACGCCCTGCCCCACCAAGGCCAGCGGGCGCTTGGCATTATTAATCAGTTCGGCAGCCTGACGCACGGCCTCATTGTCCAGTTTAGGATAAGGCACGTACGAGCGTACGAAGTCTACCTTGCGAGGTTCCCAGTCAATCTCCTCCGTCTGCGCATTCTTCGCGAAGTCGAGCACCACAGGGCCAGGGCGACCCGTACGGGCAATGTAGAAGGCACGGCTGACGGCCCACGCCACGTCCTCGGCACGGCGTATCTGATACGACCACTTAGAAATAGGCTGCGACACACCGACGAGGTCAACCTCCTGGAAGGCGTCGGTACCCAGTGCGGTGATGGGCACCTGTCCGGCAATGACCACGATGGGCGTCGAGTCGAGCATAGCGTCGGCAATGCCCGTCAGCGTGTTGGTCACGCCGGGGCCGCTGGTGACGAGTGCCACGCCCACTTCGCCGCTGACGCGGGCATAGCCCTCGGCGGCATGGGTGGCACCCTGCTCATGGCGCACCAGTATATGGTCAAAACACTTTTTCTCTCCACGGGTATAGTCGAACAGCGCGTCATAGACGGGCATGATGGTGCCACCGGGGTAGCCGAAGATGGTCTTCACGCCCTCCGCCTGCAGCGCCCTCATCAGCGCTTTCGAACCAGTGATTCTGTCTCTCATAAACGTTTTGGTTTCTTGTCTCTTAGAACTTATACTTGACACCGGCCAGCATGATACCCTGTTCACCAAAACCCAGCTCCACGAAGCCGCGGATAGCCTCGCTGCCGCCCTCAAGACCTAAGAGCGAGCATTGCAGGTTGGGGATGATGGTGGTATCGGTTTCGTCGGTGGCTTTTGCGCTGCTATTGGAGTCCAGTTCGTCCTTCTGATGTTCGAACATAAAACTGACGCCGACACCCACCTTCGAATACATGCCGAAATTCTTCTTACGCAGCCAGTCGAACTTGGCCGTTGGAATAAGGCTGAAGTTGTAGCGGCTGGCCTCACCGGTCTTCCACTTGCTCTTCACGCCGGTATAGTTGTTGGTTCCCTCCACATACATATCGCGGCTCATGCCGTTGAAAGCCAGAAAACCGCCAAGGCCGATAAGCTCGTTCACGTGATAGTAATACTCAGCCGTAATGGCGGGAAAGTAGCTCTCGTCACCATAGGAATAATGTCCTGTATAGGAACCTAAAGAAATCGTAGACGTCACCAGGGCAGAGATAGGTATCGTCATAAAATCTGCCAGTCCGCTGAAGATTTGGGTTACTGATCCAGAGCCGACGGTTATACCTACTTCATGCTTTGTGTTATAGTATTGAACATTCTGTGCATTAGTGCTTGCGATGGTCATCAGGCAGACCAAAGCCAAAACTATTCTTTTCATCTTTTAGTGTTTAGATATGCGTATGTTTCTTAACTACTCAATGATTCTAACACCGCCCTTGTCAGCCGAGGCAACACTTTGAGCATAGGCGCGCAGAGCTTTGGAAACCTGACGGTTACGCTTCAGCGGCTGCTGCGGACGCTGGGCCAGTTCCTCGTCAGTGAGCTTCACGTTGATGCTGCGCGAGGGAATGTCGATGACGATGATGTCGCCATCCTTGATCTTGCCGATGTTACCACCGTTGGCAGCCTCCGGCGAGATATGGCCAATGGAGAGTCCACTCGTACCACCCGAGAAGCGGCCGTCGGTAATCAGGGCGCACTCCTTACCCATGTGCATACTTTTAATATAAGAGGTGGGATAGAGCATCTCCTGCATACCGGGACCTCCCTTCGGTCCCTCGTGGGTAATGACCACGCAGTCGCCTTTCTTCACCTTGCCCCCAAGAATGCCCTCGCAGGCATCTTCCTGAGAGTCGAAGACCACAGCCGGACCCTCGAAGTGCCAGAGGCTCTCATCCACACCCGCCGTCTTCACCACGCAGCCGTCCTGGGCGATGTTGCCAAACAGCACAGCCATACCGCCATCCTTCATGTAAGCATGCTCGATGTCGCGGATGCAACCGTTAGTACGGTCGGTGTCGAGCGTATCCCACATTTCTGACTGCGAACCCATCACCGTCGAGAACCGTCCGCCCGGTGCACTACGGTAGATGCGCTCGGCCTCCGGCTCAATCGTTGCACCCGTGATGCTGTATTTTTTGATGTCCTCTCCCAGCGTCGCACCGTTCACACGCTGACAGTCCAGCCTGAGCAGTCCGCCCTTAGCCAGTTCGCCCATGATGCCGAGGATGCCGCCTGCGCGGTTCTCCTCTTGGATGGAGTATTTCTGCCAGTTGGGTGCCAGCTTACAGAGGAAGGGCACTTTCTTGGAGAGCTCGTCGATGTCTTGCATACGGAAGTCCACGCCAGCCTCCTGGGCCACGGCCAGCAGGTGAAGCACGGTGTTGGTCGACGCGCCCATAGCGATGTCGAGCGTCATGGCATTCAAGAAGGCGTCGCGCGTGGCAATCGAGCGGGGCAACACACTTTCGTCGCCCTCCTCGTAATACTTCAAGGCATTCTTCACAATCAGCTTCGCCGCGTCACGGAACAGCTGGATGCGGTTCACGTGGGTGGCCAGGATGCTGCCGTTGCCGGGCAGCGACAGTCCGATGGCCTCCGTCAGCGAATTCATCGAGTTGGCCGTGAACATACCCGAACAGGCTCCGCAGCCCGGGCAGGCACATTGCTCAATCTCAGCCAGCTCCTCATCGCTAACCGTCGGGTCACCACCCTTCACCATTGCCGTTATCAGGTCAGCGTTCTCACCACGCCATTTACCGGCCTCCATCGGACCGCCGCTAACGAAAACAGCAGGAATGTTCAGTCGCATGGCAGCCATCAGCATGCCCGGCGTCACCTTGTCGCAGTTGGAGATGCAGATCATGGCATCGGCCTTGTGGGCATTGACCATATACTCAACGGAGTCGGCAATGATGTCGCGGCTCGGCAGACTATAGAGCATACCGTCGTGACCCATGGCGATACCGTCGTCGATGGCGATGGTATTGAACTCGGCGGCATAGCAGCCCATCTTTTCGATTTCCTCGCGTACTATCTGTCCAATCTCGTGCAAATGGGTATGCCCAGGCACGAACTGGGTGAATGAATTGACGATGGCAATAATAGGTTTGCCAAACTGCTCCTGCTTCATGCCCGTAGCCACCCAGAGGGCGCGGGCTCCCGCCATGCGGCGGCCTTCTGTGCATACGGCACTACGTAACTGATGTTTCATTTTGTTACTTGTTTTCGCTATTTAGGCCGCAAAGTTACGCCTTTTCCGCTGAATAACCAACATTTTTTAAGATAATTTGCTCGTTTTTCTGATAATTGTTGTAATTTTGCAGCGCATAAACAATCAAACTTAACCAAATGGTAACAAAACAATGAAAAAACAAACAATGAAAAGCCTGACGCTGGCGGTAGTGCTGGCAGCGTTCAGCAGCACGGCTGCTATGGGGCAAAAGAGTGACTCAGACATTGACTGGATGAAGGACTTCACCAGCCGTATTACGTTAAACGGTTATGCACAGGGAGGGTGGTCGTACCAAGACCCGAACGACGTGAAGACGAACTCCTATAACCTGAAACGCACACTCCTCTGGGCCAAAGCCCGCATCACTGACCGTTGGTCGTTTATGTTTATGCACGATTTCTCTAGTGTAGTCCAGGAATTCTACACCGACTACCGCATTACCAAGGACAACACACTTACCGCCCGACTGGGACAATTCAAGCATTCGTACACGATGGAGAACCCGATGTCGCCCACTCAGCTGGAGCTCATCGACGTGTACTCACAGGCCGTGCTCTACCTGGCCGGTGAAGGTCCCGATCCCCTGAACGGTGTGAACTACGGTCGCGACATGGGTCTTGAGCTCTACGGTGACCTGTTTCAGGGTTTCTTGCACTATAACCTTGCCTTGATGAGTGGTCAGGGTATCAACCGCAAGGACAACAACAATCAGAAAGACTTTATTGCCAAACTTGAGGTGCGCCCCATGGACGGTCTGCGCATCGTTGGCTCAGGTTATCTCGGAACGGGCAATGCCGTAGGAACCGCCCGCTGGAACCCTGACATCAAGGTAGGCGACAACTATAAGCGCAACCGTTATAGCGTAGGTGCCGAGTATAAGACGAAGCCCTACTCGCCCGGCGAATACAAAGAGGCTCGTCCCGCCAGCATCCGTGCTGAGTGGCTCGGCGGTGAGGACGGCGAGGTCGGCTCACGTGGCGGCTATGTCACAGCCTGCATCCCCGTGGTCGATGCTCTTGACGTCGTGGCCTCAGGCGAGACCTTCGACCGCAACACCTCTGTGGACGGCTGGGACCAGACAAACCTGACGCTGGGCCTGCAGTACTGGTACTACAAGAAGTGCCGTCTGCAGTTACAGTACACCCGCTGCCTCTGCGGCGACATGATCGGCAAGGACTACAACTGGCTCCAGGCACAGGTGCAAGTGGCGTTTTAGTAAGAAGTGAAAAGTGAAAAGTAAAAGGTTATGATAATCAAAGTCTTATTAACAATCATTTTCCTGGCCGTGATGGTAGGTGTGGGCGTTTACTCACGCAAGCAGGCCAGTAGTGTTGACGGTTTTGTGTTAGGCGGACGCGCCGTAGGCCCCTGGCTGACGGCTTTCGCCTTTGGTACTTCCTATTTCTCGGCTGTGGTCTTCGTGGGCTATGCCGGACAGTTCGGATGGAAATACGGTCTTTCGAGTGCGTGGATTGGCATCGGCAATGCCATTATCGGTTCCTTGTTGGCGTGGGTCATCCTCGGTCGCCGTACGAAGCTGATGACGCAGCATATAGAGTCGCGCACGATGCCCGATTTCTTCGGTACCCGTTTCAACGACCAGGGACTGCGTGTGGTGGCCTCCGTCATCGCCTTCGTGTTCCTTATTCCTTATACCGCAGGCGTCTACAGCGGCATCTCGCGTCTCTTCGAGATGGGCTTCGACATCCCCTATGAGTATTGCGTCATCATCATGTCCGTCCTCACCGCTGTCTATGTCATCATCGGCGGTTACAAGGCTACGGCCATGAACGACTTCATACAGGGCATCATCATGCTCTTCGGCATTGTGGCCGTCATCGCTGCCGTGCTGAATGCACAGGGCGGACTGGCAACGGCTGTCGAGAAGCTGGCTCAGATTCCCTCGGATGCCGACCCGGCTGTCAACGGCGGCTTTGCCTCGTGGTTCGGCCCCGATCCGTGGGGACTGCTCGGCGTGGTCATCCTGACGTCGCTCGGCACGATGGGACTGCCCCAGATGGTGGGTAAGTTCTACTCCATCACCGACGAGAGTGCTATCAAGCGCGGCACCGTCATCTCGACCATCTTCGCCTTCATCGTGGCTGGCGGCTGCTACTTCCTCGGCGGTTTCGGACGTCTGTACGACCCCGTCATCAACGAAGCAACAGGCAAGATAGCCTTCGACTCCATCGTGCCCGCCATGCTCGTCACCCTGCCCGACGTGCTCATCGCCCTCGTGGTGCTGCTGGTGCTGTCGGCATCGATGTCGACGCTGGCCTCGCTGGTGCTCACCTCCAGTTCGACGATGACCCTCGACCTCATCTACCGCGACAAGAAGTCGCTGCCCGGCGAGGTAGAGGACGGTACCATCGACGACATCGTGGCCGAGAAGATTGAGCGCCGTAAGGTGGTCGTCATGCGCGTACTGATTATGTTCTTCATCGCCATCTCGCTGCTCATCGCCCTCAATCCCCCGACGTTCATCGCCCAGCTCATGGGTATCTCGTGGGGTGCCCTGGCCGGTGCCTTCCTGGCTCCCTTCATGCTGGGTCTCTACTGGCGCGGCGTCACGACAGCCTCCGTCTGGGCTTGCTTCATCTGGGGCGTTGGTCTGACCGTCATCAACATGCTGGCAGGCAACCCCATCAACCCCATCAACTGCGGTGCCATCGCTATGGTCGGCGGCTTCCCCGTCGTCTGGATTGTCAGTCTGCTGAGCAAGAAACTGCCGCAACAGACCGTCGACAGCATCTTCGAGTGCTACAAATAAATACAATAACTGAAAAAGAGAATGGGACCCGCTTGCGAGTCCCATTCTCTTTTTGATTACTACCGTATGACCGTCTTCTGTCCGCCGATGATATAAACACCGTGTTTCAGGTCGCCTTTTATGCGTCGACCGCTGAGGTCATAGACGGCATCGGGACGGGCGGATGAAGATTCATTCTGAACCTCGCGGATGGCGGTGGGCTCGAACGACTTCGCCTGGATGCTGACCTGCCCTAAGACGAAGTCGGCGTTCTTGGCAGCGTCGGTATAGAAGACGATGACGTAGCGTCCCGTCTCGGCTATGTCGAACTCGAAGGTCTGCTGTTTGAGTCCGCTGAACTTATTGGCCGTGTTATTGCCGATGTTGACGGTCGGCGTATAGGTCTGCGAAGCCATCTCCTGTCCGTTCAAGTCCTCGATAGCGACGGTCACCGGCGTGAACGTAGGCTGGTTCCAGTTGCACACCTTATACTTAACAATGTAATGGCCGGTGTGTAGGGTCATTGTCGAGCGGGCCGTCTCGATGCCGAACTTGGCCCACGCAGCTTTTTCCTTGCCTAAAGTGTTCTGGACGAGCAGACCGTATTCGAAGGCCTTGGTGCTGCCGGTGAAACGCAAGAGTCGCGTACCGCTGGTGTAGGGCAGTCCGCCACCTATACGTTTCGTCGAGCCGTAGGTCACGTACCAGTCCTGCGGCACGATGCCCTCGGCCTTGAAATTCTGATTGAGGCTGTAGACGCCCTGCGACGATACGTTGTTGACCAGGCAGGTATAGGTAGAACTCTTACCCTTCTCGTTGATGACCTCAGCTGTCAGGTTATGCTTGCCTGATTTGGGGGCGGTTATCGTCGTGGTGTAGGGAGCGGCGGTAGCCGAGTCTATCAGGTTCTTGCCGTCGTAGAAGTTCACCTTCGCCACCTTGCTGCCGGTCGCCTTGGCGGTGGCCGTCACGACGATGTCGGGATACACGCACTCGTCTTTCGGTGCCATATAGAGATTCGTGGTCTCGCCCGCCGGCACGGTAATCTTCGTCGTGGGCATATTCAACGAGAAACGCTTGCAGAAGTTCCAGATAAGCTGACGGTTCTCACTCATTGGCCAGTGACCTCCTTCGTTGTATGAATAAAGCCACACTTCACCACCATTGGCACCACCTGTCCATTTTTCCAAGTCACCGTTGTACCAGCAACTGCTGAAAGGCTTATAGCCAGTAGTCTTGGAATAAGTTGTGTGTTTGTCATGCTTGGCATAGTTCTCAATATAGGCGTGGATACCATATTTCTCATAGCCAAACACATCATCTTTATAGGAAATAACCTCCAGCAGATTGACGGGCTTCTTGCAGTTGGTCCAGGGTGATTCCGAGAACTGGATACCGCTGGTGGGGGCGAAGGCCGCAATCTTGTCCTGCATGTTGGCAATACAATGGTGGATGAGCATCGAACCCATAGAGAATCCCGACCAATAGACGCGCTCCTTGTCGATGTCGAATCGCTTAGCCATCTCGTCAATGGTCTTGATGACGAAGTTCTGGTCGTTGGTACCGCCCGTGTCCCACGTGCTGCCGTTGCTGCGCAGGTAGGTGATGACGAACTTCGCCGTGTCAATCATCTCGTACATCTTGTCAGAACCGTACTGATATTCCGGATCCTGGTTCATGCCGTGAGTCACGATGAAGAGTGGCGACTTGGCGGGCAGCGAGTTAGGCGTAAACACCACCATATTACGTTTCTGGTTATTCACGGTAATGTCGATGGATTGTTTCTTGTAGGCGTACGTTTGCAATGCCACGAGAAGCATCAGGAGTGATGATAATAATGATCGTTTCATGAGTGATTAATTATTGATAATGGTTTTCGTCCGCAAAAGTACGCATTTATCATGACATACCGTCCGCCCCGCGCTCACTATTAAGTTTTTTTATCCCTTACCACGCCGCCCTCTCAGCATCAAACTGCGGGAGCGGCAGAAAAAGGGTGAAATTCTACCTTATCTCCTTCTCAAACGTGAGGTCCTGATAGAGCTCGGGCTTGCCCTTCTCACTCTCCGGAAGGAAGTGGAGGCGGACGCCGCGGATGTGTTTTTTCGCACGGAACGTTGTGGGGTCGTCCACTTTGTCGCTCTCAATCTCGAGCTTCATCAGGCCCCAGGAGTCGAGGCGCACCTTGTCGCCATGACGCAGGTGGCGGCTGATGACAGTTGACAATCCCAGCATCACACCGAGGACGTCGCCTTCAGATACGCCGAGGTGCCTGGCCACCTCTTTCTGAATCTGACGTGTGCCCACTTCTCCATAGTGTACGGCCTTTGCCTTATACTTGCCGAAGGTCTTTAGTGTCGGCTTTGTTTCTTTGACGATTTTGTACTTCATATACTGTTATTTATTTGGCATTTAAGGGTATCTGTGCTTTGTTGATGTCTTTGGTACGTCCTGAGTTAATCGTTACTACTTACAATACAGCAAAAACCATGCCGTTTGTTTTTGAATTCTCTCGAGAATTGGCGACTAAAGTGCCACCTAAGCAACCGAAAGGTGCCACCTAACTCTTAAATTCTCTCGAGAATTCAACTGTCTTCAGTTCCCTTTCCTCTTTCTATGTACTCTCCTCAATCGGGTTTGGTCGGCTGTAACTCCTCTTCTTCCGTTGCGGGCAGGGGATGCTTGACGTCCTCCTTGATGCCGAGTTTCTTCATTTCGTTGGCTTTTTGCAGGATGCCGCGGGTGCCGTCGACGGACTTCTGCATGTCGGTGAAGTCGGTGGTGAGCATGTCGATGTCGCGGCTGAGTTTCTGAGTGCGCTCGGCAAAGAGGCCGATGCGGGAGACAAGCTGTTCGGCCAGACTGACAATTTTCTTCTGGTTCTCAGTCTGCGAGTGCTGGCGCCAGGCTATCTGTATCATGCGGAGGATGGCAAAGAGGTTCTGGGTGCTGGAGATGAAGACCTTCTTATCGAAGGCTTCGGTCCACAGCTTGGGGTCGCGGGCCAAGGCTACCTGCAGGGCTGCCTCGTTGGGGACGTACATGATGACGAAGTCGATGGCCGTGCGGGGCTGCTGGATGTAGCGGCTGTAGTCCTTCACCGCCAATTCCTTGACGTGGGAGCGGAGGCTCTGGACGTGGCGGTCGAGCATCTGCTGACGGACGGCTTCGACGGGTTCGTTGACATAGTCGTAGTAGGCCTTGATCGAGACCTTGGCATCGATGACAACGTCCTGATTGCCAGGATAGTGGAGCACGACGTCGGGGCGCATGGAGCGACCGGTGTCTTCGTTGCGGACGATAAAGCCGTCCTGGTCGGTGATGGTGTCCTGCACGTCGTAGTCGAACCCTCGCTTAAACCCTTGCGAGTCGAGCAGTTCCTGTAGCACGAGCTCGCCCCAGTCGCCTGCCTGCTTGGAGTCGCCGCGCAGGGCATTGGTGAGTCGGGTGGCGGTACGGTCCATCTTTTCTGCCTGTTCGCCCACCTGTCGCAGCCGTTCGGTGAGCGAGGCAGCAGTCTTGGCAGCCTCGCGGTCGCTCTCCTGGATGGCCTTCTGCAGCTCGGCAAAGCTGTCGCCGATGGGTTTGGTGATGTGCTCCATCGCCTCGCGGTTCTCAGTCTTCAATTGGTCGCTGGTCTTGTCGAGCACTCGGACGGCGAGATTTTGAAACTGTTCGCGCACGACGTTCAGCTGCTCCTGAAACTGCTCCTGGCGCAGCCGGGTCTCGGCGGCGTTCTGTTCCTTCTGCAACTGCAGGGCATTGGCCGTCACCTCGGCCTGCACCTGCAAAGCCGTGTAACGGCGGTTAGCCACTAAATAGGCGACCACAACACCCACGCCAAAGCCTATAATTGCTGCAACGATGATTCCTGTCATAAGTCTTTTTCGCTTTCAGGTTGCAAATATACGAAATAATTGTGAATTATGCATTGTGCATGGTGAATTTTTTGTACCTTTGCACTCGTTATGCTAAAAGAAAGATCATTTACCCTACTCCACCGTTCCGCCACGCTGGCCACCGCACTGGCCGGCACCGTGGTGATGCTGACCTCGTGTGCAACCGTTAAGACCACGCCCACTCCGCAGCCGCAGCAGAAAAGCATCGTCGTGCTCTACGAGAATGACGTGCATTGCAACATCGACGGCTATACGAAGATTGCCGGACTGCGCGACGCCATCAACCGCAGCGACACCGCCTATGCCGTCGCCGTCTGCGTGGGTGACTACCTGCAGGGCGGCACCTCGGGAGCCATCTCCCGTGGCCAGTACCCCGTCGACATCATGCGACATGTGGGCTATAGCGCCGTCACGCTGGGCAACCACGAGTTCGATTACGGCGTGCCCCGCATGAAGGAGCTGCTGAGTCAGATGAACGCCCCGATAGTCTGTGCCAACTTCTATGATGCCGGCGCAGCACAGTCCTACTACCCCAGCTACGTCATCCAGACCGTGGGCAACAAGCGCATCGCCTTCGTCGGTGCCGTCACCCCCGAAACGATGCTCCTGGAGAGCTATGCCTTCCACGATGACAACGGCAAGGTCATCTACGACCTGATGCCCAGCACTTTCTACCAACTGGTGCAAAAGGCTGTTGACGACGCCCGCAGCAATGGAGCCGACTACGTGGTACTCATCTCGCACGTCGGCGAGGAGACGCAGTCCATGGGCTTCGACTCCCACCGTCTGATTGCCGCCACCAAGGGCATCGACGTGGTGCTCGACGGTCATAGCCACGCCACCATCCCCCACGACACGGAGGCAAACCTTGAGGGTAAGTCCATCGGCATTACCCAGACGGGTACGCAGTTTGCCAACATCGGCAAGCTCATCATCAGCAAGGACGGACACATGACCACCACGCTGGTTCCCTCGTCGGTGATTATCTACGAGAACCCGCAGGTGACCGCTGCCACCGACAGCATCAAGCGACTCATGAACAAACTCGTCAACCGCGAGATATGCAAGAGCAACTACAGACTCGTCGTGACTGATGATGAAGGCGAGATGCTGGTACGCGGCGCAGAGACCAATGCCGGCGACCTCGTGGCCGACGCCTACCGTCATGCCATGCAGACGGACATCGCCTTTGAGAACGGCGGCGGTATCCGCAACGACGTGAAGGGTGGTACTATCACCTATGGTGCCATTGCCGCCCTCTCGCCCTACGACCAGCATCTGGTGAAGCTGGAGGTGCCGGGCTCCATAATCCTGACCATGCTACAGAAGTGTACAGCCCTGACCCCTGAGTACGACGGTAACTTCCCCCAATGCTCAGGTATCCGCTACACCATCCATACCGCCAGCCACACCGTCAGCGATGTACTGGTGCTCGATGCTGCTACGGGTGACTACGTCGCCATCGACCCCGCCCGCAACTATACGGTAGCCGTGACCACGTATTATAAAGGTGGCGGCTTCTACGACATACTGAAACCCTGCCGCGTACTGAAAGAGGGCACCGACCTCACCCGCGACATCATTACCGACTACATGGAGCATGCCCTTCACGGCGACTTAGGCACCGCCTATGAGAAGCCTCAGGGGCGCATCACCATCGTCAAAGACTAAATGAAGAAAGGACTGTTGGCTCTGTCACCGCTCGCGGTGTTCATCACACTCTATCTGGTCAGCGGCATCGTCGCCGGCGACTTCTACCGTGTGCCCGTCACCGTGGCGTTCATGGCAGCCTCAGTATATGCCGTAGCCTTGAGTGGCGGCATGCCGCTGAAGTCGCGCATCAACACCTTCTCACGAGGAGCGGCCTCAGAGCAGATGATGCTGATGATATGGATTTTCGTCCTGGCGGGTGCCTTTGCCAGCGGGGCGAAAGCTATGGGAAGCATCGACGCAACAGTCAACCTGACACTATGGCTGCTGCCGCCGCAGATGCTGCTGGCAGGACTCTTCTTAGCCGCCTGCTTCATCTCGCTGAGCATCGGCACCAGCGTAGGCACCATCGTGGCGCTGACACCGGTGGCGGCAGGTGTGGCTGCACAGACGGGCACCTCGGTGGCCATGATGACTGCCGTCATCGTCGGCGGTTCCTTCTTCGGCGACAACCTGTCGTTTATCAGCGATACGACGATAGCTGCGACCCAGACACAGGGCTGCAAACTGTCAGACAAGTTCCGCGTCAACTCCTTTATCGTCATGCCGGCGGCGCTGGTGGTCTTTGTGGTCTACATCCTGATGGGAACTGAGGTGAAGGCTCCCACAGAGGTGCTGCCGTTAGAGCCCGTGAAGGTCATTCCCTATCTCGTGGTGCTGGTCACAGCCATCTGCGGCATGAACGTGATGGCAGTACTCACCCTGGGCATCCTCCTGACAGGCGTCATCGGACTCCTGGCGGGCAGCTACGACGGCATCGGCTGGCTGGGAGCTATGGGCGAAGGCATCGCAGGAATGGGAGAACTCATTATCGTCACGATGATGGCAGGCGGGCTACTGGAACTGATTCGTGAACGCGGCGGCATCGACTTCATCATCCGACTGTTGACACGCAATGTAAATGGCAAGCGTGGCGCCGAACTGTCAATAGCTGCACTGGTATCACTGGTCAACGTCTGCACGGCCAACAATACGGTAGCCATCCTGACCGTAGGAGGCATCGCCAAACACATCGGCGACCGCTTCGGACTCGACAACCGCAAGTGCGCCTCCATTCTCGACACCTTCTCATGCTTCACACAGGGACTGCTGCCCTACGGCGCACAGATGCTGATGGCGGCAGGACTGGCAGGACTCAACCCGATGGCCATACTGCCCTACCTCTATTATCCCTTCGTATTGGGACTCACTGCCCTGCTTGCAATTCTGTTACGTTACCCAAGAAGATACTCATGAATATCATTGAACGAAACTTCTACCGACTGCTACGTGCCGGAGCCTTCGGCACCGAAGAGCAGATAGAGCCACTTTCAACGTGGAAATGGAACCGACTGTACCAGCTCTCCGAGATGCACGACGTGGCACCTCTCTTATATAAAGGTATTGAGCGCTGCCATGACCAGTTCTTCCTGCAGATTCCCGCCGAACTGCTGCAGCATTGGAGCCAGGCCCAGTGTCACGGCACCGATGACGAAAACGATATGCTGGCCCCCGACCACCTGACCAACCCCCTACTCGACCACAAGCTGCAGAACATACTCGACCAAGAGGATTCGAACACTGAGACGCGCACCGCCCTACTCCACCTCCTGGGCACCAGCCGCTTCATCATGAATGCCGGCATCCCCGTGAAGCGTATTGCTGAGTTGGGCGTATTCATCCGTCAGAATTCCCGCATGATCGACTACGACAAATTAAA
>Ga0310696_10004883_pt1 | contig 16324 bp, 20 predicted proteins | sample AusTroGonzalo_MG_4_FD_203885 | JGI IMG/M metagenome (GOLD analysis project Ga0310696, IMG submission 203885) | Bovine rumen microbial communities from tropical cattle in Woodstock, Queensland, Australia - Gonzalo_02 (v2) (version 2) | ecosystem: Host-associated > Mammals > Digestive system >...
CAATGCCGTTGCGAGACGGTACCGCTCCATGCGTTTCCGTTACAGAGCGTCAATTCTGATTCTGCATTTAACAGCCCGAAAAGCAAGAGTAAGCTGTGAGATTGTCCAGTCATCTGTCGGCTTGTCTAATAGCCGGTATAGGGTGCTTCTGCTGATGCCCATTGCCTCAGCCAGTTCCTCATTTGTCACGCCTTCTGCTCTCTGGCGCTCAAGCAGAACCGCTTTTAGTCTGTCAGTTTTCGGGCGATTTCTCGCGCACAGCTTCACAAAAGGCATTTGTCTTCCCCTCCCTTCTTACCGAGAACGAATGTCAAGCGATGTCGCCTAACTCGTTCTCAGCTTCAATGTCGTTTGAAAGTGCGATGCCAGGCTGGTAGTTTTCGATGATGTTCAAGGCACCCTTGAAGTATTTCCGCCTCAGCTTCTTGTAAGAAAGCTGCGATCCTGTCTCCGGATTGATAAGCCCGAAGTTCCGCTTGATCTCGCAGTAAATGTCTTTGTAGACCATTTCCCGCAGACTATAGGACTTCTTACCGGATGGCATAGCCTCGAACTTGTTGTAGGCGTTTGAACGCCTGCCACCGAGAACCTCACAGCCTTTCGCCTTAACAGCCTTGCTGATATCGTCGGCTTCTGCCGGATTCAGCGGGGCTTCTTCGTCCAGTTCGCGTACCTTCTCGTCCGTGTTCCTCAGGTTTTTCTTGATGCTGGTAACTTCGCTGGCGATCTCACCAATTACGCTCTTCAAAGCGTCAGGGACTAAAAGCCCTTTCTCGTCAAAAAGAGTGTTTAAATTGCTTTCCAAAACTAACCTCCTATAAATTCACATAAATATTGAGCCCATGCCAACACATCAAAAACTGCCTTCTTGTAATTTGCCAATTCCTTAGGCGGTAAATCCATAATCTGCTCTGCGATAAACCCAAGGCCACCGGCTTCTTTCAAAAAGCTGTAACAAGTGTTGCAGAACAAATAACTGTAGTCCAATAGCCGCTGCTGAGATTTGGCTTTTTCTGTTTGGTTCCTGAGTTCTGAGAGTTCTGACCTTGCTGCCGCGGCTTCGTTCCTTGCGCGTTGCAGATCAGCTTGATAATCATTATTCGCGGCTTTCCGACCTTCTGCCCTTGCGTCCTTAATTCTTCGCTGCATCTCAGCCATTGAGACTATCTTCCCGCTTGCCTGAGCCTCTTTCAGCACCGCTTCGACTACCTCCGGGTTCTTCGCAAGAGATTCATAATCGGAAACCTGATCTCTCCTGAAACCCAATTCTTTTAGCACTTCTGATTTCGGCTTAACTTTGTTGGCATCTACCGACAAAGTTTCAACGTCTGATCTTTTGCCTTGCACCTTCGGAATCTGCGAAAACAGTTCGCCGATCCGCTGCTGTCCGTAGATCGCAAGCCGGTTCGCTGTCTCTGCTGATTTCAGAGTATCTCTGTTGAACTCCGTCAGCTGCTCGATGCTGTCTGCTCTTTGAATTGCCCGCCTGCCTGCATCTGCCATACCGTTAAACGCATTGATGGCGTTTAGCAGTCTGTCGATGCTGTCCTTGTCTTCAACGTTCGCATCACGGATAACGTCAACACGGGAAAGTGCATCATGATAAGAACCTATTGATGGCAGATTGTTTCCCCTCTCAATGAGGCTTTCTTTTACTGCTCCGATTGTGCTTCATCTCCTTTCTGGTAGATATTTTATCTACCTACTTTGCAAAAAAAACAGCAGACCTTTCCTTGAGCGTGTCGATGTGTAACAGTTTACACAGGGCTTCAATTTCCGACTGCGTAAATTCACTCTGGTTGTCGCGTTTTCTTGCAAACCCGTATGAGCTTAAACCGAGACATTTTGCAATATGCTCCTGTTTCAGCCCGCTTTTCTGAATATAATCCTTAAGCTTTCCTGTGTCTGTCACAGGGGATGTCCTCCTTTCGTGTTTAATATTAAACTACTACTGTAGACAAATTATCTACTGTGAGGAGTATAACACTAAGTTGATTAATTGTCAACTATTTTTAAGGAAAAAGACAATAATGCTTGACTTTTCTCTACTTTGTAATTAAAATGTAATCGGGGGAGATGATAAAGATGCCTAAGCAGAAAATGTCTGAAGAAACCGCAAAGCAGAAAGCACAATATAGAAAAGATTTTGGATCACGGGTTACGTTATTTCGGCAAAGGGCGGGATTGACGCAAGAGGAACTCGCTGCCAGACTTGGCTATAAATCAAAAACATCAATCAATAAAATTGAGATGGGAAAGCAAGATGTTTCTCAATCTAAGATTACAGAATTTGCTGATGCTCTCAATGTGACGGTTGATGAGATGATGGGATGGGAACAGAAAGAAGACAAAACGTCTGTCTTGATTGCTGTCGGAGATTTAGAAACCGATCTCTTAAAAACTTATAGAAAGCTTAATGAGATAGGCAGAGTAAAAATCTATCTTATGGCATTGCAAGAATTGGAAAGCGAATTAGGGACAAAAACATTAGAGAGCCAGCCCGAAACAGAAGATGGGGTAGAATCCTCCCGTTTCGCAGGATAAAATAAAACCGCTGCTTTTTGGCAGCGGGCAAGGAAGACAATATGACTACATTCTATCGTGAATTTTTGATACAATGCCGAAAGAAAGATGTTCTTCCGGCAGATGTCTGCAACAGTATCGGAATTGGGCAATCTGCCGCCAGCAAGTGGAAAAGAGGAATAACCCCAAAGGTCACAACGGTTTACAAGATAGCAAAGTATTTTAACGTACCTCCGGAGCGGTTCGGTGCTGAATCTGAATTTAAGCTTACGCAAAAAGAAAAGGCTTTAATATTAGCCTATCGTGCAGCATCATCAGAGCGGAGAAAAGATACACGCCTCATCCTGGGGGTGGACAAATGAAGTGTAAAAACTGTAAGCGGATTATACAGGATAACTCCCTGTTTTGTAACTGGTGCGGTGCGCGGCAGCTAAAGGAAAAATCAGATATCACGATCCCTAAACCGCAAAAGCTTAAATCAGGCTATTCCGGGCAAATCATGGTTGACGGCGAACGGATCAGGGTGCGGGGAAAGACGGAGGCAGAATACAGAGCAAACGCCGCAAAACTCAAAGCAGGCGAAAAGCCGGCAGCTCCCGCCTTAACTCTTGAGCAATGTCTAAATAACTATATCAACAGTAATTCGGCTACACTCTCCGTCGCTACAATCAGAGGATACGATCAGATTCTCCGCTGTCGGTTTAAATCTGCAATGCAAGCTCCATTGGATGTTATAGACTGGCAAAAAACCATAAACGATGAAGCGCAAAAGGTAGCGCCTAAAACCGTCAAAAACGCATGGGGGCTTGTTACGGCAGCTTTGAGATATGCCAAACAGGATACGCCAGAAGTCAATCTGCCTGCCGTCCCGATTCCAAAAACTGATTTTCTCGATCACAAACAGATAAAGATTTTTCTAAAGGCTATAGAGGGCGATCCCGCCGAATGCGCTGCTATCCTGGCGCTGCATAGCCTCAGAGCATCAGAGATATACCATCTAACTGCCGGCGATATAGAAAGAAACGTTATCCATGTTAGAGGGGCAACGGTTCGGGATAAAGCAAATCACTGGACGGATAAAGACACCAATAAAAACAGCCGAAGCACAAGAGACATCCCGGTTATTATCCCCCGGCTGAATAAGCTGATACCGTCAGAGGGTCGCATTGTCACGATATGCCAAACGGCAGTTCGGGAGCACATTGAAAAGATATGCATAAATAATAAACTGCCCGTTGTTTCCCTGCACGATCTCAGAAGGTCATTTACGTCACTCGCAGCCTATTTACAATGGCAAGAAGAAAACATCTGTAAAGTGGGGGGCTGGTGTCCGGGGTCACCGATAGTCCATAAAATATACATCAAGGTTTCCGATAAAGCCATAAAAGAAGATGTCAAGAGAATGAAGAATTACTTGAAAATTACTTGATAGATTTTAAAGAACCCTGTATTTACTGTGGGTTTGAGCGCATCGGTGCGGGTTCAAGTCCCGCCTCGCGCACTGAAAACCCCGATTTTGCAATCAAAGCAGAATCGGGGCATTTTTTAACTTTTCCGGCACAAAATCCCTATAAAACACACAATATCCGAAAATCACATAATCTTTTCATTGTCTCACAACTGATATGAAAGTCTCAAAAATGATACAAATGAATCAAAACAGAAAGCCGAAAATTACTTGATTTTTACTTGAAACTGGTAAAATTACTTGAAAATTACTTGCAAAAACCGGAGCGCAAAATGCAATAAGCCCGGCAGAATGCCGCCACAAAAAGTTAAACTCTCTGTGTGCGCTGCTAATATCTCCGGAATATAAATTCAAGGCCAAAAACAAAAAGCCCGTGGTGGGCTTTATATGAGGCAATAAGAAAAGAGCGGGTTTACCGCTCTTCCTCTTTTTCTTCAAGTATGTATTCAATTTCCCTGTCTACAATATAAGATAATTGTAATAGAGCCTGCTCAAGGTCGATTGCATCCTCTTCGTCATCGGTGCAGCCGCCATAAATCCATTCGGAGTCTGCAAGCTGCTCCGCGATCCATTCGGGATCTGCTGTGGTTCCGGTGACTTCCTCAATGAGCGCCGCCGCCTCAATAATGGCCTGGTCTATAACCGGCGCTGCCTCTTTAATGGTAACCATTGAATAACCCCCTATAAATCTATAATGTGATTTTCAAAACTGGGATAACTCCCGAAAAGCTGCCTTTTCTTTTCTTCCTGGTGCGGGGCTGTGATTAAGCACACAACCCCGAAAACCACCGCAAAGGCTAAAGCCAAAAGCCCGATGCCCATTGTCTGCCTTCCATATCTCCCCGGGGTTAAGCAACCCCGAGGATATAATCAACGGCCTTTTCGGCTTTCGATGATGCCGTCACGATCATGCGCGGGTCATTCTTCAAAGCCCTGATCCATGACTGAAGATAAGCGGCGCTGTTCTTCTCTGTTGCGCTGGTATTGATTCCGCAATGATTCATCAGGAATGCGCTGCCCAGTTCTGCAACAAGTTCCTCTTTGCTATAATCAGAACTGCCGAAAGCGGCGTGTGCTCCGGTTGCCAATCTGTTAAGACGGGAGCTGTGCCCGGTGCTGTGGGTCAATTCGTGGAATGTGGTGCTGTAGTATTCCTCTACGTTTGAATACTGATCGATCATCGGGACAACTACTTCATCGAATACAGGGCTGTAATAAGCTTCATTGCTTAATTTCGCGGTGAACTTGATGCCGGAGCGGGTCACATAATCGGAAATGATTCCTTCAGCTTCTGCGAGTGGATCGTTGTGAATCTCTTCACCGGGTTTATAGTATTTCGGCTCAATGCCTTCGCACTGGTCGAGATTGAAAACCTGATAATAACGGAGCATTGGAATCAGCTTTTCTTCTTCATCGCCGTCCTCGTTCGTTTCGGTGATTTTAACTTGTTTCCAGAAGACCACGATAGAAGCCTTTTCACCCTTGCGGACTTTCCCGCCCGCCTCTGTAATCTGCTTGAATGTGGCATACTCTCCCGGACGGCCCAGAAGAAACTGATTTAAAAGGCTGTAGGCTCTTCCAGTGCTGCGGGAAATCGCTGCGTTCATGCTCCCCGTCCACGGACGGTTCCAGGGAATGATTCCCTTTTCCATTTGCTCAACGATTCTATCGGTAACGATTTGATATACATTGTTTGCCATTTTTGTCTTCCTCCCGGCTTTCGCCTATCAAATTTTTTTCTGCCTCTCGGCTGCTGTCGCAATTTATATTACACTTTCGAAAGTGTCTTGTCAACTGGTAAAATTGCACAAAAATACACTTTCGAATTTGTGCAAATTGCACACTTGCGAAAGTGCTATTGAAATGATATAGTAGGATATCATCATTTTTCAAGGGAGGGATATCATGCCGATATCAGAAGCAAAGAAGAGAGCAAACAGAAAATGGGATGAAGCCCACCGCTCCGATTACTGGCGTTGTACTATTGTTTTCCCGGCAGAAGAAAAGCAAGCTGTTATTGATAAGGCCAGCGCGGCAGGGCTTTCACTTTCTGATTATATTCGGGGATTGATTGCAAAGGACGGAGAGCAGACCGGATGAAAGAAAAGAAAAAAGGATCGGGCGCGGTTCCTTGCCTCATAGGAATCATAATAATATTATTGCTTGTTTTGTATTTCTCATCAACGAAGACGATCAGCCAGCGATACACAGATAAACAGATATTGGATTATGTCGCGGATCACTTCACGTTTTCAGAGGTAAAGAAACTGTATCCTGAGGCTGATATCGTTTCAGAAGTCCGGGAAGATTATTCTGTAAATGATTTATATGATGATGTGGTTATACTATCGGATTACAGTTGGTACGAGATTATTGATTTCGGGTTCCGTGATGAAGACGGAGAAACACTTCTGGAATTTACTGAAAGAGTTCAGAGAGAGCAAGAAGAAACATACAGAGATCATTATAATTGAATCGGTAACGACTCCGGGGATCTCCTCGGGGTCTTTTTTCTTTCGGCAGCTCCCAGGTGGCGCGGCGAATTAAAAATGAATATTCTACATCATAGGATTATAAGATGAGAACATTGCGCGGTCTTCCGGCGGTCTGGTTCCTGGCGGTCTTCTCTCCCTTTATATCGTTTAATATGATGTATTTCACGCCGCCCGCCGTCCAGATCAGGCGGGGTTTTATATCCTCTTTTTCCCCTGTTATATATTCGCCTTATTATATCATTATTATGTCGTATCTGTCTCGGTTTCGCCTCAATTTGTACATCATAATAGATTATATTATATTGTGCCTTTCTACCGCCGGGGGTTTGCACATCGTTATATATGATGTTTATATAGTTGTGGTTGGGGAAGATATATAAAGGCCAGCCCCTCCCGCCTCCGGTCGGGTTCGCGGGTCTGCTGCGAGGGCGGGCACTGGTGTGGGCATCTGGCGCGGGATCGTGAGCGGGCACAGATACGGATCACGGACGGGATCACGGGCAGCGGGGCGGGTTGTCGGTCGATGTATACACAGATTCACGGATAATTGTACAATCTCGTATAATATCTATTATCGGAGATTTTCCGGGCGATTTTCGGGGGTTTTTAGGGGCTCTGAATGGTTTGCGCGTGTATTGCGGGCTGTGTGTGGTTGTCTGTATGCCTATCACGGACACGGGGCGCGGCGCGGGGGCGATGAGGCGGGCGCGGGGCGGGGTGCGCGGGGGTTGCGGTGCAGCCGTTCCGGGTTGGTCCCCTCCTCCCCTTCTGCGTGGCGCGGGTTGCGCGGGTTGCGCTCCCCCTGGCGCGGCGGGCACGTCCACGCATGGATCGACCGACCATGAAGAGCCCCGCCGGAAAAACAGGGGGGTGCTCGACAGATCATAGTATATATACATTTGCAACAGACTCAAAAATTCCCAAACGCCTCTGTGTAATAAGGCCTCTTCTCCCCTTCAAACATCCCTTTTCTCCATAGGGGAATATAAGGGAATAGGGTATATTGACAAACTGTCTTAAATGTCTTAATATACACTCGCAAAAGAGGATTGTTTTTCTTTTTTATCTCCTTTCAAAAACCTCACGGGTGCTGGCGGAAGTCGTAGGTTGGGAGCAAGCATCGGCGTGGAAACCGCCATAATGAGCAATCACAAACATTTGAAGATACATGGAGGGTAAGGCATGGTAACGATCCTGAAGAGAATCGCGCCGTATGGGTCTTTGAGCGGGAGGCCGTATTACGAACTGCTTGCGCTGTCAACTGACGAGAGTTTCCCTGCGGACATTGGGAACGGGAGCCTGGTCATCGAGATCGACACGGGGATAGAGTACCGGTACGATGAAGAGAACAGCATGATGATTCCTGAGACTACCGGGAACGGCAGAACGACCATTGCCGGCGCTGTAATCACGCTTGGATCTTCGCCTGAGTATGACGGCACTGAGAAGACGCAGAGTGTGACGAGTGTAGTGCTGGGCGAAGCCACGCTGGTAGCGGAAACGGACTACATCGTGTACGACAACCATCAGACGGATATTGGAGAGTACACGCTGCACGTTGCGGGAATCGGCAGCTATACCGGCGTACTTGGCAAGGAGTGGGAGCTTGTCAAGGGAACGGGAAGTGTGGCGGCATCTCCTGACACGCTTGAGCTGACGGACACTGCGGGCACATCGACACTGACGGTGACGGGTGACGGTGAAGTGAGTGTTGAGAGCAGTGATGAAGGCGTGGCAACGGTTGCGCTGGAAGGCACTACTGTGACGGTGACTCCTGTTGCGGTTGGCTCTGCCACTGTGACGGTGACGCTTGCCGAGAGCGACAACTACACCGGCGACACGGATACGATCTCCGTGACGGTCGCAGAAGCTGAAGGTGGAGATGATACCTGAGGGGGTATCGGAAAAAGTGACGGGGTACTAAGAAATTAGGAACCCCGTTAAAAATAATATTAAAGGCCGGAAAGAGGTGATGCCTCTATCGCCAGAACAATCAAGAGAAACAAGAAGACCGAAGTGACATGGGATGTCGGTACGCCTAACGAGAAGCAGAAGCAGGCTTTCCTTGCGCGGACTCTATACGTTGGTTATGGCGGTGCTTAGCGAAGGGCGGCGGTAAGACCTGGTTCATTCAGCACAAAGCTGTGGGCGGGGCTTTGCAGTATCCGGGAATCAAGATCCTGATAATGAGAGCGCACTACCCCGAGCTTGAGCAAAACCACATCAACCCGATCAAATCATTGGTGGCACCGCTGGGCGTGACAACGTACAACGGGACAACGCATCTGATGACCTTTGATTTGGGCGACAATCTCCCTGAGTCCTATATCCAGTTTGGGCACTGGGTAGGTGAAGAATCAGAGAACGAATACAACGGACTTGAGTTCGACTGGATCTTCATGGACGAGGCAACGCAGTTTTCGGAAAGAGCGTTCAACTTCTTAGGCGGCTGTTTGCGAGGAACGAACGATATACCAAAGAGGTTTTACGTTACGTGCAATCCAGGAGGCGTAGGTCATCGGTAAAAGACCCACTTGCCGATGTAAAATCGCGGAAAAAATCTGGGAAGCTAAAGGCGAAAGCCCATGCCAATCAGAGGTGAAGGCGAAAGCCAGCCGCAACGCATAGGGGATGAAATAACTCCCCCACGAGGCCGCGACAACCAGAACGGTTGAAAAGATATGCTGAACTTTATGGAAACATAAAGATGTCCGGGATAAAGAGCCTGGGCGATAACACAACTTGGGGTTAAGAGACTTTTCATCGATAAGCAGTACAAGACGAACTGTAAGAATCCGGAGGAGAATGAGAACCCGAGCGATTACACGTTCATTTTTGCGACGGTTGACGACAACAAGATCATGCTGAAGAAATCGCCGACATATCTTCGCACTTTGGCGAATATGCCGGAGGATCTGAGAGAGGCGTACCGATACGGTAACTGGAACATCATCGGCGGGAACTATTTCAAGGAGTTCACGGTTGGCAAGCACACTTGCGACAACTTCAAGATCCCTGCACACTGGCCTAAGTACCGGTCTATGGACTACGGCCTTGATATGCTGGCTGTCGGATGGTGGGCTGTAGATGAAGACGGGCGGTCATGGCTATACAGGACATACGAGAAAAAAGGACTGGTTGTCTCGTCAGCGGCAAAACAGATCAAAGACCACACGCTGCCAAACGAAAACATCGTTGTCACTTATGCCCCGCCTGATATATGGGCGAGAGCGAAAGAAAGCGGCAGATCCATGGCGGAAACTTTCATGGTGGCGGGAATCGGACTGGTAAGGGCGGACAATAACAGAGTCCAGGGCCATATGCTGATGAAAGAATCATTAGCGCCTATCCCCTTGAAAGACCCGTTTGTAAAGAAGCTGTATCAGGAACGGTCGGGTACGATCCCGGAGAAGCTGCCCGGATTCATGATTTTCAGTAACTGCGAGAAAGTCATTGAAGATATTCGGGATATCCAGGCAGACGATAACAACCCGAACGATTGTAGCAAAGACCCGCACGAGATCACGCATACCGTTGATATGTGTAGGTATTACATCATCAGCAGGGTATCTTCTGCCGAAGCGATCAAAGAAGAGAAAGAGAAAGACATTTTTGAGCTTGAGGATGAACCGGTGGATGAAATGTATTACATGACCGGCGGTGAAATCACAGAAAGCTACATGAGGTTTTAGATGCCTACAAAATACGAAACACGAGGGAAAAGGCCGACATACACAGACCCGAAAAGATTAAGAAGCAAGGTTGACGAGTTCTTTGCGGAATGTGAAGAGAACAACAAGTTCGCCTCCTTCCCTGCCATGCTTTTATATCTGAATATATCGAAACCGAAATATGATGAATTGCGCGATCCTGAAGTGAACGGGAAGATGGCACAGAAGTATCAGGACATCCATGAATACGCCATGCTTCGCCGGCAAGACCAGCTGTTGCAGAAGATGGTAAACGATCCGAAGATGTCCACAGGCTGCAAAGCTGCGCTGGCAATGCCAGAGAACGGAGGGTTCACCGAAAGGACAGCAGAAAACCAAGACCGCAAAATCAATATCAGGGTTTCGGAGGAAAACGCTGAACTGTTCAAGTGAGGTGGACATGAAAACATTGATTTATGTAATACTTGCCTGCATGACGATACTGGCAGTCCTTGAGGTATATATCCTCTTCAAAGTCTTTGCGCTTGAGAAGAAGGTACACGCCCTGGACGAGATGCGGGTTGACGAGAACATAGCGCTGACGAAAAACATCATGGAGATTTCCAATTCGGTCGGCGAACTGAAAGAGAAACTCGACAAGCCTGCCGAATCGTCAGTACAAGACAGTATCGAGAAGCAGATCGATGAAGCCCGTGAGAAAGTATTCACGGAGTGGATTCAGAACATTGTGAACTACTCCCCGACAGGAGGGAAATAAATGGACGAGATTTTGATGCCGGTTGGCAGAACACCCGCAATCGCCATCATCGAGACAAAGCCCGCGAGGAAAAAGGCAAAGGGCTATGACGAGGATGACGAACCTCTTGAAGAGGAAAGCCTGAGCGAAGACGACCAGCTTGTCTCCCTGTTCAAGGGCAAACGGTATCCCGACTACCGAATCGCATGGGAGATGTACAACAAGGGACTCGGATTCAATCAGCAGATAAACCTTGAGGATACCGTGAGGGTGAACGAAAACTTCTTCATCGGCAAGCAATGGGAAGGTATCGCATCGAACAACCTTCCTACTCCCCAGGTTAACATTCTGAAGAGAACCGCCCTGTTTACGATTGCGACAATCGTATCGGACAACATCAAGGTAACGGCCTCCCCTCTCGCGGCGACAGTAAGAACCGGCGAATACAAAAAGATGGCATCTGTCATCAATGACGAGTTTGAAGCCATCTTTGAGAGGAACAAGGTAGCAGCCCTCATCCGTGTGTTTGCCCGTGACGCTGCGGTTGACGGTGACGGATGCATCTATGTGTACTGGGACGCTGATGCTGAAACAGGACAGGATGCGAAAGGCCAAATCAAGTGCGAGGTCGTAGACAACACAAGAGTGTTCTTCGGGAACCCGTCAGATGGTCAGGTAGAGTCTCAGCCGTGGATCATCATCTCGCGGAGAATGCCTGAGAGGCAGGCGCGGCTTATGGCAAGGGAGAACGGTTCTTCGGGATGGAGGAACATCTCGGCGAATCCGGACGAGTCGCAGGCTGTCGATGAAGTCAAATTCAATGACGATCTCGTGACGGTGCTTCAGCTGTTCTGGCGTGATGATGAAACCGAAGAGATCTGGACATACTGCTCCTGTCAAAACGCAGAGATTGAGGCTCCGAAGAGTCTCGGCATCAGAAGATACCCGCTGTGCTGGCTGCCTTGGGATATGGTAAAAGATTGTTACCACGGACAGGCGATGATTACCGGCCTTGTCCCGAATCAGATCGCCATTAACAAATCCCACGCTCTCACGGAAGTTTCCATGATGAACATGGCATTTCCGAGCAAGGTCTATGACAAGACGAGGATCTCTAAGATCACCAACCAGGTCGGCGCTGCATACGGTGTGAACGGAACCGTTGACAATGCGATGCGTGTTGTTGAGGGTGCGAACATCTCCCCTCAGGTATTCCAGTATATTCAGAGCCTTATCGAGCAGACGCAGCAGAGTTTGGGCGCTACGTCCGTTGCTTTGGGCGATACCAGGCCGGACAACACTTCTGCCATCATTGCCCTTCAGAGAGCAGCTGCTACCCCGTCCGAACTGACGAAGCAGAACATCTATTCTGCCATTGAGGACTTCGCTCTGATTTGCGAGGAGTTCATGGCTGAATACTACGGTGTGCGGTACGTTGATCGCCCAATCAATGACAAAGAACGGATGATGGCGATGTTCGCACAGCAGGCGAATCCGGATATAGAGATTCCGGAAGAGATCCCCGAAATTTTCGACTTCTCCCAGCTGAAGAACTACCCGGTCACGATCAAACTCGATGTCGGTGCATCGACATACTACTCGGAGATCGCATCCATTCAGACTTTGGAGAATCTGCTCAGACAGGGACAGATCACTGTGGTTCAGTTCCTGGAGCGGCTGCCTGATGATTATGTTCCCGACAGACGGAGACTCATCAGCGATATTAAAACGCAGATGCAGCAGATGATGGCTCCCCCAATGGGCGGTGCGGGAATGCCCGGCCCGGGTGGAGAACAGGGCGGCATAGTGGAACTGGGCATGAGGCCGGATGTTCCGACAGGCAGCGGGTACAGTTCCATGCAGCGGGAGATCAACAAATCCGGTGATACGAAAGGGTTAGTGTAATGATTAAAATATCAGTTTCCGCAGCAGATGCGGTACTTACACAAACAGAAACATTAACCGCAGGGATGGTAAGCCTGCCGACTGTCCAGTTTACTTTCAGCAGCGACTGGGACGATCTCGGCAAAACTGCGGTCATCAGGGCAGGGACGGTAGTCGAGGAGCTGCTTGTTACCAATAACCAGATAACTGTACCGGCTACTTGCATGGCAAGTGCCGGCGTGAACCTCATTATTGGCGTATGGGGCGGCAATCAGACTGTTGAACTGCCTACTGTGTGGTGTGCCTGCGGTGAGATTCTTGAGGGGACTGAACCCTCCGAAGCAGAGAACCACGAAGAGGCTACAGCGTCCAATGTGGCACAGATGCTTGCCTACGCCGATGCTATTGAGCAGTATGCTTCTGAACTGTCAACGAATGTCATTCGAGATGTCAATGTCAACGACACCAATGCCAACCGCTACGGTACTGTTCAGGTAACTGTAGCCGACAGCGGTGCGGGCGACAACCGGACGCTGACATTCACTTTTGCCAATATGAAGGGCAACGGGATCGAGTCCATTACCTTCACCGGCAGCGGCGACTACAAGGGACGCATTCAGGTCAGGCTTTCCGATGGTACTGTTACCAACTTCGATGCGCTTATCACAGCGTTTCAGGATATGGCTGACATCTCCGCAGCAGAGGCATTGCGTGTTATCGCTGAAGGGCTGAGAGTCAATGCGGAAGATGCCCGTGTACTGGCTGAAGAAGGTCGTGTTTCCGCAGAGGAAGGTCGAGTCGATGCCGAGAAAGACCGTGTGGCTGCGGAAGAGGCAAGAGCTGCCGAGTGGGAAGAATGGTCTTCCGAGACTGAACAGGAACGCAGGGCGAACGAGCTTGTCCGTATCGCAAACGAGGAAGAACGTCAGGAGAACGAGCGCACACGGCAGGGCAACGAGAACGACAGAATCTCCAATGAAAGAGCCCGACAGGAAGCAGAAGACCTTCGTGCAAGTGCTGAGAGCAGCCGTGTTGATGCTGAGGCACAGCGGCAGCAGGTTTACCTGAGCAAAGAGGATGTTGCCAACAAGGTCACATCGTGGACTTCTACCACAACCGACACACACTACCCCTCAGAGAAGCTTGTCAAGGACACGATTAATGCCCTGCCTGCTACTTCAACTCCGCAGATGGACGGTACTGGCGCTGTCGGTTCTTCCAGCAAGCTTGCCAAAGAAGATCACGTCCATCCGTCTGATACAAGCAGAGTGCCGACTACGCGAAAAGTTAACAACAAAGCACTGTCTGCTGATGTGGTTCTTGATGCTGAAGATATTCAGTATGACGGCACTCTTGCAACCCATGAAACGGGGTCTGTCGGTGAAGCATTAGACGCACAATCCCGCCGTATTGATGAACTAACGGAAGATACGCAGACCGTTACGGGCAACCCCATTGAAATCAATGATGTTCCTGCGGACAATATGCCGTCAAAGCATACTATCCTTACGCTGAATCCAATTCAGGCGGGGTCGGGTGATCCAAGCCCTACGAATGTTCGTGCCATCAGCGGACGAACAAACGTAAACGTAATAGATCGTGGTAGCCAAGATTTTTATACGAATACAGGGCTAACTGCGGCTTCGGGATATATTGAGAATATCAATAGCAATTCATTTAGAATTTACAATACATCTTCGTCAACTTACGTCTCGTCTAAACAACTCCTGTCAAATTATAATCTTGTAAATGGCAAAAAATATACGGTTACAGCAAAAGTTGAAAACACTGCCAATGAGAATGGCATAGGATATGTAACAATTAGGAACTCCAGTAATGGCATAGTTGCTTATTCACCAAGAACTACTGTTGTTGGTAAAACACTTAAATGTACATTCATATACGACAGTTCCACAATGAACTATCTTTCGTTTTTTGCGAACTGGGATACTTCAAGTGTGGTGAGTACAACTTATTCTGATATCAGGTTCTTTGAGGGAGATGCGAATGTAACCTTTGTAGAATTTCCATCATCTGCGGAAACTGTCTATGGTGGGACGGTTGATGTTGAGAAGGGTGAGCTTACAAATCTGTGGGGTGTTAGGAATTTTGATGACTTAACTTGGAATCTTTATGAACCGGGTGGAGACAAAAAAATATTCTACGCTGCCGTTTTGCCACTTAGTTCTGTAAGCGGAGCGACTGAGTGCATCTTTGAAAGTTATATTGGTGTTACGCACAATCTTTCAGTTATGTCTGATTTGCGTGGCAACTTTGGACAAAATATAACTGGTAATGCTCATTGTGTTGCAATTAGAGATGATAGCGTATCTACAGCCGCCGACTTCAAGACAAAAAATACGGGTAGAAAATTTATCTTCAAATTTCAGCCATTTGCATCACCAACTACTTACCAGTTAACACCTACAGAGTTGTCGCTGTTCCTTGGTTACAACTACATCTACAGTAATGATGGCAACTGCAATATTTCTCTTGAATATGGGGCATATCTGACAAGTCTTGCTGATTTAATTGAGCGGTTAACAGCAAGAGTGGCAGCACTGGAGAATGCATAATAATCCGCATGGAGGAAAATATAAATGAAACAAGGCAGATGGATTCGCATTAGTGGTAACATTGCAACAGATGATATTGTTGTTTATAAATGCTCAGAGTGTGGCGCATTATCGGATTGGAACAAAGGAGATAAGGGTATATATCCGGGAGATTATTGCAATAACTGCCAAGCGGAAATGGTGAGCAGAAGAACAGCAGTTTTAGATGGTGCTTAAATGGCACACTATTTCAGTCTGCTTAATCTGTTTCATAGGGCGGAGGTAACACATTTTTGATGAACGATATAGAAGATTTTCAACTTAATGATAAAGGATACTGGCTGTTAGCGATGATCCTTTATGCTTCTATGACCGAGTGACAAAAAGAGAACATTCCGCATGGATTGTGGGACTTGGAAGAGGGTGATAATCATAGAGGGAATAAGGTATAGAGATACATATACAGTCCCTATGTAGATTAACACGGTGGTGGAATAGGTATACACTTGCCGTAGAACTCCGATAGAATTGGACGGCAAAAGGGAGTTCATGCAGGGTGCAAATCCCTGCCCGTGTTGATTCAAACTTGCTTCTAACTTGCTTCTAACTTGTTTCAATGTTGCAAGTTTAGTTGACTCAAGCAAGTTCCCAGTCAACTAAAAGTGTTGAAACCAGTCAACTAAAAGCGAAAACTGCTGCGGCTCAGTCTGCGGAATGCGATTGACCCATCTGTCGAAAGCGTTCTATTTTACAACCGCAATCCCAAGAAATTAAACAGCCCCATGAACAAGGCGCTGATAACAGTTTCAGATTGCGAGGGCATGGGACTAACCAATTAAATACCGAGCGGATAGACCGGCCAGTCGAAAAGGGAAAGGCTATCCCCTTCCGCTCGTTAATAGCCAACTACAAAGCCAGTAGTTTCGTGGGGAAAAACCACGGGATTACTGGCTTTTTTCATATACAGACTTTTACCGTAAAGGGGGTCGGAC
>Ga0310696_10004886_pt1 | contig 16317 bp, 31 predicted proteins | sample AusTroGonzalo_MG_4_FD_203885 | JGI IMG/M metagenome (GOLD analysis project Ga0310696, IMG submission 203885) | Bovine rumen microbial communities from tropical cattle in Woodstock, Queensland, Australia - Gonzalo_02 (v2) (version 2) | ecosystem: Host-associated > Mammals > Digestive system >...
AGTTATGAATTGAAGGTTATTTCAACTAAAATAGGCTCTGATTGCCACGTCAGATCCGGAAACCAATTGTTCGGTAAGGCCCAGAATCTTTCAAACTTGTCTTTTACTTTCCAGATGCCTTCCTTGCATTCACGCATTGGGATTTTCTCATATAGATATAGATCGCCGCTTTTATCTCTGGCCGCAAATCCGTTTACTTTGTATTCCATATTTTACTCTTTTGCTACTCCTAAATCTTTCATTATTTCATCAACTCCCTCGTCAATGCTTTAGCCCCACAATTTCTTATAGTCCTCGTCTGATACTGAATTGGCTTTAATCTCGTCAAGCCTTTCAATGATTGATTGTTGTTTTTTGTTACTCATAATACTATTTCCTTTTCTATTCCACAATCTTTTAATGCGTGTTGTAGATTATGAACATAACTGAAAGTCCTTTGTTCATTTGGGGTATTCATTTCTGTACTAACATACTTAAACAGCCAAATACTATCAGACCATTCATAGATGAATATATCAAAGTAATCATCCGAGATGAAATACTTGTTATTGACATTATTCTTTATAAAGCCAATCTTCTGCAATATATCCTCTGTGATAGGCATTGGCTCTATATCGGTATAGGTATCTCCATTTTCAAGCATTAAATCACTTGAATTGCCATCATAGCAATAATCAGTCACTTGTGCTACTCTAAATGGTGTACCTTCGTCATTGAGTACCCAATCGCCAACCATAAATTCGCTTGCTTTCATATCTATAATCCGTTAGTGTATTCCCCAATATACTTACAATAGTATTTCTTTGTCAATCTCGCACATTCTCATAGCGTGTTGAAGTTGGTGGACATATTCACATACCACATAAACCCTATTAACACAAAGATTGTGATTGAGTATATCTGCACTTTGTTTCTGAACATCCACAATACGCTCATTGATGCTCCACATCAGCCAAGTGTTTGTACCCCCTTTTTCTTTTGATAGGTCATACCACGTCATATATGGCACTTTGTCAAACTCTTCTTTCCATCCGTTTTTCTTCAGAATTTCTTTCGTGAGAGGGATAGGTTCAAAGGTTTTTTCATTCCAAACATTATCGTGGTAATCTCCCCTTATACCAGATAAAGAGAGTATTTCTACTTTAGTATTACCTTTTAGGATTGTATCGTAAACCCAATCCCCAATCATTAAATCCGTTGCTTTCATAGTTAGTGTATCCCCAAAATATGCGTACAATCTTATTTTCTCTCATCTAAAACAACAGTTCCCATTGTCTTGTACCAATGAACCATTCTTTCAAGCAATTCAATCCTAATACTTTTGTCAGGTCTGCCTTGCTCCTTCCAAAACTTTACAAGAACTGAATTAAGTTCAAGAAACATTTTATCTTTATTATCCATAGTTAGTGTATCTCCGAAAACACAAACAATTAGCCAAGTGCATCAATATACATCCACTTTTTAACCTCGTCTTTCTTGCAGAAGAAATCATCACATTCTTCATCATCCCAACATTCTTCTGTGCAATTCCAAAAGCGCACACCATACATTCCTTTATATAACACAAGACAGGGAATTTGCGGATAGTGCTTGTTCTTGTACTCTCCAAATAAAATTGGATATTCACCCAACTCTGGGTATCTCCATTTGATGTCAATAATTTCTTCGTCAATAGTTATAACATCTGCTACTTCGTCATTATCAATACTTACAAGAGCATCGTTTCTATCGGAAATGCCAATTCCCAGAATCTTTACAATGGTTGGATTCTCTTGTTGGCAATCTTGAAAAGTTACATAATCGCCAATCATCAATTCATTTGCTTTCATATCTCAATCTGTTAGTGTATTCTCCAATATGTAAACAATCATCCGGCCAAGGCTTTTTCAACTCTTTCACAATGATACCAATACTCATCTCCTATACATTTGAATATTGCTATTTCTTCATCAGTTGCCTTTCTGCATCTTTTTGAACTTACCAACTCTGTAAATGACACATCATATAGGTGCATCCTTCTCATAATATGTGTGCCAATCTCCTCTATCTGATTGTCATTATTCAGTTTGATAAAGACGGTTTCAATGTCCTTATCCTCATACTCACAGAAAATGAATGTATCTGCAAGCCAAGAAGGATTCTTAATAGCATAAATCTCACCTTTCATATCAAAAGTCAGTTTGGTTTAACAAGTTTGTTATTTCTTCGGATTTTGCCCCACAATCGCTTTTCTCTGGTTCTACCTTACAACTATCCACTCCGTCAGAGAAAATCGTCTGTTGGGCTTTATTTTGAGTTTCTGGATTATCCTCATACTCTTTGACCTTTAACTCAATCAATCCCAATTCAAGAAGTTTGGGTAAGCATCGCTTTACGGCCTTTACGTCCCCCAATGCGTTATGCGCGTCAAAGTCCTCTCCTGGAAAACATCTGTGATACAACTCTATGAGTTTGGGAAACTTCAAACGTCCGTTTATTGTCCTGGCATCCACCCACTTCATTGTAGGGGTCATAGTGTCTATGCGCTTTTCCTTGAACAAGGCTTCCTCGCAATCGTTGGCATTGTAATACTCAACTCCCAATTCACGCATAATGTTAGCCTTTACTATGCTTGTGTCAAAGTGGATATTGTGGCCCGCGATCAGTTCTGCATCCAGACAATCCTGAATGAACTTGTCTATGACTACTACAAAGTTCATTCCGTTTTCTTTCGCATACTCTGTTGTTATTCCGTGTATTGCCGTTGCTTCTTCCGGAATCTCCCAATTTGTAGGCTGTATGACATAATAGTTCTCTTTCTCGCCAATCATCCACGCGATTGATACTATATGCGGAAAGTCCTTATAGTCCTCGCTCCATTTTGCACCCTTCGGAATAACTCCGGTTGTTTCTACATCAAATATTAAAACATTGTCTAAAGTCATATTGTCTTTGAATCTTCTATGTAAACACCTAAATACTCTGCCGCCATTTGTTTTACTGCATCTATCATATCCGCAAATGAATCTCTTGACATACCAATAGGCTCAATGAGTTTCCCATTTTCGTCAAATTCTCCATACTTCTCTCTTAACCAAATATCCACTTGCCGGACATTTTTTCTCTCTCCCATATCTTTTAGTCCTTTTTGGACTGTGGGAACTATATATTTATACCAATAGGCTAATTGCGCTATTGACGTTCCCTTTTCTACCGCTTCCATCTGGACTATAACCCTTTTACCTTTATGCTTCTGGAAAAAGTCATTCAGACGATCCATTGGCATTTTGAGTTTTCCATCCTGATTGATTATTCCGCTTTCACTTATTCTTTCGCTCATATCAGTATTCTTTACCTTCATTGAAACGGTTAAGAATCTCGGTGTAATACCCTTCTTCTCCCATTTCCTTTATCTTCGCATAATCCAATCGGTTAAGTAGGTTGTCTGCAATCCGGATTATACGCCTAATATCTTGCCACGTCATTTTATCTGCTTTAAGCTGCAAACCAGAACATCGCCTACTATCAGATCCGGATATAACTCGCTTGCCTTCTGGTTTACGGGAAGTCCGTCAAGTTTTCCTTCTTCGTTCACTACCATTACTCGGCCATCGGCCAGATGGACTATTTCAATGAATCCACCTACGATACCTTGCAATTCGTCCAAAGAAAAATCTTCTCCATTCCTGGGTTCGGTTTCTATAACCTCTCCGGTTGTCTTAATTATCTGTGCCATTAGTTTGCTTTTGGGAAGAAATACTTTTTAAGTTGCGGAAATTCTGCTACAACAAAGTCCGCTACTGTCTTGTTGTAGGCTTGTTGGCATATCTGGAGTATATACCTTCTCTCGTCTGCCGTGCATCCGGACCTTTGGGTTAATATCCTGATATACTCATAAGCAAAGTCTTTTGAAGTCCACGTTTGAAAGTGATCTATGACGTGAGCGGGTAATTTATAACCTTTTGTGCCGCCCAACTTCTTCATTGCTTCATAAGACTTCTGGATCTGCTCCCTATCTTCTCTCTGGCATTGTATATAAGCTGCAAGGTTATCTTGAAACTCTTGCATCTTCACAACGTCAAAAATAGTCTTGCCTTGTAGGGCCTTACAAGTTCTTATCTTGGCCTTTACTTTCTCTGGGATATTCATTTCGTAATGTATCTGGTTTGTACTGCGGGGGTGTTGCTTCTATCTTCGCCTATATGAAGAATAACAGTTTCATCCTCAATTTTCAGTTTGTCCTTAATGAATAGTACAAAACCCAAATGTTGAATCATCAGATTTTTCTCTTGGTTTCTGATACAAAGTTTGACCGTGTTCTTATCGTCAAACTTCCGGAACTTGATCCTCAACTCGTCAGTATCTCTATCCCATTCCAGAGTACAGTAACAAAAACCTTCATTTCGTAGTTCTTCTGTCAGAGTTTGGTTAAAACAAAGATAATGTTTTTTCTTGTCCTTATACGTCAGTCTAATCTCGTCTGCGGCCAATTTTGGCTTGCGGGCGCGTTCAAAGGTTACTTCTTCAAATGCCATATTGTTTAGTTTTTGGTAAACTTCAATTCCTTCGGGGGACACACAAAGCGACAAATAGTTAAACATTCATCTACCCCGAAGGAATCAAAGTCTTTGGTTTATGATTCTGTGTATTCTTCTATTCTCATATCTTCCTGGCCGCGTACCACGTTCTCAATAAAGCCTTGATAGCCGTTCTTCTTGGCTATATCAACGATTGTCTGCAATCGCTTCTGGCCCAATGATTCGCCACGCGCAATACGGAATACTCTGATAGTGGGATTTGCGGCTATAATCAGTCTGCAAGCCACTTCCATTGTCTGTGAATCCGATACCTTTCCTGGAACAAACGGGATGCCGTTCAATGTAAGGCCATCTTCTCCAAATGAAAGACCCTCAATAGGCAACTTGGCATCATTGATAATCTTGGCCCTTTCCTCGCCCAATTGAGCAATATCTGAATCCATCTTATCGGCTTTGGCCTTGACTTCATCGTATTGCTTCTTCTTCTCAACGAAGGTTATATAGGCATTGTGAAGGTCATTGTGATAGTTGGCTTCTGAAAGCATCTTTTCCGTATCGTCATTCTCCGGATTGTTCTTTTCGTATTCGGCCAACCAATTGTTGCAGTTATCCAATCTGCGTTGCAAGTCCTTCCTATCGTTTTCAATGGCTTCAATGTCAAGTTCTAATTGCTTCTTGGCATATTCCTTTTTGTTTTCGGATTCCTTCAAAGCCTTTTCATAAGCAATCTTCGCTAACTCAACTTCATTCTCTATGTCTGATATTGTATCTTCATATAAAGACTTTTTATCCTCTATACGTCCGTCAATCTCTGATAGTTCCTTTGTTCTCTGCTCCTTTGACTGTCTTACTGACTTGGCTTTCTCAATAAGCTGCGCGTTCTGCTTCTGGCGTTCCATCAACGTGGAAATATCCATAGGTTTGGCATATTTCTCTCTGTCTGCCGGAAGGTCTTTCTCTGCATTAGCACAAAGGGTTGCAAAAGTCTTGACATCGCGGTTTACACCCGTTCTCTCGTTTTTTAATTCAGTAACCTTCGCGTCAATCTCGTCAATCTTCTGGATCACGTCTGCCGGAAGCAATGACTTGACTACTGCAATCTGCTTACGTCTGCCTTCTGCCGTTTCACTCCATCTGGAAAACTCTACTGCGTCAAAGTCTTGGTAGCCAAATATCTTCTGGAGCATAGTCACATTGTCGGTCTGCATACCGCTTGACTTCTGCTTGATAGTCATTGTGCCCCTGGGATTCTTCTCCGTAAATTTCAGTTCTACGTCAAATTCATCGCCATCATCGCCTACAATCATCTTGGCAAAGCCTTTATCTGCTCCGTTGCGTAAGACTTCATCCCTATTGCCCGTAAGCAATGCTCCGATTGCTTTTAGTAGTGTTGACTTGCCTAATTCGTTATCTCCGGTCACGAAATAGACGTTACCTTCAAACTCGCTCTCAAACTTCTCTATTACCTGGAAGTTTGACAATTCCAATCTCTTTATATACATAGTTTACAGAATAATATCCTTGTCAATTCCGCACAATCTCAATGCGTGTTGTAATTCGTGGACGTATCTCAACTTCATAGCGCAATGATCTTCAATTTCAAAGCTGCCATCTTTGTTTGTAATCATCCAATAGCCGTTTAAAATTTCCGGCTCAAACAAGCCGTTCTTCTCCAGAATTTTGTCAGTAAGGGGAATAGGAGTAAACTTCTCAATCTGTGCAAGAAAGATTTTGTTGTCACTCTCTACATACAAGTGGGTGTACGCTACTTCTACAACGGTACACGGGATTCCTTTGTGGGAAACCCAATCGCCAATCATTAGTTCTTTTGGATTCATATTCGCTCTATTTTTACTTGAAACCCGTCAAGTGCGGTTTTTTTGTTGACCTACCCCGATTCGGACGGGGAATGACAGAACCAAAGTCTGTTGTGTTACCGTTACACCATAGGTCATTCCAACTATCAAACTACTCCGCAAAAATAAGTATTGGTTTTTAATTACCAAAACTTTTTTGCAGTTTTTTTATTCTTCCGGCAATTTTTTTAGATCCTCAATGAGAATGTACTTTGAATCCCAGACTGCACACTTAACCAATCTTGGGTCAGTATCGTTTGTGCGTTCATCCTGGGGAATTACAATTGCTTCGCTTGGGAACTTATATCCGGCCTTGCATTTGCGCCATTTCAATTCCATATTATTTATATGATTGAATGTTTATATTCGGTTTTATCTTGCGTAAAATTTTCTAAATCTTGGGAATACCACGAACACCATTCGCCATAATAACCGGCCGGAAATTTCTTTGTAATCTTCAATATTTTGTGGGGTCGTTTTAGGTCCCACCAAAAAGAACGTTTGAACAATCTTTTTGCACCTAATTTTGTTTTGAAATATCCGTGTCGGGGATGGAACCACCAATTGCCGTTATCGTGTTGTTCAACGAATATGTATTTGCGTTTGCGCCATTTCAATTCCATTTAAACATTCGTTTAAAAATACCATACTTATAAAAATTCCAAAGAAAATAAATGCCATCATAATAGAATATTTTGCAAGTTTTTCTTTTTCTAATATCATTGCGATTGAAGCAAATATTAATGCCATCACTGTCAAAAAAAACACTATACAAATAAATATCTCCATAAGAATAAATCATTTAATCAAACAATGTAGGTACGGGATTCAATAACCTTGTATTGAAATCGTCTAACTCCTTCTCCATCTTCCTGGATAAGTTCAGAGCATCAACGTTCTTCTGGTTAAACCATCTTCTCTGATTATGACGCATTGTTGCGACATACCTGATATATTCCTTAATCTGTTCGGGAGTAAATTCGGCTATTCTGCCTACTTTGGGTAATTCAATTTCCATATCAAAATATGTTTAATAAAACAAGTCACCCGTTACTTGTGTCTTGTTGTTAATTATCTTGCAATATTCAGAATTAAGTTCAAATCCTACAAAGTGTCTGTTTAACATTCTTGCAACTCTGGCGGTTGTACCACTCCCCATAAATGGGTCTAACACAATTCCACCCCCCCTACAACCTGCTAATATACAAGGCTTTATGAGTTCTTCTGGATATGTTGCGAAGTGCGCTACGCTATCCGGTTTTACATTAACCGTCCAGACATCACGTTTGTTTCTAACCACCACTCCGTCTTTAATAGACATTTCTGAATCAAATCCACCAGAATTATCTCTGTGACCGCCATTTTCACTTTGGGAATAATTTTGATTATGCGTTCTGTCTTTTTTCGTTCCACTACCCCAATGCGGTTTTTCTTCTGAACCTAACTTTACCTTCAATGCAACAAATGCCCTTTGGCCTTGACCTTTTTGGCCTTTTCTCTTTCCGTCATATTCCACTCTATTTCCAATACGCGGGTCTATCTGTGTTACTGCTTCCTCTTGTATGGCTTCATTGTCAAAATAATATTTCTGACTTTTGGATAAGAGAAATATATATTCGTGGCTTTTGGTGCATCTGTCAGTAACGCTTTCGGGCATAGGATTAGGCTTGTGCCAGATAATATCTTGCCTTAAATACCAACCACTTGCTCTTAAAGCAAATGCAAGCATCCAAGGAATACCAATTAGGTCTTTGGGCTTATAACTACCCTGTTTACCTTTCAAAGCGGGCATTGTATCTCCGCAATACGTTCCTTTACTCCCCTTCTGAATATTTCCGCTATGCTCATTAAAAGCGGAGTTGCGCCAACCTCCACCCCAATAAGAATCTCCTATATTCAGCCAAAGAGTTCCTTCTGGCTTTAATACTCTATATACTTCTGTGAAAACTCTTACAAGTTTCTCAATGTATTCTTCGGGAGTTTCTTCCAGACCTATTTGCTTATCTACTCTTACAGCACCACATAAAGGGCAAACAGTTTTATAGATAGCATCGCCAGATACTGCGCCCTTTTCGGCCATTCCTTTATGCCCCGTTGCTGTGTTTGCCGTTACTTTATTTGTTCTGCAATGCGGACAATTCGGATCTCCACCTTCCCAATGTCCCGTACCATAATCTCTTAAAGCATAATAAGGGGGACTTGTCACACAACAATCAACACTATTGTCTGGGAGTTTCTTTAATCCCTCTAAACAATCTTCATTGTAAATCTTGTCTAATTCCATAACTAATAACCGTTAGTCCGTTTACGAATGTTACAACTTTTCAAATTCTTTATCTATACGTTCTATTGCTTCTTTGCGTTTCTGAATCAGAAAGTCAAACAAATCTTTACTCCACGCGGGATGCTTTTCTACAAATTCTATTCCGTTGTTCTGAAATAATTTTGTTTGTTCTGTTGGGATAAAACACTCCAAAACTTTTATTTCGGCTTCCAGATCCGCTTTTGTCTTTTGCAGTTCATTCCCTCTTTTTAGTTGAATTGTATTCATATCAAAATATCTTTATTTGTTCTCTCTGGGGTAACTGTTGTTTAAGCCATTTCGTATCGTTTATTAAGGCCCACCGCCCGAAGTGCATTATCAGTATCGCGTCTGCACTCCATAGAGTTGCTTTGATTTTGTAAAGTTCCTCGGCCTTTTCCTTGTATCTGTTCTTGCGGTCTGATTTTTCCTCTTTCACTCCTTTCAGACGCAAATTGAGTTTAGTCTGCCAACTGAATGGATGCACCATTACATAAGGGATATTGCAACTTTCTATAATGGCTTTCAAATGTTCGTAATTAGCCATCATCTTCTGTATGCGGAATAACTTACCCATTGCTTTTTTCCTATCGCCCTGGGACATATCAATATCGTCAGTTCGTACTGAAAGTTTTTCCAGAAAGACAATCGGCTTGTAGGTATCTTCATAATACTGCAAGAAATCCCTCAAATCCCTTATATCTTTCGGCATCCTTACTGTCTTTATCTGCTCTCCTGGGATAAAAACGGCCAGACCACCGTTTGCTCCTGGATCTATGCCTATAACGCAATCAATATTCATAATCTGATATATTCTGACATTACTTTTCCTTTGGCTATCATTTCGTCAAAGCAATCTGTTATGGCTTTGAGTTTAGCAAAGTCCTCTGCCCTGGACTTGACTTCCGGAGCATCTTTGCCTTGTTTGTATATTCTGACTGCTTCGCCATATTGCCCTTGTCCTTTGTAATAATCCATTGTTCTCTGGATCATACTCTCACAATCCTCGTCAGTCAGTTCAATCTCTTTGGCTAATCCGGCTTCTACAAGTTCATTATAGAAAAGCATCTTGCGTATCGGAGAAAGTTCGGGAAGCTGCTTCTTTGCTTTATAATATCCGAAAGCATCCAATATCTGTTGCGCTATCGTCTGCTTATAGTTTCTCTGTTGCTCTGAATCATCCTTTGTCGGATTAACCTTGTATGCCTTATCCAATACGGCCAGACGTTTCTGCTTATAGGCATTGAGTATCTTGCATACATACTCCGCACTAAAGTTCTGATAGTGTCCTCTATCTGCCTGGCCGTTACTGTTACGGGGTAAGAACTCGTCAAGTGCGCCCGTTATAGCCATTTCAAAGGCAATTCTGAAATCACGCATTGACAGATCCGCATAGTGTCTTTTCATTACTTCTGTCAGACGCACGGCCAGATACATCTTGTCATTATCGTTTGTTTCACGATAGCCTACGTCCTTCATAATGAACTTTAGGGCCTTTGCAATCTCTGACGCAAGTTCCTTCTCGTCAAATTCATCAAAGTTCTTTGCAGTTGCGGCCAGAAAGACTGAACGCTCCATCGGATTCAATGCTTCCATTACTTCCGTCTGCATTGCCATTTCGCGCCTTACTGACACCGCAGTTCTGGGTTCGTATTTCGCTACTCCCGTTTCCATATTATTGTTGCATTGAATGTAAATACTCAATCATATCCGGATCTACTTCATTTGACTTTATTCTATGAAGCTGATTTTTCTGCATATCTGAACGCATCCAATTCCTTGCAGTAGCAATCCAATCGTGCTTTTTCTTCCCACCGGACGCGCTCCAATCTGATATTGCCTGATAGTAGTAGTAAATATCTATTCCGGCAAACTCTGGTTTGTCAAACTCCTTCTCAAAGATAGTAAAATCGTGGAATCTGGAGTTTTCAAATAGACAAGACCCTTCATTCGTTCCCTTTTGCTTTTTAGTAGGAATTTCTCCAAACAAGTCAGTTTGTGGGGGATTATTTATAGGGGGTATATTATTATCCTCATTATTATCATTATTATCTATTATTAAGTTGTTGTTATTTGTTTGTTGTTCGTTTGTTGTTTGTTTGTTATTTGCTTGTTTTTTTCTTTGTTGTTTTGTTTGTTGCTTATCCTTATCTTTTACTTGGTATTTATCATAGTTACTGATAGTTACGATAGTAAATTTGTTTGTTGTTCTGCTTGTTATTTCGTTTGTTGATTTCAACTTATCCAACGCGGTTCGCACTTGTTGGGCTGTCATACCTAACTCTCCGGCTAATGTTGCTATACTTGTCACAAACTCCCCGCGTTTAATGGTTTCCCCTTGCCATTTCTTTTCGGCAAAATTCGCTTTAAGTAAGCAATGGAGAAATAATATCTTGACATTGGGATTGCAATACCATTCCCAATCCAGAATCTTTCTGTGAATTGCTATAAAACCTTCCATTGCTTTATAAAGAATAATCCCAATCTTTCGGAGCGCGAAGTGCAGTCGCGGTCTTACTCAATCGGGATTACAATATCTTTCTATCTCGGACATCTGCACTCTGCCCGCGAACTCCATTGTTCTGTTCGCAAAGATAGACATTATTTCTTATCTCCAAATAAAAGCGGATAATTTTTTATCAGTTCGTCCAACTCATTCTTCGCTTCCTCTGCCTTGTCATAAGCCTTCGGATTGAAAACTCTTAATCTGGGTTGTCTATTGGCAATGGCCTTTAATTCGGCTGCTTTACGATATGGCTCTACCCAATATCTTTTAACTCTCACTTCCTGGCCGTAGCGATTGGTAACTTGTATGCGCTCTCTACTGATAGGGATTCCCACATTCTCCATTTCGCTCATTCTGGCAGACAGACGATAGATTCCCAAATCCTTCAATGCCTCTAAAGAAGTAATCTTCTGTCCGGTCTTGAAAAACTCCATCAGACGTTTTTTCTGGGTTTCGGTTACAGAAACATTCTCATTGTTATTCATAATTGGTAGTTATTTGTGGTTAATTTGCTCTGTAATCAATTATCTCTGCGTAGGTGGATAATTGCACCACCCACGCAAAAACAATCGCTTATACGTCAATTTTGACTAATATACTCTCGGCTACGGCACTTGTCTTGTAATAACCCGACAAATCTATATCCGGATGCTCGGCCTGGAACTTCTTTACGTCAAAGGTCTTTCTTTCAGTAGGCTCTTTGTAAGTGGCTGAAAATCCCTCAATCTTTACAGACTTGACACCATACTCCTTCATCATATCCATAAGTCTGGTGCGGAACTCATTACGCTCGGCTTCCAAAGTCTTTATCCTGACTTCAATGTCTTTGTAGAGTTTACCCACTTCAATGACGGGAGCGGGTACATCAACTACTCTCTTTACTCCCTTACGCCAATCGTCAATCAGTTTGACTACTTCATCGTGGCCTTTATCTTTGACCTCTTTCGCCATCCACCAATCATTGTTGCGGTCATACCAAAGAGCAATAAGGCTTTTCACTTTCTTGCCCGTCTGGATTCTGAACATATCGGCATAAACGGAAAGCTGCCAAGACAGATATTCCTCATCTAAAACGGAAGTAGTCTTAATATCGGCCAGACTGAATGAATCTTCATCCTGGAATACAATATCAATCTTACTTGCAATATCCTCAACTGATACCAAATACTCCACGCAATCGGGTTTGAGAATTTCTGTCAGTTTCGTTCCGTTCTCAAAGGCTTTCCACGATTTAAGGGCCTTCTCCGCATCTTCGGCAAAGTCAAAGTCTGGTGTGTGTTCCTTACCCATCAGATAGTCTTGCACTATTTCGTGTATAGCCGTTCCGCGATTGGCCGCTCTCATAAGAGTTTCCTGATCTATACCGGAATACTTGTCATAGAAGATAACTTCTTTCAGTATCTCCGTTACTCCGTGTAACTCGTCAAATCCACGAAAATACTTGTGGATGCCCGCCTCTCTGTCCTCTACAAATCTGACGGGGGAAATAGGTAGTGTACTCATTTTGCTTTATTGATAAGTTCCTGACGTTTAATCTGTCCGGCTTTAACAAATGCCTCAACCTTATAGAATCCTTCCCAACGGTTTGCTACTGCGGAAAGTTCTTCTTCACTCTTGCACTCCTTGATCTCTTGGATAGCCAATTCAAGATTCATTTCTTCCTCTTTCGTCAGTTTCACTTCTTTGGGTGCGCTTGTGCCCTCACTCGGCAGATCCTCTCCGGCATAGATATACAAACCCAATCCGTGACGCGCACACGCTTTTGTAAGTGACCTCTGAACGGCCTTGTTCACGTCAAAAGAAGTCAGTTTCTCAACGGGAATGGAAGCATTGCGGAAATCCATTACGGGAAGATACTCAATATGCTCCAGACCACCGATTGTAACTCCGGTCTTTACCCAAGCGGTCTTACCGTCTGTATGATAAAGCAATCCGTCTTTATTCTCATAGATGGTGTAACTCGCATCGGGAAAGTGTTGTTTGACAATCTGCCACGCCCACGCCCAACTCAAATATGACAATCCGTTCTTTTTCTCAATGTGTTCTGAACAGTCAATCGCGTTCAAAACTGAAAATACATTTGTTTCGCTCATAACTTTCTACCTTCAAAATAACCTTTGATATAAACAAACCCGAAAAATAGTGCTATCGCTCTGATAGTCCAGATTGCCCAACTACTTGCTATGAATGACAATCCCAATATTGCAAGCCATATAAGGCCCAATAAGATATTGATTCCGTTCAGTTTCATAGTCAATCGTTTGTCAGTCCGAACAAAAAGTCTGCACTCACGCCCGTTTCCTGGCAGATGATCTCTACCCACTCCGGAGCAATCTTCTGCTTTCTTCCGGTACACAATGCGGTCATATTGACTTGTTGTGCCGCCTCGCTTGAATCCGGCCACAACTTTGCGGCCAACTCTTTCTTCAATACTCTCTTGCCGTTTGCCTTCGCACGGCCAATCGCTTCGTCAATTCTAAACATTTCTCTGTAATTTCTATTGTTGTTAGGTTTCTTTCCTTGCAGAAATTCAATGTAACTCTCTAAAACGCATTTTATATCGTATTTTCCCAGATCCGGATGCTTTCCGCATACTTCTTCAATCTCATACTCCAGATCGTCCGTTTCTTGTTCGTATATTTCTTCCGGTGTGCGGTTATCCATATAGCGGTCATACTCCGCATCTAACCTTCTATCGTCTATATCGCTCATAGTACATATTCTGGATTATGTTTCTTGAATAAAAGAAAACTCACGATAAAATTGGCTACTACAAGTAGATACCACCACCAATGCTTTGATTCTCCACACATCAGTATGAAACTGAACGCCAGATAAAAGGAAGTAAACTTTTTCATATTCATTTTCTTTTGTTGGGTACTCGCCCAATCGGTTAAACTTGTTGCAAAAATACGCATTGATTTTTAATTACCAAATGTTTTTGCTACTTTTTTTATGTTTTTTGTTGTTTTCTTTGTTTTATGCCTCTTTAGACCTATCTTTGCCCTGAACTTAAAACTTATTGCGATGCCCGTTAGACGTGTACCTGGGGGTTATCAGTTTGGCACTTCCGGTAAAGTGTACCCCACAAAAGAACAAGCTGAAAGACAAGCGAAAGCGATTTATGCGTCCGGATATAGGGAAAAGAAGAAATAACCCCTATATTTGCGCTGACAATCCTTTACATTTGCTTCTTGTGACCGCGCCCTCTTATTCGCTCTGGGGTGCGGTTGCTTTTTATTGCTTTCATATCTCAATATACATAAAAACTGATTGCTATTCCCCTTCTCAAACGGCATACGCACTTATCATCGCGTCCGTTAAAGGCCCTATCCAGAATACGATTGGTAAGGTCTATATCGCCCACGAATCTCAATAAGCCGTTCACACCTACAAGAGTTGAAACTTTCTGGCCTTCGTAAGTGCCTGACACCTTCACTTTGAAATTGCGATTGATCTCGCGTTTTGAATACTTCAATATTGCCATAATCTTTCGTGGAATCGGCCACGTCCGTTTACGTTTCTGGGACAAATATACAAGGTTGTTTTTAATTACCAAAACATTTTCTTACTTTTTTGCAGAAAAATTTGATTTTTTACTTGATTTTGGTTTCTGTTGCATACTTTTGTATGTCACAAACTACATAAAATGTATAGTCCTAAAGCGGATCTGGTTGTGAAACCACGTCCGCTTGCTCCTTTTTATAGGATTAGGGGAAATTTTCCCTTATTTTCCCCTAATTTCCCCTACAATCGCATATCTTTTGTTCTGTGTTAGTTTGTACGTCTGAAAAACAAAGTGGCTTAAATCGCCTTAAAATGGCTCAAATAGAAAAGGCTCGTTTCACAACGGGCCTTCACTTGTCAAAATCAATTATAAATGAGTATTATCCTTTGTCGGGAGCAAATATAATCACTTTTCAATTATAATGCTCTCTACTCCCAGAATCTTTGTGTGCGGATTCAATGACACTACACTCGTTTCGCGGTCTTTTATCTTCTTTGTTTTCCAGAAAAGGAACTTCTTATACGTCACACTCTCTGAAACAACCAAAGAATCCCTATTCTCCAATGATCCGGCAAACGAATCGTCAGTCATTATACCCCTGAACGTGTACCAATAATCCCCACATTCCACTTTCTTGGCCTTCATCGGGATAGAATCTACAAGAATTATCGTATCCCTCGGAATATCTGATAGAGTTATGATAGTTTGCGCTTGCGCTTTGTTCAGTCTATCCAGATCTCTGTTCTTTCCTTGAAGGTCATTTATCAAAGCTGCATCTTCGGCCCTATACTTCTCAAATTCCTTGAGTGATAACTCCAATGTACCAACCCTGGCTGCATTAAGGGAATCCCTCACTTTGAACGTCTGGGTTTCTGATAGGAGTATTTCAGTATTTGACTTGTATTTGTCGCGTTCCTGGGTTAAAGATGCAATCTTTCTGTCCTGGATAACTATTTCAATAGCCATACATACAAATAAGGCTATGATAATGTATTTAATGTACTTCATAATGATAGAAAAAGAAAGGGGTTGTTACACCCCTTACTGATTAAGTTACGATTGATTACTCTCCGTAGGTCTTTACGTCTGTTGAGTTATAAACCCAACCATCTGCCGTGTAGTCATAAGATACGGTTTCGCCATATCCGGCTGCATTATAGGAAAGACAAATACCCTCTCCTACTCCCTCGCCCTTGTAAGATACAAGGTAAAGGTGTTTCTGGTTTCCGGTTACTTTGACTACCTTATCGCCTACTGAAAGGGAATCCAGAACAGATCCCTCAATAGCCGTAATGTCAGTTACCTCAATAGGCATAGAGCCTTTCAAGGCCAATGTCAGAACTTCTGCAAGTGCGCCACCGCAATCTACCTGGTTGCCCTGGCCCGCAATCTTCTCCTGAATCAATGCTAATGCTTCTGCTTGTGTCATAGTTGTACTTTTTTGATTGTTGAAACTGTTATTGAAATCATCGCTAAAACTCCCCATATCATTCTTCTGCTTTTATTCCTATTTCATCTTCTAACTTCACTTTCATATACTTCCTTAACCAACGGAAAACGGGATGGTCTGAAATGATAGCCGCGTTTTCAAGGAAACTCCAGAACTCCACGCCACAACAAAAGGCCGT
>Ga0310696_10004887_pt1 | contig 16315 bp, 6 predicted proteins | sample AusTroGonzalo_MG_4_FD_203885 | JGI IMG/M metagenome (GOLD analysis project Ga0310696, IMG submission 203885) | Bovine rumen microbial communities from tropical cattle in Woodstock, Queensland, Australia - Gonzalo_02 (v2) (version 2) | ecosystem: Host-associated > Mammals > Digestive system >...
CCATGGCGGGCCAGGATTTTGAACTGGCCGATGGACTGTCGGTTAAGAAAGGAGAAGAGAACTGCCACAGGGTTGTGAATTTTACTGCACCCAAAGGCATCAAATCCCTTACTCTTAGCCATAGTGACGCCAATCTTCTGGCCGCCGGTTTGCCGCAGTTCGTCCAGGTTGTAGAGGCTTCTTCAGCTACTGTATCGTCCCTTAACGGTCTTGGTATCGGCCTTTCTACGCTCAGTTATGGCGCAACGGAAGCATCCATAGACTTTGGGCCTTTCCTGCCCGGTCTTCCTATGGGTGACTATCTGCTCAGTCTTGATCTGATTGACACGCGCAACCGCTACAGTGCTGCTACGGTGGTACTGTCGGTGACCTCTCCGGTAGATGCCGAGGCCACTACCGTGAAGCCTTGGGCCGGTTTTGCCATTATCAATGGCCGATGGTTTACCGAAGGCCGTCCTTCCGGTCTCCGCTTCCAATGGAAGAAGGCCGGAGATGCCCAGTGGACCGATTACACGGGTTCAGTGAGCTACAACGATGCAGCATCTACTTTCAGTGCCGAACTGTACGGCCTGCAAGGTTCCACTGCCTATGTTTTCCGTGTAAAAACAGACAAGGACGAGGAAACCCGCGAGGTGAACTTTACCACCGCTGTGGCCGGCACCATCCCCAACCTGAGCTTTGACGACTGGTATCAGGACGGAAGTGCCTGGTATCCTGGCGCAAGTTCAACCAGCCGCGTCTGGGATACTGCCAATGGCGGTACGGCCAGTTTCGGTTGTGTTCCTACAACGCCCGAAGAGTCCGACGTAGTGCACGGCAAGGCCGCAAGGTTGGAAAGCACCTCTGTGACGGTGGTGGTTATCACCAAGTTTGCTGCCGGCAACATCTATATCGGAGACTTTGTAAAAGTATCTGGTGTAGGTGCCGAGCTGGATTGGGGTATTCCGTTCTCCTCCCGTCCTGTGGCCCTGCATGGCTATTACAAATATAGCCCCAAGGCTATCGATTTTGCCGAGACCAACCCGTATAATGTGGTAAAGGGCGATATGGACGCCTGCTCTATCAAGATGTACCTGTGCGACTGGAGTGCTAAGTTCCGTGTGAACACATCCAACAAAGTGTTCCTGCAGGACGATGACCCTTCCATTATTGCCATGTGCGATTTTACCTCCAACGTAACCACCAACGGGTACGTGGAATTCACCTTCCCGCTGCAGTACCGCGACTCCCGTACTCCCAAGTACGTGGTAATAGTGGGCGCCGCATCCCGTCTGGGCGATTATTTCACCGGCGGTAAAGGATCTACCCTGTGGCTGGACGAGCTGTCCCTGGTATATGATGCCGGAGAGCTCTCCGAGGCCGATCGTGTGCTGGTAGGATACCGCAACCTGTAATGAAAAAACTGCTTATATTTTTTCTGGCTGCCTGTCTCGCTTGTCCGGGACAGGCCCAGGAGAAGTTTACCCGCGGTTTCGAAGGTAAGAACAAGATATTCATCCCCAAGGGGAGTATTGGCGGTGGTATCAGCGCATCGTGGCGCAGATTCTCACTGGGAGAGGACGAGGGTTTCACCGTGCTCTCCAAATATGTGGGAGACCTGAAAGGCGGTTACAACACCTTTGGCGTTGCACCGTCGTTCGAGTTTTTCCCGGCCGATAACCTTAGCGCAGTGCTGCGCTTCGAGTATTCACGGCTGGGTGTTGACCTTGACAACGCGTCCATCAGCTTGTCGGAAGGTCTGGGCCTTGACATAAGCGGACAGCACTACAAGCGGCAGGCCTACGCTCTGGCTGCCGGCATCCGTTATTATGTTCCTTTTATGGGCAGCCGCATCTTTGGCTGGTTTGTGGAGGGAACGCTGAACGGGGGCTATACCCAGAGTATGCTGTACGAAGAAGTGGATGGCCTGAAACAGGGAACTTACAACAGCAACTGGAAACTGGCCCTGCGAGTGGATCCCGGCGTCTGTTTCTTCGTACAGGAAAACTTCGATTTCGAGGTTTCCGTTGGCCTGTTCGACCTTACCTGGAAGCTTACCCGCCAGAATGAGAATCAGATAAAAAACAGTTCCGGGAACAGTCTGGGCACCGGTTTCAACATTGACCTTCTGGCCATCCGTTTCGGAGCCCATTTCTACTTATGGTAAGACCTTGGATTTTCATAGCTCTGTGCAGCGTACTTGCTGTAAGCTGCGTTTTTCCCAACGACCTGGATTACCCCCTGGTGGTTGGGAGAATTGTATCACTGGAGCTGGAAGATGCCAGGGAAGTGCACATTGACGCAAATTCGCGTGAGGTGTCCGTCGTCCTGGAAGAGTGGGCCGATATCGGCCACGTTAAGGTAAAGGAATGTACCCTGACGGATAACACATCCTGCGGCGAGATAGGGGAGTGGCTGGATCTTTCCCGCCCCGTAAAAGCAGTGCTGCGCACGTATCAGGAATACGAGTGGACCATTACGGCAACACAGCCCATAGAAAGGTATGTGCGCTGTAAGGGGCAGGTCCAGGACGCCAAGTTTAACTTGGAAACCCGTAACGTGTATGTATATCTTCCCGACACACAGCCGCTTTCCGGACTTACGTTCGAGGCCATGAAACTGGAACCTGAAGGGTCCAGGATTGTGAGCACCACTGGATATGAAAACGATCTTCAGCATCTTACCCTTACTACCCGTGCCGTTTCGTTCCCTATGACGCTGGACTGCGTAACCGAGCGTAGTTTCTTCGTGGAATGGAACGGGGATGTGCTGGAGTGGCATCTGAAAGCTTTGCAGGTGAAGGTAAGTACGGCCATAAGCGAGGTGGATGCTCACTGCTATTCTGCCAAAGTGAGGGGTGTCTTCTCTTCGGACGGCTCCAATGTGACGGTTGAATACAAAAAGGCCGATGAGGCCGTCTGGATGACGGCCGGAGAGGTCTCCGTGTCCGGCGTGGGCATAACCGCCCGCCTTACGGGGCTCACTCCCAAGACGGCTTATGAGTGCCGGTTGAGGGAAGGCGCGGAAGTATCGGCCTCTATGCCTTTTGAGACCAAGGAAGCGGTGCAGCCGGCCAACCTTAACTTCGATTCCTGGCACGAAAACGGAAAGGTGTGGAATCCGTGGGCCGAGGGCGGCGTGCAGTTGTGGGATTCGGCCAACAAGGCTACAGCCTCTTTTACCGGCAGCGCAACCACACCGGATGAATCCTTTGTGGCGGTGCCCGGAGCGGGCAAGAAGGCCTGCCGTATGGAAAGCAGTTTTGCCGTAGTGAAGTTTGCCGCCGGCAGCGTGTTTACCGGGCAGTTCGTGAAACTGCAAGGTATGGGGGCCGAGCTGGCCTGGGGCTATCCTTTCACCGGAAAGCCAGTTTCCCTGAAAGGCTATGCGGCCTATAAGTCCACGCCCATAACCGATACCGACGAGGCGCATACCAGTCTGATGGGCCAGCCCGATACCGGGCACATCCTGGTGGCCCTTACCGACTGGCCCGACCAGTTCCACGTAATAAGTTCCAGCAACACATACGTAGATTTTGACAACGACCCGGCCATAATCGCATACGGCCGATATGCCCTTTCCAAAACCACATCTGAGTATGTTTCCTTTGACATTCCGCTGGAGTACCGCAGCAACCGTACGCCTAAGTACCTTGTGATAGTGGCTTCCTCCAGCGCCCTTGGCGATTATTTCACCGGCGGCCGCGGAAGCACTCTGTGGATTGACGAGTTGGAACTGGAGTACGACTAAACCGGGGAAAGAATCCTTGTTGTATGCCTGCAAAGTTTTTTCTAACTTTGTAGGCTTATTGTTTTTATATGGACAGGAAGACATTCAACAGGTGGAACTGGATAGTGGCCTTGGCCGTGCTGGTAATTTCATCGGCCACTTATCTGTGCACCATAGAGCCCACCGCGTCGTTCTGGGACTGCGGGGAATTCATTGCGTCGTCGTATAAGCTGGAGGTGGGTCACCCTCCGGGAAACCCTGTGTTCCAGCTCATCGCGCGCTTTTTCACCATCCCGGTAAGCGCAGAGCATGCCGCAGTGGCCGTTAACGCCATGAACGCCCTGCTAAGTGCGCTCACTATCTTCCTGCTGTATTTCACCATCGTTTTCTTCGCAAAACGCGTAGTCAAGAATCCTATTGCTGTTCTTGGCGCCGGTGCTGTGGGCGCTTTGGCGTATTGCTTCAGTGATACATTCTGGTTCAGTGCGGTTGAGGGAGAGGTTTATGCAATGTCGTCGCTGTTTACGGCTTTGGTATTCTGGGCCATGTGCAAGTGGTACGACCAGGCCGATGAGCCTCATGCCAACCGATGGATAGTGCTCATTGCCTTCCTGATGGGCCTTTCCATTGGCGTACACCTTCTGAACCTCCTTACCATTCCGGCCTTCGTTTTCATGTATTACTATCGCATGAACGAAGACAAAAAACTGCCTTTCAAGAAGCTGGTTGGCATTTTTGCCATCGGTGTGGTTATCGAATTCCTGCTGGTTTACATCTTTATTCCATACCTTCCCAAGCTGGCCGCTTTCTTCGACCGCGTGTTCGTGAACAGCTTCGGCCTGCCTTACAACAGCGGCGCCACTTTCTTCATGGTTGCTCTGCTGGGACTTTGCTTCTGGTCGCTTTTTGCAACCCTCAAGAAGGGAAAGGTGTTTGTGAATACCGTAATGCTGTGCGTCACAACGCTTGTTATCGGCTTCTCACTTTTCTCAATTGTGATTATCCGCTCCAGCGTAAAACCGCCAACCAACGAGTATCAGCCCGATAATCCATATACCCTGGTGCGCTATCTAAGCCGAGAGCAGTACGGCTCTACGCCGCTGGTTTACGGCCAGTACTTCGACGCCCCGTACGACCTTAAGAACGAGAAATACTGGGCACCGCTTAACGGAAAGTACATTAAGGCCGATGCCCCCACGGACGCCGAATATCTGCCGGAAGGCAAAATGCTGTTTCCGCGCATGTGGTCAAGTGCCGATCCACGCTACGTAGATTTCTACGAGCTTTATACCGACGGCAAGGGAACTCGCGTAAAGGGCGCCAAGCACCGCAAGCCCACAATGGGTGCCAACCTGGCGTACTTCTTCGACTACCAGCTTAACTGGATGTACTGGCGCTACTTCATGTGGAACTTCGTGGGAAGGCAGAACGACATCCACAGCCCCGTTCCCGGCAACATTTTCAACGGCAACTGGGAAAGCGGAATTGGCTTCTTGGACGAATTCAGGCTGGGAGATCAGAGCGACGCTCCGGCTCCGCTTCGCGACAACAAGGGCAAGAACCATTACTACTTCCTGCCGCTGCTGCTTGGCCTTCTGGGCCTGGTGTTCCAGTTTGACAAGGACAAGCGCGGCAGCTGGCTGGTGTTCCTGATGTTCTTCATGACGGGCATAGCCATAGTGATGTACCTTAACCAGCCGCCTTATCAGGTGCGCGAGAGGGATTACGCCTATGCCGGTTCCTTCTACATGTTTGCCATCTGGATCGGCCTTGGCGTGGCTGCCATATATCAATGGATTGCCGATGCTTCCAAGAAGGAATGCGGACCTGCACTGGCGGGTGTTGTTACTGCTGCCTGCCTTTGCGTTCCGGTGCTTATGGCCGCACAGAACTGGGACGACCATGACCGTTCCAACCGCTACACAGCCCCGGAAATGGCCCAGAATTACCTGAATTCAGTTGGCCCCAACGGCTTCCTTATTACTCACGGGGATAACGATACCTTCCCCCTGTGGTACGCCCAGGAGATAGGTGGAGTGCGTACGGATGTCCGTGTTGTGAACACCTCCCTGCTTGGAACGGACTGGTACATAGACCAGATGAAGTGGGCCTGCAACGAGAGCAAGCCGCTTCCTCTCACCGTTCCCCAGGCCCAGTACCTGTACGGCACCAACGAGTTCGTGTACATAGCCTACGACGACGGCTCGCCCATGTTCCTGTCGGATGTTATGGACGTGTTCAAGGATCCCAAGATGAAAGTGGAGCTGGAAAGCGGTGCAAAACTGGATTTCATCTGTGCCCGCAACCTGGTTATCCCTGTGAACAAGGAGAACTGCCTCAAGTACGGCATAGTTCCCGAGAAGTTTGCCGATGAAATCCCGGACCAGATAATGCTGTCCATCTCCAAGGACAAGAACTACATCTCCAAGCCGGAACTGTTCATGCTGGACCTGCTGTCGGGATATAATTGGGACCGTCCGCTCAACATGCTCAACATGGGCGGAGACCTGAATATCGGCCTTAAGGATTATCTGATGGTGGACGGCTTCTCGTACAGGTTCACTCCAATCAAGAACAAGATTGCATCTACCGATGCCGGCAAGGTTGATGCCCTGCAGCTGTACCAGGACATGAAGACCAAGTACACTTGGGACGCCGTAAGCCGCAAAGACTGGTTTGTGGACTACCAGAACATGTACACCTTCCTTGGAGTTCTGTCACAGCGCCAGCTGTTCCTCACTGTGGCCAATGCCCTCATTGACGCACAGGAAGACCAGAAGGCCATGGAGATCATGGACATGTGCATGGAAAACTTCCCGGAGGAGAGTTTCCCTCTGGAAACCATCTGCCTTGGTTTCTCCAGCAACGACTACATGGTGGCCCAGATGATAGAGAACTACTTCTACCTTGGCGCCAGTGACAAAGCCCGTGACCTTGCCGCCCGCTTCGGGGACCAGCTCATGGACACCGCCGCCTTCTTCCTTTCATGGGGTTCGCTGGGTTCTTCCGAGTTTGAAACCTCTACCCGCGTGCTCCTGTACGTGGCCGATGTGTGCCGCCAGTACGGAGAAAAAGACCTCTATGAAGCCATGACCGGCAACATAGAGGCCCTTTTACATGCCGCCACCGGCGGCCGCTACAAGACCGAGTCTTCTTCCGAAGAATCTTAGTCCATAATAGCTGCGATACCGGGGAGAATCTTACCCTCGATAGCTTCAAGCATGGCGCCGCCGCCTGTGGAGACGTAGCTCACTTTGTCGGCATAGCCCATCTGGGTAACTGCTGCAACTGAGTCGCCGCCGCCAACAAGGGTGTAGGCGCCGTTCTTTGTTGCCTCGGCCAGGTCGGCTGCAATCTGCAGGGTGCCCTTAGCAAAGTTGGGAAGCTCGAAAACGCCAACGGGACCGTTCCAGAGGATGGTCTTGGAGTTCATGATGATCTTCTTCCAGTTCTCCAGGGATTCGGGAGATGCATCCATGCCTTCCCACTCGTCGGGAATCTGGTCGATGGGGAAGATCTTGCGGGGCGTATCGTTGTCAAAAGCCTGACCGCACACGGTTGCAACGCTCAGTGACAGGTTCACACCCTTTTCCTTTGCTTCCTTCATGATCTCGAGTGCATCGGGAATGAGTTCGTCCTCGTGCAGGGAATTGCCGATATGGCCGCCCAGTGCCTTGACGAAGGTATAACCCATACCGCCGCCGATGATAAGGTTGTCCACCTTACCTACCAGATTCTTGAGAACAGCAAGCTTGGAGCTTACCTTGGAACCGCCGATGATAGCGGTGAGGGGGCGCTTTGCGTTCTTGAGAACGTTGTCGATAGCCTTGATTTCGCCTTCCATCAGGTAGCCGAACATCTTGTCGTTGGGGAAGTATTCGGCGATGAGGGCGGTTGAGGCGTGTGCGCGGTGTGCGGTACCGAAAGCGTCGTTGATATAGCAGTCGGCATAGCTTGCCAGAGTCTTTACGAACTCCTTCTGGGACTCTTTGACAACCTTCTTGGCAGCTTTCTTCTCTTCGTCGGTAGCATCCTCGGCAAGGCCGCGGGGTTTGCCTTCTTCCTCGGCATAGTAGCGGAGGTTTTCAAGTAGCAGAACTTCGCCGGGTTTCAGTGCATCGGCCTGGGCCTTTGCTTTCATGCAGTCATCGGCAAACTGAACAGGAACGCCCAGGCATTCGCTTACGCGGGCCTGGATGTGCTTGAGGCTGAACTTGGGATCCACTTTCTTGGGACGGCCCAGGTGGGACATGATGATGAGGGAGCCACCTTCGGCCAGAACCTTCTTGAGGGTGGGCATTGCACGGCGGATGCGGGTGTCGTCCGTGATCTCGAATTTTTCGTTTAGGGGAACATTGAAATCTACGCGTACGATGGCCCTTTTGCCTTTGAAGTCGTACTTGTCAATGAATTGTTGCATACTATATTGAGTTTTGAAAAATTTCCAGACAACAAAGATAGTTATCTTTGCTCACAATTCAAAGACGTTCCATTTTTTAAAATTTTTGTTGTGATTTAGTGTGATAATAATTATATTTGCTTTATTAACCGACCATATAATTGAAACCGATGAAAAAGCTATTTAACATTCTAGCGCTCCTGCTGGTACTGCTTGTGGCAATTCCTGCCACAATGTTGGCGCAGGAATCGGACAAAAACGTCACTTGTTCGGGTATAGTGGTTGACTTCAACGGAGACCCTCTTCCCGGCGTGGCGGTGTTCTCCACCAGCGGGTCCGGAACAATCACGGACGAAAACGGCGCTTATCAGGTAGTGGTAAAAAAAGGGGAGGAAATCCAGTTCTCCTGCCTTGGTTACCAAACACTAACCCTGGAAGCCGGTTCTCCCCAGCTAAAGCGAGTCGTTCTTAAAGACGACAACCAGATTCTGGAAACAGCTGTGGTAACCGCCCTGGGTATCAAGCGCGACGAAAAAGCCATCGGCTATTCCGTGCAAAAAGTGGAAAGCGACAAATTCGCCAACTCCACAACCACCGGTAACTGGCTGAACGGTATGACCGGCCAGGTTGCAGGTCTTAACATAGACCGAAGCAGCAGCCCCGGCGGTTCAATGCGCGTAACGGTGCGTGGCGAATCATCGGCCGACCTTGAAAACAATACGGCCCTGTTCGTGGTGGACGGCGTTCCCATGTATAACACCGCAACTGCATCGGACGCCGGCGGCGAAGGTTCGTCCTACGCCATCGACTACGGTAACGGTACGGCCGATATCGATCCCGAAAACATCGAGAGCGTAACGGTGCTTAAAGGCGCCGCCGCAACGGCCCTGTACGGTTCCCAGGCAGCAAACGGTGCCATTATCATCACCACCAAGGGCGCCAGCGGCCAGGACGGCACATTCTCCGTAAACTTCAAGTCAAGCTTTGCGGCCGACGTTCTCCTTGCCTCCCCGGACCTGCAGTACACCTACGGTCAGGGTTCGGCCGGAAGAGATTATTATTACTATCTCACATCGGCCGAAGGCGAAGAAGTATCGGGCCTTAACCCCCGTCCGGACCTTACCTCTACCGCAGGTATGGAATCCTGGGGTCCCAAGATGGACGGCACAGAGTACTACCAGTACTATAACGTTGCCAAGGGCATAGGCGGCCATTACGACGATTTTGGAACCTTCGTCAGAGATGAAACCCCGTTCATCAGCTACGGCGACTGGTTCAAGAACTTCTTCCGCACCGGCCTTACCTTCACTAATTCAATTGTCCTTACCGGTAAGCTTAACAAAGACAACAGCGTACGCGTTGGCTATACCAACAACCATATAGATGGCATTATTCCCAATTCGCCCAGCCAGATTCACTCGGCATCTATCCGTACGTCAAGCAAAATTGGCAAATGGTTAAGGGTGGAAAGCTCTGTTAACTATAGGGGCACCCGTAACGACAACATTCCCACGTCGTCCGGTTACGGTTCCACTTCCATCATGTACAGCCTGTGGTGCTATGCCCCGAACATCGACATGAGCTGGCCCTCCTATTACTGGAAAGAGGACTCGGCATACAAGCAGGACGCCTCTCTCACCGGCGGCAAGAACAACGCCTACTTCCTTGCATACCAGTGCATCAACAACCAGAAGAGGGACCGTGTTTACGGTAACGTAACAATGAAAGCCGATCTTGCACCAGGCCTGGATCTCACGGTTCGCGGCGGTCTGGATATAACCAGCGACTTCCGTACCCAGCGTCAGGCAACGTCCACCCAGGCAAAGCCCAACGGATGGTACAGGGAACAGGATATAGACTCCAAGCAGTTCTCGGGAGACTTCCTGCTCAAGTACACCAGGCAGTTCGGCAGCGACTTTGACTTTACCGCCAACGTTGGTGGCAGCATAATCTGGCGCAGCTACAGCAATCACTCGCAAACCGCCAGTGCCCTACAAATCCCTGCAGTGTATACTCTTACCAACTCAAGTCACGACCTTGTAACCACCAACAATGCATACGTCCGCCAGACCAATTCCCTGTACGGAATGCTTTCCCTGGCATGGAAGAATGCAGTGTTCCTGGATGTAACAGGCCGAAACGACTGGTCCAGCACCCTTAACGCCAATAACCGTTCGTTCTTCTATCCTTCGGTTTCCGGTAGTGTGGCGCTTAACGACCTGTTCGAATTCGGCCGCACCAACGGTCTTATCAATCTGATGAAGATTAGGGCATCCTGGGCACAGGTAGGTAACGACACCGCTCCTTACCGCGTGCAGAACTACTATCAGGGCACAGGTTTCCCCGGCACGGTGGCCATTCCTTCAAGCCTTTCCAACTCCAACCTTAAGCCGGAGATTGTTTCCTCCTGGGAAGTTGGTCTGGAACTCAAGATGTTCAAGAACAGGTTCTCGCTGGACTTTGCATTCTACGATTCCGTTACCAAAGACCTTATTTCCCAGATGCCTGTTTCCTATGCCAACGGTGTTAACTACGTATTCGTAAACGCCGGTTCCATCCGCAACCGCGGTATAGAGGCAAGCTTGGGCGGCACCCTTATAAAGACGCGCAATATCCAGTGGAAAGTTGCAGCCAACATCACCCACAACCGCAACACCGTGGTTTCGCTGGGCGACGGCATCGACTCCTGGATTGTGGCACAGTACAGCACCCATGCATACATGACCGCATACGAAGGCGGCAGCCTCACCGCAATGTACGGTAAGGCCTATGTCCGTGCTCCTCAGGGCTCCGTTGCCATTGACGCCAACGGTAACATGACCGATGTTTCCGGCATGCTGGTCCTGGATATGGAAAACCGTCCTCAGACCACCACAGATCTCCAGTATCTTGGCGACTGCGCACCTATCCTTAAAGGCGGTTTCAACACAAGCTTCAAGTGGAAAGACTTTAACTTCTACATCGGCTTCGACGGCCAGCTTGGCGGCCATGTATTCTCCTACACCAACTGGGTTCTTAACTACAGAGGTAAAGGTACGGCCACTCTGGAAGGACGTGACGGCACCCTGGTTCCCATGGGTGTGCGCGAAACCCCGGACGGCAACTACGTAATCAATACCCAGCCCATCACAAAGGAGAACATCGCTACATATTACCATAATAAATACGACCAGACCAACGGCGAAGCAAACTTCGTAAGCACCCAGTTCCTCAAACTGCGTGAGGTTCGTCTGGAATACGCTCTTCCCGGAAAACTCCTTGCAAAGACCAAGGTCCTGAGCAAGGCCAGCATTTCCGTCTATGCAAACAACCTCTGGTGCTGGACCGACTTCCCGGGCTTCGACCCCGAAGCTGTAACAATGCGCGGCAGCGCCGTGATTCCGGGCTTCGAAATCCTTCAGATGCCCACCACAGCCCAGTTCGGCGCAACACTTAACCTTGTATTTTAACGGAGGAGGAACACAATATGAAAAAGACTGTCATTTCCCTGATGATCCTCGTGGCCGTATGTATGGCTTGGACTTCCTGCTCAAAGTTTGATCAGATGAGCCGGAATCCCTATGCACTATATGAAGCCCCGGCCGAATCCTTCGTACACCCCATAATGTTCAAGACGGAGTACAACCTTATCAGTGTTTTCCGTTCAACATCGGCCCTGCTCATGCAGTACGGGGTATCCACCAACTCGGAAGTTTCTTCCCGCGTTATAGACAACTACAATATTCCGGAAGGCGTAACCGACGATATCTGGAGCGCCCTTTACCTCCAGTTCGGCAACGCCGTTGCCATGTACAACCAGGCGGTAACGGATAAAGACGAAGCCATGCAGGGCGTTGCCCTTATCCTTGAGGCCTTCCTTATCACACAGATAAGTGATACCTACGGCGAAGTTCCTTTCTCGGAGGCAGGCCAGCTGTCGCTGCAGGAAGAAATTACCAAATACTCTACCAAGTACGACACCCAGAAGGATATCTATCGTGCAGTTATCTGCATGCTGGAAGATGCCAACGAGTTCCTTGGCAAGGCCATTGGGGATGGCCGTGTAGGTTTCTCGGCCGTTTGCGACAAAACCTTTGGCGGTGAATTCGACAAATGGCGCCGTTTTGGTAACTCCCTGTATGCCCGCTGCCTCATGCGCGTAGCCCTCAAGGTTATCGAAGAGGACGACGGCATACTGGAGCTTAACGAAAAATGGGAAGCCATTATAGTAAAGTCCCAGCTTGCAAAACTGTACCACGACTTCCAGAGCGGCGGCGGAGACTATCCTCAGATGCGTACCATTAACGATCGTCCGCTTATTCCGTTCAGCGAGCAGTATGAACCGGAGCACACTCCGTTCTACACAACCACCAGCGGTAACTGGAACACCCTTGCCGCAAGTGATGTGCTTACGCGCCACATGCTGGACTACACAGAGAAAGTGGACTCGGACGGCATTGTGTATTACGAATACAAGTCGGGCCCTTACTACTACGACACCAGCGTAGCACCTTCCGGACACGTGGAAGATCCCCGCTACGACTGCTGGTGGAGGAAACCCACCGGTATGCCTGTACAGCTAACCAACGACTCACGCGTACGCTTCCTGGATGCGGCCGAGCACAAGTCAAAAGCCGGTAACTCCAAGATCGGCCGCATGACCTGCGGTATAGACGGCAACGGCAATCCCGTTCCCAGCGGCATCACCCAAATTGTATTCAACCTGAAGAATGCCGATTACTATCCGCTGATGCAGTTCTCGGAGCTGTACTTCATCTATGCCGAGGCAGGCGCCAGAAACTGGATTGCCGAAGCTTCCGGTATTGCAGCATACCTCCAACTGTTCCAGGACGGCATTACCCAGAGCATACTTGAATGGAGGAGTGACCTCACTGCTGCATCTCCTTGGACAAAAGACTATGTAAACTACTGCGTCCAGGGCGAAAAATACAGCGACGGCAACACCTTCAACTCCAACAATGCACTGGAAGCCATCCTTACTCAGAAATGGGTATCGCAGTTCTTCATCGGCATCGAATCCTGGTGCGACTATCGCCGCACCGGTTATCCGCTGCTGCGCACCGACGGCCCCGCCGCCGTTAACGACCACATCCTTCCCACCAGGCTCCGTTACCCTTCGGACGAAGTATATCGCAACACGGTGTACTATCCCGAGGCTCTGGAAAGATGGCTGGGCGGTACCAACAACATCCAGACCGATGTATGGTGGGCCGACACTCAGGAGAGTAAGCAAATCAGGCTTCTTGGAAGAATCTAAAAAATGAGCGCCATGAAACATTATATATACAGTTTGCTTTCAATAGCAGCTCTGGTTTTAATGGCCAGTGCCTGTGTTAAAGAGAAAACAGACCAGGACATAGACCTGGACAGCCGCGCGCTTCCTCCTCTGGAGGTAAGTTACACCGCATCAGGCTCTCCTGTAAGCAGCCTTAGCTTCACGCATGCAGCTACCCTGTATCAGCTGGATGTGAACGTGAACAATGAGGACCTCAAGTGGAACCTTGAAAGTGACCGCGACTGGTGCGTTGTGGTTCCGGAGCAGCACAAAGGTCCCGGTACCATAAGCATCAAGATAGAGGCCAACGAGAACTTCGAAAGCCGTAATCCCGCCACCCTTACCTTTGTGGCAGGCGAATATCGCGGAAATACCATCTCTGTAAGCCAGAGCGCCACGGCGTTCATTATCGGCCAGCCCTATTTTGTGGCCCCCATCAAGGAAGCCGGCAGCTTCACCACCAAGGTTAGCACCCTTCCCGGCACCTCATGGGAATGCAGCGGCAGCGATTGGCTGCAGGTTGCAAAAGGCGAAACAATCAAGGTAGGGGAGTACGACGTAACGGAGCTTACAATTACTCCGGCAAATAACTCGGGCGCATCGCGCTACGGTGCCGTTACCCTTACCGCCGGCGGCGAAAAGGACCAGATTAATGTATGGCAGTTCGGTACAGACCTGCAATACGACGAGGATGGCGATATCTTCTTCCCCAACGATTCGCCTGCACAGCTTTCCTTCAAGGCTCCGGCCTTCATGGTTAAGGATGTGAGTGTGCCCGAATACGGCAAGGCAACTGTCACCGAAAACGGCGACGGTACTGCCACGGTAACCATCTCGTTCAAGGACAACCTTAGCGACTGTGCCGAGGTTCGCGTTTCCAGCGTAGCCCTCCTGCTTTCCAATGCATCGGCATCAATTGTGGCCCTGCCCGCCCTGGTTCAGGACTACGTTCCCGCACACGGCCTTGTTACCGGCAAGGGTCTTGTAATCTTTGCCAAGGCAGTGGCCGATGGCGCAAGCACGGCCGACTGGGAAAAGAACGGCGTTGTAACCATGCTTCAGGATATCAACATGGCCGATGTTGAAGGCTGGGAAGGCGTTGGCTCCATGGCTAAACCCTTCACCGGGTCGTTCGACGGCGGCGGCTATGCCGTTGTGAACCTCAAGGGCACCGGCGCCGGCCTGTTCAATTACACCGACGGCGCAACCATCAAGAACGTAACTCTTGGCAAGGGATCAGTCATCTACAACAACTCCGAATTCCCTGCAAACGTATATGTGGGCGGCGTTGTCTCCTGTGCCAAGAACACCACCATCTCCAACTGCGGCTTCGCAGGCGAGATGGAAGTATCGGCCTATACGGATGCCGAGAATGTGGCAGTTTATATTGGCGGCGTAGCCGGGTGGGCCGATTCTGCAAGCACCATCGAATATGGCAGGGCAAGCGGCAAGATCACCGTTTCCTGCCCTTCCATGTCGGAAGTCAGGTGCTGTGTGGGCGGTGTAGTCGGTCTGTCGGAAGGCACTGTCACCGGATCTGAAATGTCCGGCGAACTCAAGTATTCTTCGGCTATGAAGGATGTTGATCTTGGCGGTATCCAGAGCACCGTGATCAGCGGCGCCAAGGTTGGCAACAACACCTTCAACGGCAACATCATACTTGCCGGAGCAGCAGCCCAGGCCAATGTGGGCGGCCTTTACGGCAGCATCGCCTGCAACAAGGAATTCAATTTCTCGGCCGATAAATCCATATCCACCGGCAGCATCCGCGTAAACTCATACGAGTCTGGCAACGATACATATGTATATGTGGGCGGCCTTATCGGCAAGATTTTGCCCGGCCTCAACGTTACCCTTTCCGGATATCAGAGCAAGTGCGGCATCCTGCTTAACCAGTCGGCCGCCCTTACCTCCAGGTACATCTGCGCCGGCGGTATCCTTGGCGGTTGCGATTACCAGGACGAGGACGGTGCAGTTGCATCTCTCAAGATAGAGAATGCCGAGAGCATCGGCTCTATAAGCGTACGCTACGGCACCGGTAAGAACAACGTAAGGCACGGTCTGTATGGCGGTATCGTGGGCTTCATCAATGGCCCTGCAAGCATACTTGGCTGCACCAACAGCGGCGCAGTAGGAGCGGCCGATACAAGCAAGGACGAGAGCGGCGAAGCCGGTAACGCCCGCTGCGGCGCCAGCTCCAACGACTTCAACCAGATCCTTGGCGGTATCGTGGGCTATGCCAAGGGCGGCAACCAGATAATCGATGGTTGCGCCAACGACGGCCCCGTTACCAACCTGCACTATACCAACAGGCCTTCCACTTCAGAGGCCGACGGCATGCTGTGCGCACAGGTTGCAGGCGGTATCCTTGGTGCTTTCTCCTACGTGAAAGAGCCTCAGGACAACTTCACCGTAGCCATCAGGTCATGCAACAATTCCACCAGCGGCCAGGTACTCAACTTCCGCGGCTTCAGCGGCGGCGTTGTGGGCTTTGCAAGGAACGCTACCATTACGGATTGCTCCAGCCAGGGCTTCCAGGCTGCATCGGCCAATGATAACGCTTACTACAGGGGCGGTATCATTGGTGGTGTTATCAACAGTACTGTAAGCGACAGCTGGGCCAAGTGCAGCATCAACTCCGGTGCCGGTGGTAGCGCCGAGGCTGCCTTCTCCGGCGGTATTGCCGGCTATGTAATGGGCACGGCTCCCGTTACCATCAAGAACTGCTCTTACAACGGTACCCTCAAGAGCACCAAGTCGGGTGAAAAACCCATTTATCCCGGCGGCCTGGTATCCTTCGCTACCGACAAAACCGTTATTACCAACTGCAAGTACGGCGGCGTTATCCAGGATATCGAGATTACCGTAAATAACGTTTCCACACTCTCGTATGCCGTAGGTAACTACGATGCATCGGGCTGTTCCATCAGCGG
>Ga0310696_10004888_pt1 | contig 16314 bp, 13 predicted proteins | sample AusTroGonzalo_MG_4_FD_203885 | JGI IMG/M metagenome (GOLD analysis project Ga0310696, IMG submission 203885) | Bovine rumen microbial communities from tropical cattle in Woodstock, Queensland, Australia - Gonzalo_02 (v2) (version 2) | ecosystem: Host-associated > Mammals > Digestive system >...
CATCAGCAACTTCCGGGGCGGTCCGGTGGGGCTCAAAAATATCGCCGTCTCCGTGGGCGAGGAGGAGGACGCCATCGAGGACGTCTACGAGCCCTTCCTCATCCAGCGGGGATATCTCACCCGCACCAGCAAGGGCCGTGTCGCCACGGACCGGGCGTGGCGGAAACTGGGGATCAAGCGGACTCTGGGCGGGACGCAGGAGCTTTTCTGATGGAACGGACGATCCCTGTGACACATAACTTCAAGGAGGAACTCAAATGCCGCTGACCGATGTTGATTCTTTGCTCGCCCTTCAGGAGGTCGATCTCAAGATCCGCGATATGGAGTCCCGTCTCAAACTGCTGCCCAAGGAGATGCAGTCGCTCATCGGCCGGCGCGACGCTCTGCTGAAGGATACGGCTTCCGCCGCCGACAGGGCCCGGCAGGTGGAACTCGAGGTGAAAAACACCGAGAACGCCATCGCCGGACTGGAGGCCGAAAACCGCAAGCTTCAGCAGCAGTCCGGCATGGTCAAGAAGAACGCCGAGTACCAGGCCCTCCTGGCCGCCGTCGAGACCAACAGGAAGAAGATCGGCGAGCTGGAGGAGAAGACTCTTCTGCTCTTTGACGAACTGGAGACCGCCCGGGCCCGCGCCGCGAAGGTCAAAGAGGACAATGCGCAGACGATCAAAAACATCAAGTCCGAATTCGACGAGCTCTTCGCCTTTTCCAAGACCGTGGAGACCGAGCTTGCCCGGCTCAAAAAAGAGCGACCCGACCGCCTCTGCGGGATCGATCCGGACACCCTGTCCCTCTACACCAGGCTGCTCAATGCCAAAAATGTCCGCACGCCCGTGTCGAAGGTCGAAGAAGGCGTCTGCGGCAACTGCCATCTTCGGGTGACGCCCCAGTGCATGAACCACCTCCGGCGCGACAGACTGGCCGTCTGCGACAACTGTCAGGGACTTCTTTACATCGACGGGGATGCGGACTGAAGGATGGATCTCGACCGTACCGACTGGAAAGAACTGGTCTTCCGCGGCGTGGAGTCCGATGAACTGGACTACAAGGCGGCGCAGGACTGGGACGAGCTCCCCAAAAGCGGCCGGGCGAAATTCGTCCGGCACCTGCTGGCCTTCGCCAACACCCGGGGCGGATACCTCGTCGTCGGCGTGGGCGAGGACGCCTCGGGATATCCCTCGAAACGCACGGGACTCACGCCGAAACAGTGTGCGTCCTTCGATCCCTCCAAGGTCGGCGCCTTCGTCAACCGGCACGTGGAGCCGCCCATCGACTTCATCATCGAGCGTCCCGTCGTGCGGGGCAAAAGATACGCGATCTTCGTCGTGCGTCCCTTCAAGGAGCTCCCGCACGTCTGTTCCAGCGGCGTGGAGGGGGAGCTGCAGACGGGAGTCTTTTACATCCGTACCGCCGACGCCTCCAGCCGTCCCGCGCACCGGGCTCTGGAACTTTCGGGGATGATCCGCCGCGCTCTCCGCAACCAGCGGGAAATGCTGGGCCGGATGCTCCGCGGCATCCTCTACGAAAACCGTTCCGGCGCGGCCGAGCCTCCGCCGGAAAAGGAGCGTTTCGAGGATCTCGTTTCCTCCGCGGAGAACTATTTTCGGCGCCGCCGTCAGGCTTCGAAGGAGACGGTCCGGTTCCTGTTTTCCGTCGAACCGGAGAAGCGGGGCACCTTCGACGTCTCCGAGCTGCGCCGCGCCGTCGAAACGGCCGGGCTTCCCCGGCCCGGGGGCAGTTTCCTCACGCCGGCCTTCATGGCGTCGACGCATCCCTTCAATCTGGGGCTGCGCTGTCTGGCGGGGGACGCTCCCCGCATGTGGCAGCTTTTCAAGACGGGGGAATTCCTGTTTTTCGCGGACCTTCCCGCTCCCGGGGGAAGAACGAACGCCGGGGATGTCCTCAAATTCCTCTCCGAATCCGTGGCGTTTTCGGGGAAGCTCTATTCGGCGCTGGAACTTCCGGACAGTCTCCTTGCCGTGACCCTGAGATTCTCCTCCGGAGAGAGGATCAAGCTGCGTTTCGGCGGGCGGGTCGTCTCCCGGGCCGCGGCCGACAGGAGTTCCGCTTCCCTGTGCCGCAGCGCCGCCGATCTGGCCGCCGGGGACCGGGCTCACGCCTCCCGGCTGTGGACCGAGTTCGCCGTCCCCTTCCGGATCGCTCCGGCCGCGATGAACGACACGATCCGTTTCATCGGAGAACACCTGTCGGGATCGTGATGCCATGATCAAGATCAAGGACGGACCCTTCGACGACGGGACCTCCCCCGCCGAAATAGAGGTCTCCATCGATGATTTCGAGGTGGAGTACGAAACGCAGACGGAAAATCCGCCGCAGGAGGAGATCATCTCGCTCTGCGAGGCGTTTTTCTCCCCCGGCGGCCCCCTGATGACCTCCGGCCTCGCCGGCGGCAAAGCCGAGGAACGGCCCCAGCAGCGCCAGATGGCCTCGGCCATCGCCCGGGCGCTGGTGAACGGCGAGAACCTGTGCGTCGAGGCCCCCACGGGTGTGGGCAAGAGCTTCGCCTATCTCGTGCCCCTGATCCTCCGCTCCAAATACTGCCGCCGCCCCTCCGTGATCGCCACCGAGACCATCAATCTTCAGGAGCAGCTCATGGAAAAGGACCTGCCCATGCTGTCGAAGCTCGTGGGCGTGGAGTTCAAGGCCGCTCTGGCCAAGGGACGGCGCAATTACCTCTGCCGCCGCCGGATGGAACTGCTTTCGGGCGACCAGCGCGACATGCTGCTGCCCAACCCCTCGCTGGTCCTCGATGTGGAAAGGCTCAACGAAAAACTGGCCAAAGGCGCGGACGGCACCCGGGACGGCTTCGGCTTCAACGTGGAGAACCCCGTCTGGAATTTAGTCTGCTGCGAATCGGGCAACTGCTTGGGCGCCAAGTGTCCCTATTTCCGCAACTGCTACTACTACAAGGCCCGGCGTCAGTGGGAGGAGGCGGATATCATCGTCGCCAATCACGCGCTCTTCTTCACCGACCTTGCCATGCACGGCGCGGGGGAGTCCATGGAGACGGAGGGTTCCCTTCTGCCCAACTACGGCGCGGTGATGATCGACGAGGCCCACACGCTGGAAAACAACGCGGCGGAGTACCTGGGGCTGCACATCTCTCAGGCGGGGGTCGTCGGCATGCTCAACCGGCTGTACAACCCCGACAGCGCCCGGGGGCTTCTGATGCGTCCCGGCACAGGCACTCTGGAGCTGCGGTCCGCCGCGGCGGAGGCCCGGGACGAGGCCTACGGATTTTTCGCCCCCTACGAGAACTGGCTCTCCGAAAAGCGGGAGAGCGCGGCGGAGATCACTTCTCCCGACCGGTTTCCCGACCGGCTCTCCCCAGCGCTGCTCACTCTTGCGCGGAAGCTCGCGGCGAAACTGGAGGACGAGGAGGACGAAGCCTTCTCCACGGAGCTCAAGTCCCAGCTGACCCGCTGCCGCGAATACGTCGACGGGCTGGACCGCTTCACCCACCAGACCCTTCCCGACACCGTGTACTACGCCGAGACCGAGAGGAACACCCTCACGCTGCACGCCGCCCCCCTCAACGTGGCGGAGATCCTGGGGAAACTCCTCTTCGATCAGGATTTCCCCGTGATGCTGTGCAGCGCCACGCTGACGGTGCGGGGGCGTTTCGACTACTTCACGGGCCGGACGGGGTTCCACGGCGGTCCCTGCGTCCGGCTGGACTCGCCCTTTTCTCCCGAACAGGCGACGATCTACGTCTCCTCGCGGATGCCCGATCCGGCCAGCAGCGAATATCTCCCGGCGCTGGTCCAGGAGATCCCCCGCTACATAGAACTTACCGACGGCAAGGCCTTCGTGCTCTTCACCAGCCATCAGGCGCTGCGCACCTGCGCCGAGTCCCTGAGGACGGAGTTCCAGGTGCGGGGCTGGCGTCTGCTGGTCCAGGGCGAGGAGTTGTCGCGCTACCAGATGCTCCGGGAATTCAAAGAGGACATCGACTCCGTCCTTTTCGGGACCGACAGTTTCTGGACCGGAGTCGACGTCCCCGGCGAGGCCCTGAGCAACGTCATACTGACGCGGATCCCCTTCGCCTCGCCCGGACATCCGCTGATCGCCGCGCGGATGCGCCGGATCGAGGCCGCGGGCAGAAGTTCCTTCTCCGAATACAGTCTTCCCGAAGCGGTCCTCAAGTTCCGTCAGGGCGCGGGGCGGCTGATCCGCAGCCGCACCGACCGGGGCGTCATCGTCCTGCTGGACCGCCGGGTCATCACCAAAAGCTACGGCAGAGTGTTTCTTGACGCGCTGCCCTACCGGGTCATCAGGGAATAGGAGTTTTCATCATGGCCAAAGTCTATTTCGTTCCGCTGCCGGACGCTCCCTCCGTCGAAAGCATCTCCCGCGCCGCGGGGCGGCTCTTCGACCACGTCGTCGAAGCCGAGAACATCACCCTCGAAAAGGAGATCCCCCTCAAGGTCCACTGCGGAGAAGCGGGCAACCGCACCTTCATCCCGGCGGGGTGCTACGACGGCGTCATCGACCGTCTGGAAGCGCGGGGGATCGCGTCGTGTTTCATCGAGACCAGCGTGCTCTACGGCGGCAAGCGGGGGGACCGGGCGTCCCACGAAAAGCTCGCCGCCTCCCACGGATTTACCCGTCTGCCCTTCGTCATCGCCGACGGGGAGCACGGCGAGGACTCCTGCGACGCCGTCATCCCCGGGAAGCATTTCAAACACTGCCATCTGGGGAAGGCTTTTGCCGATCATCCTCAGTTGCTCGTCATGTCCCACTTCAAGGGCCACGCGCTGGCGGGGTTCGGCGGCTCCATAAAACAGCTGGGCATGGGATTTGCCTCCAAGGGGGGCAAGATGGCCATGCACCTCGGGGTCAAGCCGCGCATCCGGGCGTGGAAGTGCAAAAAGTGCGGCATGTGTCTCGCCCGCTGCCGGGCGGGGGCCATCTCGCTCTCTCCCAGGCCCTCGATCGACCGGGAAAAATGCCTCGGCTGCGGCGCCTGCTACTCGGCGTGCCGGAATCACGCCGTCTCCATCCTCACCTGGGGCGGACTGCTCAACGCCCTTTTCAAGGGCCGCTTTTTCCGCGAGAAGCTGGTGGAGTACGCCTTGGCCGCCCACACGGGGAGGCGGAACATCTACTTCGTCTTCGCACTGAACATCACCCGGGGGTGCGACTGCGAACCCGTGCCCATGTTCAAAGTCCTCAAGGATATCGGCATTTTCGTCTCCACCGATCCCGTGGCCGCCGACGCGGCGGCCTTCGACGCGGCGGTGAAGCGGGGCAAACGCTTCCGGGGCGGGGAACAGCTGGATTACGCCGAAAAGATCGGCTTGGGAAGCCGGAAATACGACCTCGTGGAGCTTCCCTGCGATGCGTGAGAAGAAAATGGCCCGCGAGGCGGAACTTCTGCTTGCGTGGTACCGGGCAAGCGGCCGGGAGCTCCCCTGGCGCGTCCGGGGCGGCGCCCATCCCGACCCCTACGCCGTGTGGGTGTCGGAGATCATGCTCCAGCAGACCACGGTGAAGACGGTCCTCGATTACTTCCCCCGGTGGATGGAGCGTTTCCCCACGCTGAAAAGTCTGGCGGAGTCCACGCTGGACGATGTTTTGAAACAGTGGCAGGGACTGGGCTACTACGCCCGGGCCCGCAAGATGCACGAGTGCGCCCGGCATGTCATGACCTTTTGCAACGGCGTCTTCCCGCGGGAACGGGAGAAACTCCTGAAACTGCCGGGGATCGGGCCTTACACGGCCTCCAGCTTGTGCGCCTTCGCCTTCGACTTGCCCGAGACGGTGGTGGACGGCAACGTCATCCGCGTTCTGGCCCGGTACCGGGGGGTGACCGAGGCGGTGGACCGGGAAAAGATCTACCCGCTGGCGGCGGCGCTGACACCGCCCGTCTCCGGCGCGGATTACGCTTCGGCCATCATGGACTTGGGCGCGACGGTGTGCCGGGCCTCTTCCCCCCTCTGCGGCGAATGCCCGTGGCGCGAAAACTGCGTCGCCCGCAGGGAAAATCTTCAGGAGAAGATCCCCGTGCTCAAAAAACTCGAGAAGAAGAAAAAAGCGGGCGCGGTGTTCGTTCTGGAAAACGGGGAGGGCGCGCTTTTCATCCGCCGCCGGACGGGGAGGGGGCTTCTGGCGGGGCTGTGGGAGCTTCCGTGGTCGGACGACGGCGCGTTCCCCTTTGCGGCCGACTGGCGTGAGATGCCGCAGCAGGTCCGCCACGTGTTCACGCATTTCGATCTGGAACTCAAATTTTTCCGCTGCGATCCCCCGTTCCCGGAGGGATTCACTTCCGGCGGCGTGTTCGTTCCCGACGACAGTTTGAAGGAATACGCTTTTTCGACGCTGATGAAAAAAGTGCTGAAAGAGCTGGGCAGATGAGGTGTTTTTATGGAGTTGAAAGTTGAAGAGGGGATCCTCTCCTTCGGGGAGATCCCGGGTCTTTCGGAAGCGTCGGAAAAGACGGTGCTTCTTTTGCGGCACTCCTTCCGGAAGTCGCTGAACGACGGGACCTACGATCCGCCGCTGACGGAGGAGGGGGCGGAATACGCCCGGAACTGCGGAGCGCTTCTTGCGGGGTGGAAGGACGTTTCCTTCGGCGCATCCCCCCGCATCCGGGCCCGGCAGACGGCGGAGGAATTGAGGCGCGGCGGCGGTTTTCCGGAGGAGGAGATGCGCGTGTATCCCGAGATCGGCGACACGGCGATGTTCACCCGTCCGGAATATCTGGATTTGGCGCTGGCCTCGGGCGGCATCGCGGAGAAGCTCAACAGCTATTTTTCCACGGGGCGTGCGCCGAACATGATCGACTTGCCCGTCTTCGCCCGCGGCTTGCTTGACTTTCTCACGGGGATGGACTTCGGGCGTAAAAACGCCGTGTTGGCCACCCACGACATCCTGCTGGTGGCCCTGCTTTCGGTGTATGAGGTTTACCCTTTCAAACTTGACGACTGGTGCGGTTACGTTCAGGGCGCCGCGCTGTTCCGGGACAAAAACGGTGCCTGGTCCATCGCCTACGCCGTCCCCGACGCGTCTCATCGCCAGAAATACGCCCTCTTCGTGTGACCGGCGGTGTTTTTGCAAGCAGCGGCGGAAACAACAGTCTATCTGGCGAGTTTTTTCCAGACGGGTTCGAGATCGACGACTTTTCCCGTGCGGGCGGATTCGTCGAGAGCCAGGGCGTACACGGCGCTTTCCAGACCTTCACTGCCGCCGCACTTCGGGGCGCTGCCGTCGCACATGCTTTCGTACAGCTCCTTCATGATGTAGCTGTCCCCGCCGCCGTGGCCGCCGCCTGCGAGATTTATCACAGTCACGCCCTCGTCACCCAGATTGCGGTACTTCAGGAGCCCGCTGTAGAGTTCCAGCTCCAGCGTGCCCTCGGTGCAGCAGAAACGCATGCGGCGCTCGTGTATCGCGTTGCTCATGGTGCAGGAAAATCCCACGCGGATGCCGTTGCGGAACTCGGCGATGGCGACCAGATCGTCCATGAGGTCCGTGTCGTCGGTGAAGGGCGTCTCCGTACCGTGGGGATCCCGCCACGCGTGAAAGGTTTTGACGCCGTATTTCTGCTCGAGGAAACGGTTTTCGGGCTTGAAGAACTTCCGGCCGCCGAAGGCGGAGACGCGCGAGGGCAGCGAGCCGCAGAACCAGTTGATCAGATCCAGGTCGTGACAGCACTTTTCAAGGATGTGGGGCCCCGCGAACTTCGTAAAACGGCGCCAGTTGCACATGATGTACCCGCCGTGTTCGGGGGCGATGTGCTCGTCGGCGTCGATGGAGAGGATCTTCCCCAGTCGCCCGGAGTCCAGGATCTCCCGGGCCTTGCGGTACAGCGGCGCGTAGCGCAGGACGAACCCCGTGGCGAAAAGGACGCCGGAAGTTTTCCACGCGTCGAAGATCTCGGCGCAGTCGGCGATGGAGGTGGCCAGGGGCTTCTCGCTGAAGACGTTCTTTCCTTCGCTGAAACCTTCGAGGATGTGCTGCTTGTGGAAGGCATTGGGCGAAAAGACCATGACCCAGTCCACACCGGGGGTGCGGACGGCTTCGAGACTGGAAGAACAGCATTTCGCGTCGGGAGTTTTCCACATTTCCAGACAGCGGCGCGACTCCGCCGGATCGGGGTCGTACACCGACACGACATGGACATTTCGTTCAGAATCCCGGAGCAGGTTCCCGACCACGGCGCAGCTGCGCCCTCCATTGCCGATGACGGCGACATTGATTTGTTTGTTTCCCATATATCAGGCATCCCTTTTACATTTGCATTCCATTTCGGAACACCTATATTATACAGCGGGAAAGCAAAACCAATAAGGATAAAACGCGCATGGCGCATGACAAAAAAATCGAGATCGCCTGTTCGGGGGCGATCCACCGGCTGACGGCCCGCATCCCGGAACCGCAGCGGGAGTTCGGTCTGTGGATCATCAGGGGCGACATCGCCGGCCGCAGGGCTCCCATGGGCGACAGGGCTCCGTTCGAGAGATTTTTCGAATTCTATTCCATCTCGCATCTGCTGGCCGGACGGGGCCGCTTCATCGCCGACGGCCGCGAACGGGAACTTCTCCCCGGAGACGCCGTGCTGGTTGCTCCCGGCAAGCACCACTGGTACGGCAGTACGCCGGATGCCCCCTACGTGGAAGACAATCTCTGCTTCTGCGGTCGCATTCCCGACGCACTCTTCAAGGCGGGACTTCTGCGCAACGGGGTGGTCCGTCTGGGCCGCACCCGAAGACTCCTGCCCATCCTGCGCCGCCAGCAGGAACCGGGTCCCGTCAACTGGCTGGACTGCGATCTCATGCTGCTGCAGCTCCTGCGCGACAAGTTCTGCGGAGCGGCCGATCCGGGAGCTTCCCCTCTGGAACCTCTTCTTGAAACCATACGGGATTCCCCCTCGGATCACTGGTGGCGCGTCGATGAGCTGGCGGAGCTTTTCGGCGTTTCACCGTCGCAGCTCCGCCGGGACTTTCTGCGCTACACCGGCATGCGTCCCAAAGCCTATGTGGAACAATTCAAACTGCGCCGTGCCGCGGATGTCCTGCTCTCGGGAGACGACCGGATCGCGGACGTCGCCGCCCGCTTCGGCTATATGGACTGCTGCCACTTCAGCCGCCGCTTCAAGCTGCTTTTCGGCGCATCCCCCGACCGCTACCGGCAGATGTTCAAGCGCCATTGAAAAGTCTCGGCCGCGAAGCCGGAAATGCCTCTCCCGGCGGAACTGTCCGTTTTCGGCGGGGGCTTACAGCGATATGCCCTTGAGCTTCTGGTGGAGCGAGACGGCGTAACTGTCGGTCATGCCGGAGATGAAGTCGAGGATGCCGATGAGCCGCAGATAGGTCTCGGTGAGCCAGAATTCGTTCCGGCGCTCCACGGTGTAGAAGGGCAGCATGGCCGCGAGACGGCGGCTGCGGTAGCTGGCCGGAACGCCGCCCCTGTACTCCCGGGCCAGTTCGTCCACACAGGGCACGAAGACGTCCAGAAGTCCCGACACCATCTCGAAGCCGGCGCCGACCACCTCGGCCACGCTGCGGTGATTGTAGATGCCCTTGGCGCTGCGGGCGCGGATCTTGGCGAGGGTTTCGGCACAGTCCAGATAATCGACGAGGGATTTCTCCAGCGTGCCCGAGATCAGCTCGTCGTGATGCTGCGTAAAGACCTCCGTGACCTTGCCGATCAGGACGCCGATGGCCTTGGCCCGCAGAAATTCGGCCTTGCGGACCGGGGACTCCAGCTTTCTGACGTACTCCTCCGCCCGCGGGGAGTTGATGATGGCGAGGAAGGACTCTTCCAGCTCGTGATAATCCACAAGCCCCAGCCGGTGGCCGTCTTCGAAGTCCACGATGAGGTAGGCGATGTCGTCGGCGGCTTCCACCAGAAAGGCCAGCGGATGACGCTTCCACGCGAATTCCCCCACCTGGATGAGGCCGCAGGTGGCCGCCACTTCCGAAAAGGTCGCCTTCTCCGTCTGGAAAAAGCTGAATTTCTTTCCCGAGATCCCCTCCGGCCGGGCGTCCGGCGGGGAGGCTGTGGGATACTTCGCAAAGGCCCCCAAAGTTGAGGCCGTGAGCCGCATGCCGCCGGGCCGGTCGGGCATTTCCAGACGGGTGATGACCCGGAACCCCTGGGCGTTGCCTTCATAGAGTTCGATGTCCGAGACCTGTTCCTTCGACATGGACTGCTGATAGAAACGCCCCGCATCGCTGCTGGTGAACCAGTAGCGGATGGCCTCCTCTCCGGCGTGCCCCAGGGGCGGATTGCCGATGTCGTGGGCCAGCGCCGCCGTGGCCACCACCGCGCCCACGTCGGAGGGGTGCAGTCCGCCGATGTCGAAATGCTGCGCCACGAAAGCGCCGCAGGCGGTCCCGAGGGAACGTCCGATGGAGCTGGCTTCCAGACTGTGAGTGAGTCTTGTCCGCACGTAGTCGGTCTTCACCAGCGGGAAGACCTGGGTCTTGTCCTGAAGTCGTCTGAACGCGCCGGAGAAGACGATGCGGTCGAAGTCCTGCTGAAAAGGCGAGCGTTCGGGCGAGAGCGCCCTCTGCGGATCGGGATCGCCGATGCGCTTGGGCGACAACAGTTTTTTCCATTCCATCTTCATGGGGGAACCCTGTCTTTGAGTCTTCGGATCTGTTCTGCTTGCGTATAGCATACACCGCGGAGCGGGAATTTTCAAGCGGGGCCCGGCGTGTTTTCCCCTTGAAAAAAGGCTTTTTCCCGGCTATATTAGGCCGAAACCCCGGAGGAAAAATGAAATACATCGCGCTGGACATCGGCAACGTCTGCATCAAAATAGACCATATCGGCTGTTATGCGAGGGTGGGCTTCACCGCCGCGCCGCCGCCGGAAGTGCTGTTCCTCTCCCGGGAGTTCGAGTGCGGCCGCCTGACCGAGGACGCGTTCTGGACCGCCTTCCGGAGATTCGTCCCCGACAGGAGCAAGACCCGGGCCGAGCTGGAAAGGGATTTCGACGCCATCCTCGTGGGAGCCGTTCCCGGCATGGAGGAACTGGTTGCCTCTCTGCCGGAGAGGGGGATCCAGCCCGTGTTCTTTTCGGACGTTTCCGCGCGGCACATGAAACTCGTGCGGCAGATGTTCCGCGCGGCGTCCGCCGTGCCCGAGGGCGTGTACAGCTACGAGGTGGGGGCCATGAAGCCTGAGGACCCCATGTTCGAGACCTTCGAGAGGCGTTTCGGCGTGCCCGCCCTTTACGTCGACGACCGCGCGCCCCTGATCGACGCCGCCCGCAAACGCGGCTGGAACGCCGTCGTCTTCACAGGGGCGGCCGATCTCGAGAAAACGCTTCAGAACTGCTGAGGCGTTTGCGAGGGCAGGGCGCTCTCGACTTTTTTCCACGCGGCTTCCGTCACGTAGGGGTTGACGTCTCCCGTCGCCGACGCCTGAAGAACCCAGACCTGTCCCGTCAGGGTGTCGATTTTGAAGAGCATCTTCTGTCTGTTCCGGCCCGAGGGCTGGAGATTTTTCACGTTGACTTCGGCGGCTTCCAGCGCGAAGCGGCAGGGGGCAAACGCCTGGGTCGTCTGGGCTCCCTGAGCCGTGAGCCGGGCCGGGTAGAACGCGATGACCGTCGCCGCCGCGCCCAGCGTCGCCGCGATCAGCGAGACCCAGAGCACGGACGCGATCTCAAACGCGCCCCGGCGGGGTTCTTTCTCCGGAACTCTTTCCGGAGAGGGGAATGTCGAGCTTTTCATGATTTCTCCTCCGGAAAACCAATATAAACGCCTCGCCGGGAATATCAAGAACGAGAGTGCGGCTTTTCCTTCAGCGGCACTCCAGAATGCGGGTCTCGCCCGGCGAGAGGGACACTTCGGCCGTATGATCGGCGCGGAGGGGGAGCTCCTCCCCCGTCGTCATGTCGTACAGCTTTTTCCCCTGCGGCGGCGCGAGGACGTTCCTGTTGCCCTCCACCCCGTGGAGGACCATCAGGTCGTCCCTGCGGTGCAGGAACATGTCCCCGGGCGTCCGGTTGTAAAGCCGGACCCCCGCGGCCGCCGCGATCCGCGACAGGAATTCCGCCGTGAACGGCGAGGGCAGGGCAAAATAAATACTGGTATAGCCGGGGAACTTTTTCATCGCGCCCGAGACGCCGCTGCCGTCCGCGTAGGTGCAGAGCGCCACGGCTTCGGGATCGGTGATGCGGAACCGCAGATCGCCCAGCGCGTTGTCCAGCCCCGCCTCCTTGCCCTCGATCCCCTTCGTGAGGGGACTCTTGACAAAGAGCGACTTCTGGGGGCCCGGACCGATCTTTTCGGTCCGGATGCCTGTGATGCGGCCGATGTTGGCGGCGTCCGGCCCGTTGTCGGTGCTGTAACCCGGCGCGTAGACGAACACCAGGGTCCTGCCGTCCCGGCGGAGGGAATCGATATACGCCTGTGTCCGCGGGGAGATCCAGTAAAGGTTGAGGAAGCAGTAGACCTTGTGATGGGTGATGTTCCGCGAGATCAGATCATCGAGGTACACGAAATCATACTTCAGCCCCGAGCGCATCATCGCCCGCTGGCTTTTGCGGACGGCGTGGAAATTCGGGCCGTTCCAGCAGTGGAGCTGTTCCGAGGTCGCGAGGAAATTCTCTTCGTCCGCGACGAAGGCGATCTCCGCCGGGGAGAAGGGACGGTCGTTTTTCGCGAGTTTTCCGGCGATCCGCCTGACCAGCGCGGCATCCTTCATGAGAACGGGGTCGTCGAACCACCCCGCGGTCATGTCGTAGAACCAGATGCCGCCGCCCACGCTGAAAAGCCTGCCCGCCTCCCGGAGCAGGGCGTTCCGGAACGCGTCGGGCGTCCAGTACCGGACGACGTGGCTGTCCTGCTGCAGAGATTTGTACATCGTCGTCCACGTGCGGAAGTCCGCTTCGATGATGGGGATTTTGTTGTTCATCCGCAGAGAGTCGGGGATCCACGGGTAGTAACTGGTGCACCCCGTCTCCCGCTCGCCGAAATAGCCGGGCTGGCCGCCCATGAGATCCATCTCCTTCCCCGGCAGGATCACATGGGTCTGCGCGAAGTGCGGCTGGACGAACTGTTCCCCGCCCCGGCCCCACCACATGGCGGCGATCACTTTTTTGCCCGCGGCCTTCTTGGCCTCGCGGCAGAGGGCCGCCGCGAATTCCCCCACGCCCTCGTTCATGAAGACCGAGAGATCCCAGTACGCCATGTCCCGGGACCTGTCCCAGAAAAAGGTGTCAAGGGGGCGCGGTTTGCGGGGCGGGACCGCCGTTTCGAAGGTGACGCCCCTTTGGCCCCACGCCTTCCGCAGGGCCTCCTGGTCGTTGTTGTACCGCTTGCGCAGAAACGCCCGGAAGGGCTCCAGCGCGGAGGGCGGGTAGGCCTCGTCCCGGTATCGGCCGAACTTCACCTGATAATAGAACTGCCCGTCCTCGTTCCCCGTGATGTGGAATCCCGCGACCGCCTTGAAGTAGGGCTGTTTGCGCATGTGGCCGATCACCTGCCGGACGTAGTCGAGGGCCTGTTCCTGATAGACGCGACTGTAGTAGCAGGGGAGATTTTTGCGGCCGTCGCGGCTGACCTGCGGCTGGCCCTTGCGGTTGACCGCGGTTTCGGCGGGGAAGTCCTCGTGCCATGTGAGATAGGGCGTGACGGAGAGGCCGATGAGGAAATTCCCGCGGGGATTGCGCCGCACGTTTTCCATGATGGTCCTGTCGACGTTGGCGAAATCGTATTTGCCGTTCCCCGCCCAGTAGAGGTTTCTCCGGAAGAGCGGGATGATCTGCAGATCGATCCCCGCCTCCTGAAAGGCCGCGGTCTTGTTCCGCGTCCCGTCGAAGGCGTCGCCGAAATAGATGACCGGGATCTCCTTTTTGCCGTTGATCAGCAGCCGGGGCGAATTGCCGGGCAGCATCTCCGCCGTCGCCTCGCTGCGGGCGGCCAGGATCTTTGTCACCTCTTCGTCGGGCAGGGGATCGGTGTTCTTGAGGAAGTGGCGGCTCTGATCGGAGTCCTTGGCCCGGCTGTCGGGCATCCACGGGCCGAGACCGAAATAGATGCTCCTCCAGCGGATCGACGCGGGATCGCCCCGCAGGAACACGCCGATCCGGACATATTTCACATTGGCCGGAGCCGTGTACTTCAGCGTCCTGCGCTGCCATTGGCCCGGCTTGCGGTTGACCAGTTCGTAACTTGCCAGCGGGCTGTAGGGGCGGAAATGATCCAGTTTTTCCGGCCAGTCTTTCGCCCGGCTCTCGGTCAGGACGGCCAGACCGCCGGAGTTGCCGAAATGCAGATCGGAAGTGTGGTAAAGTCCCGTCAGGATGTAACTCTTTCCCGCCTCCACGGGGATCCGCGCCGAGAGCATGGAGACGGCGGCGCCGCTTTTGGTGTTGACGAGTTCGAGTTCCGACGTGATGCCGACGACATCCTTGCCGGAAGCTGCGGGAAATCCCGGGAAAAGATTGGGTTCGGTGTAGACCGGGAGCACTTCCCCGGGCATCCGGCACGAGGTGTCCAGATGATTTTTCTCTTTCGGCATTTCTTTCATTTCCTCCGTTTGGACCTGATGCAGGGTGAATTCTCCGGAAACGATCCGCAGGACGGCTCTCATCCAGCCGACGGGTTCCCGGCTTTTCGGCAGTTGGAGGAACCAGGTCTCCTCCCGGACTTCCCGTGAATCGATCTTCCGCGTCCCGGCGGCAAAGGGATAGCGGGTGATGAAGCGCTTCTTTTCGGCGCTGTAACAGCCCAGCGACCCCTGGATCTCGCCTTTGCCTGAGAGCCGGACTTTGAGCATCAGGATCTTCCGCTCGCCGACGCGGAGGAAGGGGCCCCACAGCAGCGTGCCGTTTTTTTCCGGGCCCCGCGGCACCCGGAGGAGGGCGCCCTCTTTTTGCGCGCTCTGCGGCAGTTTCCACTTGTCGAAGGGAACGTCTTCCGCGGCGGCGAGGAGCGCCCCCGCTACCGCGCAGACCGGCAGGAGTGAATGTCGGATCATTCCGGGCTCTCCCCTATTTCGCGGGGTCGCTGATCAGCGGATCCCAGTGGAACTTGGGAACGGGATAGGGCGTCGCCTGATATTTCTGCCAGGGGGACTCCACCGACGAGACGTGTCCCTCAAGCCACGTGATGTTGCCTCTGTTCTCATGCCTCGGCGGGATGAAGGGGCTGACGTATTTCAGATCCGCGGAGGTCGGGAAGAAGCCCGAGCTCAATCCCCGGCGTTTGCCGGCCGCCAGAAACTCGTAATTGCCGGCGTTGGCCGGGTCTCCGCAGCTGTCCGCCAGCAGGATCTTCTGCGACGGAAAAACGGACTTGTTCATTTTCCGCAGATCGGCGTCGGCGTAGCCCGACGAGGCGCCGATGAAAAACCTGTTCAACGTGTAGTGGACGTAGTTGAAGTACGTCAGCCCCGACGCCGTCAGAAGCGAACTGCGGCCTTTCCCCTTGGCGTGCATCACGTAGCGGGCATATTCGTACTCGGTAGCCTCCGGACAGATGAAGAACTCCAGCGTGGGGATATAGCCGCCGAGAAACACCAGCGCCGGCCAGCGGGTGAATTCGCTCCCCTTGACCACCGGTCCCCAGCCGTCGTTGTTGTCGGCGTAGGCCGAAACGCAGAAAAACAGCTGCTTCTCCTGATTGATGCACTGGGAACTGCGGGCGACGCCCCGGGCCCGGCTCAGCGCGGGCATGAGCATCGCCGCCAGGATCGCGATGATGGCGATGACGACAAGCAGTTCGATCAACGTGAATTTCCGCGCGGCCGAATTTCTCTTTCCTTTCCCGGTTTTCATTGGGCGCCTCCCTGTTTTGACGGCATGTTGTTCAAATTCGCTACGCTTTCGCGTCGGACAAGTTCGGATCTCAAAAGCACTTTTTCCCGGGGCCGGCCGGGATCTTTTATCCGCGCAAGCAGGAGATCGACCAGCGCGGAGGCGATCTTGTCGATGGGACCGCAGCTCATGCTGGTCAATGCCGGGATGGAACTTGCGCAGTAAGAGGTGTTGTCGTGACCGATGACGCTGAAATCCTCCGGGATCCGGAACCCGGCTTCGTGGATGTGGCGGATCGTCTTGAGGGCCATGGCGTCGTTGTGGATGATCAGCGCCGTCGGCAGATCTTTTCCCCGGTTCGTTTCCAGAAGCCGCTCGAAAAGATTTTCGGTCAGGGGATGCCGGGCCCCGAGCCGCCAGCGGGGAGGGAAGTCGAGTCCGCACCGCTCGGCTTCGGAAATCAGCCATTTCAGGCGCAGATCCTTCATCCAGCCGAGATAGCCGATCTTCCGGTGCCCGCAGGCTTTCAGGTAGGCGATGATCTGCCGGGAGTCCAATTCCGGGTCGGGACAGAC
>Ga0310696_10004889_pt1 | contig 16312 bp, 10 predicted proteins | sample AusTroGonzalo_MG_4_FD_203885 | JGI IMG/M metagenome (GOLD analysis project Ga0310696, IMG submission 203885) | Bovine rumen microbial communities from tropical cattle in Woodstock, Queensland, Australia - Gonzalo_02 (v2) (version 2) | ecosystem: Host-associated > Mammals > Digestive system >...
CGATGACCAAGAAATCGTCGGTACGGTAGAAGACGCCGACGGCCCACTGATTGGAGCCACCGTGAAAGTGTCTGGTACATCAAACGGTGTTGTAACTGACCTTAACGGACGTTTTAAACTGAAATGTAAGCCTGGTGCTACGTTGGAGGTAAGCTATGTTGGCTACACCACCCAGACGGTTAAAGCACAGGCCGGTATGAAAATCATGATGTCTGAGGACAAGACCGAACTGAGTGAGGTTGTTGTAACAGCTCTCGGCATCAAGCGTGACCGCAAAGCCCTGGGTTATGGTGTGGCCGAGATCAAAGGTGCTGACCTGACCAAGGCGAAGGAGACCAATGTTATTAACTCACTCTCAGGTAAGGTGGCCGGTCTGGTGGTTCAGAATACGGCCGGTGGCGCCTCGGGTTCTACCCGTGTGCTGCTGCGTGGTAACACCGAGATGACGGGTAACAACCAGCCGCTGTATGTGATTGATGGTGTGCCCTTGGACAATACCAACTTCGGCAGCGCAGGCACCGAAGGTGGTTATGACCTGGGTGACGGTATCTCTGCCATCAACCCCGATGATATTGAGAACATGACCGTGCTGAAAGGTCCTGCTGCCGCTGCCCTTTATGGTAGCCGTGCTTCTCATGGTGTGATCCTTATCACCACCAAGAAGGCCGAGAAGGACAAGGTGAGCGTGGAATATAACGGTTCATTGACCATTGATGTACAGAATGCACAATGGGACGATATTCAGCAGACCTATGGTATGGGTTATGGCGGTCAGTTCAGTAAGACAGCCACCTCTGGTACCAATAGCAGCTGGGGACCAAAGGCCGACAACCAGTTGGTGGAGTATTTCGATGGCGTTCAGCGTCCTTTCGCTATGTATAAGGATAACACCAGCGCTTTCTTCCGTACTGGTCTGACAGCACAGAATACTGCTATCCTGTCTGTGAATTCCGGAAAGACCGGCATTCGCTTCAGCTTCACCGATATGCGCAACAAGGACATCCTGCCCAAGACCCACATGAGTCGCGATAACTTCAACCTTCGTGTGAACACCTCGGCAGGTCGTTTCGACTTCGACTTCACCGCCAACTATACCCATGAGAACGTGAAGAACCGTCCTGCCCTGGGCGACTCACAGAGTAATGTCGGTAAGAACCTGATGACGCTGGCCGGCACTTATAACCAGGCCTGGCTGCAGAACTACGAGACCAGCGATGGCGACTACGCCAACTGGAATGGTAACGACCAGTATAACAAGAATCCCTACTGGGACCTCTATAAAAACGGTAATACCTCGAAGAAGGATATCTATCGCTTCACGGGTAAGGTCATCTATAATATCAACGACCACTTGAAGGTGCAGGGAACTATCGGTACCGACCTCAACAACATGACCTTTGAGGAGTATATCGCCAAGACAACTCCTGGTAAGAATGCAGGTCAGCTGACAGAGCAGATCTTCAAGAACCGCACCATCAACGCAGAGTTGCTGGCTCTCTATAACGATCAGTTCGGCGACTTCGACGTGAACGCCACCCTTGGTGGTAATATCTTCAAGGTGGACAACCTGACGACTACCCTTACAGGCTTGAACCAGCAGATGAAAAATGTTATCAGCATCATGAACTATGGTGAGCAGAGCATACAGCAAAACTCTTACACCAAGCAGATCAACTCTATCTTCGGTTCGGCCAGCGTTGGCTATATGCACACCTATTATCTGGAAGGAACGCTGCGTGGCGATAAGTCTTCTACCTTGCCTGCAGGCAACAACGTCTATGTCTATCCCTCTGTTTCGGGTAGCATTGTGTTCTCAGAGTTCATCCAGAACAAGAGCTTCATCAACTACGGAAAGTTCCGCGCTTCTTGGGCTCAGGTAGGTAGCGATACCGACCCCTATCAGCTGGTTACCAGCTATACCAACAGCAAATACGCCTATTCGGGCTATGCCATGGGTCTTATCAGCAACGGCGTACAGCCTAACCCCGACCTGAAGCCCACCAAGACCAATTCGTTTGAGTTGGGTCTGGAGACGAAGTTCTTCAATGGTCGCCTGGGTCTGGATGTGACCTACTATAATCAGTCATCTGAGAACCAGATTATCGCGCTGGCCTCATCGTCAGCCGCCGGTTATACCCACCGCCTCATCAACGCCGGTGAGATTCAGAACAAAGGTATCGAGGTGGCCGTCAATGGTCGTGTGCTCGATTATAAGGGCTTTGCCTGGGATGCCGGTGTGAACTTCTCGAAGAACGTCAATAAGGTGAAGTCGCTGGTTGACGGTATGGATTACTTCGAGCTTGAAAGAGCCACCTGGTGTGGTGTGACTGTTGGTGCTCAGGTTGGTGAGAACTACGGTTCTATCATGGGTAAGGACTTCAAGCGTAATAGCAATGGTGATGTGATTATCAACGGAGAAACCGGCCTGCCCGAGGTTGACGACCAGATTCGCACGCTGGGTAATGCCTCTTGGGACTGGACAGGTGGTTTCTATTCTACCTTTACCTATAAGAACTTCCGCCTCTCTGCCGGCTTCGACGTGAAGGTGGGTGCTGACATCTTCTCAATGTCTATGCGCTCGGCCTATCAGACCGGTAAGGCCTCTGGCACCGTTGAGGGCCGTGAGGAATGGTACGCCTCAGAAGAGGCCCGTCAGGCTGCTGGCATGAGCTCTACACAATGGCTCAACTACATCAAGTCGCAGCCTGGTTACGATGCCCACGACTATGGTTACGTGGTTCCCGGTGTCATCGAGAACGGTCTTGACGGAGAAGGTAATATGACCTATCGTGCTAACGATATTGCCGTCAACCCTGAAGCTTATTGGAAGAGTGCTGCCGACAATGCTCCTGGCATGTTTGTCTATGACAACTCTTACGTGAAATGCCGTGAGATTACCTTCGGCTATACTTTCCCAGAGAGTATGCTTAGCAAGCTGAAGATTGTGAAGGACCTCAGCATTTCGTTTGTGGCTCGCAACCCGTTCATCGTCTGGAAGAACATTCCTAATATCGACCCCGACTCAGGTTATAATACCTCGGGCCTCGGTCTGGAGTACGGTTCGCTGCCCTCTCGCCGCAGCTATGGTTTCAATATCAACGTGAAGTTTTAATTAGTAATTAGAAATTAGTTATTATGATTACCAATAATATAAAGAAATTCATCGCTGCCGGCTTTGTAAGCTGCTGTGTCGCTACAGCCCTTACCTCTTGCAGCGACAGCTATATGGAGGATCTGAATACCGATGATACCAAGACGACCTCCATTGACCCCAATGCCCAGCTGACGACCTGTCTGCTGCAGACCTATGGTGACTTTGGCATGATGGACACCTATCGTAGCTATATCACAGGTTTCACCCAGTACTATGCCGGAGGTTGGAACGTATCTAACTATGCCGGTAGCGTGCACTTCTTCGACGATCAGGCCCGTCTTATCTGGGACCAGTACTACAGCATCGCCATCAAGAACCTGCGCGACGCCATTGCCCACTCTAAAGACAAAGCCAACCTGAATGCTGTGCTGCGTATTCACCAGGTTTACCTGATGTCTGTGCTGACAGATACCTATGGTGATGTTCCCTGTATGTCGGTCAACATGTCTTTGGACAGTTGCAGCTCGACGCCTGTGTACAACAAGCAGGAGGATATCTACAACCATTTCTTCACAGAGCTGAAGGCTTGTGTGAACCAGCTTGGAACAGGAACAGACAATATCAGCGGTGATGTGACCAACTATAGTGGTGACATCAGCAAGTGGAAGAAGTATGCCAACTCGCTGCGTATGCGCTTTGCCATGCGTATCAGCGATGTCAACCCCACAAAGGCTAAGACCGAGTTCGAGGCCGCTGTCAGCGATGCTGCCGGCTATATCGAGTCTGCTGACGATGATGCCTTCATTATTTACACCAATGGCCCGTTCACCCTTTATGATGGTGCTCGCGACTATGACTTCCGTGTGAATGCTTTGGGTGAGATCCTTTATGGTCAGGACCCCACATCGCCAACGTTCGTCTGCTCTACTCTGTTCGACTATATGAAGAACAACAACGACCCTCGTCTCTATAGCATCTGCCGTCATTATAATAATGTGAAGCGCAGCGAGATCAAGCCTGACAAGGAGGGTAATGTTGACCTGACCGACGAGGTGCTGGCTTATCTGAAGAAGAAAGGACAGGACGAGGCTCCCTGTAAGCCCGGTGCTGCCTGGTGGAACAACTGGATCAACGGTCCTGACGACCTGAACGATGTGCCCACGCTGGCTAAGCTGGTGAAGCTGTATCCTGAGGTAGGCTATGAGAAGAACAACTATCCTGCCCGTATGATGCGCCCTGCTTTGTCTATCGACTTCTGTCAGCCCGACCGTCCAGGCATCCTCATCACTTCTGCTGAGGTGGACTTCCTGCTGGCTGAGGCCCTCTCAAAGGGATGGAACGTCACAGGCACAGCCCTCGACTACTTCAAGGCTGGCATCAAGGCCTCTATCGTCTTGCTGAACAAGCACTACCTGACCGACGAGGCTATCATCGACCAGGCTGACATCGACACTTATGTGGCCAGCATCGTTGCTACCAATCCGTTGGCAACAGCAGCCAGCGCTCGCGAAGCCATCAACCTGCAGGCCTGGATACTCCACTTGACTAATCCTGCCGAGGGTTGGGCCAACCTGCGTCGTGCCGACTATCCTGTGCTCACCGACCGCAGCCAGCTGGACAAGTTCCTGAGCGACTTTACCTACGATGACGAAAACCTCACGACTCCTGTTCGTCTGTGCTATCCTATCTTCGAAAAGAAGTATAATGGCGAGAACTATCAGGAGGCCCTCGACCGCATGGGCGGCAAGGACGACTGGCATCATCGTGTATGGTGGGATACAGCCGACATTCATGTACAATAACGTTAAACGATAAACTTTGAAATTATGAAGAAAACAATTGATTATATGCACCATGCAATAACGCTTCTCGGTTATTGTCTATTGGTTATTTTCATGGCAAGCTGTTCCAACGACGAGGAGTCATTCTTCACCGTTAGCGAGAATGATTCTCCTCGCATCCTGAACACCGACTTCCCTGATGGCGGCTTCAACATCAACCGCAATGAGAACCTGCATTTCGAAGTGCTGGTTACTCCTACCGACCTGACCACCGTGAAATGGCTGGCCGACGGCAAGGAGGTATTTGTGGGAAACACCATCGACCAGACCTTCGAGGCTGGCGACTACTCGCTGAAGATCCTGGCTGTGACGAATAAGGGCAAAGAGACATCACGCACCCTGAAACTCAAGGTCAACGCACTCGAAAGCGACCCTCAGGCCGGCTTCGACACAGCCGACCGCATTGTGGCTGCCGGTGCTGCCGTAAAGCTGCACGGCACCAATCTCAGCAACATCAAGATGGTGGTTATCAACGACCAGCAGATCAACGCTACCTATAACAGCGCCGACAACTGCATCGAATACACCATTCCTGCCGATATGCCCGATGGCTCCTATCGCGTCTCGCTCCTCGACAATAACGGTGTCAGCTATGGTGCCGACAAGATTGTGATTGTAAGCAAGCCTACGGTGCTCAGCTCTACCTTCGGTGCTATGGCTGGCGATCCTGTCACCATCAACGGCTTCTACCTCAACAATGTAGCTACCATTACCGTTGGCGACAAGACCTGTAACATCACAGAGAAGACGGCCACCAGCCTGACCTTCACCACACCTGAGCTGGCTGTGGGCGACTACGAGGTCAAGGGCACTACCGCCAGTGGCGAGCCTCTGCAGTTCTGCAAGGACAATGACTTGGTGGAAACCGCCATGTTCATCATTGCTGCCGAGAAGATTATCTGGACTGGCGACTATCCCGTCTCTTGGGAGCTGCCCGATGGCAATCCTAACAAGGAATGGCGCGAAATATCGCAAGATGAATTTGCCAAGTTCGAAATCGGGCACACGCTGACTATCTCGCTGAAGTACGACGAGACAGCCACCTACCACCAGTATCAGTTCGACAACTGGGAGTGGGCATCGCTGCCAGGCCAGCAGAAGACCGACATCACCGGCGACACCGATGTGCCTGTTGAAATCACTCAGGACCTGAAGGACGCTGTAGCAGCCAAAGCTTTCTGTATTCATGGTCATGGCTTCAGCGTTGTCAGAGTGACATACAAGTAACAAAAAGTGTTTCCGTTTTGTTTCGATGGGAGAAACAGTTTGTTTCCTTGGGAGAAACAACTTGTTCCGACGGGAGAAACAAACTGTTTCTCCCATGGAAACAACTTAGAAACTATATCTCTTTAATCGTTATAGTCTGAAATGACGAAATAATGCTCCACAGCCCCATAGCCGTTCCAATAGCCGATACCGCCGGAAATGTTCGAAGGGATATCGGCAACGGTTGACAGGAACATGTTTGTGGAGAGCGACTGGGCCTTGGTGTACTGGTCCCAGAACAAGAATCCCTCCCTATTGACTTGAGCCAATTTGACTGCCACAGTATCGTTGGCAGTAAAATAAGGCGAATAGGCCTTGGTGTCGAGACGATGGCCATTATAGACCACCATCTCTGTATGCTCGCCTATCACCTCATCGTTGATGCTTCCCAAATAGGCTGCTGTATATTGGATATACTTCGTGCCCACTCTTGTAAACAGCTGATAATAGTTCTTTTCATGAGGATTGTCAGTAAAGTACACCTTGATTCTAAAGAGTGAGTCCACATCGGGCACACGCTCCACTTTGAAGGAATCAAGCTGTGGTGTGGGAGGAATCGTTGTGACGGCGGAGGCATAAAAGTCCTTGTATTCCACCATCAGCTTATAGCTCTTGCCCGTCTCGCCTCTCATTCTGCCAGTAGTATATATATAAGGTGGGAAATAGTCCTCATCGTACTTGCCTGTCAGCACGACGGTGTCTGTGCCATCGGTTATGGAGACCTTGGCCCAGTTCACGATATAGTCTTCCATATTGTCCATGTTCTGGAACTCTGAGGTGATAGGAAGCGTCCTGGTCAGGATAACCACAGGAAACTGGTTGTTCTGAATCCAGCCTTCAACAACAAGGTCGGACGACTGGCTCTTGATGCCGAATTCATCATCGCAGGCTACGAAAACGAAGGCAAACTGCAGGAGAATGTAGAAGACTTTACTCATGATTCAGAATTTACAGAAATAACTGATAGAAGGCATGATCCTCAGCATAAACGTTACAGGACGATAGGCAAAGGAGCCGTCTTTACGACTTTTGATATAATAGAACAACTCGTTGCTCTGGGCAATGGCGTTATAGACAGAGAGGTTGATGCCGTTTTCACGAAACATTCGGCTCTTCCACTTGTAATTGGCAGAGAGGTCGAGACGCTTATAGGGCTTCAGTCGGCTGCTGTTATAGGCGCCGTATTTCATCATCAGGTTATTGTCGATGAAACTGATGCTGACAGGCGCCGTGAAAGGAGTGCCTGAAGCATAGACAAAGGTGGCGCCAAAGCTCCAATGGCTGTTCAGCGCATAGGTGGCAACAGCATTGAACTCATGGGGTCGCTCATGGCTGGCAGGATAGTCGCCAGGCTGTACTGCGCTGAACGATCGCTTGGCATTGGTATAGGTATAGCTAACCCAGCCTGTCAGCGGGCCGTTGCATTTGTTGAGCATCAGACAAAAGCCGTAGTTTCGTCCATCGCCATGCAGCAGCTGTCGCTCAATGTTATAGGTAGAGTTCATGAAGTCGAGCACAGAGCCGCTATATTCCAATTGATGATAAAGCTGCTTGTAGAAAATATCGGCCGACAGCCTGTATTGACGATTAAAGAGGTAGGATGCTGCTGACAAAGACCACTCGTGGGCATACTGCGGAACCATTTTCTCGCTGGCCGACATCCAGAACTCTGAAGGCAGACCGATATTGGAAAAGCCCGTCTGGAACAGATACTGATGGCGCAAGGCATAGTCGAGTATCAGTTGAAAGCTGCCTTGAGTAAAGTTAACGCTGAGCTGCGGGTCGAGGGCCTTAAAATGATAATCGTCCTGCTGATAGAGGCTGGCCCTCAAACCACCGAACAGCGAGAGATTGGAGAGAAGGGGCTGTGTGTAGCCAAGATGGACAGCAGCCTCGAAGGAATGAGTACGAGACATTCGGCCTGATGTGACGTTGAAAGTACCACTTGACTCCAGTTCCTGAGGCTGGATATTATGCCATATCGTCTGCAGGCCTGCCTCCCAACGCTTCCACTCGAAACGCGACTGATAACCATAGTCAGTTATGCTGGAAGGCAACTGGAAGTGCGCATCCTGAAGGTCCATCTGAAACTCGTTGGCATAGGAGGTAACATAGAGAGAATGCTTCATGCGAAAGCCCTGTGGCTGTTGGTGCACCCAATGGAGAGCGCCCATCGTGTTGCCCCAGAAATCCTTCATCTTCGCGTAATAATTACTCTCACTAAACGATATGTCATCATGACCCATGTAGAAATCGGCAAAGAGCATGTTCTGGCTGTCTATCCTATGGGTCAGCGTAGCGTTGACATCGTAGAACGAATACTTGATTTGCTGGTCGTCGGCTTGCAGCCATTTGCTATAAAGCATGTTGATATAGGAGCCGCGAAGAGATGCTGTGAGTGAGGTGTTTTTGCTGATAGGCAGTCGCAGGGTGCCTTGCGATGAAATCAATCCCACAGAAACCTCTCCACTCATTGTGTCAACCACCTGTTCGTTTAAATCCATATTCAGCTGGCCGCCTATTCTGCCAATGCTAAGCGGCGCATTCTGGTGGAGGGTGAAAGTAGGATAATGCGAAGGGTTGAAGGTTGAGAAGAATCCCAGCAGATGGCTTACATTATAAATAGGTACGCCACCTATGGACAGCATGTTATGGGAATTGTCGCAACCCTGAATGTTGATGCCACTTTTCATCTCGTTATTGGTCTGGATGCCTGGCAGCATTTGGGCATAATGCAAAGGGTCGGCATTGCCTAGAATCTTTGGCAAATAATCCATCATTTGCATATCCCATACAAAAGAGCCGTCAGCACGATTCCTGACAGCACGAGAGTAGGTGTTGCCTCTGACGACAACAGTATCAAGCGACAAATTCCACACTTTCCCCGATTCCTGGGCAAACAAGGAAACGGGGAAAGCGCAGAATAGTATTAATATGTATCTAGTTATCAAACTATATTATTCAACCAAGTCCTTATACTTTTCAATCAGCTTGTTGAAATCGTCGATGACTGCCTTGAAGTCGCTTTCGTTGAAGAAGGCGCTGAAGGTGCTGTAAGAAGAACCATCGTAGAATACCAGCACTGGCTCTGTAGTCCACTTTACGCGACCATCGTACTTGGTCTTCTGGAAAGGCTCCAACTTAATAGTAGCCTGTTTTACGGCGTTGTTGTCATAGAACACATTGAGATCCATCAGACCGTTTGCCTGGTTAATATACGACTTGAAATTGCTCTCCTCGTATTCAGCGTCATCAGCCTTCTTGATATATTCAGCAAACTTCTTGACATCGCTGCAAGTGCCCTGAACCTGAACCTTACCCAAAATATCGACCTTGACAACAGCATTCTTGGCATTTGCGTCATCAGTATAGTAATTGTCCTTATCGAATTCCTTCTCGCTGAATGCACCAAGATTGACAGAAGGAATACCACTCACGTCAGAAGCAGCTGACAAAGAAACGAGCGATTTGCCGTTCTTAGACAGCTCAAATACGACAGCTACCTTTGAATTGCCTTGATAGGTAACATTGGAGAGGTTAGCCTTATAGCCATTGTTGAGCTCAACCACTGTGCTGACATTCAGGTTGTCCTTGCTGAAGTCGAACTCCTCATTGGTTATAGAGCCGAGATCAATCTTCACAGCAATCTTCAATACCTGAGCACCAGCCTGAGTCAAAGTCACATTGATATTCTCTGGCACACGAATGATGCACTTCGTTCTGTCGTAATATTTGATGTATGTGTAGGAACCATTATTATAGTCGTAGTCTTCCTTTGTCCTATCATAGACATTAAATGCATAGAGGTCTTTCGAGTTGCCACTGGTCTCAACCTTCAATACACATTGCTTACCGTTCTGGTCTTTGAAGATGAACTGAAGGTCGCTGGCATCAGAACGCACCCAACTGCCATTACTTGCTGTAAAGTGAGAATAGAAGTTAGAAGCAATCAGAATTGCCTTATAGTTCTCATAGACATTTGTTCTATAGTCACTGATTTTGACTCTGTCTGTTGTTCCTAAAGCATTCCTTGATGCATTAACGATATCCTCTGCCCATTTGCCAACATTGTCCCAGTCATAGTTTTTTCCACCGTAAGTCTCTTTGATATGCTTACCCAGGTTTACCAACTCCCTGAAGTCGGAAGCAGGTGTCAAATCCATAAACTCACGGGCCACTTGCTGCAGATATTCCTTCTGCTCTGCCTGCGTCATAGCATCACCCTTGTCAGGTGTCACAGGATCAACAGGTTCATCAGGCTTACTTGGATCAACTTTCTCTGAGGCAGGGTCATCATCGTCACCACAAGCCACAAAGCCAACACTTACCATCGACAGCGCCAGCGCTGCCAAACATAATTTAAGATACTTCATCATAATCATATTTGTTTTAAGTTTCAATTATTCTTTGTCATTTCTTGTTTGCAAAAGTAAGAAAAAATATATGAACCTTTACGATTTGTTCGTTAATTTATATTAAATGCTATTCACCGTTCTACACACTTACGATGGATTGTGAAGATTGTTTGTTAATTTTGCCAACAAATAAAAACAATAACTCACCCACCCTTATGAAACAATTACTGCTTTCTATTCTTATGTTAACTATGTGTCATGTTGTCAATGCTAAAGACGTGTTTGTAAATACTCCCAAAACCACGCTGATGCTTGCTGTGAATGAGGGTCAGACACCTCGTATTCATTATTATGGTTCACGCATAAGGCCCGATCAGGCTCACGAGGTTTATGATGCTATGAGTATCAATTACGACGCCTATCCCTCCTTTGGTCGTAACAGCTTCGATGAGACGGCATTGAGTGTGACCCACGCTGATGGTAACATGTCAACAGAGCTGGAGGTGACTGGTTGTAAACAAGAAGGCGACAAGACCATCATTACTCTGAAGGACAAGAAATACGACTTCTTCGTGGACCTCTATTATAAAGCCAATGATAAGAGTGATGTGATTGAAACCTGGACGGTGATTCGTAACAGCGAGAAGAAGCCCATCAAGTTGGAGCAGTATGCCAGCGGTGTGATGACCCTTCGTCAGGAAGGTGCTTGGCTGACTCACTTTCATGGTGCTTGGGGCCAAGAGGCTGGTATGACAGAAGAGCCCTTGACGGCAGGTCTGAAGGTGATTGTTAACCACGATGGTGTTCGCACGGCAATGGATGACAGAGCCGAGGTGATGATATCGCTCGACGGTAAGCCTCAGGAGAACAGTGGACGCGTGATTGGTGCTGCCCTCTGTTGGACAGGTAACTATAAGCTGCGCATTGAGACGCGTGGAAAATATCGTCACACACTCCTGGCTGGTATCGACGACCTGCATACCGCTTATACGCTGAAACCTGGTGAGACATTTACTACACCTGTGCTGGCTCTTGCCTATAGCGAAGAGGGTAAAGGTGGTGTGAGTCGCGCTTTCCATCGCTGGGGTCGCAACGGACAGTTACATCATGGTAAAGCACTTCGTGAGATTCTGCTGAACTCATGGGAAGGTGTTTATATGGATGTCAACCAAGAAGTATGTGAGCAGATGATGGACGGCATCAAAGACCTGGGTGGCGAGCTGTTTGTAGTTGACGATGGCTGGTTTGGCCGTAAGTATCGTCGTACCAACGACTCGAAGGCCTTGGGTGACTGGATGACCGATACCCAGAAACTGCCGAATGGTGTGCCTGCCTTGCTGAAAGCTGCTGAGGATCGCGGATTGAAGTTCGGTATTTGGATTGAGCCGGAGATGACCAACAGTCAGAGTGAGCTCTTTGAGGCCCATCCCGACTGGGTGGTGGCTCATCCTACTCGTGAGCTGTCGATGGGTCGTGGTGGTACCCAGTTGGTGCTCGACCTCTCTAATCCTAAGGTGCAGGACTTCGTGGTCAGCATCGTTGACAATCTGGTGAAGGAGAATCCCACCTTACATTATATTAAATGGGACTGCAACATGTCAATGCAGAACTTTGGCAGCAGTTATCTCACAGCTGACAAGCAGAGCCATCTCTTTGTGGATTATCACTTAGGACTGCGCCATGCTTTAGAGCGCATCCGTCAGGCTCATCCTGACCTCGTCATTCAGCTCTGCTCCAGCGGTGGCGGACGTGTGAACTGGGGTGCCCTACCCTACTTCGATGAGTTCTGGGTCTCTGATGATACCGATGCCCAGCAGCGCCTTTTCATCCAATGGGGCACCAGTCATTTCTTCCCCACGTTGGCAATGGCTCAGCATGTAAGTGCTTCGCCTAACCATCAGACAGGTCGCGTCATTCCCTTGAAGTTCCGCTTCGACGTAGCTATGACAGGACGATTAGGTATGGAGATGAAGCCCAGCGACCTTAACGATCGTGAACGCGAGTATGCCAAGAAAGCAGTAGCATTCTATAAGGAAATCCGTCCTATTGTGCAGCTGGGTGACCAGTATCGCCTGTTGTCTCCTTATGATAATCAGGGTTTCTGCAGCGAGATGTTCGTCAGCGAAGACAAAAGCGAGGCTGTGTTCTTCTGTTATAAGTTCGAAAACTACATTGGCCTGGAGACTCCCCGCTGGCACATGGCCGGACTGGATCCCAACGCCACCTATCGCCTCAACGAGTTTGAATGCGCTGAACGCAGTCACTACTTCGAAGGCAAGACCTTTAGTGGTAAATTCCTGATGGAGACTGGCATTGATGCCACGTTAGGACGACAGTTTGCCAGTCGCGTCATCCGACTCAAGAAGGTATAAAATAAAGAAAATAACAAAATTTGCAGCAAAAACGTTGGTTAATTCAGAAAGTCTGTGTATATTTGCAGATTGAAAAGAAAATACAGATCACAATATCATTATATGACTTTTACACAAGAAGCTACAAAAATTTTCCAACAGGCTATTCGTGACTATCACCTGACTGACCATGTAGATACTCCAGTGAATAATCCCTACGACAGGGATAGTATCGAGTATAAACTCTATATGAAGTGTTGGATTGATACAGTACAATGGCATTTGGAGGATTTGATTCGTGACCCTCACATTGACTTGGCAGAGGCGTTACAACTGAAACGTCGCATCGACCATTCTAATCAGGACCGTACCGACTTGGTGGAGGAGATTGACAGCTATTTCCGTCAGCAGTTCAGCGAGGTAAAGGTTCTGGCTGATGCACGTCTGAATACAGAGAGTCCGGCATGGGCCGTTGACCGTTTGTCTATCCTGGAATTGAAAATATGGCACATGAAGGAGCAGGCAGAACGTAAGGATGCCTCTAAAGAGCATCTGACACGTTGCAAACTGAAGCTCGATGTGCTGTTGGAACAGCGCGTAGACCTCTCTACCGCTATCGACCAGCTCCTCGAAGACTATCAGGCCGGTCGTAAAGTAATGAAGGTATACAGACAAATGAAGATGTATAACGATCCAAGCACTAACCCTGTTCTTTATAAGAAGGCTTAACGCTTGAATTTAATAATATTCCTATTCATTCTTTGGCTAAACATCAACATATATTGGTAATCAGGTTCTCGGCCTTGGGTGACGTTGCAATGACGGTGCCCATTGTCTGGGCTGTGGCTCGTCAATATCCTGATGTCAGGATTACTGTGTTGAGTCGTGCGTTTGCCCGTTCGTTCTTCGAGAATCTGGCACCTAACGTGAACTTCATGGAAGCCGACTTGAAAGGTGAGTATCATGGCATCAAGGGTCTGAATATGCTCTATCGCCGTTTGGCAGCCAAGCAATTCACCCATGTGGCTGACCTTCATTCTGTGCTTCGTTCCAAGTATCTGCGAATGCGTTTCAATATGAGTCACTTCAAAGTGTCGCATATCGACAAGCACCGTAAGATGCGTCGCCAGTTAGTCAGTAAGAATAAAAAGGTACGCCAACAGCTGCCTACTTCCTTTGAAAACTATATAGAGGTTTTTTCCAAGTTGGGATTCCCTATTGAGCATATTGATTTCAAGTCAATCTTCCCATCAGGAGGCGGCAACCTGCATGAGTTGCCAGAACAGATAGGAATGAAAGGTGAAGGAGAGAAATGGATTGGTGTGGCTCCCTTTGCGGCTCATAAAGGTAAGATATATCCAAAGGAACAGATGCAGGAAGTGATTAGTGAGTTGACTAAACGCTATCCAAAAGCCCGTATCTTCCTGTTTGGACGAGGCAAAGAAGAGGAAGAGGTATTTCCGAAATGGGAACAGCTGATGCCTCAATGCACTTGTGTGAGTTGGCATCTGGACACCATGGACCAGGAGCTGATATTGATGAGTCATCTGGATGTGATGGTGTCGATGGACTCTGCCAATATGCACTTGGCATCATTGACTGCCACACCTGTCGTATCAATATGGGGTGCCACTCATCCTATGGCAGGATTCTTAGGCTGGAACCAGAATATAGAGAATGCCGTACAGCTGAATATGGATTGTCGTCCATGTAGTATCTATGGTCAGAAACCTTGTATTCATGGCGACTACCGTTGCATGTCTGGTATCAAGCCAGAGATGATATTAGAGAGAATTACCAAAATTATTAACCCCTAAAACAACTTGTATTATGAAGAAGTATGTATGTGATGTTTGCGGTTACGTTTATGACCCCGCAGCAGGTGATCCTGACAGTGGCATTGCTCCAGGTACAGCATTTGAAGATATTCCCGATGATTGGGTGTGCCCAATTTGTGGAGTAGGTAAAAGCGACTTCTCAGTCGAAGAGTGAATGGAGCACGAAGTGATAGATGACGATGCCTGCAGTAACTGAGACATTCATAGAGTGCTTGGTACCAAACTGCGGAATCTCCAAACAACCGTCGGAGGCATCAATAACCTCCTGATGAACACCTTTTACTTCGTTACCCATTATAATAGCATACGACTTCCCTGGTTCTGGTTGGAACTGGGGAAGTTTTGTTGAATCCTCAGCCTGTTCAACGCTTAATACGGTTACTCCCCTACCCTTCAGCTCTTCAACAGCCTCTAAAGCTGTTTTGAAGTAACGCCATTCTACGCTATCTTCTGCACCCAGGGCTGTTTTATGAATCTCATGATGTGGAGGACATCCAGTGATGCCACACAAATAAACAGCCTCCAAACGAAAAGCATCGGCAGTACGAAATACGCTTCCTACGTTGTGCATGGAGCGTACATCATCCAATACCACTATTAATGGGGTCTTCTCAGCCTGGTGAAACTCTTCCACCGATAGCCGGTTCATCTCTATAGTACGTAATTTTCTCATTTCGTCTGCAAAATTACAAATAAATCTCTAACCTCAAACCCTAAACCACGAAATAATTGTGGAAAAGTGTGTGGATAACCCTGTTGATAACTTGAGAATAACTATGTAAATATCACACTCATCAGTCATGATAGTGGATATTAACATGTTTATTAACGTCTTTTTTTGAAGTTTTCCACTGTTTTTTGCTGAAAAAAGATATAAACTTAGTAATTTTGCACCAGAAATAGAAATTGTGGATAAAGTACACACTTGTCTCATTATCAACGAGAAAGAATAAACAGTCAGTGTGGACAACTCATATTCACATAGGTATAACGGAATGAGCAAGAAAAATGAATGTAAGTTTTGCACTTATCAACGGCATATCATCCTTCTTATCTTCTATTTTTAAAGAAAAAGAAAAAATAAAAAAATAAAAATGTGATGTTGAAAACTGAATGGACAAAACAAGGTTACATTGATGAACCAGTAGCCGAAGGTATTGACTTAAAGGCTGAGATTCGTAGATTATGTAGGGAAAAAGGTGCTATTATCTTAGCACACTACTATACTATTGGCGATGTTCAGGACGTAGCTGATTTTATTGGCGACTCATTAGCTTTAGCTCGTAAGGCATCAGAGACGAAAGTAAAGATATTGGTGATGTGTGGAGTACATTTCATGGCTGAAACCTGTAAGCTGCTTTCGCCTGAAAAGATGGTACTTTGTCCTGACTTGAATGCCGGCTGTTCTTTGGCTGACTCTTGTAAGGCTGAGGATTTGAAGAAGTATAAAGAAGAGCATCCTGGTTATCAGGTAATCTCTTATGTCAATACAACAGCTGCTGTAAAAGCGCTGACTGATGTGGTAGTTACCAGTGGTAATGCCAAGAAAGTAGTAGATCAGTTACCT
>Ga0310696_10004891_pt1 | contig 16310 bp, 21 predicted proteins | sample AusTroGonzalo_MG_4_FD_203885 | JGI IMG/M metagenome (GOLD analysis project Ga0310696, IMG submission 203885) | Bovine rumen microbial communities from tropical cattle in Woodstock, Queensland, Australia - Gonzalo_02 (v2) (version 2) | ecosystem: Host-associated > Mammals > Digestive system >...
AAAATCGACATGGAAGTAACTTAATCGCTCATTCCATTAGATTAAGTAATGGAAGATTTAAGATTGTTCCAAAATCAGTATATACAGACCTAAAGGCGGTTCAAGAGTATAAAAATTTCAGTGAGGCGGAAATCGATCAAATGGTGTCAAACTATCTTCAGGCACGAGGAGAGATCGATAAGAAATTACGAAATAATGGGACTGGAAAATCATTAGGTCCGTTTGGGAATTAATTATGAAAAAAGAAATAAATATATTAATAACACTAGAGAAACTTAAGTTCTTATCTGTCAATGCTATTTACAAAGCGGGGCAGGTACTTAGAGGCGGAAAATTAGTTCCATACATTTACAAAGACTCAACAGCAAAGAAATTCGAGTCTATTGTAGATGATCAACTCCGGGCAATTGATTTTTCAGAACACTTAGATTGGTTACAGGAGACAAAAAGGTTTACCGTTACGCAACAATATATTCTGAAAAGTGGTATAAATAGAAGGGATGTTGGAAATTTGGAAAAGTTAGTATCGGATTGCTGTGTTAGATTCATAAAAAATGAATTAAAGATAACACATTTTGACGATTCTGAATTTACCGATGTGCATCTTTATAAATCTACTATACCGGGATCTCAAAATGAATATCTATGTATTAAGATCGCGCCTTCCTCACACAATATAAGATTTGATCAGATAGAAAAACCTGAGCAGATCTTAATTCACTTTAGAGGTAATCAAGATTGGGAAACAAAAGATTATAAAAATGCCTTTAAAGAACTATCCCTAAAATACCAATTATGTACCACTGATAAAAAAATAAAGGATCATAATACAGATGTTATATATATTAACTCCGATGATCCTGATTTTACAGAACAAATTGTGGATCTTATGGACTTTATATACCTCCACAAAGATTCTGGATTTGTATTTGTTGGGATTTTAGGAAATAATGTGAGAGATGAGTTGATAGAGAAAATAGATAATTTTGGTGGCAGTAATATACGCGCCATAAAAATAGAAGATTATAAAGATATAACAAAATTATTTATAAATTACGGAAAATAAAAAAATAAGATATTATGACGTTACAAGATTTTAGAAATAGAGTAGACCAGCTTTATGTTAGAGGAACAGCTACTCTAGAAAATGGAGAGCTCTGTAGGAATTATATCAGAGCATTAATTATGGAATTTGGTAAAGTAACACTCGATCAACCTCCGTATAGTTTTACCATGTATGTTGTTGGAGAAGAGAATGATCCAGTATACAACTGTGGTGATCGGGAGGATAAAATAACAGAAGCGAGTGCTAGATCTTACTTAGAATTACTTCACACCTTTAGAGATGAATTAACATATGAAAAGATGCGGAGCGATTAGTGATATGCACGGGTTATTAGATAATATTAATCTAAAACCTGAATTGGATTACCTATTTATTGGTGGTGATATAGTGCCACTAAAAATTCAGAGCTATTCGAAGGAGTCAGAACAATGGATAAAAAACACATTTATTCCTTGGCTAAACTCGCTGAAGATTAAGGAAAGAATTATTATAATAGCGGGTAATCATGATTGGTATTTTGAAAGACATCCAGAGGTAGTAAAGAAGTTATTGACTAATGATGAGAATAAAACTACCTATTTGGAAAATGAGGTGTGGGAAGATGATAATATAAAAATCTATGGAACACCTCTCTGTAAAATATTTGGTTTCTGGGCATTTATGAAACATTACCAGATACAAAACAAAATATTTAATGAGATCCCAAATGATATCTTTCAAAATACGGATAAAACTTCCATAATTCTGAGTCACGATTCTGCATATGGAGCAAGTGATATTCTTTTACAGGAGGATTGTTTATGGAGAGATGGAAAACATATAGGGAATACAGAACTCCGAGCACTTATAGAGAGAACTAATCCAAAGTATCATCTTCACGGGCATCTCCATTCAACAAATCATGAAGCAGAATATATAGGCCAAACGGAAACTAGATGCGTAAGTTTATTAGATGAAAATTACGAAGTTTCCTATGAACCGTATTATTTCGAAATATAATACAAAAAATAAAGGGGATTAATCTCCCCCTTTTTTTGTTTTATTCTTCCTAAATAGAACAATCATTGGTATTAGAACTATTAATAAACAACTAACGATCCATATGAAAGCTACTATATAAGGAAGCATTACTATCCACCAAGAAATGTTAACTCCACATAACTTGATTATGAGAAGTATGACACTCGCTATCATACCAATCACAAGACATCCTAGCCCCTTAATTTGTATTTTCATCTTTCTATAATAAAAGGTTTGTTATATTAACTGTTGATAATTCCTGCAAACAATATAAGACAGCAGGTATTACCTTAAGATATGTTTTAAAGATTACTTCATCACTTTTATTTTTATTGATGTCTTTTAGAAAATCTGTACCGGCAACACAAGGAAGATATTGTTTTAGAACCGGACTATATAAGACTCCGCCTATCTCGCAATTTATTGTTAGTATAATCATCCTAGTAAGTTGCCGTAATTTATCTAAGCTGTCAAAATCTTTCTTAATTATATCTTCAAATTTCTTTATTGTAGTACTAGCCGTTAAATTCTTGCTTAAAAATTTCTCTTCTATGAAAAATCCTGGACAATCACTAAGACCAAACTTTTCAATACACGTAACGTCTAGGATGAGATTTTGCAATTGATGAACTGAATCAACTTCTCCAGAACCTAGGCTGCAAAAATCCGGACTATCAACATGACAATGCCATTTTCTTCCAGAATTCGTCATACCTTCTCTAAGAGTGATATGAAAATAATCTAAATCAGAATAACGGCCTAAACCGCCACCTACTATACAGACGGGTTTAATATATTCAAATGTCTTGAGAACCTTATCGTATTCTGGAATGAAGCCAAGTAAGATCAAAACCTCCTCCGTTAATGGAATTTCATCAAATAGTTCAAGGTCATCTTCCAAAAGAGTATTATCAGACTCAAAAAGTACTAATAAGCTATAATCTTCTCTGCTAATTTTATTCTCAGAAGATTTTATTGACTTAACACAACAGTACTTATCCCTCGTCTTTGAGTATAAGTAGTTGTTTATTCTAACTTCATATATACTGTTCATAATTCAAACTGTATTATCTTATTTATCTGATAACCAACTCTATCTTTATTTATACCAGGCCTCTTTATTAGTTCCGGGAATCCACCACAATTCCTGATCACTCTTTTAAGAACTGTATTTTCATTATAACAGGCGGTAAACAATTTATCCCAAATAGGATTTCCAACTTCAGGATCATATTCCCATAGTTCAACTGGGATATTAATATTCCCCAGATATTTGTTTATTAATTCATAAACATCATCCTTATTCAATTCACCTTTACCACAACCAAGATATGGAATGGCTAGTGATGTTATCCCACGCTGTTCATATGTATTTGCTAAGTTTCTCAATCCCATATCTATCCATGCCAGCTCAGAGAAATCCAGATAGTGTTTTTTAGTTGGAAAATTCAGAACATACCAATATTTACTGTCCTTATATAACCATAATTGTCCAACACTAAACTTACCTTCCCTGCAAAATTTTTTATATTTCTCAAACATCTTGGGGAACATAATTTTAAAGGTGAGTGCCAATCCATTTCCCATGACACCCACCGTATTAACTGGATTTACAATTGTCTGTGCAGTTGTGTTAAAAATACTCCCTCTCCTAAGTTCTATCATAATTTATCGTAATTTTCAACAACATATTTAATCAACTTGTCGTGTCCAAATGCGAAGTAAGATGAATTATCCTTTATAAAGAAGTATGGAACTAGTGTTATTTCATCCACTTCATTCTTCTCACCACCTCTTATATCGGATCTTAAGTCTATTTCATCGATTAACTTGAGCAATACTTTCTCTTCAACCTCAACTAAAAATTGAACACTGACATTTTGTCGCTTGTCTTCTGAAGGATTGTCATTAATACCTATAAATTTTAAATCTTCCTTCTGTATTTTTAGGCCAGTCTCTTCGAAAGTTTCCCTTACTGCAGCATCTCTTAGTGTTTCATCCCAACCTAGATAACCGCAGACTGCACAATAACATCCAACAAAATCAGGACATCCAGGACCACGTCTCTCCAGTAAAAATTGGAAAGAGTTATCCGATGTTCTAGAAACTATTAGACATACAACAGCGATTGATCTTGATTTCCATCCAATAAATTCGCTCCCATCAATGGGATTATCATCGTCATCTAATAGCATTCCCAAAAATCTCTCATTCTCTTTTGCCATAACCGTTTTTCTCAAGTATTAAGCTCGTTCCATAGGCACTGGGTTGCTGAACTGGTTTCATTCCATTCTTCTTTAAGAATTTATTAGTCGGCTCCTTAAGATACCTGTTGAAAAAATCATCAATTAGGGTATTGAGTTTTACAACATTTTCTCTCCCAGATAAATTCGAAATATCATGTATATCGATAAGAAGAGAAATTATGACATGTGTTATTATGATATAAAACTCATCTTCGTTCTCTATCGACTTATCAATATTTGCTCTATTTTCCTTAATAAGTCGACTTGCCTGTTGATATTTTTTATTATTAAGTTTTTGCCCAACAGCTTCAATTATTATAGTTATTATATCTAAGTATTCATTTACTAATTCTTCATAGTCCATAATATCATCAATAAATTAAGTTATTTTTAATCGGGAAACACCTCTTTAAACGGCTTTACATTACCAGGATTATTATTCCTTATTGAATTATGATCCTCCAAGATTGCAAAACAAATCTCCTCGAACACATTTTGAAATTCCTTCTCATCAAGGACTTCCCTAAACAGTTGACTTACGTGTTTTGCGGGGGCTGAGTATGCACCACAAGACAAAGCACCAAGCACTAATTTACTATGCCCCTCCAATATGGCAATTCGTAATATTGCTCGTATTTTCCCTTTCATCATCACTGCCGCTTTTTCAACCATCATTCCAGTCTTTTTATCTAATTCGGGTCTCCTAACTCCTGCTACTGAAATAACAGAACAGGTGAAAGGATTATCCATAAAATTATAAGACTGTGCTGATCTAAACACCATTACATTCGGAGAATATATTCCACCATATAAGGGCAACGGATAATGAAGTCTTTTGGGAGGTTTATATCCTAATTCCTTACATTCCGATTCTCCATATGCAAATAAGGATTGAACAAGATTACTTCTCCTACAAAGATCCTCTTCCTGTGCACGTGAACCATTCATTACTCCGCCACCTGGTTTTACAAAGGATGCCATATTTAGGACAGCACAATCAGATCCCATCTTCTGTGCCTTCTGAAAAGTATCTATATTTTCTACATAAATCTTTGTTGAATTGAATTGCTTTTCAGATTTTTCCTTTAAGGTTGGCAAAGTTAGGTAAAATTTAGTTCCCTGAAGTGGATTGGTTAATTCTATCCAATTGCCACTAGGGCTTTCATATCCACCTACTTTTATACAATCCAGTGTTTCTTTAAAAACATCAATTAGTTGCTCGTTTGTTGTTTTCATTTTTATTTTTTATTAAATATTCTTTTATTACTTTTAAAATTTCTATGTATCCTGAATCACTACTTATAGAAAATATATCATAATCTGACGAAGGATCTATGAATTTTACTTCTATATAATGATCGTCTGTGCTTGAAGTATTTATATGAACAAATAACGCAACAGCATTTTCTTCTGGAACATAGTCTGCAATTATTTCAAACTTTCCACCTAACTTTTTTAATTTCTCATTTAAAATTGTTACTTGTGAATCGATTGCATCCATAAATATTTTTTTTATTTCTCTACAAATATAAGAATTTAATGTTATCAAAAAAGAAAACTAGATACTTACATCTAGTTATTATACTCTTACAAAACAAAAACCACGATAATTATAAAATCTATTAGCTTTAGTATATAAAATTTCATGCTTTTCCATTTCAAATATAAGGAATTTAAGGGCATATTAACTTTCAACAAACTTAATAATATATTCCCCCAAGCTTAACCAATCTGGGACAGGATTCATTGTTGATTTCATAAACTCCTCAATCGGTTTCCTTGCAGCACTTAGACAGGGAGTAGTTATATTTTGTTCTGGAAGATAGTAAAGACCGTTTGTACGCTTCTTAAAATATACCTTTACGGTTTTCATTAAATATTCCTTTCTCACAGCATAATAATATCTAGTCCCTCGCGAATAAAAACATGCCCACTGCTTAACTACACTACCGGGAACAATCCAGCAGTCAGAAAATCCTGGAACATAAACTCGAATATAATTAGAAACCCATTCTGCTTTCTTTGCTGTACATTCCTCCTGACGATCATAGTCGAACCGATCTATCAATACAACCGGTACCTTTTCTGGCCATAATCTATTTCCCTCAAAGCGAATTATCCAGAGATTTCCAATATTGGCTGTTCTATTTTTTGGATCTTTAAAAGGTAACCTAATATTTTGTATATTCTCATAAATTATCTTTTTAGGGATACGGCGAGGTTTAAAACTAAAATCTACCGTTGCTTCTGAGTAATTATATCTAACAATCCCATTATCATCCAGGTAAAATCCAGTCCAGCCAATTCCACTTCCCAGAAATCTCTGCCATCTCTTGCGCTGTCTTATACTTACATATTCTTCAAGTATTCTAAGAGGAGTTACTTCATCTACCTTTAATCGCTTACACCTTTTTAAAAATTTTGCACTAACCTCAGAAAACGGTTTGCCAATGCATGAAGATAAAAAGCTAATTATTTGTTCATGATCAAATCCAGACCATGAATTTACTACTATATCAACATTTACAGAACACTTTAACAATCTTCTATGACCAATATGAGTGCCCTCGAATGTTTTTAAAAAATTTCTTCTTGACTTGAATCCAAAAATAATGGATTTTCTATTTTTTATATCTTTACCATGTTTATATCCTCTTATTCTCTTCAATTCAATCATCAATATTAAGGTAATTAGGCTACTATTATACCCTATAAATCTTATAATTGAAAATTAATAACTAAATACCAATAAAATATGGAAGTATTTTTAATAAAAAGTGAATTTACTAAGAACAGTATTGAAACTCTGGTGAACGAACTGCTTAAGATAGCTGATTCTGATCTAACGTTTTCAGATCTCTTCGAGTTTAGAGAAGTTTTTCGTGAGAACTTAGCGGGTTTTTATTTAAAAGAAAACTTAACGCTTTATAATAAGTATAACGAAGATAATCCACTAGACGAAGAGAAGATCGACAAACTAAGTAATGAGGAGTTATATGATGCAATAAGACGGTGTGAAGTTTTTGCAGGATATCCAGTTATTTATGGAGGACTACCGATCTACAGTGATGGAATACTTGTAATTCCTAAAAAAGATGAGTACCAAAATGCAGCAATACACTTATCTCACCTGGATTCACTATTTGATTCTATAGTAATAAATGAGATTGATTAAACATGTAAAATTAAAACTTATGAAAAAATTTCTTATTGTTCTTTTTCTAACACTGCTATTTGGTGCAACTGTAAATAAAATCAGTGCCCAAACAGTATACTACAAAACTACACAATTTGCCATCAAGTATAAGACTAATTATGGCTGGACAGACTGGACAGATTGGAAAAAAAGTAGTATGAAGCTAAAATTCGATTTGGATGATGACTTAATTATTATTTATAGTAGCAAAATTCAAATCTATAAAATTCTTAGCGATGAGGGGAGTTATGTAGATGAAAGTGGTGGAAAGCAACAGAAGTATTTCGTTATTGATCAAGATGACGATTATGGGTATGTACGCCTTCGTGTTGAGAAAAATGGAAATTCTCAGATCTATGTCGACTTCAATGACGTAATGTGGGTGTACAATGTTGTAAGGATGGTTGTAGATTAAAAAAAGTAGGGAAGCTTAATAAACTTCCTTACTTACTTTTTTATTTATCTACTCTATACTAACACTCATTGAGTTAACTTGTCTTTAACGCAATCTGCAACGAGTTTTCCATCAGCCCCTAATAACTCCGCTTTTATTTCTTTAATTACCATGCCCATTTGTTTTTTATCAATACCACCCGGATAATGATTACTAAGATATGATTCTATATCTTCACGGGTTGGTAATGCGGGGAGTAGCGACTGTAATACTTTAGCTTGTGCATATTCAGCATCAGCAAGATCACGTCTATTGTTATTAATATAGATCTCTGCAGAGTTTAATCTATCAGAAATCATCTTATTAATTAGGGCTATTTCTTCGGCATCGCTATACTCTCGTGCATTTTTTGCCGTCTTAAACTCAAGAATTTTAGCTTTGAGTAACTTAAAAGTCTCTGATGCAACTTTATCATGTGCCTTCATCGACTCCATAATCTTTTTGTTAATGTCAATCATCTTTCTTTAATGCTTTTTATCTGGATTTTTCTTATAAAATTCCTCTTTAAGTTCTTCCTCAGTTTTTGGTGTATACGGACTTGCATCCTGTCTTTTATAATTTCGTAAAAACCAAGAAATTACTTCCTCTGTTAAAAGTTCGGCACAATCCTTTAAATAATTCTCACAAAGTATGTCCCACTCTCTCATAATTAGAGTTTCTGGGAATAGGAGATCTTGATTGTTTACTATGACACGAACCTTTATAGGATCTTTTAGTCTCTTCTCAGCAAACTTAACTCTCCACTGATTATATATAGGATATGGAATCTTCACACTAACAAGGTCATTGGGATCTTCATCTATTTCTTCCCAAGATATATTAGTATTATTGTCAACAAACCCAGTCTTTATTTTATACTCTGGGTTAATATGCTCTTCAACAACTCTATCTAAAGAATTACGACCAGTCTTGGATAAAATCAATACTAATCGATCTGGATTATCAACTGCTATTACCTGTCCATCTACCATAAATGTAGTTCCCGGTACTAGCTTTGGCACTTTCCCTAAAAATTCTCGATCCTCTTCTTGCGGAAAATAAGCAAAACTTTTTCCATCCTCATTTAAACCACAAACTAGAGGCGTTTTCCATGATGTTTTAGGAAATTCACAATAATCCCATTCAATGATTGCGTTTAGTTTATCCAATATACTAGGTTCATCATATTTATCAATTCCCCTACCGCAACCACTTTTATACTTCTCATTTAAAATTGATATTATCATATTATTGCTTTTTATTTTTTACCCTAGGATGACGAATTCCATACTCATACTTAATTAGTTCCCACCAAAGTTTAAAAATACTATCGTTTGTATCTCTTGGTGTTTCTAATTGATAATTATCCGGACCTAAATGAAGTATAATATCCTTAGTTTCTTCCCAAGTCTCTTGATTTCCTAAATTTTTATCCATCAATTCGAAACAGAGCTTTAAATACCCCTTTCCAACTTGTTCTGAAATCTTTGAATCAATCCAATCCCAAACTTTTCCTCTTAAGTTAAATTTATCAAGTTTAACTGTTCTGTTACAAAATACTTGCCTATCACCGCGTAATCGTACAGTTGCAAAATATTTATTCATACCTGCAGGACATTCAACTCCTTTTGGTAATCTGCATTCCCCCTTTCTTGAAGTCATGATCCATAGAGTACATTTTTTACATTTAAACGTATTCTCTTCCGCGACTAGTTTTTCTGCATCCTTAGTATAAATATCAACAATATCCATTTTACGCGACTTTAATAATAAGATTACCTAAAAACTCTTTCATTCTTCACTAAGTTAAATAGATCGTTTTTATGACTAGATTTTTTTTCTATACATGATTAAGGAATTACGGGGATAGAGAATATCAAATATCTATATCCTCCCAAACCCTTATATATGTAGAATGCCTAGATGAAAAATATATAAAAAATTGGCAGTTCTATTTTTATTTTTATAAACCTAAATTTTTAAATTATGCTAACAAAAGAATTAATTAATCGAGCAATTGAAGATCGAGATGATATATACATCAAAATGATCCTCAATCTTCGCAAAGGTAAAAACACCTTTAAATTGAAGTGTGGCTGTGAGGAACTAATCCCAAGCCTCAATAACCAAAAGCCTAGAAGCCAACAGGAAAGAGAAGAACTGTTGGATGAACTAGTAAAACAGCTCGCTCATAATAATATAATTGAAGACGAGATCTTAATAGAGAAACTGCAAAAACGTCTAGATAAATATGACAGTTTGGCAGTAGATGAGATCGAAAAGAGAAAGGAGCTAATAAGTGAACTAATCAAACTGTTTGATTATAACAAGTCGATTATAAGTGAGATTTCAGAAGAGAAGCTAGTAGAGAAGATGAAAAAAGATCTAGAAAAGAAAAAAGAAGATCTAGAAATGTTCTGCAATAATGCTATCTACGTAGCTAAAAATATCGATTATCTCGCTTAATACATGAAAGGAGGAAGCACAAGAAAATTGTGTCTTTCTTTTTTTTCTTCCCAAATCCTTAATACTGAATATAAATATAAAAATGATTGAGGATATTATAATAGAAAATGATCCAATTATTGGAACAATGAGTATTACTAATATACCAAAAGGTATTACATATATTAATGATATTGAGCAAGGAACTAGAACAGATTATTTCCTTTATAGAGCTAGAGAATATATTCGCTTGATTCAAAGTAATGGTAAACTATTTTGGCCAAAGGGTAAATCTCCCTATAATATGAATAACTATACTAAGTTTTTTATATCGTGGAAGAATAACAGCTTGTCTAAAAAATATCTATTATTTGGATACAGAATAACTTTGGATAGTGATGGATATATTATTTCTGAGAGACTAACAAGGAAATATCAGAATGAATATAGGCCACTTATTCATGTCTACAAAGGAAATATAATGCTGTTTAAGGAATTTTTTGCACAGGATCTTAATGACGACCTATTAATTAAGATAAAATTACCCGAGAAATATAAAAATCCTGCTCTAACAGACATAGATCCCTGTACAGATTTAATGGATGGACTTTGGAAGAGTAATCTAGTTTTCCCAGAAGCAACTGATCTTAATTTTGCAAGAAAACTAGGAGCAGAAATGATAAAGTTATATGAAGAATTTATTACGACGTACTCAGATCTAAAAATTGATTGGATTTATGGCGATAATCTAACGGGGTTTAGAAGAGATCCAAACAGTCTAGTGGGAGAAATAGTCGATCTTAGACTTACAAATCCCGGATATCGGTTCTTAAGACATACCCTTCCGTACTATCTTTACTGTTTAGAACACAAAGACGCGACGGTTATTGATCCTAGGATGTCTGGTGAATTAACTGGATTATCTAAAGAAGTAGAATCTCGTCTTTGGGAATTTTTATATCGTAAATTGAATAAACAAAAATACGATTGGGAAAATCAAATTATTCTATTTGAACAACCTAATTGTAACAATAAATATATGTGTAAGGAAAAATATTTGCATTCAGTGTGAATATAGCATTTTGAACAGCTTTAAAACTTTATATATGAAGATTTATTTAAAAACATATAATTAGAGAAAACATATGAATGATAAAAAAGAGAAAAAACCTAGATTATCAAGAGAGTTAATAAAAATATTTAAACAAGCTTATGACTCATCTAGGAATCTTCAGCTAAAGGCAATATCAGCAGAGTGTCTATCTTACTACTTCTGGAAGCATGTGTTTGAGGAGGAAGTAGATGACGAAGTTGATAATAAAACAGTTCGTAGTTTCTTATCTGATGTAAGTGAAGATACTAAGAAAGTAATATTAGACGGGATTGAGGGTGATTATGAAAAGTCAACAGATAAATCAAGAAAAACAACTTTCGATGATTCTTGGTATAGTAAATCAAGTCTGGTATTAGATGATCTCTTAGAATCAATCGTGAGAGAGGCCGAGGATATAACTGATGCTAATTTCCCAGAAAGATTTGGAAGAATTGAATCCGATGTTCTTCTGTATTGTTTGCTGGATGAAGATGAGGATTTAAACTCCATGTACCTGGCTCAACTTAATGGAATTAATAGAGACAAGTTGTGGAATACTATGATGAAGGGGAGAAGCGAACAGAAAAATAAAGCCGCTAGAATAGTAGGATCTATGATGAGTGCGCTGACTGGAGAAGATCCCGAGAAAACCGAACAGCTTATGAAAGATATAATTGAGCTGGGGGAAAAAGAGGGAATCTTAAAGGAAAAGAGGATATTTTCAACCGATGCAGAGAAATCTGAAGAAGATAAGAACTCTGAGGGTGAAAATAGAAAGTTCGCCAATGAAGAGGAAGATGATGCTAATTTTGAAAAGTATGGTCAGAATAATCCTCTAAGTGGAAAAGAACTTGATCCAAACTCCGACACCCCTTATCTAGATCAATTCAGCTTAGATATGACTTCTAAGGCTAGAAACAAAGAATATGATCCGGTTATTGGAAGAGATGAGGTGGTAGATCAAATAATAGAGGTCCTTTGCAGAAGAAAGAAATCTAATTGCGCCCTTGTAGGTGTTGCAGGAAGTGGAAAAACCAGTATAGTAGAGAGATTAGCACAGAGAATTGTTAGTGGAGAAGTTCCTCCGACATTAAAAGATAAAAGGGTGTGCGGTCTTAATCTAAATGACTTAGTGGCTGGAACACAATATAGAGGACAATTTGAGGAACGACTTCAGAAAATAATAAAAGAAGTTGTTGGAAATAAATCAGTCATTGTCTTTATTGATGAGTTACATGCCTTAGTTGGTGCTGGTGGACATGAAGGTAGTGGTGATGCTGCTACTATATTGAAGCCATATCTTGCGAGGGGAGAGTTTCAGTGTATTGGAGCAACTACAAGTGAGGAGTATCATAAGTTCATTGAAAAAGATGCTGCTCTTAAACGTAGATTTACAGAGATTGAAGTGACTGAACCGAATGCCCAAGAAACTTTGAAAATATTAAAAGGTATTCAATCAGCATATGAGAAATTTCATAAAGTTCAGTACACAAAGGAAGCAATAGAGAGATGTATTGAGTGGTCGGATAGATACTTAACTGGTAAAAATCAACCAGACAAGAGTATTGATATTCTAGACCTATCGGGATCATTAGTATCTCTTAGGACACTTGGAAAAGAAGAAGATGCTGAAGTAGAAGAAATAAAGAGTGCGCTAGCTGATGTTATTGAAAAAAAAATAAAAGCAGCTACCGAAACATATGATTTTGATTTGTTGAAAGAGCTTAAAGATAAAGAGGTAGAACTTCAAGCTCAATTAGATAAGAAAAATAAAGAAGCTAAAAAAAAAGACACTAGAAAGAATTGGCCCGTTGTTGGAGAAAACGATGTGGCTGAAGCTGTCGCAAAAATAGCAAAAATACCAATAGAGAAAGTAAATCAGTCGGATCGAGATAAAATAAAATTCATGAAGGCTGAACTTGAAAAGAAGGTAATAGGACAGCAAGAAGCGGTTGACGTTATTGTTCAATCGATTCAACTAAATTCTCTGGGTCTTAGAAATACAAGAAAACCAATATGTTCTCTCCTAGCGGTTGGACCTAGTGGTGTAGGAAAGACATTAATCTGTGAAGAGGTTGCTAAAATATTCTTTGGATCAGAAAAAAATCTGGTGAAGATTAATGGAGGAGAATATAAAGAAGAACATTCATTATCTAAATTAATTGGTGCACCGTCTGGATATGTAGGTTATGAAGATGAACCATTATTGAGACAATCCGCCAAGAGAAAGTCACATGTTCTTTTGATCGATGAATGTGAAAAGCTTAATAAGTCTATATTAGATGTTTTCTTAGAGTTATTAGAAAGAGGTGAGGTCAGACTAGCTAATGGAGAAGTTGTAGATTTCACCAATGCCATTGTAATATTTACAGGAAATATCGGAACTAAAGAAATAAGAGATTCAATTAGTATCGGTTTTGGTAAGACACGTGGCAATGGAGAAGACAATAATAAAGAAAGAAATGAGAGTATAGTAAAGAAAGCAATTGATAAAGCTTTCCGCCCTGAATTCATTAATCGCTTAAGTAATATAGTAGTATTTAATAAACTAGGAAATAAAGAACTTTGTAAGATATTTAACCTTGAGTTGGATAAAATAAAAAAGCAGCTCAGCAAAAATAAAATATCTATAAAAGTAAGTAATGCTCTCAGAGACTATGTGATATCTACCTGCGATAGTAATTTTGGTGCACGAGATTTAAATCGTGGAATAACTAAGTGGGTAGTAGAACCTGTGAGTAAAGCAATTCTAGATTTACAAGAAACGGGAGAAGACAGAGTTACAAAATTTATAGTAGATTTTGTAGATGATAAATCTGTCGTATCATTAGTAAATGAAAATGATAAAGAATAATTCGTAGCTAATTATAGGTTTTCTGTCATTCATAAGATTAGTTATTTATTTTGGAGGATACTTAGTAGTGATACTGGGTATCTTTTTTTTTCGAATAAAAAAAGAAAAAGAGAACTAAATCTCTTCTTCTTTGGTTTTTCAAAACTTTAAAATATATTTACTCCAACAAGGAGCTTATACCTTGCGTTTGTGTTTATTCCATTTCGCTCGACTATGGAACATCTTGTTCTACGCACAAAATTATCCCTTATTTGAATTTTTAAAGTTTTGAAATTTAACTCCCGTAATCCTCGACGGAATCTTGCCCGAATAATTACCGGGGCAGTGTCGTTATTCTCAGCGGTATAGTATTTTACTTCCACTGAGTTTATTCTTCTTTTCCTAATTACTAGGAAACCTCCTTTACCTTTTTCTAAAATTGAGAGATCCTTTTTTCTACGGAACTCTAATGAATAGGTAGGAGGGTCTACATGCGCAGCAAAAATCATACACGTTGCTAATGCTAATCTAGATGCTGCTAATAGTGATGTACCTAGACCTGCTTTTTTAAATTTATCTTCCATAATATAAAAAAAATTAATTAAAAAAATATGTAGAGAACTCCTTTATTTATTCATTCTCTTAAGGTACGTTCTACTACATATATAAGGCTTTGAAAGGTTTGTAGGTGGTATAAAATTACTTCTTTATATTTTGAAGCCAAGTAACGGCATCTTTAAGACTTGTCCCATAACTTCCCATTTTTCTAAGAAGAAGAGTGCCAAGTATCTGATGTTTTCTTGCTGTTCTAAAATCTGAAATCTCAAATTTTATATTATTCAAGTCGTCTTCTACCTCCTTTTCCCTTATCTTCAAGTCGTCCATCTCATTTCCAAAACCAGAATAACTTTCTAAACCACACCCCGGACATTTAAATTTTCCGCAGGTATATCCGTCAACTACTTCAAACATTCCGGAAATAGGGTCAACCTTTTCACTAATGATTTTAGATTCGGTTCCACAAACAGGACACTTTACTGATTTTTCCATGATTTATATTATTTTTAAGTGTATATTATACAACATTAAGGAAAAGAAAGGAAATGGGAAAACATATATTCACATACTTGTTCTCCCATATTCCAGTTTTATATTATGGATCAAATAAAGAATTTTTACAAACCGTGCATTAATGAATCAGATAAATCGTTAATATGTGTCTTAATATTTTCAAAATCAATCTTAGCATCATGAATAGATTCCAAGATTAATTCTTTCCTACTATAACTAGCTACACAGAGTTCATCGAGTAGCGTTCCATAGTAGGTATTTAGTGATTTTCTAATTTCTTCTTTTCTATCTCCTAAAAAAGTACAATTATCAACAATATCAAGTAATGATTCGTATTCCGATAATATTTCTGATTTTATATTATCATTTTTATCTTCCGTGTTATTAAATACCTGTTCAAAAAGCTTTCTCAGTTCACCCTCTGACATTCCTGGATTATTATTTATCTCAGTTTGGATAAATTTAGCTTTTTTATTAGATATTTTGGGTTTGGGTTTTACTACAAACTTAGTTAATTCTTTAGCGGAATCTAATAATAGATTTCCTGCAGTACTAAAATCTCTCTTAATTTTATTCCAATCCATTGTGAATTTTTTCTCCTTTTGAATTTCCTTCTATTATTATTTTTATAATGCTTCTGAACGAAGTTATTTTCTGAGAGAGTAGAATTTTTGTTTCTTCAACCTCTTGATACTTCTCTTTAAAAGCTTGATAGTATGATTTTGCCAAACTGTATTCTCCACGATCTAAGCAGTCATCTATAACAGTTTTTATATCATCAATCAGAGAAGGTAGATCACCTATTTCGTTGCTTACTATAGAATTTTCTATTCCAGATAGATAGTGATCAATTTCAGCCTTAAGATCATCAAGTTTACTATTTTCCAGTTCCAATTTGGCCTGTGCA
>Ga0310696_10004894_pt1 | contig 16306 bp, 9 predicted proteins | sample AusTroGonzalo_MG_4_FD_203885 | JGI IMG/M metagenome (GOLD analysis project Ga0310696, IMG submission 203885) | Bovine rumen microbial communities from tropical cattle in Woodstock, Queensland, Australia - Gonzalo_02 (v2) (version 2) | ecosystem: Host-associated > Mammals > Digestive system >...
CCGTACTGTAGCCGTCGCACGTCGTATATTGCGGCGGCGATGCCGTGAAAATAGTTGATAAAATGTTTGGAAAAGTCTTAGAATACGCTCCCGTCGCCGAAACCGCCGCTGGCCGTACACGGCCTTACCTATCCGCAGTATCTGGTACTTCTGGTCCTTTGGGAAAAAGATGCACATCAGATGATCGTAGCACTGACCCGGAAAAGAAGGGACCTCCAGAAGAAACTGTCCCCCAACTGTTCACGATGCTGGACGACGTCATACGGCAACTGGCCGCCAACAAATAATCCGAATGCCGAAAACCGGCGCCCACAAGGCCGGTCATCCCGCGGGGATGGCCGGCCTTTTTCTATCCACTCAATGCGGCAAAAAGTCCACTTTAGGCCATGCCGCACAAGTCAACATATAATTGATATTCAGCCTCTTAATAAACCAACAGCATAAAGATGGTCCACTTTCACGAATTGCATGGCGTCTTTTCGCGGTTCTTTTCCCTACTTTTGCGACACCATATTATTGTAAACGGGCACTAAACAACCAACAATACAACTGTTTCTATGAAAAGATTCCTCGTTTTCGTGATGATGCTTCTGGGCGTGACCGCCTATGCACAGAAGCGTACCGTTACGGGCACGGTAGCAGACGGGACTGGCTATCCGGTCATCGGCATGATGGTCCTGGAGCAAGGTACCCAGAACGGTTCCGTGACCGATGAGAACGGTCAGTACTCCATTACGGTGAGCGGCCCTTCGTCCGTACTGGTCTTCGACGCGCTGGGGTATTCCACCCAGACGGAGACCGTCGGCTCCCGTTCTGTCATCGATGTGACGGCCCTGGAAGAGTCATTAACCCTGGACGCAGTGGTAGCGATCGGCTACGGCTCCGTGCGGAAGAAGGACCTGACCACCGCCGTCTCCATCGTCTCTACTGAAGATGTGAACTTCAGGCCCGTCACCGAGGCCTCGGGACTTATCCAGGGCAAGGTGGCCGGCGTCCAGGTCCAGCAGACCTCCGGCCAGCCCGGTTCCGGCATGACCGTGCGCGTGCGCGGCGCCAGTTCTATCTCTTCCTCCAACGACCCGCTCTATGTGGTGGACGGCGTTCCCGTGGGCGAAGGCGGCTATGCCATCGCCTATCTCTCCCCCAACGACATCGAGAGCATGCAGATCCTCAAGGACGCCTCTTCGGCCGCCATCTACGGATCACGTGCCGCCAATGGCGTCGTGCTCATCACCACCAAGCAGGGCTCCAAGAACCAGGCGCCCCGCATCAGCTTCTCCAGCTTCGTGGGCCTGAACTCCGTTCCCAAGACCTTCAAGGTTATGAACACAGCCGAATACCGCGAATATGCCAAGGAGTTCAATATCAACATCCCCGAAACTGAGACCGACAAGCACGACTGGGCGGAAGAGACCTATAAACTGGGGGTCAACCAAAACTACCAGGTGGGTGTCTCGGGCGGTTCCGAGAAAATGCGATACTACCTGGGGGCCGGTTACAACAACGAAACCGGCGTACTCCCCGTCTCCTACTCCCGCCGTATCAACACCCGCGCCAGTTTCGATGTGGACATGTACAAGTGGCTCACCGTGGGCGTGAACATCGCATACTCCAACTACCGGAGCAACGGCATCATCTCCGGGACGGGCGCCAACCGCGCCGGTGTCGTGCTTTCCGTCGTGAACACCCCCACCTACCTGGAAATCTGGGCCGACGACGCCCATACCATGTATAATAGCAACTTCTACGGCCTGGGCGGCTATACCCATCCGTTGGAGAACCTGGCCCGCAGCGAGAACAATTTCTCCAGCACGGACCGCGCCATCATGAGCGCCTATGCGCAGATCAACTTCACACAGCACCTTAACTTCAAGAGTACGGTTTCCATGGACCGCCGCTGGGTGCATAGTTACTCCTTCCTGGACCCTCTGAAGACCCAGTATGGCCGCACGCAGCACGGAGAAGCCTCCGACAGCCGCAGCGACGACATCCGGATGGTTTACGACAACATCCTCACCTATCAGAATACTTTCTCCGGGAAACACAACCTGGAAGTGATGGGCGGTACTTCCGCCACCACTTCCGACTGGCAGCAGCTCTCCGGTTCCCGCAGCCACTTCTCCCCGGACTATAACAACGCCATTTGGGGCCTTAGCGGTGGTAACAAGGGCGGTCTCCGCGGGCAGGATACCGGCTGGTCCAAATGGACCATCCTCTCTTTCCTGGGCCGAGCCGCTTACAACTTCGACAGCAAGTATTACCTCACGGTGAATTTCCGTGCCGATGGTTCCTCTAAGCTGGCCCCGGGCCACAAATGGGGTTTCTTCCCTTCGGCTTCGGCCGCCTGGCGCCTCACCGGTGAAGAGTTCCTGAGCGGAGTGGAATGGCTCAATGACCTCAAGCTCCGCGTGGGCTGGGGCCAGCAGGGCAACCAGTCCGGCCTGGGGGACTACGCGTGGGTCCAGACTTACGGGACCAACTACTTCGACTGGACCAAAACCGAATACGCCGACGCCGTCCCTACAATCGGCGGAATCACCGGCATGGGGAACAAGGACCTGACCTGGGAGACCACCACCCAGACCAACCTGGGTGTGGACTATTCCCTGTTCGGCGGACGCCTCTCCGGAAGCTTGGACGCCTACTACAAGAAGACCGACAACCTGCTGATGTGGGTGCCGATGCCCTCTCCCTACCCTTCCCTGTACAGAAACGAAGGCTCGATGAGCAACTGGGGCGTCGAGTTCACCGTCTCCGCCGCCCCGGTGGTGAAAAACGGCTTCGAATGGCGTACGGACTTCAATATATCCCTCAACCGCAACCGCCTGGAGAAACTCACCATCCGTCCCGTCTATACCTACGGCTATGTAGGAGACCAGTTGGGCGACTCTGTCATCCGCCTGGAAGAGGGACGTCCTCTCTCCAACTTCTACGGATACAAGACCCACGGCGTGGATCCGGAGACCGGTCTGGTCATCTACGAGGACCTGGACAATAACGCCGTCATCAACGACTCCGACAAGACCTGGATCGGCAGCGCCAACCCCGATTTCATCTTCGGCTGGACGCACAACCTGTCCTATAAGGGTCTGAACCTGAGCTTCCTGTTCACCGGCAGCGTCGGTAACAAGATTTTCAATGTATCCAAGATTGACATGATCGGCATGCGCAACGGCGCCAACCAGCTGCACGACGCCGTGCGACGCTGGAGGATTCCCGGCCAGATCACGGACATCCCCAAGGCCGGCGAGCCGGACAACATCAAAGCCTCCGATATGTGGGTAGAAGACGGTTCATACCTGAAACTCAAGAACATCACCCTCTCCTACGACATCCATTCGGCCTGGCTCAAGAAGGCGAACATCGCCCGTGTCCAGCCCTATGTCACCTTGGCCAACTTTGTCACCTTCACCAAATACAGCGGCTACGATCCGGAAGTGAGCCAGAATTCCGACGCCACCACCATGGGCCTGGATTTCGGCACTTATCCCAACATCCGCACGGTTACCTTTGGCGTGAATGTGGACTTTTAATCTTCGCTAGTTTATGAAAAAGATATTTGTATTCGCTGCAGCAGCGCTCGTTATCACCTCCTGCACGCTGGACCTCGCCCCCATCACCGGCTACAATGAGCTGAACGTGGAGCTTTCCGGTGACGAGGAGGGACAGGCCTCCCAGTACAACACCCGCACCGACATGGAGGGCCTCCGCAATTCCCTTTACAACTCGTGGGTGAAGGACATCCAGGAGATGGGACTGGAGGACTGGCTCGTATACTCCGAGACCCGTGCCGACAACGCCTATTGCGGAACCTCCACGCCTGAGATTATGGCGCTGGAAGGCAACAAGCAGGACGGCTCCAACAACAACATCACCCGCGACTGGAACTGGTACCAGAGGCAGGTGTCCAACGCCAACCAGATCATCTGCAACATCGACCGCATCGCAGAGAGCGACCCCACCCTCTCCCCGGCAGAAAGGGACCAGTGGAAGGCTGAGGCCATGATCTGGCGCGCCTTCTGTTTCTTCCGCCTCACCCTCCTTTGGGGGGACGCCCCGATGGTGCTCAGCATCCCTCCGGCACTAAACGCCGAGAATGTGGAGGAGGTCTATCCCCTCTACTTCCCCGACCGCGTTCCGTTGGAGCAGGTGTATGAGAAGTTGGTGGAAGACCTCAGCTGGGCCGCACAATATGCCCCCGATGTGAATCCCGGGAACAAGATGCTCATGTCCAAGGCTTTCGCCAAGGGTCTGCTGGCCCGCGTCTATGCCGAGAACACACCTTTCCGCGACTGGGGCAAAGTGGCCGCTTATTGCCAGGAAGTGGAATCCATGGGATTCTCCCTGGAGCCTGATTATGCCGACCTATGGGCCTATGCCGAGGGCGATGACGGTGATGCCCGCCGCAATAGCGTAGAATCCATCTTCGAGGTCCAGTGGACTTCCAGGAGTGCAGGCAATTGGGTGTACATGATGTATCACCGCAACGCCTATAACCCCAACGACAGTTATTCCTGGGCCAAGTGGACCACCCCGTCCCGCAACATCATCAAAGCCTATCAGGACGAAGGCGATGAGGTCCGCATGAACGCCTCCATCGTGTGGGACAAGTGCGACTGGAGCAACTACTACAACTCCGACAACTACGCCTTCATGCACAAGATGCCCACCAATGTGAGCAGCATCCTCGTGATGCGCCTGGCAGAGATTTATCTGCTTCACGCTGAAGCGCTTGCCTGCACGAACGACTATTCCGGTGCCATTTCCTATGTGAACCGGGTGCGCGAGCGCGCCCATCTGGCCCCCGTAACCGTCCCTGCATCCATGGATGCCGCCATCGATGTGATCCTGCATGAGCGCAGGCTTGAACTGGCCTTCGAGGGCTTCCGTTTCTTCGACCTGGTCCGGCACTCCACTCCGGAGAATGACCGCGTCAAGAAAGTCCATGACGCCATGAATGCCGAAGACTCTTACTGGCAGACCCGCATTCCCATGGATCCCACCCACTACCTGCTTCCGGTTCCTTCCGAAGCTCTGAACAACAACCCCAATCTGAAACAAAATCCGGGATATTGATGAAAAGAATCGCATTATTTACCCTCGCCAGCATGCTGGTACTCTGTTCTTGCGCCTGCGAGAACAAGGCGGTTCCTGAGAAACCTGAGGACAAGGAAGAGACCCAGGATTCGGTCGAAACCGTCGAAGGCGCGACGGTCTTCACCACGACCTTCGACAAATCACAGGACTTCGCCAAGGCCCGTGTAGCCTTCGGCAAGGCCTCCACCATGTCCCCTAATGTGGTCCGCCTCACCGACGAGCGCTTCCAAAGCATCGACGGCTTCGGCCTGGCCATCACCCAGGCGTCGTGCTACAACCTCCTCAAGATGAGCACAAACGACCGCAGCGCCCTGTTGAAGGAACTGTTCAGTCCCACGGAAGGGGCCGGTTCCTCCCTCATCCGCGTATGCATCGGAGGCTCCGATTTCTCCATGGATGAGTACACCTGGTGCGACACCAAGGGTATGGAGCACTTCGCCATCCACCCTTCCGAGGAGCAGTACCTGTTCCCCATCCTGGACGAAATCTACAGGATCAACCCCGACGTCCGGATCATCGGATCCCCCTGGAGTTGTCCCCGCTGGATGAAGATGAAGGTTGATAGCGGCGCCGCCTTTGACAGCTGGACTTCCGGACGCCTGAACCCCGTCTATTACGCCGACTATGCCGCTTACTTCGTGAAGTGGATCCAGGCCATGGAGCAGCGGGGCTACAAGATTATGGGCGTCACGCTCCAGAACGAGCCGCTCAACCATGGCAATTCCATGAGCCTGTACATGCCCTGGGACGACCAGATGGAGTTCCTGAAAGTCGTCGGACCGGCCTTTGAAGCCGCCGGACTCTCCCAGGTTAAGATCATGCTCTTCGACCACAATTACAACTATGACAACCAGGAAGACCAGCGCAGATATCCGCTCAAGGTCTATTCCGACCCCGTCGCCGCCCGGTATGCCGCCGGCTCGGCCTGGCACAACTACGGCGGATCCGTAAGCGAACTGGACGCCATCCACACCGCGGCGCCCGACAAGGGCATCTGGTTCACGGAAGCCTCCATCGGCGAATGGAACTACAAGAGCCATGGTTTCGGCGGACAATTCCAGGAGGATTTCCGCGAGATTGTGATGGGGACGCTCAAGCGCTATGGCAAGGGTATCACCCTCTGGAACATGATGCTGGACGATGAAGGGAAGCCTTACCGTCCGGGCGGATGCAGCACCTGCTACGGCGCCGTCTCCGTCAGCCACAGCACCTACGCCCTCAGCAGCGTGGACCGCAAGAGCCACTGGTACGATGTCCTGCATACCTCGGCCGTAATCAAGCCCGGGGCCGTGCGGGTGGGCACGAAAGGTTACACCGCTTCCGGTGTCACCTACCTTGCCTTCAGCAATCCCGACGCCTCCACAGGCGTGATTTTCCTGAACGAAAGCAGCCAGGACCAGCAATTTGTCTTTGCCTCCAGCGAGCGGTCCGTTTCCGTTAAAGTTCCGGCAAAGTCCGTAGTTTCAGTAATTTGGAAAGAATAATAACATGAAAAGATTTGTATACTCCCTGGCGGCCCTCCTTATCATCGCCGCCTGCGAAAAGGAAAAGGAACTGGTGATCGCCGACCACGGCCCTTCCCAGGATGTCACTTACTCGCAAAACGCCCTGATGGGTTCTACGGTAGACTTTTCCGTCAAGCTCTCGGACCCGGTCGCCCTGTCCACCCTCAAGGTGAGCCTGCTCTTCGACCAGACGGTGGTGGCGGATACTACCATCCGCACAAAGACGGAGGGCGTGTATGAAGGACAACTGAAAGTCCCCTTCCTCAAGGACATCCCCGACGGAGAGGCAACGCTCCGCGTGGTTTCCCAGAATATCCAGTTCGGCACCACGTCCGAGGAATATGCCGTGGCGGTGAGCCGTCCCGACTTTGCTTACCTCACCCTCCTTTCCAACGGCAAACAGTATCGGATGGAAAGGACCGGCCGCAACCAGTATGCCACCGAAAAGGTCCTCAACGGCCAGGCCGACGCCACCATCGTGACGGCGCCCATCGACGCGGCGGGCCGCACCATCACCTTTGGTTTCAGCGGCAATACCGGCATTTCACCGGAAGCGACGGGCCTGATCCCCTTCTCCTCGACGGAAGCCAATTATTCGGCCAGTTTCAACACCCTGGACTGGACCGGCGAGCCCTTCGTAACCATCAAGTTCAACGGCGTCCAGGCCAATATGGCCGATGCTACCTCCTATGTCGCCGTGCTGAACATCTCCAAGGGCGCCGACATTACGCTGGAAGGGGCGCCCTTCGGCCTGGAGGATGTGGAAATGGATCCCGACTTCTTTACCGTAGACGGCAAGTTCGCCGCCGTTGACGGCCTGTATAAGGTGACCATCCTGCTGGACAAGGCCTACTTCCTGGTGGAGCGTATGGTTTCCGCCACCGAATATGCCAACATCGATGCCGGTGCCATCTGGATGATCGGCGAGGCAGGCCATTACGGAAAACCCGAAGCTTTCACTGCCGGATGGAGCCCCGAAAAGGGTGGCCTATGCCTGGCCGAAGTGGAGAACGGTGTGTTCCAGCTTACCCTGGAAGCCGGCGTCCAACTGGCCCTGAGCAACCTCAACGTCAAGCTCTTCCACCAGAAAGGCTGGGGTGGTGAATTCGGCGGCGGCAGCTATGCCTCCGTTGAAAGCGACCTCATCTACGCAGGTGAGAGCGACGGCAACATCCACCTGGTGGAAGGCAAGACCCTGGAGATGGGTGGCATCTACCGCTTTACCGTAGATCTGCGCAATGGCTCCGCCAATGCAGTGCTCAAGTTCGAGAAAGTGGGACAGAAGGAGATCGAGGCGGAAGCCATCGCCTTCAACGGCGTGGAGGCCGTACTGGTAGGCGCCGACCTCTATGCCGCCAACGTAAGCCTCACCCAAGGACAGGCCGTGAACGTGAGCGGCGTCGCAGACCTCGCCGACTGGACGCTCGATCCCGACTTCTTCACCGAAGACAGGGTCTTTGTCCCCGTGAGCGGGAACTACAAGATTACCGCCCGGATGGCCGACAAGTTCTTCCTGGTCGAGCGCCTGAATGCGGAAGGCGGCTATGCCAGCCTGGCTGATGACAACACCGGCGCCGTCTGGATGATCGGCGACAGCTGCTTCGGCAAGCCCGCCATCTTCTCTGCCGGCTGGAACACCGACCTGGGCCTGTGCCTGGCCGAGGTTTCCCCCTCCGTATTCCAACTCACCCTGGAGGCGGGCACCCAACTGAACGCCGGCAGCTTCAACGTCAAGCTCTTCCACCAGAAAGGCTGGGGCGGCGAATTCGGCGGCGGCAGCTATGCCTCCGTTGAAAGCAACCTCATCTACGCAGGCGAGAGCGATGGCAACATCCACCTTTCCGATGGAGTTTCCCTGGAGATCGGCGCCGCCTATCGCTTTACGCTGGACCTGACCGGCGGACGCGAAGCCGCCGTGCTCAAGTTCGAGAAGGTGGGCGAAAGTTCCATCGTTCCCGACCAGATCGCCGTCAACGGCACCGAAGCCTTGATGACCGGCGCCGATACCTATACCGCCACCGTGGCCCTTGCCCAGGGTGACGCCGTGACCATCACCGGCGTCGAGGGCATCGCCGGGTACTGGTGGGATCCTGATTTCTTCGTGGAAGGCCGCTTCAACGCCGTCCAGGGCCGCTATACCGTCACCATCGACCAGAGCCACGGGGTGGTCATGGCCCGCCGCGTGAACGAGGATGGTTCGGCACCCGACCTGGGACAGGGAGGCCTGTACGTGCAAGGCTGGGGCATCGCCGCCTTCATGATGGACAACGGTCAGGTAGGCTGGCCCGGAAGCGGTGCCTACCAGATGGCCCAGGTTGCCGACGGGGTCTTCCAGATGACCGGAAAGGCCGTCACCGAACACGATCCGCAGATCGGAGGACGCTTCCGCACCGATTATTGGAGCGTGAAGTACTTCTTCCAGGACGGCTGGGGCGGCGAAGCCACCAAGGGCGTCACCATCTCAGGCAACGCCGCCTCTCATCTGACCCAGGGGGATGACGGGAACCTTGGTCTCGCGTCCAACCTGGAGGAAGGCGCCGTCTACCGCCTTACCGTCGACTTCAGCGGGACAAGCGTCAGCGGCAACACCGTCGAAGGCGCCGAGACCGTCATCTTCGAAAAACTCTAAGGACCTGCTATGAAAGAGATTCCGGGCCTTCTCCGCAAGGACGGCCCGGACTTTTTCTTATATTTGCAGAATGACACGTAAACTGATCCTTTTCTGCCTGACGGGCTTGCTGTCGGCAAGCTGCATACCATCGGGCGACAGCACCGAAGGCGTCCTCCGGGAGTTGGACCGCGCCCTGGCGATGGAACAAACCTATGAGGATTATTTCCGGCAAAGGACCGACGCGCTCAGGGACCTGATCAAGGGTCGTGTATCCCCGGAACAGGAGTATGAGATCCGCCGGCGCCTGGCCGATGAATTCAGTTGCTACAACCTGGACTCCACCTTGAGCCAGTTGAACCGCAACCGGGAGCTTGCCCGGCGGATGGGAGATGACGTCCGCATGGCCCAGACGGACCTGGCCCTTGTGAAGGAGTACGCTCTGGCGGGTTACCACTCCGACGCCTTCGAGATCCTGCAGCGCTACCCGGAAGAGTCGGTACCGGAGGCGGTGAAGAGACAGTATTACGACACCGCGGGCTATCTTTACGGGGAGCTGGGAGCGTACTCCTCCAACAACGGCGATTATTGGAAGAAAAAGAACCATTGCCTCACGGCCCTGATGGATTATCTGGAAGAAGGCAGTTACGAATGGTACGACCTGCAACGTACCCAGGCGGAATCCAGGGGAAACAAGGAAGCCGCGTACACCTTCGCCCAAAAAGCGGTGGAAGTATCGCCCGTCAACTCCCGGCAATACGCCAGCGCCGCCTTTTTCTTCTCCACCTACCAGGAAGACATTTCGGACAAGTTGTTCTGGCTGGCCCGTTCCGCTATCGCCGATGTGATGGGCGCGGCCAAGGACTATGCCTCGCTGAACGACCTGGCGCAAGCCCTCTACGAAGAAGGAGACATTGAAAGGGCCTTCAAGTACGTGGCCGACCATTGCATGAGGGACGCCTTATTCTTCAACGGGAAGCTACGTCCCTGGCAAATCACCCAGTTCTTCCCCGCCCTGGAGTCGGCATATGAGGCGAAGAACGAGGAGAACCGGCGCCTGCTGGTCGTTTCCATGCTGGTAGCCGTCTTCCTTCTGCTCGCCCTGGGGGTTCTGCTCCTGAACCTTTCCAAAAGGAAAAAGGCCCTGGAAGAGATGAGCCGGGACCTGGAGGCGGAAAAGAACCGGGTAGAACGGAGAAACACGTCCCTGCAGGATATCAACCGGCAACTCAGCATCGTGAACGCCGAACTCCAGGAAGCCAACAAGGTGAGGCAGGAGTATATCGGACTCTTCCTCCAGAACCTTTCGGAGAACATCTCTACCAGCCGGAAATACAAGAACCATGTACTCACGTACATCCGGAGGGGAAACAACAAGTACCTCGTTGAGGAGATCATGGCGCTGCCGCCCATCGAGGAGGACATCTCCCAGTTCAACAGGATGTTCGATGAGACCTTCATCAACCTGTACCCGGATTTTGTGGAGAAGTTCAACAAACTCCTGGTGGAAGGGGAAGAGATCAAGCCCAAGGGAGATGACATCCTCACCCCCGAGCTCCGTGTTTTCGCCCTCATCAAGCTAGGCATCGTGGAGTCATCCAGGATTGCATCGCTCCTGCACTACTCAGCCAATACTGTCTATAACTACCGGGCCAAGATCAAGAACAAGAGCCGTGGCGACAGGGAACAGTTCGAGGCCGCCGTACAATCCATAGAATAAAAGACACTAATATGAAAATCAAATACTTACTCATTGTGACAACGATCGTTGCCACGCTGGCTTGCACGCAGAAAAACAACGGTATTCCTGTCTATAAGGACCTGTCCGCCCCGCTGGAGGAGCGCGTCCTGGACGCCCTCTCACGCATGACGACGGAAGAGAAAGTGGCCCTCACCCACGCCCAGTCCAAGTTCTCCAGCGCGGGTGTGCCCCGCCTGGGCATCCCGGAACTCTGGCACACGGACGGGCCCCACGGCATCCGTCCGGAGGTCCTCTGGGACGAATGGGACCAGGCCGGCTGGACCAACGATTCCTGCACGGCCTTCCCGGCCCTGGTGAACCTGGCGGCCACCTGGGACAGGGAACTGTCCCTGCTATATGGCAGGAGCATCGGGGAAGAGGCCCGCTACAGGGAGAAAGACATCCTGCTGGGCCCCGGCATCAATATGGGCCGGACGCCCCTTAACGGTCGTACCTTCGAGTATATGGGAGAGGACCCCTTCCTGGCCTCCCGGCTGGTCGTCCCCTATGTCAAGGGTGTCCAGGAGAACGGTGTTGCGGCCTGTGTCAAGCATTTTGCTGTGAACAACCAGGAAGTGCGCCGCACGGCCACTTCCTCCAACGTAGACGACAGGACCCTCTACGAAATCTACCTGCCGGCTTTCAAGGCCGCCGTCCAGGAAGGCGGTGCCTGGGCCATCATGGGCTCCTACAACCTGTACAACGGTCAGTTCAACTGCCACAACAAAAAGCTGCTGTGTGACATCCTCAAAGACGAATGGGGCTTTGACGGCGTGGTAATCAGCGACTGGGGCGGCTGCCGGGACTACGACGAGGCCGTGGAGAACGGCCTGGATATCGAGATGGGAACCTGGACCAACGGACTCAGCGGGGCGGCTTCCGACAGTTATGCCAACTACCACCTGGCCCAACCCTACCTGGAGCGGCTTCGCGATGGCCGTGCCACCCGCGAAGTCCTGGATGACAAAGCCGCCCGCGTCCTCCGGACCATTTTCAGGACGTCCATGGGCAAGCCGCATTTTGGCAGTTTCCATTCACCGGAACACTATGCCGCGGCCCGCAGAATCGCAGCGGAAGGCATCGTACTGCTCCAGAACGACGGCACGCTGCCCCTCCGAATTCCGGAAGGCGGGAAGTTGCTGGTCGTGGGTGAGAACGCCTATAAGATGATGGTGGTGGGCGGAGGCAGTTCCAACCTCAAGGCCCAATATGAGATCACGCCCCTGTCCGCCCTGCAGGAAGCTTATGACGGCCAGGCGCAGGTGGTTTGGGAACGCGGATACGTGGGAGATACCACCACGGTCTACAACAAAGTGGTTACCGGACAGGACCTGGGTGAAAGCCGGGACGAAGGGACCCTGCTCAGGGATGCCCTGGTCGCCGCAAAGGATGCGGACTGCGTACTGTATATCGGAGGCCTGAACAAGAGCGACGGACAGGACAACGAAGGCACGGACCGCGAAGACATCGTACTCCCCTATGGACAGGACTCACTCATTGAAGCGCTCGCCGCCGTGGCAAAAAAAATGGTAGTCGTGAATATCTCCGGTTCCCCCGTAGCCATGCCTTGGGCTCCCCGTGTCAATGCCATCGTCCAAAGCTGGTACGGCGGTTCCGAGAGCGGACATGCCCTTGCGGACGTCCTTACAGGGGAGGTCAATCCCTCCGGGAAACTGCCCTTTACCATGCCCTTCTCCCTGGCGGACGGCCCCCTCAAGACCCCGCGCCAATACCCCGGCATCCAGGAGGAAGGCCAGGAGTGGTGGCAGGAATACTATGACGAAGGTGTATTCATCGGCTATCGCTGGTATGCCAGCAAGGATATCCCCGTGCAATTCCCCTTCGGGCACGGGCTTAGCTACACAAACTTCTCTATTTCAAACGCTTCCATCAAACAACGCGGAAAGGACGGCTTCCAACTAACCGCCACGCTCACCAACATCGGCGAAGTGGCGGGCGCAGAGGTGGTCCAACTGTATATCTCGGACCGGGAAGCGTCCGTGGATCGTCCCGTAAAAGAGTTGAAGGGCTTCGAGAAAGTCTTTCTTCAGCCAGGAGAAAGCCGGAAAGTCCGTTTCACCATCACGCGCGACGACCTCAGTTTCTTTGATGCCGACCGGCATGGATGGGTGGCCGAACCCGGTGCTTTCCAAGCTCTCGTCGGGACCTCTTCCGAGGACATCGCCGCCTGCCTGGATTTCCGGCTTAAATAAGCGTCAGACGCCCCACTCGGGGAGTTCTTTCTCCGGTACGCAACGCAAGGAGGAGCGCAGGATCACTTCCCGCGCTTCTTCCGCTTTATCCGCCCGGATGATCAGGAGCCCCTTCCCGTGAATGAAGAAGGAATACATATAGACGATGCCGATGTTGGCCTCGCTCAGGCCGCGGACCACCTCCGCGATCTGGCCCGGGCGCTCGTCCAGTTCCACGGCAAAGACGTCCGACAAGGCCACTGCCACACCGGCGCGCTCCAGTTCCAGATATGCGCGCTGCGGTTCCGTGCAGATGATACGCAGCAGGCCGTACTGGGCCGTATCGGCGATGGAAGAAGCCAGAATGTGGAGGCCGGCCTCCTTGAACAGGTCCAGCACCTTGGTCAGGGTACCGGAGCGGTTCTCCAGGAAAATGGAAAGTTGATTGATGGTCATAGTGCGGGTGTTATTATTTCAGTTTACGGTTGTCGATGACACGGACGCTCTTGCCCTGGCTGCGCTCGATGGCGCCCGGGGCCTTGAGGGAAACCTTGGCGCTGATGGAGAGCACGCTGCGCAGTTTGTCGGCCATGCGCTTCTTCAGTTCGTCGATGGCGGCCGGGGTGTCGAAGGTGGCCGTGAAGTATTCCTGGCGCAGTTCCACCTGCACTTCCAGGGTGTCCAGGTTGTTGACGCGGTCCACCACCAGCATGTAGCGCGGGGCGAACTCCGGCATGCTGAGGACCACGCTCTCCACCTGGGACGGGAACACGTTGATGCCCCGGATGATGAGCATGTCGTCGCTGCGGCCCGTGATGGGGGTCATGCGCACGTTGGTGCGGCCGCAGCTGCACTCCCCGGGCATCAGGGAGCAAAGGTCGCGGGTCCGGTAGCGGAGCACCGGCATCCCCTCCTTGGTGAGGGTGGTGAACACCAGTTCGCCGGGCTGTCCCAGCGGCAGGGGTTCCAGGGTAACCGGGTTGATGATTTCGGGATAGAAATGGTCCTCGTTGATGTGGGAGCCGTCCTGCGCCTGGCATTCGTAGCTCACGCTGGGCCCCATGATTTCACTGAGACCATAGATGTTGAAGCCCTTCAGGCCCAGGCGTTCCTGGATTTCCTCGCGCATGCTCTCCGTCCAGGGCTCGGCCCCGAAGGCCCCCACGCGCAGCTTGATCTGTTCCTTGGTGATGCCCATGCTTTCCATGGTCTCCGCCAGATAAAGCGCATAGGACGGCGTACAGGCGATGCCGGTGATGCCCAGGTCGCGGATCAGCTTCGCGTGCTTCTCCGTATTGCCGGTGGAGGCGGGAACGACGGAAGCGCCCACCATCTCCACCCCGTTGTGGGCCCCCAGGCCGCCGGTGAAGAGGCCGTAACCATAGGCCACGGAAAAGATGTCGTTGCGGGTCACGCCGAAGGCCGTGAGGCAGCGGGCCATGCACTCGCTCCACACGCCGATGTCCTTGCGGGTATAGCCCACGATGGTGGGATTGCCCGTGGTGCCGGAGGAGGCGTGGATGCGGATGATTTCGCTCTGCGGCGCGGCCTGCAGGCCGAAGGGATAGTTGTCCCGGAGATCCTTCTTGGTGGTGAAGGGGAGTTTCACGATGTCGTCGATGCTGCGGATGTCATCCGGGGTAAGATCCTGTTCCTGCAGTTTGTGACGGTAGAAGGGGACGTTGTGGTACACGTACTCCACTATCTTGTGGAGGCGTTTCCCCTGCAAGGCGGCGCGTTCGTCGCGGCTCATGCATTCTTTGTTGGGGTTCCAGATCATATCTTTGTCAGTTCGTTTGGGTTCAGGGATGGTCCTCGCGGAAGGCCTTCATGCGCGCTTCCAGGACGGGATACAGTTCTTCGCGCATCCGGCTGGTGCAGCCGCGGACGCCGTTTTGGAGGCTGCCGGTGGTGGACAGGGAGATGCAGCTCACCCCGTAGTACAGGAGTTCCCGGAGCAGTTCCCCGCTGGAGAGCTTGCCGTAGCCGAGGGTGAAGAAGAAGCCGTCCCCCACCGGAGCGGTTACGTCGCGGTCGTACACCACGCGGAAACCGTTGCGGCAGAAGATTTCCTTCATTCTAGCGGCCCGCTGCTCATAGATGCGGGTATCCGCCACAAAGTCGATGACCCCGTCGGCCGCCAGTTCCAGCATCCGCGCGTAGGCATATTGGGTGGAGGAGGTGCAACCGCTGGTGATCATATAGAGGATGGAGGCGGTGAGCGTCTGGCCGAAGACACCGGCGTCGTGGTAGCGCGCCGCCATCGCCGGATAATGCCGGGTGAACAGCTTGTCCCCGATGCACACCAAAGCCATCCGCTGCCCCGCGTAACTGAAGATCTTGGACGAGGACAGCATCAGGAGGTAATTGTCGGTATAGCGGGCCACCGTGGGGACGAAGGGCGGCACGAAGGGATGGCCGAGTTCCCGCCGGTAGTCCATGCAGAAGTAGGCCAGGTCTTCCATCACGATGGCGTCGTACTTCGTCGCCAGCTCGCCAATCACCTGCAGTTCAGATTCTTCCAGGCAGATCCAGGCAGGGTTGTTGGGGTTGGAATAGACGATGGCGGCGATGTCCCCGGCCGCGAGTTCTTCCTCCAGTTTGGCCCGGAGGCCCTCCCCGCGATAGGGGTAAATGTCAAACTCCCGCCACTGGATGCCGAGCACCCGCAGCTGGGACTTCTGGATGGGGAAACCCGGGTCGATGAACAGGACCTTGTCCTTCCCGGGAATGCGTTGTGTGCAGGCGATGAAAGCGCCGAAAGAACCCGCCACGGAGCCCGTCGTGGGGATACAACCCAGCGGATCGATGTCGATGTCGATGAAAGCCTTCACAAAGCGGGAGGCCGCCTTCTTGAGTTCCGGCACGCCGTCCGCCGGCGGGTACTGGGAACCTACGCCCCGCTGCAGGGCCTGGATCTCCGCCTCCACGCCGTACTGATTGGGCGGCAGACCCGGAGAGCCCTGATCCATGCGGATGAAGGGGATCCCGGACTTTTTCTCCAGGTACTGGGCCACCAGCAGGACTTCCCCGATGGTCGCCTGTGACAGGTCGGCGACGCGGGAAGCGACCCGCGCCTCTTCCACGAGCGCTTCACTGAAGACCTTCATAGCCTGCGTCGAATGCTTTCAGGTTATCGGCCACCACCTGTTCCCCTTTCCGG
>Ga0310696_10004895_pt1 | contig 16304 bp, 9 predicted proteins | sample AusTroGonzalo_MG_4_FD_203885 | JGI IMG/M metagenome (GOLD analysis project Ga0310696, IMG submission 203885) | Bovine rumen microbial communities from tropical cattle in Woodstock, Queensland, Australia - Gonzalo_02 (v2) (version 2) | ecosystem: Host-associated > Mammals > Digestive system >...
CTGAAGTAGTCTTGACTGATCTTAAATAAGTATCTGCTAACTGAACAGTTGCCTGTGGCAATTCCATAAAGTCACGATAACGAAGGTTTGGGTCAAGAGCATTAACATCAAACCAGCCCTTTATGCCGGTGATAGTCGGAATGTCATGAATGACCCAAGACAAAACGATGTTATTGTTGTTAAAGCCAGATATCTGGCCTGTGCCTAAAGCATAGCGATAGGCATTGAAGACCATCTTTCTGTTAGCAGCAGAAAAATCTGCCATTAGTTAACCTCCATCAACAGACCACCGTTTGTGTTTCCATAATTTATAGCAGGCGTCTCGATGTTATAAGATACATTGTCGAGCTGGGCGCCATTTGTATTATCTATAAACATTACATTTCGGTCTTGCGAGTCAGTAACAAGAATACCACCAAACTGGTGAGCATCATCTGCAGGAACAATCTCGTTATTTCTAAACATCGCAGCAGAAACTGCAGAAGTAGTGAACGAAGTGTTATGCAAAAGTGTCTCACGAATATGTCTTGGTGAAACAGAGTTACCGATATGCAAGTAGTTATTGTTATACTTGAAGCCGTCAGCAGAGTTAGTCAAGTCATCACGGAATGCGTAACCGTAAACTGCCTTGCGTGTATCAGAAATTCTTCTATTATCGTCTTGCTTAACAGCAGAAGTGAACTGAACTTGATGACGGAATGTGAAGTCAGTCAAGAATGCGCTTGCGGCTGAGTAAGTATAGCTGAAGTAAAGGTCTTCAGGGTTTGTCTTGCCTTCAAATACCACCTTATCTGCCAACTTGTCAATGTCAAGTGTAGTTGAATAAGATTCTTGAATAGGTACTGCCTGTCCTGCAGCGCCAGCATCACGGCGTGTCCAGTCTACGGTGTCTCTGTAATAGATTCTTGAAGGAGAAGACTGGTTAAGCAACTCTTGATTTGCGAAAGTTTGAGCAAGATTTGATGAATACTGCGCTGTCTTCAACTTATTAAGGTTATCTTTCTGCATTTGAGTTGTTCTAGCAAAGTTAGGAATGAATGACAAGTATGAACCGAAGATAGAATCAACCGACTGGAAGTTCTTCTTGGTCTTATAGATGTCAATGTTGTTAGAGAAGTCACCAATTACTTGGCTATTCATCGAAACGCCGTTGAAGTCAAAGATATCACCAAGAACTTCAGTCTTGATATAAATCTGAATATCTTCCTTTGAAATCTTTTGGTTGTTTTTAGCAGTTAATAATGTCTGACCATAATCTGGAATAGTATCATTATCCCATCCATAGAATGCTGCGAACGAGTTACCGATAGGAGCATAATGAGGGTCATAATCAGACAAGGCCAAATCTCTATACATTGGCATAGGAACATCAATAGCCCATGTTGTATAAGTGTCTGGTCCTGTCCAGTCACCGCCTTTATCTCTACCAGGGCCTTCAGTAGCAAGCACAGAAGGAATTTCGTTGAACTGTGTAGAGATGTAGCCAAACATATTCAAGTCACTTTCATCAGTCTTGTTTGGTCTGTATTCTTTCAACTTACCAACTGAGTTGACAGACTGCATTGAAAGAAGTTTCTGGCTTGTATTCAATGATCTGTTGCCAAGCTGTGAAGTCTGAACGTCAAGCAAACCAGCGAATGAACCGAAGGCGTTATGCACATCCTTGTTAATGATGTAAGCATCGTTTACATGTTCGTTACAAGATGGGTCATGAATATCATTCAACTGATAGCTAGTGTTGATGTCGCGGAATGTAACGATGTTATACTTTTGGTTAGTCTTAAGTTCAATCTTGTTTTCGTTTTGGTTCGTCGGAATAAGACGGCCAAAGACACCACCCGCATTGAAGATCGGGCGAAGACGGAAAGTAACCACATCGTCAAGCGGCATAGTAGTAGCATTTTCACAATCTGCATACCATTCTGAACAGAAGTCAATGATTGGTTTTGCTTCCTGATAGAATGCATAGTCGTTTACGTAGTTCGGGTTCTCTGTGAAGTAAGGATAAAGGTCTGGGTGCTGTAAGCTATAGTTCGTTTCCTTAATACTAGAGCCTTCATCTTGTGTGATACGGTAAACTCTGATGCCTCTCTTGTTCAAAGTAGTCAAGTATTCAGTGAAGCGGTCAATCTCAGCCTGTGTAGCGTTCTCCCAATCCTCGTATGTTGTCAAAAGACGAGATTCATCAACAAGATCCTCAGAATCTTCTGGGTAGTAACGATACTTCTTAGAGTCTTCAGCTGGGTTAGCACCAATTTCTTGAAGTGCTGAAGATTTTGCTCCAGGAATGATAGGCGTCATCTTATAGCGAACATGGAAGTTGTCGTTCGCTATCTTTGACTTATACTCTGAAATCTGTTCGTTAGCAAGCTCTTGGTTGTAGAAGTCTACAACAGGTTCTTGTGCATATTCCATATACCAAGTTGGTTCATCAATGATGTCAGTAGAGACATGTTCAACGAGACCTCTTTCTTGCTTACCAGCAACACCGCCCAAGAATCCAACGAAGTTACCGCGGTTTCTTCTTGTTGTCTTAACGATGACGTTTGAAATATGTCCATAATTAGCACCAACTACTGGCGAGATGTTATAAGCAGCTCTTGCCATGTGAGCCATGCGAAGTGGCTTATTATAAACAGCATGTGGAAGGTCAAGATACTTAATGTTCTTGTCCTTAATATCACCTTCATCATAATCAGTAAAGAATCCGTTCATTGTTTCGTTGTTCTTGAACATCATCTTCTCAATATTCCAGTTATAATGAATGACGTTTGTGCTCATTCCAAGTGTTGGCGAGAAGCCCCATGAATTCAAGTAAGGCGTTCCGTAGCCATAAGCAAAGTTTGAAGTTCTAACTACCTGTGTAGTGAAGTCGCCATTGAAGTCAAGGCCGTAATAACGAGGATCCTTGATGTACATTTCAGCGACATGATGCATTGAGTAAGTAGCTGCTTCAAGTTCGCTACCAAATACATTTGTCCATGAACCTCTGTTATTAGCCCAGTTACTGAGAATTTTACCAAAGGTTGAACCAGCATCTCTTACGGTATCATATACGCTACCTGCAACGACTCCAGCTGGGCAAGGAAGGTCTTCATGACCTTGTCTTGGCACAGCGTGTGTAACTGGAGCATAGTGCAAGTTCTTTGTGTCAATCAAATAGAAGTCAATAGAGCCTTCAATATCATTGACGTGACCGTCGTTAATAGTAACGTCACACCATTTATTGGTATGTCTTACCTTTGGCCAATACGTTACGAGCTGCGACTCAGGATGTTCTGGTGTAGCAGGCAATTCATATGTTCTAGCTGCATAGAATGACTTCAATGTAGACTTATCGTCTTCATCATTGATTAACCAGCCTGACCAGTCTTTATCATCCTGCCAGAAGCTTGGGTCAGTATCTATCAAACCTTCCGTCATCGCTGTCATGTTCTGAAGGAAGCAACGAATCAACATCTTTTCACTGATTACATAACCTGTAGTATCGTCATCAGTCTTAAATGCGCCACCAAGTGCGTGATTAGGTATTGAAAGAATTGCTGCAAGCGGGCAGCAGTTTTCAGTCCACCAAGGGCCATACTTCTTCTCTATATCATTTTCACTAAGACCTGGCTTTTGTCTTACCAAGTCATTGTCTCGTGCGGAGATAAGAATGTATCTGTCTTTCTCTTCAGAATAATACTTATAGACCGGGCTTACTGCCTGCCAGCCTGGGTAGTTCTGTGACGGATCGCCGGCATACCATACCTTAAGCCAGTCTTCATTCCAGTAATACTTAAATGTTTTTTCTTCACCAGCTGCGTTCTTAGCAGTTAACTGCATTGAGCCAAGCGGGTTAGTAGCAAGGTTGATAATCATTCTATCCCAGCAGTGAGTAGAAGAATCACGGTACTTAGGTTCCCATGCAAGGTTTGTGAAGTTCTTTGACACGATCTTTGCAGGAGTACCTTCCTGTGTGAAAATCTTAATATCGTCTTCGCCAACAATGTAGTCAGTTTCAAGTCCGATACCCACATCAGAAATCTTAGACTGCCAACCTAAACTTCTAATCCATGTGTTGTCATATCTGAAGACAACGCGCTGGTCATAAGATTCGTTGTTCCAAGAGAAACCGATAGCCATGTTAATGATATGCGACTCAAGAGTTGCATCTTCACCAGCCTCAGTATCTACACCAAGTCCAAGTTTTTTAAACAAGTCAACCGGCTGTTCAGTGTCTGGGTCAAGGAAGTAACCGAACTCTCTGTTCTTAGCGAGTTCTTTTTGAATGTCTTCCATCACGGCAGGATCGACATCAGGGTCTTCATGTTGAAGATCATCAAATGCCAAAGTAACTGGGTCACCATCTTCATCTTTGTCTTGTATGATGATTATCGGTTGATGAGTTTGTTCGTCATATTTGATACTGCCGTCAGGGTTGCGGTCAAATGTAACGCCTTCAAGCGTGATATCATTTGCATCAAATGATGCTGCGCCGTCAATCATCAACCACGGAAGCACTGAAAGATTCATTCTACCAGCACGGAACTTATAGCGACGTTCGCCCATACCTGCTTTCTTATCAAAAGCAGTACCGTGAATTTCAAGGAAGTATCTTGTCTTAGCTCCAGTGTCTTCATTAACTGCATCTTGACCGATGATAAGAATCATGTTTCGTCCATAAGGGTCATCAAACACAGTCAAACGAGATTTATCGTTTTCGTAAATTCTCTTAAAGGCATCATCTGCTAGCATTGAGTCAATGTAGCCTTTACCGCGGTTACCGAAGTACTTGATGAAGTAAGCAATGTCTGCTACGTTCTCAGTGAGGTCAAGCGACTCAGGAGTCAAGCCTGTGTAGTAAGTAGCACGCTGTCTTGGAGCTGCTTCAACACAAGCAAATTGTCCGTTAGTGTTATAACCACCACCATACTGAGCATAAAGGCCTTCAGCGAAATAACCTACATAAGGGCAAATGTTACCCGGAGAGTTAATACACCAAGAGTTCAAGAAGTAGAAGTTTTCACCATCGTCATACTTCTTACGGATAGTCGAGAAATCTGTGTATTCATCTGACTTATTAGAGACAGAATAAACCTGAGGCACGAAACCTGAGAACGTAAAGTTGTTAAGTTGAGAACCATCAATGTTTTCAACTCGTCCATAGTTTCTACCAACAAGAATACCAGCATTAACATCTCGTCCATCTGACTTGATGTGGTTCAAGTTGATGAGCTTGTTACAAACAAGTGTCGTTGCGTCGTTCTCTGCTTCACGAAGTTTGAAGTTTCTTACGATACCGTCTTGTCCAAGAACACCTACAAGACCGTTGTCATCATTATCACAAATGATAGTGCCAGCGACTGTATGTCCGTTACCGTCAAAGATACCTTGGAACGGATACTTTTCATCTTTACCAATCTGTCCACGGATAACGCCGTTGATGTCGTCACCGATAACACCGATTACTCGGTTGTTTGCTTCATTGACGTGGTCAGCAAACCAACGAAGTTCTTCCTTCGTTCTGATGTAATAGAAACCACCTTGCTCAAGATAGTCGCTGATAGCCTTATTAGCAGAAATATCTGAGTAGTAAGTAGTCTTACAGAAGCGTTCCCAGTTTGACTCTTTGCTGTAAACGCCTTTCTCGCCCATAGCACCGGAGGTAATGAACATCGGCTTCTTGGTGCCGCTTGTATCAGCAGGACGATACCAAGTGATGTCATTACGAATGCCAGAAAAACGCATATCGTAATATGCTTCTTGCTTATTCATCTTGAAGTCATCAAGTGAACGATACTGCGCTAGCTTATAATTCGATGATGGGCTGTCACCGAACTCGTCTTTAAAACGGTTATTCACAGGAATGAAGTTCCAAGTGTCATTACCTGGAACTTCGCCATTAAGGAAACGCTGCTTAAATGAATTGAAAATAACAGACGCCATTATGATTCCCACCTCTCAACGTAGTCGCCCTTAGTGCCTTCATCAGTTTCTGGATATTGGCGCGGGACGCTTAACGTAATACTAAACTTATCCATATCCGTATGTATAGTATTTATTTCCTCAGCGTCATAAAGCGTTGACTCGTTGTCGAGAATGATGTCTGTTGCTGATTCATCTCCTGAAGCAATGATCTTATAGAATCGCTTCCAGTCAGTCATGATCTGCTTATCATCGCCGTCGCCAAAATAAGCCTTACATACTGAATTGATGAAGTCAATGTTATCAGTTCTGACCACATCAACGTTCTTTGACATTCCTGGAAGTTTCAAAGTATAGAAAATTTCAACTTCACCAGAAGGCAAACGACAAAGGACAGGAATACCAATCGTATTCGGATAACGGTCAGTGCCCTTTGAAGCATAGTGAACCTTTGGCAGTCTTACTGTCTGATAATTTCGTTCGTCATAATGCGAAAACTTCGTGTCATGAATCATCTTGATAGACTTATAGTCAAATCGCATTGAGTCATGAACGATAGCAGAGGTCATGCGAGGTCCTTTAATGAAACGAGTGATGTCGTAATAGTAAAGCACCTTTGACGAGCCTGTGTAGCGAGGCTCTTTCATAATCTCGTCAAACTTATCCCAGCCGTTCTTGCCGTTCCAAACGAACAATTCAGTTGTGTACTGTGTCGTTCTCTTGAATGTACACCAGTTAGCCAAAGTGTTTGACCACCACCAGACAGGTTTCGTCATCTTATCTTCATCATTATTCATAAGTACTTTTGACTTTAAGTAACCGTTCTCACCTTCAGGCAATGTGTCAGTAGTAGCGCCTTGTGCGTAATACTCCTTAGGAGTTTTCCAAGCATTCTTGGGATCGTTCAATGCTTCATCGAGAATTTCATCAACATTTCTATTGTCAGAAAGTACTGGCTTAATGTTAATCGCTTTGACGAAGATAGACTCGGTCGTGTAGTAATGTCTTGCCATTACATTATAGTTGGCCTTGACATAGTTTCCGCCGTCCATGTAAATCAAAGCAAGGTTATCATCATTTGTTCTTGTAGTCGATGTAGCTGTAATGTCTTCTGTATTCTGAATGATAGGTGTCTCATCTCTAAATTCATTAGCGAAGAGAACCATATCCTTCATCTTGTAAGTAGCAGAATAAGTATAGTAAGTGCAAGTGCCAAAAAGACTGTTGCTTCTTATCTGCATTATGTTATTCAAGACATTCTTATACACTGGGTTGTCTACCCAGTAATAAATTCCTGATGAAGTATTAGTCACTGGTCTATACCAATCGTCACCTAGCTTAAACATGTGGAGTTTAAGTGTAGAGTTCCAGAAGAGGTTATTGGTATGAAGCAAGCAAAGCGCATTATTATCAAAGATCTTAAGGTCAGGTCTTTGTGCATTGATAAGCGGCCAGAAATAATCAATAGTAGCGACATCTGGCAAAGAAGCTGGAATAGCGACTGCCTGTCCTGTAGTCGGGTCTATGACTCCTCTAAGTCCAAAGAATCCCCAGAAAGCAGTAAGTATCTGCCACATATCATTCTTTTTGTTTATAGGATAGTTTGGATCTCTTAAAGTGACAGCCCATCTACCAAAATCGTAAAGAGTGAACTCATCTTGAGTCCAGCGTTTTGAACAGTAGCTTCTTACATACCACAAGAACGAAGAAAATGCGTTCATGTCAGTAGCATTAGCAAGTGGAATCGTATTTCCTTGTGCATCAAGAATTGCTTGATTAGTGGTTTCGTCCCACTTTATGCCGTTGACTAAAACGCCTGCTTCATATCCTAGAAGATAGTAAGCATGCCCATTTTCAGGTGCAGTTATTTCGTCAAGCTCGCCTTTTACGTCAGTAGGCAAAAGTCTTACTACTGTCAAACGCTTATCATTGATGAAGTCATATTTAGTGTCATAGCATTTATCAGCAGTCATAACTTCGCCCGGCTTGAGCGGAGTCAATGTAGGCCATGAATCAGTGTTCAATCCTTTATTAAGAATCGTAGCATCTGACGCATTAGCCATGTATTCTAATGCATTGTCATTAAACTTTGTGTTCTGAAGAATTCTTGGGTCTTCTGCTACATCTTCATATCTGGAAAGGTCTGTCTTAATGTAAGGACAGAGTGTAGCATCTGCTTCGGTGCCGTTTTTCGGTATGTAGTAATGGACAAACCCAGGCCAGATATGTCCAAGACGATCTATGTTCCAATCATAATAAACCATACCCATTATTTATTAGTATAGTTTATAGACGCGCTCGACCGTCTCGAACTTTTCTCCTTCATAATATGCCTGTCTTTCTCTCCAGTGCTTGACAAGATAGTTGTCAACTGTTCTACCTGTTCGAGTCTGATAGGTAAGATCATCAATGACATCAAACAATGTTACATTGTTCTTCTGCTGATGCTTTCTCAATCCACGACCGATAGTCTGAAGAACTGTAATCTTTGATTTACTATCTGCAAAGAGAATTACATCGTGAAGCTTAGGTACATTCACACCAACTGCCATCGTCTGGTAGTTAGCGACAAGAATTGTTCCGTCCTCAGTATTGATGTCCTTTCTAATCTTGTTACGTTCGGAGCCTTTGACGCCGCCATAAATAACTTCAATCTTGCGAGTAGGGAAAACCTTCTTCAACCAGCTTGCTACGTCCTTTAGATGCTGGACGTGGTTCACGAGTATAAGAATGTTATTGTTTATATTACGATGAGAAATAATGAATTCCAGGACATTATTCCGGCCCTCAAATGACTCGACCATTTTGACCTCTTCCTGCCAAGATCTGTTCTTGTTTTGCTGAACAAACTCAGGCGGGAACTTGGCAAAGATATTCATTATCTTAATCTTCGCAAGAACGCCTTGGTCAATCAGTTCATGAGACTTGAGCTCATAGATGATATTTCCAAGGTTTGCTTGAATCTTCATTTGCGAGAGTTCGTCAGTAGGTAAAGTACCAGTACATCCGAACTTTACTTTTGCATTCACGCAATGTTGAAGAATGTCAAAGAGCTTCATCGCCTTAGCGCCGTGCGTTTCGTCAACGATTACAGCGTCATACTTCTCAAAGAACTCTGGTTCCTTATGCTGTAACGATTCCCATGTCGAGATAAGGACAGGCATGTCAAAGTCTGCCTTGTTGCCGTCTCCCTGGATGGTAATCTCTTTATCAGGATCGTCATAACCGTAATCGAGAAGGTCATCACGCATCTGATAGATGAGATGAATCGTCGGAACGATAAGAAGAATGTGCTTGTAGTTTTCCTTTCTTAACGCACGGACAATGTTATAGATCATCAAGGACTTACCTGAGCCTGTGCAGGAAAGCAAGATGCCTCTCTTGTGTGTAAGGGCAGCTCTTATCGCCTCGTCTTGATAAGGACGAAGTGTCTTTCCCGAGTTTCTCATGAAGTACTCGGTGCTCTCTTTATACTTAGCTTCATTCAAGGTTCTTGTGAGTTTCTCTTCATCAATGCCGTCGAGCTCATATTCATAATGCTCTTCTTTGCACCAGTTGAGAAGGTCTTCCAAGAATCCGTAAGGAAGCAACCCTGAGCCAGGACGGAAGAAATGTGTCTTGCCGTCCCAACGTCTGTCTTTATATGCTTGAGAATACTGATAGCCTGACTTGTATGCTGCATAACGAGAATGCACTTCAGACAAGATGTCTAGCTCACCTTGTAACTCAAGAAATGATTCGTTTACTTTGCTAATTCTAATATCTGTCATAAATTATTTATAAGAAAAGAGGGAGCATACACTCCCTCTAATTGCTTAAATTATGACAGAAAGGACTACTTATTCTTCGTCAGTCTTTTTCTTTCTTGTTGCTTTCTTTACTGGTGTTTCTTCAACGACTTCAGCAGCAGGTTCTTCTGCAATGTCTGTTGCTTCGTCGGTTTCACCTTCAGTCTTACCATCATCTTCACATACTGGTTCTTCAGTTGCTGTGTACTGAATTGGTTCAGCCGGTGCGTTTTCTTCAGTCGGCGGAACATACGACATTTCAGGTGGAAGAATTGGTTCCTCTTCCTTCTTAGCGTTCATTGCTTCATACTGTGCTACTGTCATCTTGCGCTCGACGAGAAGCTTTCTGTATTCAGCTGGAACATTGTGCGACTTACAGTATTTCATCAATATCATGAATGCCTCATATTCCTTTTCCCACTCATCCATCGCTGACTGCTGTGGCTGAGGTCTATGAACTGGAACTACCTTCGGTAATACCCTTGCTGCTGTCTGCTTGTTCTTCTTATTCTGTTCTTTCAATACACTATCAGGTACTGGGAACTTTGTATTTGCATTTGCTGTGTGGAACATTCCGTATGCCATGTTTCTTTTATCCCTCCTTAATTTTCTCATAATAAGAAACTCTCCATTATAATAATTTCTATATTTATTTGGAGGCTCTACCATCTTTATTTGATATGGTAACTGGAGACAGTAAGCCCATACGGGGAACTTACTGACTCAAGGCTTTCACTTTATTTTGACTGGTGAACTGTTTGACCTTGTAAGAAGTCTTACTGTAAGTTTTACTGGGCGGCTATCCGGTACCCAGGCTTAACTAACTTACATGCTTATAGCGGCATGCAAAACACGGGCTAGGTGTTTTTCCTTCGGTTCTACATATATGAGTCTGAAGCGAACCTTATTCAGATATGACTTGCACATGCCGATAGCTCATTGGGTTGAGTCTCGCTCCTGTAAGCAAGATTAAAATGTTTGAGTCAAATATAATTACTTTTGCCGGCTAAATGAACAACGGAAAAATTTTTCCTAAGAGCCTAGAGAATCCTGTAAAAGTCCTTTTGACTTGTTCTATATATAACAACTTTTTTCGTTTTTGGCGGTTTTACTTCAAATTCTTTCTCAGGAGTTCATGCTTCCTTCTGCTAGGAAAGATTTTAAGCGGACAAATTTTAAGTATAAATTTATTAAATTTCAATCAGAGGTTATAAGTATATGGCACTACTGACTAATGAAAAATTTGCGGCTATGAAGATCATGGCGGACGCCGATGTAAAGATGGGCGACACCTTGACGGAGATAGCTAAGAAAAACTCTGAATTACCTGGCTTAATTCAGAAATGGACTAAGTATTATACAAGACAGAACTATGAAGTCACAATGCTGGAAATCGCATTAGATGAATCATACGGCGAGTTGTATAGAGACAAGAAGTTTAATGACAATGTAGACTGGGGAACATCTTCTAAAGGGATAGATTCTCAGATTAGATGCGATAAGGGATACTGCGAAAAGCTTAGACAGTTGGCGGCGCAGAAATACTACCTTAATTTCATTTCGGAAACTCTTGCTAATTTAAAGCAGATGCATTACACTATCAAGAACTTCAACGACTACAAGAAAATTACAACGACAAACTTGTAATAAATTTAGAAAATTTTCATGCAGCAAAGAATTGTGTAAATTCTTTGTTATATTTTATTATGTAAAAAGAAGGTTTAATAATGCATGTAGAGTTCAAAACATTAAAATTCAAAAACGTGCTTTCTTATGGTAACCGTTGGACAGAAATTGACTTTACTTCTGGCTTGAACTTAATCAAGGCTACCAACGGTTCGGGTAAGTCTGCAATTCTTGACGCTATAAACTTTTGCTTGTTTGGAAAGCCCTTTAGAAATATAAAAATAGGGCAGCTCATCAACAAGTATAATGCGAAGAATCTCGTTGTCGGAATGACATTCCAGATTAACAAAGACGAGTATGAAATTATTCGTGGCTTAAAGCCTGGCATTTTCAAACTCGCCCGAAACGGAAATGAAATTGATGACTTGTCTTCAAAGCGTTTGAACCAGGAAGAAATTGAAAAGCTCCTCGGAATTAATGAAAGACTTTTTAAGAACATTGTTGGTATCGCTGTTACGAATAACAAACCGTTCTTGACAATGTCTATCGGCGATAAGCGTTCTCTCATCGAGTCCATCTTCAACATTGACGTCTTGTCAGCGATGGCTCGTGAAGTAAAGAAGAGAAACACTTTGAATGACTCTGAGCTTCGTCTTAAGCTCAGTGAGAATAAAGGCATTCAGACCTCTATCGCTGATAACAAGTCTTACATCGAGCGCATCAACAAGTACATTGAACAGTTTGATGAAACGAAGAGAACAACTTGTGAAAATCTTCAGAAGTCAATTGGTGAGTATGAAAAGGCAATTACTTCTATTGAGTCAAACATCAGCAAGGGCAACAGCGCAGTCGAGAAACTCGAAGCAAAGGTTGAACCTCCAAGTACTGAAGACTTCATAAAGGTCTCTCAGGAAATTGGTGCTGCTCAAAATACAGAGAAGACTGTAACGAAAAATTTGAAGGACATTGGCGAAGGCGCCTTCTGTCCGCTCTGTGGTGGTGAACTTGATGAAGGACATTCTGTCACTCACATCAAGGAGCTTAAAGCAACGCTTGACAAGTTGAAGAATGAAGTACTTCCTCGTTTGCTTGAACAGCAAGCAGCTCTCAACAAGAAGAAAGAAGAGTATGATGCTTTGCAGCAGAAGATTAACGTCATCAAGCAAAAGGTAGTTGCTGAACAAGTCAAGTTGAAGACAAACACACAGCACCTCGAGACTTTAAGAAAACAGCTCAAGACAGAACAAGAAAAGAAATGCGACTTCAATACAGCCGATTATGAAAAGAAACTTGTTGAACTTGAGATTACCGCAGCAAAGCTTGGTTCTGAAATCACTGAAGCAGAACATCGTCTCAAGATAGACAGTAAACTTATTGATATTCTTGGTGACGAAGGTTTGAGAATGTACTTCTTCAAGAAGTTGCTTCCAATTCTTAACAAGCGCATCAACTATTACTTGAAGCGTTTTGAATTGCCTGCTACTCTTGAACTCAACCCGATGATGGAAGAGACAATCACGACTGGTCGTTTCGAGCAATCGTATAACCAGTTCTCAAATGGTGAGAAGGCTCGCATTGACATGGCTATCTTGTTGTCATTCTTTGACATCAGTAAGATGATCTCTAACTGGTCATGCTCAATCTTGTTCGTTGATGAAGTGATGGACGCAGGCGTTGACTCGAACGGTACTGAACAGTTCTTGTCAACATTCTATTCAATCGTTTCTGAGGAAGACAAGAATGTTGGAATTTATATCATCTCCCACAAGTTGGCAGATGTACAGATTAACTGGAGTAATGTAATTGAAGTTCAGAAGAAGTCTATGTTCTCTGAGCTCAAGAAAGGAAGTGAAAAATGAAAGTAGCTTTAATCGCTGACTTGCATATTGGTGTAAAGAAATCTGATAAGACTTTTCAGGAGTCGCAGTTACGATTTTTCAGAGAGCAGTTTGTTCCTGAACTCATTGACGAAGGCGTCAAGACAATCATCGTTTGCGGCGACGTCTTTGACACAAGACAGACTATCAACGTAAGCACTGAGAACGTCGTTCTTGACTTGTTTAAGAATACATTCAAGGATTTTGATGTTCACGTCATTGTAGGCAACCACGACATCTATCATACAACGACTACTGAGGTCAACTCATTGAAAGCGTTGAACTTGTTGCCTAATGTCACTGTTTACGAGAACCCAACTGAGGTAATGCTTGGTAATGAAAAGGTCTTAATGCTTCCGTGGATTACGAAGTATGAAGACTTTGACAAGATAGTTCTTGACAACTATCGTTATTGCTTCGCTCATCTTGACGTCGTCGGTTTTGATATGGGCTGCAAGAATATGTCAACCGATGGCATAAGCGTTCAGTCAGTCATTAAGAAGATTCAGTACACATTCACTGGACATTATCATACAAGATCTCACCGCGTCATGCCAAAGGGACAGGAGATTACTTACATCGGTTCTCCTTATCAGATTACCCGTGCTGACAGAGGCGAGGACAGAGGTTACATCTTGCTTGAACTTGATGACGGTATGTTTGAATGGAAGAACAACACGAAATCAATGCTCTTCACCAAGTATGTCTATCCTGTTATTAACAAGAGCAAGATTAAAGGCAATCAGGTTGACATCGAAATTCCGTTCAACATGCAGAACGAGACAAAGAAGATCTATGACCTTGTTGCTGAGCTTAACGCATTAGGTCCGGCTTACCCAATCAACACATTCTATGGTGAACCGCCTGACGCTGATGATAAGATTACCATTGATGTTGACCAGCTCAACCTCATTGTTCTCTTTAAGTCATACATCGAGCAGATAGAGACTGACCTTGATAAGAATGAACTTTATCAAGAACTAATCAAACTGTTTGATATGTTCAAAGGAGCTAACTCTTAATGACAGCACAAGAATTAGTCGCTAACAAAGACAAGATCTTTGACTTAGCATTTACACTAATCAAAACAAATCAAGTCGGACGATGGAGATGGTCCGACTTCGTTGATTATGTAACTGAATATAAGCTAGATGAAAATTTAGATGACTGCTTTGACTTTAAAGACGACATGTCAATGATGACAAGCGCTCACTTTACAGCAAATAGAATCTTATACAAAATTGAAGAACACATCAAGAAAGGAAACTACTAATGAATAAGCACATCGTTTTACTTACTAAGCCTTATGACGTTAAGGAATGGGCACATTGGTATGCCTATCACAAGGCTATGGGTTGGATCATTCACGTCATTGCTAACCTTGACGGCGAAGCAGATACTGACTGCAAGAAGGCTATGGAAAAGATGATACAGCCTGGCCTTGACATTTGGTATGGACAAGCGGTTAATGCCTACTCGTCTATTCCTGTTCATAACAGCCAGTATGACACATTTGAAGTTCTTTACGGTTGGCCTGACCAATGGAATCTTTTCAACAAGATCTTGAACACAAATAAGTATGGTTTTCGTGAAGGCGATTTGGTCACTTTTATTGATGACGACGAGTACTTGTGGTTCTATGCTGACTTCTGGGCTTTGGCTGAAGCAGGAACCCCTGAAGCAAACGGCAAGCATTACGAAACGCTTGCAGAATACATGAAGAAAAACAACCCACACAAGAAACCGCTTCTTGTTCCACAGATTTTGATGTCAGATAAGACTTTGCCTGACTATGATTTCAGCGTTAAGTCTGCAGTAAGCACAAAGTTCTATGCAAGAAATGACCAGTCTTCTCAGGGCAAGGCAATTATCATATTTGACCCGAATGTCACTTACGATTTTACCTTCAAGTCTGGTGAAGAAATGGGACATACTCCTGCTATCAACGGCGTTCGTGACTCTCTTGTAAACATGGTAGGCGAGTCATTCACGACTTATGGAGCTCTTGACCCGAACGCTTGTGTTCGTCTTTACCACTATCATTTGAAGTCAAAGTCTGACTATTTGAAGAAGTGGAGAAGAGGTTCTGTATCTCATCAGCAACAGTGGAAACCTGAAGACGTGACAAAGAATCTTGCTTACGGCAACTATACACGTCTTGATATGACAATGCAGAATACTTGTGCTTTGTTAGGTTTGGAGATTAGAAGATAATGCTTGGAAACGATTATAGAGACGAGTATCTTGCGGGCAAACACCCGCATAATCCTTATGATGACTGCCGTTTCGCGAAAGACAAAGTTGCTTACGCTAAGAAATGGTTGACTGAAATCAAAGGAAGAGACATCGACTTCGAGAACCCGCGTAACATCGTTGACGTCATTTGTAAGGAGAAGGTGGATTTGATTACAGCTCCTTACGAAAAGCTCCTGGAAAAGCAACTATGGGCCGATAAAATCTTTGTTAGGGACCAATTGAAGAAGCTTGGAATTGAAAAAGAACTGCCTTTGCCTCATAGCATCTACACAGGCCATCATACATCCATCAATGACAAAGAGATGGACATTATTTGGTCAACGATGATGATGTGCAGTAAAAGATACGGCAACAAATTCATTATCAAGACCAATCACGGGTCTGGATGGAATATGAAAGTTGACATCAACACGACTCCTAGAGAGTTTGTCCAGAAGCAGTTAAACGAATGGCTCAGTCTTAACTATGCTTACGTTTCAGGATATGAAATTCAGTATAAGTTTATTCAGCCTGGTATCATTGTTCAGCCGTTGCTTGCTGAAGAGCTCATTGACTGGTCATTCTGGTGCGTGGACGGAGAAATTGAGTTCATTGGTTTGACGAAGAAATTCGGTAAGAACTTTGAGGAGTACATCGCTTGGACTGATAAAGATGGTAACAAGACGCATCACATTATCGGTACCTATCCTGAGATGTACTTTTTGCCGCCTACTATGAAAAAGACCATTGAGGAAATGAAACCTTATGTTCATGCTATCGCAAAACCGTTTAAGTTCGTAAGAGTTGACTTATACAGAGTCAACGGACAGAACTATTTCGGTGAAGCGACATTCACGCCTTGTTCTGGTGT
>Ga0310696_10004897_pt1 | contig 16303 bp, 12 predicted proteins | sample AusTroGonzalo_MG_4_FD_203885 | JGI IMG/M metagenome (GOLD analysis project Ga0310696, IMG submission 203885) | Bovine rumen microbial communities from tropical cattle in Woodstock, Queensland, Australia - Gonzalo_02 (v2) (version 2) | ecosystem: Host-associated > Mammals > Digestive system >...
CAGGTTCTCCTCAGTGTAAGTCTTGTAGACGCCTTTCGAGAGGGCTTCCTCGTCGCAGAAACCGGTCCAGACCTGCTGGCCCTTCTCGCCGTGCAGAATGGCCGTGCCGGTATCCTGACAGAACGGAAGTTTGCCCTTGCAGGCGACTTCTGCGTTGCGCAGCATGGTGAGGGCCACGTATTTGTCGTTCTCTGATGCTTCAGGGTCGGAGAGAATCTTTGCCACCTGGGCGTTGTGCGCGGGACGCAGCATGAACGAGACGTCGCGGAAGGCTGTATTGGCCATCGCCGTGAGTGCCTCCGGCTTCACCTTCAGCATCGGCTTGCCTTCGAAGTCACCGACCGAGACCCATGCCTCGGAACCGGGAATCTTGTAATACTCGGTGGTATCTTCACCGAGCTGGAACATAGGAGCGTATTTGAATTCCATAAAAGTATAGTTAATTGATTTATAAGTCGTTTCGCATAAGAAATTCCTTCATGAAGGCATTCAGGTCGCCGTCGAGGACGGCCTGTGTGTCGGAGGTCTCGTAGCCGGTGCGCAAGTCCTTGACCATTTTGTAGGGATGAAGCACGTAGGATCGGATCTGCGAACCCCACTCAATGCGCTTCTTCTGGCCTTCGAGCTCTGCCTGCTTTTCCTGCCGCTTTTTCAGTTCCAAGTCGTAGAGGTGCGACTTGAGAATGCGCAGGGCGTTCTGCCGGTTGTCAAGCTGCGATCGGGTCTCCGTATTCTCGACCGTAATGCCCGTGGGGATGTGACGCACGCGCACGCCCGTTTCCACCTTGTTGACATTCTGTCCGCCTGCGCCGGAGGAACGGAAGGTGTCCCACTCGAGGTCGGCGGGGTTGATCTCGATCTGGATGGTGTCGTCGACCAACGGATAGACGAACACCGACGAGAAAGTGGTCTGGCGCTTGCCCTGGGCATTGTAGGGCGAGATGCGCACGAGCCGGTGTACGCCGTTTTCCGCCTTCAGGTAGCCGTAGGCGTAGTCGCCCTCGAACTGAATGGTGCAGGACTTGATGCCGGCTTCATCGCCCTCGACCAACTCGGTGACGGTCATTTTGTAGCCGTTGCGCTCCCCCCAGCGGGTGTACATTCGCATGAGCATTGATGACCAGTCGTTCGATTCGGTGCCGCCTGCGCCGGAGTTGATGGTCAGCACGGCGCCCAGATTGTCGCCCTCAGCGCCCAGCATGTTGCGCATCTCCATGGCTTCGATCCGTTCGACGAGCGCCTTGGCGGCCGCGTCGATGTCGTCGGAAGCGTCCTCCCCGAAGTCCATGAGCGTCTCGAGGTCGGAAAAGCCAGCCTCGAGGGCGTCGTAGTTCTCCACCCAGTACTTGAGCGGAGAAACACCCTTCAAAAATGCCTCGGCGGCCTTCGGGTCGTCCCAAAAGTCGGGTGCGGTGGTACGGGCTTGTTTCTCAGCGAGTTCTATGCGTTTCCCGGGGATGTCAAAGAAACCTCCCCAACGTCTCTATCCGCTGTTTAATCGTTTTAATCTCTTCTGAGGTGATCATACATCCGTTTTATTTCTTGATAGCCATAGCCACGGGAGAGCGCGTACCGGAAAAAGCGGGCTTCCTTGCGGGCGGGGTCCTCCTCGCGGGCGAGGGTCTTCCACTTGGCGCGCAACACCTGTTCCATCCGGGCCTCGGCCGCCTTCCCGTCAATCTCTTCCAGGGCTGCTGCGATGGCTGCCGCGTCGATGGCTTTTCTTTGCAAAGCTAACTTAATTTTGAGACTTCCCCAACCCTGGAGCGCACTTTTGTCGCGGGCGAAAGCCTGGGCATAGCGCGCGTCGTCCACGAAGCCTTCCCGGGCAAGTTTCTCCATAATGGCGTCGGCATCCGCCTCCGGCAGGTCGGCAAGTTTTCGGCGCAGATCGCTCCGGCAGCACTCACGCGTAGCGCAGAGCCGCATCAGGCGTACGAGCGCCTTTTCCTTCTCGGGAACCGGGGGCTTCGCCATGGGACGTCAGAAGTTGTAACCGATGCTCACATACGCGCCCACGCGATGGGTGAAACTCGAATAGTAGAGGTTTGCCGACAGTGGTCCGAAGAACGAGTTGTAGGAGTAGCCGAGCCGGACGCCCCAGAATCCGGGGTCCTCTTTGATGTCCTTAAAGTGCTGGAAATCGAGGCCGTAGGCGCCCGATGCATAGAAATAATGGTTATCGAGCATACGGTAGCGGGCATCGATCGTGGCGGTCGTCAGGAAATTGCGGAAGATGTGCGTGTAGCCGAATCCGATGTACGCAATCTGGTGGTCAAGGTAACGGCCGGGCAGGTAGCCGCCCAGCACGTTTCCGTAGATGAGCGGTGTCTGGTTGCCAAGAATAGAGCGGTTTTCGACCGACATGATCAGGGCCATCCGTTTGGCGAGGGGGATGGCGCCGGAGAAGTGGAGCCGCGCAATGCTGAAGTTGTGATAGTCGTCAAACGGACTCTCGATGAAGTAGCGGAACGAGCCGTCGAGATCGAAGCCGCGGGTAGGGAAGTAAGGATCGTCGCGGCGGTCCACCTGCACCCGGGCATAGACACTGAAGAATTTGTTACGGACCAGGTCGGTGTTATAGGTGGGCAGCGTCTCGGCCTCCTGGAGCAGCGAGTTGTACTTGAAGAAGTCCAGCCGCATTCCAAAAGTGATGTGCAAGTCGCGGAACTTGTCGGTGGCGAAGTCGGCGAATATGGAATGCTGGTAGAAGTCCAGGTTGCTCCGGTAGCCCGAGTTCATGATGTTGAGGTCGGACGATCGGAAAGAGTAGGCTGCGTTGAACTGCGCCAGCGACCGGAAGGCATAGGTATATTGCAGTTTCGCCTGCATGTTGTAGGCCAGCTTTGCCGAGAGCGACACCTTCGAGCCGTAGAGAGCGTTCTCGTTGAAGCTGACGGTCGCCAGGATCGCAGCGATCTCCTCGTTATCGAAGCGGATGCCCACGCCCAACATGGATTTGCGACCCTGGACGAAATTGAGTTCCAGGTCGAAGGGCTCATCAGTGCCTTTGAGCAGATAGGTGACCGATTCAAAGGCGGACGTGTTGTAGAAGCGCGCAATCTCGTCCTCGATCATTTTGCCGCTGACGCGGGCGCCGGGTTTGAGAGGGCTTTTGCGCAAGAGCATTTGTGCGTCTTTGATATTCAGTCCGTTGAACGATACGTTGCCGAGCGTGATGGAATCGCGGTCCATTCGTATGGCTTTGCGGTAACGCGCTTGCTGCTTGATCGGGCCGATGAAGTGCTGCTGCGAGCGGTCGAGATAGTCCTTCATCTTAAGGAGGTCGTCCTGGTGGCTGCGGGCGGCTGCCTCACCGTTGTCGATCAAGGTACGGAGGCTCGCGTCGTCAAAACTCAGCACGCCGTAGCCTTTGGTGTCGGCGGTAATAAGAATGTCGGTATCGGCGATGGCAGCGGCCAGTTTGGTGTCAAGGAAGAGGTCCAGCATCTGTCCGAACATGTCGCCGATGTTCTCGATGGTAGGGTCCTCGTCGGAAGGTTCGCCCAGCCTGACACCGATGATGATGTCGGCTCCCATCGCACGTGCTACGTCCACGGGGTAGTTGTTGACCGTTCCGCCGTCGACAAGCACCATGTCGCCGATCCGGACGGGGGAGAAATATGCAGGAATAGCCATTGACGCGCGGACGGCGTCGACGAAGTGCCCGCTGTGGAAGACGACCTCTTTTTTCTTGACGAGATCCACCGCCACACAGGCAAACGGGATGGGCATCCTGTTGAAGTCGAGGGAATCCTGATAACCGACGGAAAGACGTGTGAAAAGGTTGTAGACATTCTGGCCGTTAACCAGGGCGAGCGGGATGTTGCTTAGAAAAGAGGCGGTCTCCTCCGGCTTACGCGATGCCCTGGCTCCCAGGCGGCTGTAGTCACCGGCACCGAACGGGACCCGGAGCACGTATTTTTCCATCTCCTTCTTTCGCTCGAAGAAGCGTTCGGTGCGCGGGATGCGGTCGCTCATCACGACGTTCCAGTCCTGGGCCATAATCAGCGAGTCGAGCTCATTGGCCGAGTATCCGATGGCATAAAGGCCGCCGACAATGGCGCCCATGCTGGTGCCGACGATCATGTCGATGGGAATGCCATATTCTTCAAGGACTTTCAGTGCACCTACGTGCGCCGCGCCCTTAGCGCCGCCGCCGCTCAGCACCACGCCCACTTTGGGCCGTTGTGCAAAAGCCGGAATCAGCAGGAAAAACAGGAGCGTGAAAGTGAGAATCCGTTTCATCCGAAAAAAGTACTAGGAAAAATTAGAAATCAAAGCCGAGCGAGAAATGGACGCCTACTTTTCGGGAAATGTTGGACCAGTGGACAATGAGCTGCACCGGGCCGATGATGGTATTGACCGAATAGCCTAATCCGAAACCATAAGAATGATTCCTATTGAACTCATTTAAGAATATCTCCCAGTCGAACATATAGTTGGCGTACAGTGTCGCGTAGTGCTGCTTGAACAAGTTGACGCGCAGGTCAGCACGGAAGATGTCGACGAATGAATAGGTCATGCAGGTGTGGTTGATGCCGATGAAGGGCATCTGCGTCTCGACATAGCGTCCGTACATCGTGCCTCCCACAAAGTTCCGGTAAATCGTGTACGGAGAACCGAACAGGTAGCGGTTCCATGTCTGGGGAATCAGGACCACCCGGTTGCCCATCGGGATAGCAGCCTTCATGTCCAACAGGGCTTCGCAGAACTTCTGGTTGTAGATCAGTTTCGTCCCGCCATCTTCATAGTTGCCCCAACCATAATAAGCGCCGCCTTCCAGGCGCATATTCAGGCCGCGTTTCGGGAAATAGATGTCATCCATGTTGTCGAGCTTCCAGCTTATAAACCCGTTGACGCTCTGCATTTTATAGTGTATGTCCAAGAAATTGACAGCCGACATTTCCCGGTTGTCCATAAAGTCGTAACGGACGCCGAACCGAATGTCGGCGCTCCGCCATCCGGTGATTTGATAGTTGAGTTCGGAACGGAAGTAATTGTAGCGTTCCGTGCGGTCCAGTCCGTAATTGTATTTGGCCGGCTGTTCCTCATAAAGGGACAGGTCGCCATATACGTCCATGCTCGTATGGTGGAGTTGTGCCGAAACGTTCATCTTGGTCAGGTTGCGGAACGTATATCCATAGCGAAGCGTGGCATTGGGGTTAGCGCCGAGCTCCAGCTCAAGATCCAGTTTTGATCCGAAGAGCTTACGGCGATTAAGGCTGATGCCCAACAGGATGGATGCCATCTCCTCGCTGTCGAAACGGAAGCCGACACCCGCCTGGTGTAAACGCTGGGGCGTGAATTCGATGCGAAGGCCGTAACCGGTTTCCTCATTGCCGATGACGCGGTAGCTCACCTTCGTAAAGGCTTTGGTCGTGTAGAAGAATTCCATGGCCTTGTCCATGTCTTTGCCCGTGATATATTGTCCGGGGGCGATTTTCGTCTTGGAAAGCAGCCAGGCCATTTCACGGCCCTCGGTTCCGGTAATCTCGATCTGGTCGATCCGGACGGAATCCCGTCCAAGGTCAATGGCCTTGGCGGGACGTTTCTTCGTGTCTTCGGGGTAGGTTTTCAAGTGCTCTGCCAGCGAACGAAGCTGGGGCAGTACGCGCTCCGCGGCTACGAATCCGCTGTCCACGAGGGCGTTTACACTGGTTTCGTCAAACGAAAGAACTCCGTACTGGCTGCAGTTGGGCGCAATGACGATGTCGGAATTCTCGACGCCGGATTTATATTTCTCGCCGTTCATGATACTGAGCATCGTACCCACCATCTCGGGAATGGTCTGCTGGGTATCGGGCTTCTCTTTCTTAAACTGGTGCAGGTCGATGGTGATGACATAGTCGGCGCCCATCTTCTTGACCACATCGACCGGCAGGTTGTTGAGCATGCCGCCGTCGACCAGGTAACGTTCTCCGACCTGGACTGGCGCGAAGTAACCGGGTATCGACATGCTCGATCGAATGGCCGTAACGATGCTTCCGCTATGCCAGACCACCTCCTCTTTGGTATTGAGGTCCACCGCCACGCAGGCGAAGGGAATGGGCAAAGTGTTGAAGTCAATGTTATCCTGATATCCCACTGAAACTTTCGTAAAGAGTTGGTCGAGATTCTGGCCCTCTACGAAGGATCCGGGCATGTTGCGCAGCAGGCCTTTCCCGCCCGTGCCGTTTCCTGTCGCCTGGTCATCGAGGTTGCGTGGGTTCATGAATGGAAGGGTCAGGAGGTACTTGTCGGCGTCTTCCTTGAACGAGTAGGAGACTTTCCGGCGGTCGACCTGGTCTTTCATCAGCAGGTCCCAGTTCTGTGCCCGGACGAGCGAATCCATCTCTCCGGCAGAGTAGCCCAGGGCATAGAAACCGCCGATGATCGAGCCGATACTGGTGCCCACCACGTAGTCGATGGGGATGCCGAGTTCTTCGATGAGCTTCAGGGCGCCGATATGAGCGACACCCTTGGCGCCGCCTCCGGAGAGCACCAGTCCCACTTTCGGACGCTGGTCCCGGGAAGCGGCAGATTCTGCGTTCTCGGTTTTGCCTTTATCTTCCGCGAAGGTTGCGGGGGCAATAAAGAGGCACAGGGCCATCACGGCAAGTATTCGTTTCATAGATCAGTCATTGTTCGTATTCGTGTGTTTCTTTAGGCCGCGGCCTGCGAGTAGGCCGCAGGCGGCCAGGATGTCTTCACCGCGCGAGGCGCGGAGCGTGGTAGTGATGCCGGCCTTTTGCAGGCGGGCCTGGAAGGCGGCGATCGCTTCGGGCGAAGAGGTGCGGAATGGTGCGTCGGGAATCGCGTGGAAGCGGATGAGGTTAACGCGGCAGGGGAGTCCGCGCAATAGCCGGGCCAGCGCATCGGCGTAGCGGGGCGTGTCGTTGAGGCCAGCGAACATCGTGTATTCAAAACTCACGCGTCGCTGGCCTGAGAAGTCGTACTGCCGGATGAGCGCGAGTACATCATCCAGCGGCCAGGCCTTCTGGACGGGCATCAGGTTCTCACGCTCCTTCGGGAAGGGGTTGTGGAGGCTCACGGCCAGGTGGCAGCGGCTCTCCTCCAGGAAATGCCGGAGGTTCGGCAGCACGCCGATGGTCGAGACCGTTACGCGCTTTGGACTCCAGGCCAGGCCCCAGTCCGCCGTGATGACCTCCAGGGCACGGGAGACCGCGCTCCAGTTGTCGAGCGGTTCGCCCATCCCCATGAAAACGGCGTTGGTCAACTGCTCCGACTCATCAATGCCAAGCAACTGGGAGAGTATTTCCGCAGCTGACAGGTGGCCATGGAATCCGCCGCGGCCCGTCATACAGAACCGGCAGCTCATCTTGCAGCCGATCTGCGACGAGACGCAGACCGTTGCGCGGGCGATGCCGCCCTCCGAGCCGTCTTCGTATTCTGGAATCATCACCGTCTCGATGTATTTGCCCGGGACGGCGGTGGGGAAGAGGTACTTGCGCGTCCCGTCCTTCGAGGTGAAGACCTCGACGGGAGCCGTACGCCCCACTTCATAGCGTTCCGAGAGGGCGGCACGGGCGGCTTTCGAGAGGTTCGTCATCGCGTCGATCTCCGTCACGCGCTTCTGGTAGAGCCACTGCGCCAGCTGCTTCGCAGTGTAGGCGGGAAGGCCTTCCTGCGAAGCGATCTCCTGCAGTTCGGAGAGCGTCTTGCCCAGCAGTTTTTCTTTCATGACGCGCGCGCGGCTAGCTTTCTGCAAATTTACGATAATTGAATTCAAAATCTACAAAAATATGGTATCTTTGCGAAGCGGACGGAACCGTCGGCGAGTGTATACTTTAAAAACATCCAACCATGGCAAAAGAAAATGAAGAAATGACGAATGCGGGTGCCGAAAAACTCAAGGCGCTTCAAGCGACCATCGCCAAAATCGAGAAAGATTTCGGCAAAGGCACCATTATGAAGATGGGAGATCAGCCTTCGCTGGAGGTTTCCACCATCGCTACGGGCTCCATCGCCCTCGACCACGCGCTGGGCATCGGCGGTTATCCCCGTGGCCGCGTCATCGAGATCTACGGTCCCGAATCGAGCGGCAAGACCACGCTGGCCATCCACGCCATCGCGGAGGCGCAGAAGCAGGGCGGTATCGCTGCAATCATCGACGCCGAGCACGCGTTCGACCGCTCCTACGCCGTCAATCTGGGCGTGAACATCGATACCCTCCTCATCTCGCAGCCGGACAACGGCGAGCAGGCGCTCGAAATTGCCGACAACCTGATTCGCAGCGGTGCCATTGACATCATCGTCATCGACTCCGTCGCGGCCCTTACCCCGAAGGCCGAGATTGAGGGTGAGATGGGCGACAACAAGGTCGGCCTCCAGGCCCGTCTGATGAGCCAGGCGCTTCGCAAGCTCACCGCGAACATCTCGAAGACCAACACCTGCTGCATCTTCATCAACCAGCTCCGTGAGAAGATCGGCATCCTCTTCGGCAACCCCGAGACCACAACGGGCGGCAACGCCCTCAAGTTCTATGCGTCGGTGCGCATCGATGTGCGCCGCGTCACCCAGATCAAGGATGGCGACGAGGCCACGGGCAACCGTACCCGCGCCAAGATCGTCAAGAACAAGATGGCTCCGCCGTTCAAGAAGGCAGAATTCGATATCGTCTTCGGCGAAGGCATCTCCCATATCGGTGAGATCGTCGACCTGGGCGTGGAACTTGACATCATCAAGAAGAGCGGTTCGTGGTTCAGCTATGAAGACGCCAAACTGGCTCAGGGCCGTGACGCCGTCAAGGCCCTCCTGCGTGACAACCCGCAGCTGGCCGACGAGATCGAGGCGAAGATCCGCGAGAAACTCAAAACTGTAAAAGACTAGATTGACTGTAGAAAGAGAGATGGGAAAGATTATCCTGACCGGTGACAGACCCACCGGACGGCTTCATATCGGCCATTACGTCGGTTCGCTGCGCCGTCGCGTCGAGTTGCAGAACTCCGGCGCGTTCGACAAGATTTTCATCATGATCGCCGACGCACAGGCGCTGACCGACAACGCCGATAACCCGGAGAAAGTCCGCCAGAACATCATAGAAGTGGCCCTCGACTACCTGTCATGCGGCCTCGACCCTGAAAAGTCCACGCTGTTCATTCAGTCGCAGGTGAGCGAGCTTACCGAACTGACCTTCTTCTACATGAACCTGGTGACGATTCAGCGCGTGCAACGCAACCCGACCGTCAAGGCCGAGATCTTGATGCGCGGCTTCAATGATGCCGAAGGCGCCGACAACAAGGCGGGTACGCCGGTCGGATTCTTCTGCTATCCCATCAGCCAGGCGGCCGATATCACGGCCTTCAAGGCGACCACTGTCCCCGTGGGCGAAGACCAGGAACCGATGATCGAGCAGACGCGCGAGATCGTCCGCAAGTTCAACGCCACGTACGGCGAGGTGCTCGTGGAACCGGAGATTCTGCTGCCAGACAATGCGGCATGCCTGCGCCTTCCCGGCACCGACGGAAAAGCGAAGATGAGCAAGTCGCTGGGCAACTGTATCTACCTGTCCGACTCTGCGGAGGAGGTGGCGGCCAAGGTGCGCGGCATGTACACCGATCCGGGCCACCTTCAGGTGTCTGACCCCGGCAAGGTGGAGGGGAACACGGTGTTTACCTACCTCGACGCGTTCTGCCGTCCGGAACATTTCGACCGCTTCGGCGACTGTTTCCATGGCAAGAAAATCTCGTTCGACTTCCATAGCCTCGACGAGGTGAAGGCGCAGTACCGCGCCGGTGGACTGGGCGACGTGATGGTGAAGAACTTCCTGAATGCTGTGCTCAACGACACGCTGGAGCCCATCCGTACCCGCCGCAAGGCCCTCGAGCAGAACATCCCGTATGTGTACGAGGTGCTCCGCAAGGGTTCCGAAGTGGCTCGTGCCGCTGCGGCCGAGACGCTGGCCGAGGTGAAGCGCGCGATGCGCATCAATTATTTCGACAAGGACGTCCTTGCAGCGCTCATCGCCGGGCAGACTGAGAAGTACAAGAATCAATAACAAGATACTGAACCATGAAGAGAACACTCATTGTTGCGCTGCTTGCAACCGTCACTTTGCTGTCGGCTCCGACGGCCCGGGCACAGGTGGTCATCCCCCACAACGAGATTTCAGCCAGTTTTGGTTTATCCGTTCTTGGCTCCACGATTACGTCTACGCCGAAGATGCTTTTCCATGTAATAAACATCCTCGACCCGTCCTTCGATACCGTGATCGAGTCCGGCGGAGGTTGGGGCTACGTCAATCTGGGCTATTCCTACCAGCTTAACAAGACGATTGGCCTGGGCATCTCGGGAGGCTACATGATCAACGGTATTAAAATGAAGCTCAAGGACAGTACCGGCAGCATTACCGCTGCAGAGGGAAACCTCTTCACGATCATGCACACCGGCAAGTTCAACTGGTTCCGCAAACCGGTCTTCGGAATGTATTCCAAGGTTGGACTGGGCGTGATGATTTTCCCGGGCAAGCTGATGGGTGATGAACTTCTCAAGAAGACGTTCGTTCTGCCTACCGGCCATCTCACTGCCGTGGGTATGGAGGTCGGCAAGGGCTTCTGCGGTTTCCTGGAGCTGGGCGTAGGCTTCCAGGGCATCGTCCAGGCTGGCATCAGGGCCCGCTTCTAATGAGCGGCCGAATTCTGGCATCGATCTTATTGTCCGCCTGTCTGGTTATGGGCGGAAGCGAAGCAGCGGCACAGCGCGATACTGTGTCGCTGCTTTTCATCGGCGACGTGATGTCGCACAGTCCGCAGGTCACCGCCGCGCAAAAGCCCGGCAGCGACCGCAATGATCCCGCTTCTTTCGACTACAGTGCCTGCTTCCGCTATCTGAAGGACCGCTTCGAAGCGGCCGATTTCGTGGTGGCGAATATGGAATTTCCCTGCGGGGTAGCACCGTACACAGGCTTCCCGCAATTTTCTGCTCCGCGCAGCCTTGCCGAGGAGGCCCGCCGTGCCGGCGTCGACCTCTTCCTGACGGCCAACAATCATATCTGCGACAAGGGTCGTGCAGGCATGGACAGCACCTACGCCAGCTATGCCCGGATGGGCGTCCCATTTACCGGGATCTATCGTGGCGATGGGGAAGAGTACGCACAGAACCCGCTCATCATCAATATCAAGGGTTTCCATGTAGCCTTCATCAATTTTACCTACGGCACGAACGGCCTGCCCGTTCCGGACCACTGGCGCGTGAACCTGCTCGACTCCGTCCGCGTGAAGGCGGCGGTCGAGCGCGCCCGCGAGCGGCGGGCCGATCTGGTCATCGCCCTGCCGCACTGGGGCCTGGAGTATCACCTCGACCCGAGTGCAGAACAGGAGTCCTGGGCGAAGATGTTGTTCAGCTGGGGCGTGGATGCCATCATCGGTTCGCACCCGCACGTGGTGCAGCCCGCCCGGTTCGACCCGCCCCGCGCACTGGCCTACTCGCTGGGTAACTTCATGTCGAACCAGAGCGACCCATACACGCAGATCGGCATGCTTTACGAACTGGCCGTGGTGCGTGATGTCCCGGGCGGAAAGGCCCGGATTGCCGATGCGGTCCCCACGTACCTGTGGTGCTCGCGCCGCGGCATGCATGAAAAGAATTATACCGTGTTTCCCATCCTCGATATGCTCGGTACCCGCGACCAGTGGCTTGACGGTCGCGAATACGACAAGATGGTGCGCGAGTGGGAAGCCCTCAAACTAAAATTTGGATTATAAGCCTTAGCCTATGGAAAAAACCATTCTTCTCGAAGAGATCGACCCCGTCGACATCTATGGAATCAACAACCGCCTGTTCGATCTGCTGACCAGCCATTATCCCAAGATCAAGGCCGTCGCGCGCGGCGCCGAAATCTATCTGATGGGGCCCCAGAGCGAACTTGACGACTTCGAGGAGAAGATCACCCTGCTGCGGCGCAAGCGGATGACCAAGAGCGTGCTCAACGAATACGACGTGGAGTCGCTTTTCGAGGGAACGGACCGCAGTGCCGAGACAGGCGCGGTGAAGATTGAGGAAGGGACCGGCAGCATCATCGTCTATAGCAACGAGGGCCGTCCCATCAAGGCCCGTACTCCCAACCAGAAACGGATGGTGGCCGAGTATTACAAGAACGACCTGATCTTCGCCATCGGTCCGGCCGGCAGCGGCAAGACCTACACGGCCATCGCGCTGGCCGTGCGCGCGCTGAAGAACCGCGAGGTGAAGCGCATCATCCTTACACGGCCCGCGGTCGAGGCCGGCGAGCGCCTCGGCTTCCTGCCGGGAGATCTCAAAGACAAACTCGATCCCTATCTCCAGCCGCTGTACGATGCGCTCGGCGACATGATTCCGGCCAAGCGGCTCCAGAATTTCATGGAAGAGGGCATCATCCAGATTGCGCCGTTGGCCTACATGCGCGGGCGTACGCTCGACAGGGCTTTCGTCATCCTCGACGAGGCACAGAACACCTCGCTCGGCCAACTGAAAATGTTTCTCACGCGAATGGGCTGTGACGCCAAGTTCATCGTCACGGGTGACGCCACGCAGATCGACCTGCCCAATAAGAGCGAATCAGGCCTGATGCGCGGTGTGGAACTCGTCCGCGACATCAAGGGAATCAGCATTGTGGAATTCGGGAAGGAGGATATCGTCCGTCACCCGCTGGTGACTAAAATTGTGGATGCATTCGAACGCATCTGATACCGATCCGAATGCCGTCCTTGCTTCCGAAACCGACCGGGAAAGCATCCCTGTCGTAGTAGATATAGCGGTAGTAGCCCTGGTTTGCGTTCTTTTCTGAAGCGCTCCACCAATAACCGTATTCTTTCTCACCGGACCAGACCTTGGCCTCATTGCTGGTTATGCCCAGTGGCAGGGCATTCCATCCGAAGTCATTGGTATGCAGATTGTCCGGAGAATAGGGCCACATCCGATTGTCGTTGAGGTATGCGTCCGGCGAAGCTTTTTCGCCCAGACCCGCCCAGTCGTCGATAAACGGAACGGGATAGCCGGCCATCTCGGTGCCGAGGGAAGCCCAATCCGCATTGTCGGGGACCCGCCACCCGTCAGGGCAGGGGTTCTCCTGGGCCTCTTTCCAGGTGTAAACAGAACCGAACATGCCCGTTACGGAAGGGGAAGCCTTGTAAGGAACGCCCAGAGCGTCCGTATGGTAGGCCAGGTTCTGCGAGAACCAGTCGAGTTCACCGATGGTGACATAGGAGTATTGCATCCCGTCGCGCAGGTCGACAATCGTCTGGCCGCTGCGGGGGACCTTGGTGAGAGAGGTGTTGTAGGTCGTATCGACGGTCGTGACTTCCTGGGTAGTGGAAGATGTGTAGTAGCCGTTTGCGTAAGAAGTAGCGGTAACTTTGAACACACCGAGGCTGTCAGGGAAGCGGATGGTGACGGAACGGGAATTCAGCGTGTCGAGATAGACGCCGGAGACGTACCATTTGTAGATGACCTCGTGCGGGTCGATGATGCCAGACGCAGTCATCGTGACCGTCTCGCCCTTGAGTACGTAATAGGGTATCGAGAACTCGACGCTTCCCGACATCGAATCATCCTTCGTTTCTTCTTCTGTCGCCTTGCAGGCCGTCATCGCGACGAGCAGTGCCAAAAGGGTGGCCGGCACGGCAAGAAGTTTCTTCCAATCCATCATTTTTCCTGTTTTTACAACTTGCAAAGATGCACAAATAATCGTAAATTTGCAAGAAATGTACCGTACTGCCAGGGCCTTCCTCATCATGTTGCTGTTGCTTCCGTTGGGATGCAATGCACCGGACCATTTTGTGCGGTTCGAGGGATTCGCCCAGGGCGGAACCTATCACGTCACATGCGCGGTCCCCGGACGCGTGACGGAGGCGTCGGTCCGTGCGAAGGTGGACAGCGTCCTTCTGGAGATTGACCGCTCGCTGAGCGGCTACAACAAAGGTTCCCTGCTTTCCCAATTCAACGCAGGCGACGATCCTTGCCTGAACGACCTGTTTGTTGCGTGCTTCTCCCGTTCGAAGGAAATCTGGGCGGAGACGGATGGTGCGTTCGATCCTTCGGCCGCGCCGCTGTTCGACCTCTGGGGCTTCGGCTTCCAGAATAAGGGTACGGTCACGCAGCAGGCCATCGATTCGATTCTGCAGTTCGTCGGAATGGACCTCCTGACATTTGAAACGCGGGAGGACGGCATTCATCTGGTGAAGGCCGACCCACGGGTCCGGCTTAACTTCAACGCTATTGCGCAGGGCTTCTCGTGCGACGTAGTGGCTGCGCTGCTGGAATCCCTGGGCTCGACGGACTATCTGGTGGATATCGGGCGTGAAATCCGCTGCAAAGGCCACAACCCCGCCGGATCATTGTGGCGCGTCGGACTCGACCGCCCGTTTGACGGCAACGAAGAGGAGGGGCAGCACCTGCAGGCCATCATCGAAGTGACGGACTGCGGCATCGTAACCTCTGGCAACTACCGCAAATTCTATATCGAGAACGGGCAGAAATTCGCCCATACCATCGACCCGACCACCGGCCGGCCCGTGACGCACAATCTGTTGAGCGCCACGGTCACGGCCGCCGATGCAACGACCGCCGACGCCTATGCCACGTTCCTGATGGTTGTGGGCACCGCTCCGGCAATGGCATTCCTTACACGTGAGGCGGATTTTGAAGGGCTGCTGGTGTATGATGAGGACGGGGAAATGCAGATGTTCCAGACGGAAAACTTGAAAACAAAATAAGGCCATGAACAGAAGAGACTTCCTTAAAACCTCAGCGCTGGGTGCCGCTGCCCTCGGATTCACGGGGCTGACCGGCTGCAAGGTGCGTGAAAAGCATTCGTTCGACACCATCATCAAAAACGGCATCATCTATGCCGGCGACGGCAAAGCACCGATCGAGGGCGATATCGCCATCCGGGACGGACGGATCGCCGCTATCGGCAAGGACTTGGGAACGAGCGCGGATAACATTGTTGATGCGTACGGGTTGGTCGTGTCACCAGGCTTCATCGACATACATACCCATACCGACACGAATCTCTTCGACGCGCCCAAGGGGGACAGCCGCATCTTCCAGGGAATCACCAGCGAGGTGGGCGGCAACTGCGGCTACTGCCCGTTCGTCTACTCGGATGAGGCATGGGAAAGCCGCAAGGACCGTCCCCGTCACGGCGGTCCGGCATGGCGCAACATCGACGGCTTCTACCAGCGCCTGACCGAAAACAAAATAGGCATCAACTACTCCAGTCTCGTGGGCCACGGCGACGTGCGCGAGGCTGTGGTCGGGCCTTACAATGTGAAGGCGACGGACGAGCAGCTGCGCAAGATGTGCGAGGAGCTCGACCGTCAGCTCGAACTCGGTGCCATCGGCCTGTCCTATGGCTTGGAATACGCACCGGGCTGCTACTGTGACACCCGCGAAATGGTGGAGCTGAACAAGGTGGTCAAGAAGCACAATGCCCTTTACACCATCCACATGCGCAATGAGGACGACCATGTGCTCGAGGCGATGGACGAGGCCATCGAGGCGGCCCGCCTCTCTGGCGCACGGCTCCAGATTTCGCACCTGAAGGCCCAGAATCCGGCCAACTTCGACAAACTCGACCGGATGCTGAAAAAGATCGACGACGCTGCGGCAGAAGGCATCGACATCGCCTTCGACCGTTATCCCTACACGGCTTTCTCGACGGGCTTCACGTCGTTTATTCCCATCGAACTGCGTGACGGAACGAGCGAAGACATCTACGCCCGGCTGAACGACCCGGCAGTCTGCGAAAAGATCAAGAAATACGCCTACAGCCGTCTCGAACGCTTCGGCGGCCCGCAGCAGGTGGTGGTGGCCGGCTGCAACGACCCGGCCAACGCCGTGTATGCCGGCAAGAACCTGGCGGAGTGCTGCCGTATTTCCGGTATGGACGAGTGGGAGATGATCCGCTACCTGCTCATTTCGGAGAAACTCGAAGTCAACCAGGCTACCTTTGCCATGAAGGAGGACAACCTGAAGAAGATTTATGCGCACCGGCTCTCGATGCCCGCTTCCGACGGAAGTGTCTATTCGCCGGAAGGTGTACTGGGCAAGGAGTTGCCGCACCCGCGTTCCTACGGCACGTTCCCCCGCTTCTTCGAAAAATTCGTCCGTGAGGACAAGGTGCTCGACCTGGCCACGGCCATCTATAAATGCACCGGCCTGCCGGCATCCCGCATCAAGCTCAAAGAACGCGGCCTCCTTGTGCCGGGTTATGCCGCCGACATTACCCTTTTCAACCCTGCTTCAATCGCCGACCTGTCGACCTACGCCAAGCCGCATACCTTCCCGGCGGGCATTCCGCACGTATTCGTGAACGGCGTTC
>Ga0310696_10004898_pt1 | contig 16302 bp, 24 predicted proteins | sample AusTroGonzalo_MG_4_FD_203885 | JGI IMG/M metagenome (GOLD analysis project Ga0310696, IMG submission 203885) | Bovine rumen microbial communities from tropical cattle in Woodstock, Queensland, Australia - Gonzalo_02 (v2) (version 2) | ecosystem: Host-associated > Mammals > Digestive system >...
ATCCTTTGGAAGACATCGTTATATTTTTCGCTACCTTCTTCAAGTCCGTCAAGTTGATCTTTGAAAGACTTCAACCGCCGTTCTTGCCGTTGTTCGGCATCGCCTATAAATTCAAAACCCTTTACCGTTGAATCAATGGCAGACATGACAGAGTCACGCACACCCTGCACATGATCCGCAAGGGCGGTTGTTGCTGATTTTGCAGTTTCAACAAAACCTTTTATGTCTTCTTCATGTTCAATATAATATTTGGTCGTTGCGTCAATTGCTTCTTTTGAATCATTGTCAAGTTCTTTGATTGTTGCCCGGTATTCTTCAAGTGAAAGTTTTGCTTCTTCCCATGCTTCTTGCTGTTCCTTGTATTTTTGCGTTGCGGTTTGTGATTTTTCTTCAAGGTCATCAAATGTGTTTATTAACCCTTCAGCTTCTGCCTGCAAATCACCTGTCAGACCCACAAGGGATTCATCCGCAACAAAACCTTCAGCATCAAAAGAAAGCGTCAACCCGTGGTCATCATACCATTTTTGCAGTTTTTCACGGGCAAGACGTGCTTTCCTTTGCGCAACCGCCATGTCAAGTTCTAATTCCGGCAGTTCGTTGAATTTCTTTGCAAGGGCGGTTTCTTTCTGTTCTAATGCGCTCATCAGAACGGCAACCCGTTTGCCGTCTTCCCATGCCTTGATATAATCTTTAACCGCTTCTGTACCGCCCTTGATTTCGCCTGTTTCTGTGTTGATTATTGAAGACAACCCCGGAATGGTCTTGACAAGCCTGCGGCACGTTTCCAACCATACCGCCTGTTCCTGTGCGGTTTTGTTGGTCTTGTTGCCCAAATTGTCAACCGCCCATTGAAGAACGCTTGATTGTTGCTCAACTTCAGAAAACCCGCCGCCAAGCGCAGAAAAGAAACTTGCGCCAAAGTCTGTATTTTCAAAACCCGGCAATCCTTGATTGATTTCTTCAATCAAACTGACCCATCCGGCGGCGTCATTTTCGTCAAGGTTGCTTGCAGACGCCGCAACGCCGTCTAACCATGCTTTGACGCCGTCTGCGTCCTGCCCCGTTATGTCTGCAAGGGTCGGTATATCCTTTGCAAGTGCGGAAACAAAGTCTTTGACAATGCCGGATTTTTCTTGATTAAGGTCAATGCCTGTAATGGATTCAACAAACTTCTGAAGACCGGAACCCGTGCCGTTTGCCTTTTTATTAATAGAATCAAGTTGTTCCGTTAAAATCCGTGCTTCTTCTGCGGTCTTTTCTATCTCAGCAAGTTTCGCTTCGGTTTGAAGGTCAATGGCAGCAAAATCATCAAGGACGGTTCGTTTGCTTTCGTCCGGCATCAGCTTTTCAATAAATGAATTTAACCACCCTGTTGCGGTTGCAACAACGTCAATGAAACTTTTACCAAGTGTGGTTTTTAACGATTCAACGTTTGTCTGAAGTTTTCTCATGCTATTAGCGTATCCATCAGACGTGCGGGAAAAATCCCCTTGTGCGTCTGCGGTTGCCTGCATAAGATATTGATACCGCAACATGGTTTGTTCAGATTGTGTCATTTGGTCAAACGTTTTGCCCAACCCCTGTTGAAGCGCAAAGGCATTCAGCGTTGCCGCCGACATATCAATACCAAGTTCTTTTAATGGCATTGTCATGCCGGACATACCCGAACGGATTTTTGAAAATGCTTCTTCAAAGTCAAGGTTGTAGAATGACGCCATGTCTGCGGCAAGTCCGGCAAGGTTCGTTGAAATGTCTGTAATCTGATCCCCCGCCATGCCGGAAGACTTCAGCATTGCGCCCATTGTTGACGCAAACTTCTTTGCCTGTGTTTCCGTCAAGCCAAACTGTGACCCGGCTTTTTTTGCCCATGATTCAACCCGTCCTGCGTCATCGCCAAACGTGACGTCAACAACGTTCTGCACTTCTTGAAGGTCTGATGCGGCTTCAAGGGCGTCTTTGCCGAAATCAATCAACGCTTTGCCCGCTTTCAGCGCAACGGCGGCGATTGAAAAACTTTTCAGCATTTTGGACATATTGCCGGACATATTATCCGTTGCGTCCTTTGTGGCGTCATCCCATTTGCCCGTTTCCTGCTGAATGGTCTTTGTTATGTCCTTAATGTCAGATATTGCTTGTTTCCCGTCTGCGGTAACTTCAAATACAATCTGTCCGTCACTTGCCATTGTCCGTGTTCACTTCCTTTTTAACCATAGACATCAACCCGGCAAAAATCTTCCCGGCGTCTGCATCGTACTTCCGTGCCTGTTCCTGTTCTGTCAGATGTAAAGCACAACTTGCCTTTGCTTTCATCAACCATTCACGTTCTTTGGCGTTGTACTTTGTAGGGGCGGGCAACGGTCTTGCCCTTATTCCTATTATTTCTTCGTATCGGTTGCCGTCCGGCAGACCTTGCAAATACTCTTTGAATTCAAACCATGTCAGACGATCCCGGAAAAGGTCAATGCCGTATACCTGTTTGAACGCCGCCCGTATCAATGGCGCATCCTGTTCAAAAGACGTGTGTTTTTCGCCCGTTTCCGGCGTTTTTTCAAACAGAAGGTCTTGCAATGCCTTGTACGCTTTGGACGCCGTTTTTAGCCGCATTCTGTGCGAAATAACGCACTTCACGCACAAATAATCACGTGCGTCCGGGATAATGTCCGTGCGTTGCATGATTTCAAGCATTTTCAGAACGTTTCTGAAGTCAAAATCACACTTGTAAAACCGTTTGCCAACGGTGATACCGTCCGGCAGGCGTTCAAACAGTTTCATACTTTCAACTTCTTCTGTACTGCGGCAATCTTCCCGGCAAGGCGGTCTTTGAAATACTGACCGCACAGGGTGATAACACAACCGGGGTCATCTGCATAAAATTCCATGATCTTTTCTGCCTGTTCCTTGCCGAAAATAACGGCGGCGAAATACAACGCCGCTTCTTTGACTTCATCATCCGGGGCGTCATCCGTCAAGGCGTTCAGCTTTTCCCTTGCCTTGTTCAGACCCGCAACAATGCGCATACCGTCCCCGTTGACGGTCAGTTTTAGGGTTTCGTCCCCTTCTTTGATAGTTATATTATCGTGTACCCGGTTTAGGGTCATTTCGTAATTTCTCTTGAATAACATTGCCCTTTATCCTCTCTCTTTGGTTACATGAAAACAGCTCTTTCAGCTGATTTTGGCGTAACTATTCAAAAATACGGGGCGGGAAGTGATCCCGCCCCTTGATTGTTACGCAGTAGTTGTTACCGTGGGTTTGCCGTTGAATCTGACCGTACAACCGAAAGCGTTTACGTCAAGCGTTGAACCGCCGAAAGACGTAATTGCGCCAATGGTTGCGTCACAGGTGATGATGTTCCCTTCCGCAACGATCTTGACGGAAGTGTTGCGGTTTGTGCCAAGCGCAAACTGCTTCGATACAATGTAGTCCTGCGCCGCATCCCCAACAATGCGCCTGCCGGAAATAACAAGTTCCGGTGCGGCTCCCGTGGTTTCATTGTGGGCGAAACCTTCACCGCAAAGGAAGAAATACTGCTGATTCTGTTCGTTTTCGTTGAACTCCATTGACTCAATGCCTTTGCAAAGTTTTGCATAAGACCATGTGCCGCCCGTTTCAGAAGTTCCGATCCAAACCTCATTTGCCCAATTCGGATTCATTTATGGTATCATCCTTTCTATAAATTTTGACAACCAAATCACAAGCCATCAACCAATCATTGTTATCTTCTCTGCCAATGATCCGTGGTAGGTTGCCGCCGGAAATGTCAACAATCTCCCACCCGTTGCCGTCTGAATAGGACTTTGCACGGGTTAGGTTGTCCATGATGTTGTTTAGGGTGTCGGAAAGCACCTGTAAATCATGATGCTTGCCGTTGATCGCAAGCGTAAGGGCAATGTATGAGTTTTTATCAAGGTAAACTTCAGACGCCATTGACGGGGCAATTTCGCAACATAACCCGTTTGACGTGCCAAGCGCACCCCTTGTCATGGTTGCAAAGTTGTCCATTGCGTTTATAGTGTTAATCACGCTTTCAACGGCAAGGTTCAGTTTGCTTGTTGAAACGGGCGGCGTTGGTTCTGTTGCCTGTCCCGTTGTATTTGTTGTTTCACTCATCCGTAATACCTCTTAATTGCTTGCGCTTGTTTGTTCCATCTCTCAAGATGGTTGTTTTTTGCTACCTCACACCAACGCCAAGAAGCGTTTGCGTTGACGTCCTTTGATGCGGTTTCAATCTCATAGTATTGGCGGGCGGCATATGGGGTTTGCCAAATCAGCAATCCTTCATCAAGCCTTGAATGAATGTAGGAAGACATGATTAACATACCCGTATCTTCTTTACAATACTTGTTGCAATCCTTCAAGATTTGCGAACAAAGCATTTCTCGCCCGTTTTTCCAAGCGGCGTCAATTTTGGCTTGAATTTTGTACCCGTCTATATTGATCCGTACCGCCATCAGACCAACCCCAATTCATAATGGTGAAGTCTGTCTTCATCGTCCCTCAGTTCGTCAACGGAAAACACGGTGTATTCGTCATTACGCACAATGATGCGCATATCCCCTTGAATGTCATGTGCCGATCTGAACAGGGCGCAGTAATCAAGCAAAGGTGTGCTAATCCGTGCGTCAACAAACAGAATTGACCGTAACACAATGTCTGTGTTGCTTTGCGTTTTCCGTATTTCGTTGGTAGGTTGAAGGTGAACCCGCTTGACGGTGTATTCATCATATTTTTGATTTTGATACATATCAACGCCCGTGCAAACTTTAACGGTTGCCGTTGATTTCAAAATCCTTGCCGGAATAGGCTTCAACATGATTTACCACCAACCTTCTATGGTTGGAATTTGCGGATTCATCAACCCGGTCTGTTCAAGGTAGCCAATTGCCAAAGGGCATATTGATTCAACCAACTTGCCGCCGGAAAGGTTTGCTTTGCCTTGCACGGTCACTTTGCCAACGGTAAAACCGCCGCCCGTTCCGTTTTCAAACAGAATGGCGTCACCGTTCAGCGCAAGAAAATCAACCTGTGCGCAGATTGCCTTTTTATAAAGGGTCTGCAATTGGGCGGGAAGTTTCAGAATGGTTGCGTCATCAACCCAATGCGTGACCGCACCGATAATGTCAGAAGCACGGGCGCAAAGGGCGGGGAAGGAAGTTTGATTTACTTCCGTCCCCATGTAGACGCTACTGTAAAAGGTAAAGTCTACAACGCCCATGTTTTACCCCCGTCTTATTCGGTCTTCACAACAAGGGTTGTGTTGCCGCCGGAAACGCTGAACCCGGTCTGTTCATTAATCATGGCAACGGTGATATACTTGCCCGCCGTCATGCTTTCAATGGTAATGGGGTTCGCATTCATGGCAACCCAAGTTTTGGTTGCATCCGGTACGGCTCCATAGGTCAGGGAAACGGCGGCGTCATTTACGCTATATTTCAGCGCAAGACCTTCCGCAACGTCACCTGTGCCGAAAATGCCATTGCCTGCGGCGGTAACAACGGTATCACCAACCGCTTCTGTTCCGGCAACGGAAGTAATGGTCAGACTTCCAAGGGACGGGGCGGCTCCAAGGTGCGCATAAACGCCCGCACCCCTCTGCGCAAGCATGAAAACGTCATAATAATAACGTTCATAATACAGGTCTTTGCCTTTGGTCTGCGCAGAACCGGGGGACATCATGGCAACATCGTACACGATAGGTGCGGCAATGGCGTCCGGGTCATACAGGATAAAGTTGATCTGCTGTGCAGTGGCGGTGTTAATCGCCCAACCGGAAGTGAAGGTGTATGCGGTCTTCATCATGTCGGCGGGGACTTCCATGATCTCAACGCCGTCAAGTTTGGCAATATTGCGGTCAACGTTCTGAATGCCGTTAGTGACCTCAATAAAACGGGTCATTCCGGTTGCCTGTTTCAACAGTTTGTAGGCGGCGGGCGTCATCTTGCAACGCACCCGGTCACGGTTTACCCGCTGATTGGTCATGTATTCAAGTGCTTTGTCCCACTCAGCAAGGATGGTAGAAGAAGTGAGTGATTCGGTAGACGTGCCGCCGTGCGCAGACGCAAACCCGGCAAGTTTCATGGACATATAGGCGTCCTGTTCCGGGATTTTGTGCATTTCATTGAAGACTTTGGTGACGTTGGCAATGGTCGCAACTTCGTTGGTTTCCACAACGTCAAGCGGGTCAATAAGGGTGTCCCACTCACGATCCATTGTCAGAGTCATTGCCTGCCAATCAATGTCAAAGTTACGGGAGAAAGAGCCGTCAATACTGTCACGGTTCGCCGCCCGTGCGCCGGAAGTTGTGACAATGGGAATGTAAACGGTCTTGCCGTTCAGAGGACGGAAACGATAGCTTTCGCCTTGATTCCAAAGGTCAGAATAATAGGACAGATAAGGATACGCCGTCTGAATAGCTCTGCCATACTGAAGGGCATAGTTAATAGGTGCCATGTTTTTTCAATTCCTTTCATGTTATTTCTTTGGGGCAAATCCCCAAGCGTTTTGAAATGCCGCAATTGCCCCTTCTTCACCTTTGGGCATTGACCCTTCCGGTTTTGCACCAAACTGCGGCTTAGGTGCGGGGTCTGCCGCCTGTGCAATGAAATATTCTTCATATTCCTTTTTCAAGTCGGCAAGTTGCTCATTAACGGGTTTTGCCCCGTCTGCACGGTCGATCAAGTCATAAACCCGGTCAAAGAATTTCGGTTTGACTTCGGCATATTCCGCACTTGTCCGGGCGGTCTGCTTTGTCTTGTACCCGTCAAACTGTTTCTGCAAGTCAAGATATTCTTGCGATTCCTTGACGTTGATGGGTTTCTGTTCCTTCAACCATGCTTCTTTTGCGGTGTCAATAGCGGCTTTTTGTGCCGCTTCTGCCGCACCCCGTGTGATGTAACCGTCATCCAAAGAACGCCCGTACAAACTGAAGATTTGGTCAGCACGTTCTTCCGGCGTCAAGTTTTCATCATTAAGGATTTTTGTAATTTCTTTGCGTGTAAAAATACCCGCCATAACTCCCCCTTTTTACGGTCATGGAAGATAGACCGTCCCCGTGTTTAACGCCCCGGCGGGCAAAAATTGCATGAAAAAAGCGGCTTGCCGCCGCCATTGTCATCTTGTTAGCTTTCTTCCGGTGCTACATACCCGGCTTTGGTCTGATTCCATGTGCCTTCTGTTTCGTCATACATGAATTCTGACCCGTCATCAACACAGACAAAAGAAGTTCCGTTGACAAAATCCCCTGTTGGTTTGCTATCCTTTGACAGACCCGCAAACTTGCACAGGGTTTTTGTTCCTTCAAACGCTTTCTGTTCAAGACATCTGACCGCCATTATTTCACCTTCTTTCTGCCTGTCTTTTTCGGTGCTTCTTCCTTCACAGGTTCAGCCGTCTTTTCTGCCGCTTTCTGCGCCTTGATCCTGTCTTTTGCCACAAGGTAATCAATCGGCAGTTCATCGCCGCAAATATCACAGAAAATGTGGCAATTTACGGATTTGATGCGTTCATGTTTGCAAGACATGGTTTGCCCCCCTTTCTACATATCCCAAATGCCGTCTTGCGGCATTTTCTCAAGTATATGTAAACCAATTTCCATAATGTTTTCCCCATTGACACAACGTTGCAGGATTTCTATTTTTTCGTCAAGCATTTCGTCGCTTTCAATGTCAAAAAATTCAAGAACAACCGGGTCTGTTATTTGCATAAGCAATTCAATGATTTGTCCTTTTTTATCCAATTCCGGTTCACCTTCCAATCATTGCCCGTACGATATTCCCGCAGGCGTTCCAAATTTCCGGTTGTTCTTCTGCCATAACAGTAAACAAATCCGGGTAAGCAAGCGCAAGTGTACAATAGTTTGCTACTGTTTCTGTTGCGGCTCTTGTCCCGCCGGGATTGTGTCCGTAATAACGTGACCCATGCCCATACATCCCGCTTGTTGTATCACGCAACGTGCCGCCGCTGATCGCATCGTATATGTCTTCAATTGCGTTAACGCCGTTGTGCGCTTTCCGTGATTCGTTTGACGCAAGCCTTGCGGCGTTCTTCCATATCGAATTGCGTTTCTTGTTAAGTGCGTTATAGTCCGAATATCTGTGTTCTTTTAACGCCTTTGAAATTTCTCCGTTTATTGCGTCAACTTCTGCTTTTGCGGCATCCATTACAAGTTTTTCTGCGGCATTGCCTTTTGCAACGGCGTCTGTAATAAGTGTTCTGACCCTTTCAGACATAGGACGTGCGTTTTGCAACGCATTTGACAATTCACCGTTATTGAATGTACTTGACAAAGTGCCTGTTGCGCTGTTTAAGTGATCGAACAAATGCCCCAATTCGTGCGCCGTTGTTCCGACTTCCTGCGTCAAGTATTCAGCGTTTGTCAATTTGGGAACTTTTGCAGTAATTTTCACACGTTTACCGCCATACGTGGTATACTCACCGATTGCGTGATTTTCTTCCGTGTATGATACAGTAACGGGAACGCCTGCATTGTTAACCTGTGCGCCTAATGTGTTAAACAGTTCAACAACGTCCGGGTCTGTGCCTTCTGTTGCATTAACGGCATCTGCAAACGCCTTACTTTTCTTCTTATTGAAGGAATCCGGGAAGTTGTTTGCGTCAATCTGTTTACGCTCTATTGTATCCGTTTCCCCCTGTGTCTGTGTCGCCTGTTGGGCGACATTGTTAACAACAGGCGTTGACGGTGTCGGCGTCACAGGCGGCGTTGCGGGCGTTATGGGTTCGTTGGGTGTCATCACGCCAAACGTCCGGTCTTGTTGCGCCCCGCCGTCTTTGTAATACTTTTCAATCTGTTCTTTCTGTTCCCGTTCAAACTGTGTGACGTCATAAGAGTCTTTGGACGGAAACTCCCGCTTTGTGTAAACTGCTTCACGGTTTTGACGCCGTGTGCGCCCTGTCTGTTCGCAGAATGCGTCTATATCGTCATCCGTCTTGCGGATTTTCTCCCGTTGCGCCTTGATTTCTTCTGCGCTTGCCCCCTGTGCTTTCATCATCAGCAAATCACGCTTTTCTTCCCGTATCTTTCTTTCAAGCGCACGTTGTTGCTGACTTTCTTCATAGGTCTTTTCGTTGGCGGTTTCATCCTGCGGCGTCCCGTCTGCAACAGATACGCCCGGTATGAACGGGTCTGCCGTATGGCGGCAGTTGATCCCAAACAACCCGGCGGGTTCTCCGTATGACGTGGCGTTCTGCGGGTATATCTGTATTTCGTTTCCGTCAAGGTCATAAGTCACGCCGGAACGGTTCAAGGACGAAATGACCTTGTTTTGCCAAGGGTAACAAAGGGGACGTGCGCCGTTGTGTGAACTGACCAAATACAGGTCATTGCCGAAACGTTCGTTTTGTTCCCATACCGCCGCCCGTGCCGTGTTTGCAACCGTTGTTCTAATGTCCATCGCCGCATAGGCTTCAGCACTCCAATGATGCCCCGCATGGTCAATGAAACCCGTTATGCCGTTTTCCTTCATGCGGTCTGTTGCGTGTTTTAACGCCGTATTCCATGACGAAACACCCGTTATTGTTTCGCCTGCCGCCGTGTCCATTGCGATTTGCAAACGGTTCATGCGTTCAGACAGTTCCATTTCTGAAACGATCCCGGAAACCGCCTGTTGATATGCGCTTTGAGTGCTTTCAAGCATGACCGTATTGACAAGGTTCAATTTGGTTGCTGATTGCTGATAGTATCGCTGAAACGCCTGCATTTGATTTGGTGAAACAATCGGTTGCGTGGGCATTCTGAATATGCCCCGGCGGGCGGCGTCATACAAGGACGGGTTGACGCTTTTCAAACTGTCCATGATAGCCGCTTCAAGAACGCCTTGCAATGCTCCGTCTGCGTCTGACAGGAATGATCTTATTATTCGCATTGTTTCCCGGTTCACCTGTCCCATTTGCGCAAGCATATCAGCTTGATACGCAAACGATGAACGGGGAAGGTTTGCCGCATTGAAATACGGGAAATGATGCGCAAGGTTAATCAAGATTTGATCTTGCAATGCCCCGTAAACTTCTGCCATTTCCCATGACATATTGTCAAGGAATGCGGGATTCATTACGCACCACCACCGAACAGGTCAACATAACTTGACGGCATTGCGCCTTTGTTTTCTTCAGCAATCCGGGTCAATTCTGCCTGTGCTTCTTCTTCTGTCAAACCTTGTCCATATTTGGGGTCTGTCATGAAGGTATGCTTTGAAAGCAACCCCGCACCAACAAGCATGACACCTTCATTGATGTTGGTTTGCCTGTCCTGCGTTACGCCATCGTCAAAGGTTATGTTGACGTTGTACCCGTTTGACGCAAGTGATTCAATCGGAACGCCGCCATCGTCTGCCATTTCGTACAGAATGGCAACGTCAATGATGTTCCGAACAAGGTGTTCAATTGCGGGGCGTATCTGATTCTGCACCGTTTTGATTGTCTTGTAAGTCTTTGAGTTTTCTGACACAACTTCCGTTGCGGTCTTCAACCCTGTGTGTTGATCGAAACTGAATGTGCCTGCGCTGAAACCAACCTGTAAACACAGGATGGACAGGAAAGCATTGATTGCCGCAACGTGTTCTTCAACCCGCAGTTCAACGCTATTGTCCGTGATCTTTAAATCTTCCGGTGTGTCTGATGCTAACGCTTCGTATGTTTCGTCTGAAGCGTCAAAGTAACGAATCAGTTTGCCCGTCTGCGGGTCTGTGACAACCCTAACCGCCCGGGCAGGAACAATAATGCGCTTTTTACCCAACCGGAATTCACGAACAAAAGAGTCATAACAAATGTCAAGGGCATGAAGCGTTTCAAGGGCGTTGCCGTAAATGCTCATGCCAAGCGGCGAATTATCGTCAAGGTTGTTCGCAATCGGTGTGCGCCAATACGTGAACAACGATTCTTCAACCGGAATTTCCGTTTCTTCTTCAAGATACGGGTATATTTCAGACAGGGGATACCGGACACCAAGGATGTCCTGCGTTTCTTCCGGGTTTTTGCCCTTCTGAATTTCTGACCTGTAAAGTTCGTTTGTGATTACGTAAGTCAGACCATTCCACCTGTGCCATTCAAGGCGGGTGAAGTAATAACCGCCTTTGGCGATCCGGGAAACAAACACACCTTCTGTGACCTTTGCATTGTCCCATGAAATGGGAATAAATTGATCTGCCATTGCATAACCGATCATCAAACGGCGGGTTTCCGGTATTTCGTTGCCGTCTTCGTCATGTTTGGATTCGCACCAAACCTTTAACGCAGAACCGCCAAGCGCAAGACCTTCTTCAATGCTTTCCTGCATTTTCTCTGCAAATGCGTTCTTGCAAAGCACCTTTTGCACAAAGGCGTCAAGCGGGTCTTCTTCACCTTTATCCGGCTCGTATCCATCAATACTTACATTGACGGCGCATTCTTCACCCCAAATCAAACCCGCCATTTCTGCACACAACGCCTTTGCAATGTTCATCCGGTATACATTGCGTTTTGCGTCCGGGTTGGCAATGGTTGGGCATGGGATGACGTGCCACGGTCGGTAAAAGCCTTTCCATATCCATTTCCATATAAAGATACCGAAATTGTAGAACTGCTGAAAAGACGGGACGCCGCCCAATTCAAAAACGGACTTGAATTCCCGTGCAAGTCCGGTGTCTGCAACCGCCTTTGTCATTCTATTTGCCCACCTTCTTTTCAAGTTGTCAATCCATTTCATTTAATGCCCCCATCCTTCAATAAGGGTCGGAATTTCCCTTTCATATGCGTATTCAAGGGCGTCCAAGCTGTCAATGTTCGTTGTGCCGTTGTCAAGGCGCACGTCCTTTGTAAGTTCCTTACTGTCCCACGTTGCCGTTTTTAGGGCGTCAATAGTCCATTTGCACCGTCTGTGAACCTTGAACCTATCTGCGCCCATCAGAAGACACAACGCACGGATTCGATCATTTATTGGCTTTTTAAGGGCATTGCCAACATTGATTGCAATGCGGTTTTTCGCAACTGCCGTCCTTAACCCGTTTATCAATGTCTGTTCTGCTGAATCACACCAAGCGTCTGTGACCAACCAACGCATTTGACAACGCCGGACAAAGTCAATAAAGTCTGCTTCAAGTTTTGTGGGGTTCAATGCTTGTTGTTCCCTATATTCGTCCAAAACCACGATAGAACCGCCACAATAACCCAAACAACAAAAAGCGTGTGCAGAAGTTCCCCCACCAAAGTCAACCCCAATCGTTGCCCTTGTGACGTGCGGTATTTCGTCAACGATAAACCGCCCCGGAAGGTCTGCAAAAAGTTGATATATCAGACCTTCCGCAACTGCCCTTTCGCCTAAAATGTCCCGCCTGTACCATACTGTATTTGGGTCATATCTGCTTTCTATTTCCGCAATACGTTCCGGCGTAATAGTCGCATTGTCCTTGATTGTGAAATGCTCATACAGGTAACCGCCCGCAAGACCTTGCGCCCTGTACTTGTCAATATAATCCTCATATATTGACGCCTTTGGGTTGCACGGGTTCAAGTCCCACAGGGTGAAAGGTCTGCTTGCGGCAATCTGCCGACCTGTTGCGACCTTCAAAAAGGATGACCGTGAGTCAGCACAATCAAAATGTTCGTTGATCTCCGTTGCAATCCACAGACCGTAAGAGTTACCAAGGATACGTTTATAACTGTCTGCCTTTGCGCCGCCAACGAATATGACTATCTTTTCCCCGGTCTTTGTCTGAATGAACAAGGCTTCATTGTCCCGGTATTTGCCCCACCGACACCGACCCCGGAACAATGCTTCAAGACCAAACCCGTTGCAAACGCCAATGTTCAACTTTGCGTTGCCTATGGTTGACCCGGACGCCAAATGAAATTTGTCCGGCGTTTCTTCAAGGTACGCCGCCGAAATAATGCAATGGTCAATGGTCTTGCCGGAACGGATAGCACCTTCAGCAACGCACATTCTGTTTCGCAGAGCAGTTTTAATGTACGCCTTGTGTTTTGCGCTGAAGGTCCCCCAAGGAATGGTTGCGGTCTTACTCATCCCGTAACAACTCCCCAAGGGGTGACAGGTCTTCAAGGTCTATGCTGACCCTTGCGGACTTGTCTTCAAGTGCGGCATAGACCGCCGCAATGTCACGCATCCGGTAAATGATCTCCGTTGACTTTGTCTTGTGCTTAATCTCTGCGGCGTTGGCGTCCGGGTATGCGTCAACCATGTCAGACAGTTTCTGAAGCAACTTTGTCTTGATGTCCTGCAACAAGGTTGCGTTGTCTGCGACCTTTTCAGCGGTTTTCTGACTTACCTTTTCAATGGCTTTTTCTTCGGCGTCCCGGCGTTTCTTTGTCCATTGTTCTTTCCGTGTCCTGCGCTGAAGTGTGCCGAACGGTACTCCGTACTTTTCAGCTAATGCCCTTTGCGAAATGCCCCCGGCGATATATTCAGCCTTGATCTTGCGCCAATTCACCCCGGTTTCATAGAATATGACCCCCTAACGTTCACGCACGTTGTAGCGAATTCTCCCCACAAACGCCCCGTGACCGCAAACCTCGCACATTAAATGGGACGCAACCCCGTTGACGCAGGAGAGAAAACGCCAACGCCCCGCTAAAATGAGAACATAAGAAAGGCGGGGAGTGATCCCCGCCAATGCGAAAGAAAGGATTTATGACCTTGCTTCTTTGGTCAGTTTACATCATAGCACAATTCAAGGTGCAAAAAGGTGCAAACTTATTGTTGCCTTTAACGCACAATCCAATTTGGTTTTATCGTTTCGTTACGGTTTTCATTTTCCTCAATTGCAACGTTTGCCCAATCAATTCTCTGTCCACACAATCCGCATTGCTTTTGCTTAAAATCAATCGCTTCATCACAAGCAGGGCAACCAAACCACCATGCGTTATTATCTAATCTTGCATGCATTTTAATCGGTGCAAGTGGAATTTTTCCTGCGTTGTAAATGGTATCTTGAATCACATTCTCACCTCACTTATTTCGTCATTTCCGTTCCCCGTCAGCACAGAACCAATCTGGTTTGCACCGACCATTGTGAAAACAAATGCTGTCTATATTGTCGCACTCTTCTGTACACTCCTTGTCCCAATGCTTGCAATCCTTGCACCTTACAAGTTCCCCAACAATATTGCCTTGATCCCCGTAAATCATTTTCATCATAGCTATCTGCTTGTTTTGTTCTTTCAGCAGTTCCTTCAACCGTTTCCAATCTTCTTCAAGTGCATGGAACATTTTGTCCTTGTGTTCTTGCTCTTTCATCAGTTCGTCAAGCATCCGTGACAATGATTCAAGCCTGCCGGATTCGTTGTATGCGAAGTCTATTAAACTGAAATAGTCAAGTATTTCTTGTTTTGTCATTTCACTTCCCCCATATCCCGTTGTACCCGGCCCCCGTCCACTCCACGCCTGCATTGGCCATCGGAATCTCCACCGCCACTTTCCACCTCGGCACATTGTCTTCCCGAAGGCAGATCCATATCCCGTTCGCGATCGTCAGCAAAAACATCAGCCCGATCACTACCTTTTTCCACGTTTTCATGCTATACTGTTTCCGCATAGTGAATAATCTCCTTTCGCTATTGCGCACAGCCTGGCTGCCCGCGACAGTCAGGCTTTTTCTTTTGCCTTCTTCCATTCCTGGTATTCCTTCTCATGCTCCGGATCCTCAAACCACTTCAGCACCGCCGCGGCCAGGATCCCCGCCCCGCCCCTGTAGTCCGGTTTCGTGTCGCATATCCTGCACACAACCGGCAGCTCGGCCACGCTTCCCCCGCCGCTCATTCCTCGTCTTCCTCCTCTCCGAACAGGTCTGCTTCGCTCCCCGCCAGCATCTCCAGCAGGTTCTTCTTTGCAACGTCAAATTTGATTCCTTTATAGATATCCGCCGCCCGGATATATCCCTCCGCCACCGCGCAAGCCTGCCGGATGCAGCTGATGATCGTGTCGTCCGTGTTGTCCCAGATCGCGTCCGCGATCATCTTCACGCTGCAGTCGCACATATGCACGCTGCTCAGTTTCTCATCGTCCCCAAAGCACAGCAGCAGGTACCCCTTGCATTCTGTCCCTTCCTGCGCTTCCCGGTCCGGCGCGAACTCCGGATTGCATCCCTCCGCCGGCAGTACCTTGATAATCTTGTCCATCATGTTTCCCCTCCCGCTATCGCGTGCGCCAGCTCCCAAAGCTCTTCATCCTCCAGGATCTTCCCGCAGTCCTTCAGAAACTCCAGTGACCCGCTGATTCTGGCCAGCATCATCATTACTTCCACGTCGCCCATTCCTGTTTCCACCGCGTCCTGCAGGTCGACGTACCTGTTCAGCAGCGCCGTCTTCTCCCCGTCCGTCAGGATCGTTTCCGCCCGGATCGCCCTGGCGAATTCATCCTCCAGTAGCTTCCGTGTGCTCGGTATCTCGCTCATGGTTATGCTCCTTCCTTGTCCTTCATCACATCTTCTATTGTTATCTGGTTTCTCTCTATCATCACTTCGCCGTCGTCTGAAATCACAATCTGTGTTCCTGTCCCTCCGCACTTTTCTTCCCATGACTTCCCGACTTTATGCGTCACCTTTGGTTCAAATATCGCCGTGTGATGTATCTCCCCGTTCTCATCCGGCACCGCCATCATCCCGATCTTGATTTTTGCGGATACTGATCCTTCGCTCATTCCTTTCAGCTTCAGCTCCTTCACCGTTTCCGTAATTGCATTGTTCAGTTTGTACATAAACTCACTGAACGCTATATTTTCTAAATTCAGCTCCTCTTGCATGGTTATGCTCCTTCCTGCACTGAATTTAATTCAGTTTCTTTTGCAAAAAAAATCTGTTCGCGCTGCTCCGGTGTAAGGTTTAGCAACACGCACAGAATCTCTATCTCCCTGACTGTGAAACTTTTAACGTTGGCAATCTTCTCGCGCATGGTTGTATAGCTCTTTATTCCCAATGCTTCCATGACTGCGTAGAGCTTCAGCCCGGCGTCTTTTATCGCCTTCATCAGCAGTTCTGTATTGGTCATGTCTATTCTCCTCTCCGCTGAATTAAATTCAGTTCTGCGAGTATAGTAGCAGGCTACTGAATATTTGTCAATATTCTGTTGAATATTTTTCAGTTTTCTGCTAAACTTCTTTTGGGTGATAGAAAAATGACAATTTACGAACGCATCAGGGACCTCCGCATTTCTCTCGGACTAAGCCAGACAGATCTTGCTAAAAAGCTCGGATATAAAGACGGATCCATGATTACTAAAATTGAATCCGGTAAAGTTGATATATCTCAAAAGAAGGTTATCGCTTTTGCTCAGGCTCTTGATACTACTCCTGCCGTCCTG
>Ga0310696_10004899_pt1 | contig 16300 bp, 29 predicted proteins | sample AusTroGonzalo_MG_4_FD_203885 | JGI IMG/M metagenome (GOLD analysis project Ga0310696, IMG submission 203885) | Bovine rumen microbial communities from tropical cattle in Woodstock, Queensland, Australia - Gonzalo_02 (v2) (version 2) | ecosystem: Host-associated > Mammals > Digestive system >...
GTAGTTTTTCCGAAGGTTTCGCATCGGTTAAACTCGACGGCAAGTGGAACTTCATAAACACAGAATGTAAGCTGTTGTCTGAGCGGTGGTTTGATAACGCATTGGATTTTTCCGGAGGTTTCGCAGCGGTTAAACTCGACGGGAAGTGGAACTATATCAACACCGAAGGCAAGCTATTGTCAGAGCGGTGGTTCGATGACGCTGGTAGTTTCTCCGGAGGTTTTGCAACGGTTCTGCTCGACGAAAAGTTTAACTTCATTGACAACGAAGGCAAGTTTCTGTCAGAGCGGTGGTTTGATAACACATTGGATTTTTCCGACGGTTTCGCATTGGTTAAACTCGACGGTAAGTGGAATTTCATAAACTCAGAAGGCAAACTTTTGTTGGAACGGTGGCTTGATGACGCATGGCGCTTCTCAGAAGGCTTCGCTTTTATTAAAATCGACGGGAAATTGGAAAAAATCAACACCAAAGGGGAAATAGTTTAAAATCTACATAGGTAAAAAATATGACAACAAACGAGAGAATAGCACAAGAAGCCATACAGAAATCGTGTCTGGAGGCGTGTCGTCTTAAAGACGAGAGTTTCAAACAACTGATAGAAAAAACATTAAAATACATGGATTGCGACGCCTACACAGACGGCGCGAGAGTCGGATTCAGGGCGTTCGCAAAACAACTCAACGCATTTATGGATGAGGAAAAATCTAAAAACCAATAAGTTATGACAGATTTATATTTTATTTTGAAAGATGCCCCGACAGGATTAAAACTATATTCTCCTTGTTTTGGGAATGTTTTGTTGATAGAAGTTTCGCAAAATGAACATATCTCTGTGAAATCAGAGGTTAATGGCGAGATATACAACTTTGACAGATACGGCAAGTTGCACTCAATTCCAACTTCGGAAGGTGAATTGTCATACGACAAGCTTTTCCCTGACACTGGTGAATGCATGTTATTCCCTTCATGTGACGTACGCGATTGGCTGTATGACGGAAAACAATGCTGGGAGTCTGTCATTTTCCCTCAGTGTGTTGGAAGCGTGATTGTTGATAATGATAACTTTAAGTTTATTGTTGGCGAGGACAAAATGCACAGAGGTCTTTCCTCTGAAAATGTATACACTGTTTATTTTGGCCAGTTTATTTATAAAAATTCCAGGTTTGCGACTAGAAAAGAGACTGAGGACTTTTTTAAGAAATTGCAAGAGAAAAAACTTTTTTGGAACAAAGAAACAAGCACTATCGAGATGTGCCCTGTCCTACATGAGACTGAAAGAGACGAAACAAACATATCGGAAGACGCAAGTCTTCTGTTGACAGCTTTTCATCGCGCATCTGAAATCTGTGAAAGATATGAAGACGGTTTCAGGATAGTATGGGAGTTTGACGAAGGAACAGAATATCCACTAGACAATGACGACACGCTGTATGTGGTTCAGGAGGAAATATCTTCCAGTGTGAACGGTTTGATGCATAAAGTAAAAAAAATATCGAAATGCCCGAAATCAATCGCATTGATGTACGAGTGTTTCAACTCATTAAGTAAGGCTCTTGATGAATACAAAAAAGAATTCAACAGTTAATTCACAATATCATTAATTAAAAACCAAAAACTATGGCAACATCAACAATTTTGACACTTTTGGGAACCATTATCGTGGTTCTGGTTATCATCATCGCAATCTGTTACGTGAAGGCACCGCCTAAAGACGCGTACATCATATCCGGTATCTCCAAACAGCCTAGAATCCTCATAGGCAAAGGCGGATTCAGGATTCCGGGACTTGAGCGTGTTGACAAGGTTTTCCTTGGACAGACATCAGTAGACATCAAGACTTCAGTACCTGTACCCACAAACGATTTCATCTCCGTCATGGTTGACGCGGTGGCGAAGATTAGGGTAATCAACACCCCAGATGGCATCAGGTTGGCGGCAAAGAACTTCCTGAACATGAGCGAGAAGGACATCGCGAACCAAGTCAAGGATTCGTTGGAAGGCAATATGCGTGAGATTATCGGCACGCTTGACCTCAAATCATTGAACATCGACCGTGACGGTTTCTCCGACCAAATCGCAAAGAAAGCTGCGAATGATATGGCCAAACTCGGTATCGAGGTTATATCCTGCAACATTCAGAACATTACAGACAACGAGGGGCTTATCAAGAACTTGGGTGCTGACAACACATTCAAAATCCGCAAGGAAGCCGCAATCACCAAGGCTCAGGCTGAACGAGACATTCAGATTGCCGAGTCAGTAGCCGCCAAGGAAGCCAACGATGCCCGTGTTGAGAACGAAACCATTATCGCCGAGAAGAACAACGCGCTCGCAATCAAGAAAGCCAATCTGAAGGTAACCGAAGACACTCAGAAGGCAAAAGCGGACGCGGCGTACGCAATCCAGCAGCAAGAGCAGCAGAAGACCATCAACGAGAGAACCGTAGACGCTGAAATGACGAAACAGCTTTTGACACAGGAAAGGCAGAAAGAGGTGAACGCAGCCTCTGTTGAGGCTGAGACAGAGAAAGCAAGACGCCAGCAGGAACTTACAGCCGAACAAGTAAAAATCCAGAAAAATAGGCTTGAGGCTGAAATCCAGAAACAGGCCGACGCTGACAAATACCAGAAAGAGATTGAGGCGTCAGCCGAACTCGAGCAGAGAAAGAGAAAAGCCGAAGCCGAAGCTTACGAGGCTGAACAACGCGCAAGAGCCGTCAAGGCGCAGGCTGAAGCTGAAATGTTCCGCATGGAACAGGAGGCGCTTGGCAAAAAGAAACTGGCAGATGCCGACGCATACGCCATTGAGCAGAGAGGTATCGCGGAAGCCGCCGCTATTGAGAAGAAAGGTCTTGCAGAAGCAGAGGCTATGAGAAAGAAAGCGGAAGCGTTCAAAGAATACGGTGACGCCGCAAAAGCACAGATGGTTATCGAGAAGTTGCCGGAAATCGCCAGAAGTGTCGCCCAACCTATCAGTTCAATCAAGGATGTGAGAATTTATGGCGGAAGTGGTGACGGAATTTCCGAACTTTCAGGACAGGTGCCAACTGTTATCAAACAGACAATGGACACAGTGAGCGATGCGACCGGAGTCGACATGACCGAGATTGTTAAACAATCCACACTTGAAAACGCTGTAAAAAGAACCGGTAAAAAATCTTAAATGGTAGTCATTAACAAGTTTTAGACTCTTCTATATACTCTGTTTTTTAAACGCGGTCTCATACGGCCGCGTTTTTTGCTGTTGTTTCTCAAAGCCAGGTGAACATTTTCAAAAAAAAACAATATGGAAACAGTTAACAAATTTCTTGAGCTCCTTAACGGAATGACACTGAAAACAGTGAAAAAAGAGAATTGCGAATCAATTCACGAAGTGTGGAACGGACTTTTAGGGATAGATACAATGCTGAAATCCGAAAACGAGAGGCATATGGCGGCTTTGTCATTGAACGACATGGCAAAATACTGCACGGATAACAAGGTTAGTGATTATTTTTCAGTCACAATTTTCCCTTTGATTCTAAAACTCCACAGATTGGATGAAATGTCAGAAAATCATTATATCAGTTCTGAAAAACTGATGCCTGTACTACATAGAATAAGGATTTCTGACGTTGTTGATGATGTTCTGCAAGAAAAAACATGTCAAAACCCAGGATATGTACGCGCGGACGAAACCCTAAAATACATTGTCAGCAATTTCGACTCTGACACACCAATTACAGACTTGGTATTCGGAAACGGAAAAACCGAAGCCGAGTCTGACATAGAGGCTTTGTTCTGGAATTGTGTGTGCGAATACATTGTGAAACATTATTCCGTACATGACAAGTTCTGTGTTCCGTATATTTCGGAATAGACATTAATTTTCAGAAGAATATCAAGGCCGCCCGAAAGAGCGGTCTTTTTTTCCAAAAATATGTTATGTGTGATATTTATAATAAGTTGTAAATTAATATCATAAACCATGCAAATAAAAAAATCTGACATCAAGTTCAGCAAAGCCCTTACCAAAAGGAAAAAGACGACAGAGATTATCATCCACTGCACCGCGACCACGGAGGGAAAGGAATACAGTGTACAGTCAATACACAAGGACCACCTGAAAAACGGTTGGGCAGGAATAGGCTACAACTATATTATCGACCTTCAAGGGAATATTTGGGAAGGAAGACCTGAGGACAAAGTCGGAGCGCATTGTAAGAACCATAATTCGAAATCCATCGGGATAAGTTATGTCGGAGGAATCGGAAAGGACAAGAAATCAAAGGACACAAGGAACGAATCGCAGCTCAAAGCTATGGAGGATTTGTGCCGTTATTTGCACGAGAAATACCCGGAAGCGACATTTCACGGACACAGGGAATTCGAGAACAAGGCGTGTCCGTGTTTCGATGTGGGCGAATGGATTGAGACACTGGACCTCTACAGAACAAGTGAAAAAGTCGCCGATGAGACGCTGAAAACAGCTGAAACAGTCACAAGCAAGGAAGAGAAAACCGATACACCCGAAACAAGTACCGAAGAAGTGAAAAAGGAAATAGGTTTGTTTTCCGCAATCATAGAGTTCCTGAAAGCGCTTTTCGGTGGAAAAGCTTAATAAACAGAGATAGCGACTATTTATAACAAAACACGCTTAATTTTTTTTGAATCATGGCAAAAAGAACAATAAGGCTAACGGACAAACAGCTCAATGAAGCTGTCAAAAAAACGGTAAGGAGAATACTGGAAAACATGGGGAACGGCGACAATGAATATTACTCCGTGGACGAGGATGACGTGCAAGAGGCTTACGATTTGTTTTGCAAATGGCTCGGAGAAGAAGAGGCGAACGAAAAAATAGTCACCTCTCTCGGCCAAGAGAAACTTGCAGAGTCGTTATCATTCCTTTTCAACTTGTACGGATTCAAGTACTGGGGAAAATATCTGAAAGACAGGGAAAACGGAGTCACCGTAGGCACATTCGAATTTTAACAACAAAAAACTATTTGATATAATGAAAAAGACAATAAGACTGAATGAGTCGGACCTGCACAGGATTGTGAAAGAGGCTGTTGCAAGGCTGTTAAATGAGAACTATATGAGCGACGATGATATCGCAGCGCAATACAGTGACATTAAAATAATGTCTTTTGACATAAAACCTTTAAGAAATTCAGAAGGATGGAAAGGCTATTTCGAGCTTGAGTTTCCAAACGCCGACAATGTAGACTATGATGATTATATGGTAAACGATTTCATCTGCTATGACAAAGACGGAAAAAGTATAGGATGGGACTACTGGATGCCGGATAAGCAGACAAACATGCTTCAAAAAATAATCAGAGACGAAATCAGAAAAAGGTTATAATATCTTTCCAATGTTTGAGATACTCCATCCACTAAATTAGTGGACTTTCTCGCTAACTTGTTGTAAAAATCAGATACGCCCGGAACACCACCGGGCGTTTTTTTTTTTGCCGAGTTCCACAATTATCTGATGTTCTAGTGAAATTTTTTGGGAAAACTCTTGCGTAATCCAAAAACTTTCCGTATCTTTGCCACGTGAAACAAAAAAAGTAAACATGGCAAGACAAAAAACTACAGTAGAGGTTGATTTCGGACAGCTGTTAGACGATATCAGCTACACCAACAAGGTAACAAAGACGTTCGATGTCAGCGATATTATCACAAGACAGCAATACTATGCGTTAAAAGACTTTATCATCACATGGTTACTGACCAACCAATACACCACATACACTGTTGATGGCGCAGAATATGTAACGGATAGGAACGGGGACAGAATACAGCTTGTCAAATTAACACTCTGTCACGGAGACAAACAATGCAAGGTACACCAGACAAGCACAAGCAAGCTGAGAAAAATCATCGGTTTGTCAGACAACACACCTTCAACCGAGGAATACCTACAAGAACCGTATGACGACGTGAAATATGACGAGACAGATTTTGTAACGGCGTTGTCAAGAATGAAAGTGAACAGACTTCGTTTCATGAGGGAGATGTTCGACAACAACACATTCGAGCAGTCTCTCGCATTAAACAGGAGGAGCGGAAACCCGTGGATGAAATGTTACCTGAGTTTTCTTCCTCTCAAAGGTAAAACAGGAATCAAGATTGTCGATAAAAATTAAAAAAAACGTCGGATATGCTTTTGAGAAGATATATTTTCACATGCGACTGGTGCGGAAAGGAGGAAGTTTCGTCTTTCAAGAAGAAAGAAGCCCTTGACTCTTATGCTAGATATGCATATCTGTTCCGTTTAAAACCGTTAAATCCGTTTGCGGACATGTTGTGGAGCCGTTCAAAGGGCTACATACATGATTATCTATCTTTCTGTTGCGATGAATGCGTTGAAAAATATTTCGAGGAGAACCCGGAAGACAGACCTCACTACATACTTGTTAAAAAGAAAAAACACAAAAACACAAAAAATGATTAAAAGCATCACATTCGACGGAAAAGAGGGATACATAGGTAAAAAATACGGAATCGACGACAAACCGATAAAACCGAAGAAAAAAGACTGGGAATACAACCGTTTTGATACCGATGTTATGAAACATGTGTTCAACGAGGAAAAATACAACGCCGACCTTGAAAAATACAACGAAGAGATTGCCTTCTACAAGAAACACAAAGGCGAATACAAGGTTGACTGCTCAAAACTTCTCGTTGGAAGAAAGTTTGAGTTCGCTTCAGACAAAATAAACCTGATATTCGGACCCAACGCATCAGGGAAGACGACAATCGTCAAAGGAATAGCTTCACACGCGTTTTGTGAGGACGGTTTCTCAAAATTCGTCGAAGCTTTTGACTTGACAAGAGATATTCCGTTTTCAAAAGATGCAAACTTCGATGACTATCACAGAGGGCTTCTGAACCACATTGTATCCATGTCCGGAACATCTTCAGAGATAGATTGGGATGGCAGTCCCATATACTACCACAACTTCGAGAACCGGAAGTCATACGGGTATTTCGGAGAGCTTCAAGGTTCCATTTTGAGCGGGGCTGCTGATGAATTGATATATCTCATTGGCAAAGGCAAAATGTCCGGAGGACAGAACATGTTCTACCAGTTTTCCAAACTTTGCCAGTTGATGTCGAAAAACGTCACTTATGAGAATATCCTGTCAGAACCAAAGAAAAAATACGGTTCAAGACATGAAACAAACATCTGGAAAGTAGCTTACGATGTACAGGAAGCTTATTACAAGTCATTCCCGATGTCGTTTGACATAAACGGTCAGAACACCTACCTTTTTGATGAGATAGACAAATCGATGGACATCCTCAATATCTATGAATTGTATACCAACATCTTACCGAAACTTTTGAAAAAATACGGAAAACAGATTATCATCATATCACACTCACCGGTCGTTCTCAAGGACGAGATATTCAATTCGGAGAACTACAACATCATCTCTATGGACGAGGAGTATACGGAAAAATGCAGGGAACTGATAAACGGAAAAACCATTTAAAACAAAAAACCATGAACGGCACAGCAACAAAAGAAGAAATCGAGTTTTTTATTGAGAAATACAACGAAAGAATACAGTGGAACAAGGAGATAAGAGAAAATTTTGATAATGATTTTATCTCTAAGCACCCTAAGGTCATCGGTTTTATTGTGGATGATATTCTAGGAGGAAAGAAATTGACGGAGGAAAACATAGACACAACAGAAGCCGAAATATTTGAACATGAAGATAATGTTCAGGAGTTGCATGCTTTTGACATGGATGACTGTCACTGGACTTGCTATTTTGCAAGAATCGGAGAAACGGAACATGAGTACAAGAAAAAACAAATCTCATTTCTTTTAAGAGATGTTCAGTTGGAAATCGACCTTGTCGCAAAAGAATTAAACGACTTAAGCGAAAAAAACAGAATGCTGAATGTTTTATTGAGAATGGTGATAGACACAATGAAAGAAAATGAATAAAACTATGGAGAAAAAACTTTGTAAAGAAGCCGAAGAATATATCTCAACACCGATTGAGGTCAATGATTTTGTCAAATTTGACAAAAATCTTATTTACGCTGGAAAGTGCATGACAAAGGAACATCTCGACTATGTAGACTCAATCCTTAAAAAAATGTAAAAAACTTGTTTATGCAAAAACCGTTAAAAATGAAAGCTTACAAAGGTTTCAACAAAAACGATGACGGCACACTGTCATGCAAAGGTTTCGTCTACGAACCAGGCAAAACCTACAAACACAAAGGAAAAATTGAACTTTGCGGGAGCGGATTCCACGCTTGCCGCGAGTTGTGGCAGGTATGGCCGTATTACCCGAACAACGGGAAAAATGTCTTTTATGAGGTTGATTGCGTCGGTAAAATTATAGAGTCTGAAGACAGTGACGGCAAGTTCGTCTGCTCGGAAGTCAAGCTCGTGAAAGAAATAGACATGACTGATGTTGCGAGATTCGATAATTTATTTGGCTTCTATGAAGGTTTCGCAGCGGTTAAACTAAACGATAAGTGGAACTTTGTTAACACCGAAGGCGAGATACTGTCAGAGCGGTGGTTCGATAACGCAAGAAACTTTTTAGGAGGTTTCGCAAGGGTTAAACGAAACGGCAAGTATAACTACATCAACACAGATGGAAAACTGTTGTCAGAGCAGTGGTTTGATTACACATACGACTTTTCCGAAGGTTTCGCAGCGGTCGAAGTCGACGGCAAGTATAATTTCATCAACACCGAAGGCAAGTTTCTGTCTGAACAGTGGTTTGATAACGCATTGGATTTTTCCGACGGTTTCGCAGTGGTCAAGCTTGACGGCAAGTGGAACTTCATCGACACCGAAGGGAAACTTCTGTCAGAGCTGTGGTTTGAATATGTAGATGACTTCAACGGAGGTTTCGCAAGGGTTAAACTCGACGGCAAGTGGAACTTCATCAACACCGAAGGTGAGCTGCTGTCAGGAAAGTGGTTCGATAATGTATGGAGGTTTTCAGAAGGTTTCGCGAGGGTTATATTATACGGAAAATGGATGAAAATCAACACCAAAGGAGAGATTGTTTAGGAAAACTCTTGCGTGATTCAAAAACTTTTCGTATCTTTGCGGCGTGAAACAAAAAAAATGAATTATGAGAAAAAAGTTTTCAATTGACGGAATAATCTTAACCTTATGTTGCGCTCTCATAATAATATTGGGCGTGACGCAGATAATATTGGGTGTTACACAGCTTTCGCAAAAACACTATTCGTTTTGTTCGGCGAAAAGAACGTTCAATGGCATATGTGTCGGAGATACAGTTGTCGTGGTGACAAGCTTCAAAAACCCTTTTATGGAAAAAGACACAAGCGTCCGTACCGTGATAAGGAAAGAAGGCGATTATATACAATACGTTGACGAAAGAGGTAACATAAGGTCATCAAACATGTTTCACGAGCTGGAGAACAGTAGTTGTTACAATGTGACAGTAAAAAAAAGCAAATAAAATGTATTACATTATCAATATCACAAAGTGGAACAACTTCACAGAGCATTATTATGCAAACGTATACAATGCGAGCATCTTTACTCCTACAGATTACATAATGTCAGGTGAGTACGACCTGTCTCTTGCGGACAAGTACAGCGATTTGTATCCTGAGCTTTATCCTGTAATCAAGGACAGTGTGGAACGGGAAGTTATTAATAAGGCAGCTGACATGATATTGAATAACAAAGATGGGCTATCTGCTTGGATATGCGTTTTCTGGAACGGCAAATACTCAAAAACAAGGACTCTTGCAATCAACAATGACAAAGCTGTTTTGCTACTCCCAAAACCTTTGCGTTAGTTCAAAAAATCAAACAAAAACCACAAACAGAAAACAAAAAAATAAAGAAAACGAAAAACCAAAAAAATATGAAAGCGAGAATCAAAGGAGAGAAAGAATGGAAAGACTATAAGGAAGTGTTTGATTATAACGGCGTTTTTTTAGGTCTTGAAACACTCGGTTACACAATTAGCGAGGAAGAATATTGTAAAAAACTGGTTTTGAATACGACCCGCAATCTCCGTTAAATAACCCAAACGGATATTACCAGTCGGCAATTTTGCCTCTTGAATGTTTTGATTTAGTTGAAGACGAAAAGCGCTTGATGACCCGGGCCGCAATAGCCGCGATGCAGGGGATTCTGTCTTGTGACGCTAAATTTTCAAGATTTAGTAGAATGGACGAAGTGGTTTCGACCGCAGTCGCTTGCGCGGACGCGCTTGTAAAAGAATTAGGAAAAAAGGAGGAATAAAAATGACAAACGAAGAAAAACAACTGCTTTTAAAAGACCTCTGTGCGAGGTTGCCGTATGGAGTCAAAATATCAACGAGATTAAAAGGAAATCCTAGTTTTGTAGATTCAGAGTTGTCTGGAGAACTTCTTGATGATTTTGCTAAAAAAGATTGGGGTATAATCAAGCCATATCTCCGTTCGTTGTCAAGTATGACAAAAAAAGAAAAGAAAGAGTATGATAAATTAAGAATGTCATTTTACAAAAACGCCAAAGATGCCTCTCTTGTTCTTATTGATTGGCTCAACGCCCATCATTTTGACCATCGTGGTTTAATTGAAAAAGGTCTTGCTATTGAAGTAACTGAAGAAAATAATCCTTATAAAGAATAACTATGGACTACTAAAAAAGATACATTGAATCTCTTGAAAGAGCGAGATAAGAATTAAACCTTAAATTCTTAAAACAAAAATTAGTGAACAATGAAGACATTTAGATTAGTAAGAATTCTCTTAAGTGAAGAAGGGGAGAAAGCTTTTCATCCCCTTAGATGCAAAATAGAACAAAGGTATAGTCTTTTGTTTGGGCTTGTGAAATGGTGGGGCTCGCCGCAATTCGCTCCTCATCATTTGTTTGAGAACGACACAGCTGCGTGCAAGTACATTTGGGAGCGTTATCCAGAAGCGACGATAATTGACAACTATACAGGAAACAACTGTAAGTAAATAAGTGATGATTAACTTAGCTGAAATATTGAAAGATTACCCATGCGGAACAAAGTTGTATTCTCCGAAAGGTCTCGTCTTGGAAGCACCCGAAGGAATGTACGAAATTGTGTAAACAAGTGTGCAATATTAAAAAAATAAACGGATATAGAAAACCTTAAAAACGCATAAGATTATGGGAAACAAAGAATGGGTGTTTGTCACTGTGTCGATAATGTTTTTGATTATCTACGCATTCGTAACGGACAACCGTAAAGAAAAAGAAGCCGTTCCATTCATTATCAAGGTTGACGTGGAGTATGTGTACGAGGGAGACACCGCCGTGCATCACTACGAATTCGAAGACAAGTACGACCCGAGAAGAAGCGTCAGTGACATTGATGTGGAATACACGGCACCAGCAGGCTACATTAACCGACTGGTGCTGTCTGTTAAAATGAAACCGTCTGGCTGCAACAATCCTACACGATATGATATGGAGCTGTTCTACATACCAGACAGACGCTTCGCTGTGAAGAACATAACTTGGGAGTTTACACAAAAACGGAAACTGAAAAAATAAGGTAGCAATATACCTTGGCACAAAATAAAAAAATGAATAGAATTATGAAAAACGAAGAAAAAGCACAGAAAATTTCTGAGGATTTTTATATGCCAGATACAGGATTCAATAGAGAAGACCTATATGAATCAGCTATAGAAATGGCCGAATGGAAAGATTCGCAATACGCTGAAGAAAAGAAAGAATTGGTTGGATTGGTGAATATGCTTCCAATCAATGAAAATAACCAGACAATTATTGAGGATTTAAAATCTATATTATCATGAACAGTAAAGAAAGAGAAACGGAAACCTTACTGAACAATTTGATGGTTGGTGACTATGTCAGGACAAACAAAAATGTTGAAGATGGATATTACTTCGGCAAATATCACCCTGGCGAATATATCAAAGTGAAAGAAATACTTGATAACGGCATCAATCCAGACTGGCAAGGCTCGGAAATTTGTATGTTATTAGAACAGAATGCTATTGAACCGATTGAATTGACACCTGAAATCCTTGAAATGAACGGTTTCGTGAAATACGGAAGTGAATACAACAATCTCCAGCAGTGGATTTCAAAAGAACCATTAGGCTTCACTTTCTATCAAGATAATTTTCGCGGAATATGGTGTGTCAGCAATATATGGATTAAATATGTACATGAGTTCCAACATATCATCAAACTTTGCAAAGTCGGAAAGGAGGTTGAGTTATGAAAAAGAAGATTCTGTTTATCGTTGACGCGCAGAATGATTTCTGTCACAAGGACGGTACTCTTCCTTGCGAAGGTCATGAGGAAGCCGTGAACAACATCGTAAAACTTTTGGATAACAACAAGTTCGACGAAGTTGTGTGCACAGCAGACACTCATGACGATGACTATAAGCGTACTACTGAGGGAAAACACTTGCCGGTTGAGCACTGTATGGAAGGAACTTGGGGCAATTTCCTCAATAAAAAAGTATATGATGCGCTTTATCAACAGCACTGGATTGTTCTCGGGAAAACCGGTTTCATGGTAAAACCTGGTTCGCTTAAGAACATATTCAATGATGATTACTGGTATGATGTTTATATATGCGGTTTTGCCACGGATATATGTGTTATCAACAACGCATTGCTGTTAAAACAGTTTTTCCCGTATTCGGAGGTGAGCCTCATTAAAAACTGCTGCGCAGGCACAAGCGTTGAAATGCACAACAAAGCCATTGACATCATGGCCATTAACCATATCAACATTTTAGGAGAATACCATAACAACGACAACAAGGAGGATAACAATGATTAAATCAATCCTGGACACAGACCTTTACAAATTCAGCGTAAGCTACGCTTATTTCAGCAAATACCCTCTGGCCAATGGAACATTCACATTCACGGACAGAAACAGGGAAAAGTGGACAAAACAACAGCAAAACATAATCCACAGCATGTTTTCAGCCGAGCTTAAACGTGTTTCGGAAATAAAACTATCCAGTGTTGAAGAACTATGGTGCTCCTGGACAATGCCTTATATTCCGCTTACATATTGGGAGTGGCTCTCTTCATTCAGGTTTAACCCGACGAAAGTCGAATTTGGCTTTGACGAGGAAGGTGTGTTCACATGTGAGGTTACGGACAGACTTTACAAAGTCACTCTGTATGAAATACTTGTACTTGCCATCTATTCAGAGATTCGTAACATTGTTCTTGGAATCATACCGGATTTTGGCGCGGCGAAATCTATCGCTTTTGAGAAAATAAGGATTGCCAATGAGAACAACATAGTGTTCAGTGAGTTTGGTACAAGAAGAAGATTCAGCTCTGACATGCAGGACATGGTTCTGTCAGTCATAAAGCAACATTCGGCCACGTGCGCTGGAACAAGCAATGTGTATTTCGCCATGAAGTACGGAATGAAACCAATCGGGACATTCCCTCATGAATGGGTGATGTTCCACGGGGCTTGTTTCGGTTACAAGAGGGCCAATTACCTCTCTCTTGAGGACTGGATTGACGTGTACAGGGGTGATTTGGGAATAGCTCTTGTCGACACCTACACGACAAAATCTTTCCTTCACACGCTTACTCGCCAGCAGGCACTTCTTCTTTCCGGTTTCAGACAGGACAGCGGAGACGAGATTGAAGTCGGTAACAGTATAATCGAAAGACTCAACGAGCTTGGCGTCGATGCAAAGAACAAGAACATCGTTTTCAGCAATGCCCTGGACTTTCCGAAAGCATGTCGTATCAATTACATATTCAAAGAAAAGTGCAAGCCCAGTTTCGGAATAGGAACAAATCTCACTTGCGACACTGGAATCAAAGAATATAAGCCGGCAAACATTGTTATGAAGCTTACGAAATGCAGACTATCTCCGAAAGACGAGTTCGAGAAGTGTATAAAAATTTCCGATGACTATGGCAAACACATGGGAGACAAACACGAGTTGGAAGTGGCAAGATACCAATTAAAGTTGGATTTGGACGATTTTTCTTGCAAGAATTAAAAACTTTTCGTATCTTTGCGGCGTGAAACAAAAAAAAGTATAATTCATACATCAATGACACAAGAAGAGAAAAACCTGTTATTTAAAGACCTTTGCGCAAGGTTGCGTTATGGGGTAATAGTTAACTATAAAGAAGGTGAGTATGATTTTCATAAGTGGAAAATTGAAACACTGTTCGCTCCTGCATATAGTGAAAGTGGTCTTTTGATAGAGACAAACAATGATGGATGGATAGGCTATACTGAATACGAAGGATGCGGCGGTTCAAGTGCTTCAAGGCCTTTACATCTTGACAAAAATCTTCCCTATCTCCGTCCAATGTCAAGCATGACAGAGGAAGAGGAAGAAGAACTTGAATGTAAATTTCCTCATTTAAGTTTGAATGGTGACGATATATATGGTTATTTAGCAAGGGGAGAGATAGGAGATTTTCTTGAATTTATCTACTCACATCATATTGATTTGAACGGCTTAATTCCAATGGGACTTGCTCTTGAGGCACCTGAAGGAATGTATAATAATTAAGATGAACCATTATAAAAAATTAATTTATGAAACTTATTAGTTATATGTACAGTTACAGCGGTGACAGCGGTCTTTGTTTGTCTAACCGTGAGGAATGGAACACCATCAAGAGTCATCTTTATTTCGATGCTGAAAAATGGACTATGGAAAAAATTTACGATATAGTTAAGATGATATATCGCAAATATAAAAGTTTTGGTACTAATTGGACTTTGGGGGAGGTTATGGACCATATACGTGATACTATGGTTCCTTTTATCAATGAAACCGATGGGGTATACAGGAATAAGGGGGGTTCCTGGAAATCTATTAAGAAAGAAAAACAAATTGACCCAAAGGAACATGAAATTATTTCATGGGAACTTAATGGTAAAACATCTAATTATGATTATTACAAATGACAAACGAACAAAAAGAACTTTTACTGAAAGACCTCTCATCAAGGTTGCCGTATGGGGTAAAAGGAAGAGTATTTGCTGAAACTACCAACGGAGAATTTGACCTTACAGGAGATATGATTTTCAACGATGAACCATTTGATGTTGTATTGGATGAAATTAACGTAGGGAATGGAGAAATCAGAGTCACAGCAATTAAAGACGATGAAACTCGTGATTTCATTGATAGTATACAAGATTGGGGAGACCCATATACCATAGAAACCTTCAAACCATATCTCCGTCCAATGAGTTCTATGACGGAGGAAGAAAAAAGCAAATTAAGGCAATGGGGGTGTTTATGTATGAAACCCAATGACATTGTAGAAGATATTGATTCATATATTGTAGAAGACATTGGTGTATATGGTGCTATTCATAGTATTCCCGTTATAGATTGGCTCAACGCCAACCATTTTGATTATAGAGGATTGATTGAAAAAGGTTTAGCATTGGAAGCGCCAGAAAGAATGTATGAATTTTAATATTAAATGAGATGACAACAGAAGATAAAAAACTTTTATTGAAAGACTATGGCTCACGAATTGGGAGTAATGTTAAACTTTCAATAGAAAACATGTATGGTGTATATGGTTTAAATCTTGTTGGTGATAAGATTATTACCGTAGTGCATCTTGACAGTAATAAATTGTGTTATATTCCAATAGAAGAAGTTAAACCGTTTTTGCGACCGCTATCAAGCATGACGGAGGAAGAAAGGAAAGAGTATCAGTACATCACAGAAAGATGGATGTATGACACTGAATATTCTATTGCGGATAGTATAGATTGGCTAAACTCCCATCATTTCGACTATCGTGGTCTTATTGAAAAGGGATTGGCTTTGGAAGCACCTGAAGGGATGTACAACGAGTTCCAAAGACATGACTTGTAACGTATAAAGAGTGAAACCGTATAACAATAAAAACACAGAGACATGTTAAAGAGTGACATTAAAAACCTTGAGTTCACGGATAAGCTGGAGGTGAAAAACAGTTTCCTTTCGCAAGGAAGTGCAGAACCGTACAGAAAGGGTGTCATGGACGAGGAAAATGTAAGAAGACTTATGATTCGTGCAAAGAAACTTGTCACAGAAGCCGCTAAACATATAATTTTCGAACAATCTGAATTCAATAAGCAAGGTGGAATTCAGTGAATTTTTTATCAAAGGAAGAAGACGAAGAATGTATAATTAAAACAACTAATTATGACACAAGAAGAAAAATCGCTATTACTTAAAGACCTCTGTGCGAGGTTGCCATATGGGGTGAAATGTAAAATAGAGAAAGATTGGTTTTATGATGAAATAAAACCTTATGATTCTATTTTTAATCCA
>Ga0310696_10004900_pt1 | contig 16297 bp, 10 predicted proteins | sample AusTroGonzalo_MG_4_FD_203885 | JGI IMG/M metagenome (GOLD analysis project Ga0310696, IMG submission 203885) | Bovine rumen microbial communities from tropical cattle in Woodstock, Queensland, Australia - Gonzalo_02 (v2) (version 2) | ecosystem: Host-associated > Mammals > Digestive system >...
TAACCAAGCGAGAATCCCTTTGGAATAATGAGCTTGGCTATCTCATGAGAGGGAGACTCCCATTCGGAAAGGTAGAACATATCCTCATCCTTGTCTTCTATCAGCTTTTTCATTTTGAAGAACAAATCTATTCTGTTCTCACTGTCGTCGAATACCTCACCCGGGATATTTAGAAAATCCACAGGTAGGTCTGCAGGTAGCCAGTTTCCAGACAGATATGCGCCATAATGGTTGTTAGGTCGACATGCATAGCTTTCCGTTCCTCGCATACCACCTGTTTGACAGTTAAAGTTATCGTAGAAGAATGTGCCAAAACTGCTATGCGGATAGGACAGAGGCAATTCTTCTGGGTGGTAGCCTAATAGCGAGAATGCATGGATGATGTCGTACAAGAGGAAGCTCTTCCCACTTGAACGGGTCCCGATGACGGCTATCCGGATTTTCTTGAATGGGTGATACATGAAGACAATACAGGTTAATGATCAAGTCCTTGCAGATGACGCAACAGCGAACCGTGAGAGAACTGCTTCAGATCATGATGCTTCATGATGTCCATGCAGAGTTGGAAACTACCGAAGCAGATATTTGAATTTTGAGGTCTGAAAAAGAATTTCTTCTTTCTATTCTCGTCTGTTCTAATGAAGTCAGAAGCGGTTTTCCCTTTCTCGTCAATATAATTGCGATACATTTCGTATTCACAAGTAATAGGAGTACAAGTGAAATAGACGTGGGGGACAATTATCTCATTTATGGCATCCACTCCAGTTTTCAACAGAAGTTTCCTAAAGGCTTCGCAACTTCCCAGTCCTCCCTGCCTCGATTTGATATGGTCGGCAAGATCTTCGGTGTCTTCCGCTATGATACCGTCACCGCCGTCAAAGTCGACATATTTTTCAGCAACTTGCTTTATAAAATTTTCGGAACATTCTTGACCATCCAGAAGGATACTCCTGTCAATTTCTTCGAAACAATCAAGTCCCAAGATGTATTCATATTCTTCATTATTATCCAACAAACTGTTGTTGACATGGAAGAGCATGGAACTATGAAAGAGAGAATAGATGACATTACGTTTCTCTTCTGGCGTCAAGTCTTTCAAAATAACTTTATCAAGGCACATGTATTCCTTCTCTCTTTCATAGAGCATGAAGTCAACGTTCCTGAAGGCAAGATATGCACGGGGTGTCTTGTTATTTCTTTCAATAAACTGCGCAATACCATCTATGAGTTCACCAAAGGTAATTTCCCTGGCACTGTCATCATTTTGAGGCATGAAGATACGATCGCATACCACGATGTCTGTTGCCTGGGAACAATAATGCATAAAGACGAAAGCTTTGTCGTATTCCTTCAATTCAAAGTCGACAGCATCGAAACCAAGATCTTGGATTTCTCCGTCACTAATCAAATCGGTTATACTCCTGATGATAGAATCTGTATCGTATTCAAAGAAACGCTTTAGCAGTTTCTTGCCACTCAGTTTTCTGGTAGAACCTTTGACGGGTTCATAGCCTTCCAATTCTCTGGCTATTTCTTCCCACTTGAGGAAGCGAGTCCTACGGGCATCGTCGTCGGTCTTGTTTGTATTTGCCGTAATCTTTCCAGAACTGATGGGACATGTTTTTCTTGGTTCTACGATCTGGATAATGTCGCCTGTATCCTGGTCTTCATAGTTGGTGACACAAAAAAGTTTCGTTTGAATTTGTATCCTGTCTCTCAACCTATTATAGGCAGCTACGCGAGAAAGGGTAATCCTGTTTTCATCATGGGAAGGGTTGATGAATGCTTCACCTGGTATATTAAGGAAATCAAGGCTATAGTTCTTGTTGCCACTGACATTCTCCATCTGGGCTCCATAGTGGTTGGACTGTCGGCATGCATAGAATGGCGTTCCGCCGCGACCACCGAGTTCATCGGGCGTGTAGTTATTGCTGTCCTGATACCTGACACCATTACGATATAAAGGTTTAGAAATATCACCCATACTCTCCAACGAGTCGATAATGTCCATCAGTAGAAAACTCTTTCCGCTGGATGGCGTACCTACCACAGCAAGACTGATATGCTTTCTCATTTTCTTGGTGAATGGTTCTTTAATAATTCTGAGAAGCTGCTGCCTGAAAAAAGGCGTACGATAATAGTTGAACTTTTCGAGATTAATATCCATATTCATATAGTATATTATTTTAGTGTCTATTGAATTCTTTTCTTTCTTTACAAGTTACACACGCCATGAATGCCAAGAGAATAGCCGTCTCAAGGGCCTCGCCAACGGCATCTACTCCAAAGCCAGGAATGAGTCGTCCTGTGAAAGGAAGCCAAGAATGGTAAGATAGATATATATAAATGCTGGTGCTCATCCACATCAACATGGCCAACATTCGCCATTGCATGGCTTTCGTCAATTTGGGTTTATCGTCAGCATATTCTATGCTATATCTTGTCACCAACCATGCAAGGATGAACAATAGTCCAAAGAATACGTATGGTGCAATCTTTCCATAGGAACCGATGAATGCCACTGGTACGCTCAAGTCGTTAAGGACAACAGGCGACTGTCCCGTACTGACGGATGCATGGAGCGCATGGGTGTCGTTAGACAATGGGTCATTTCCATTGTTATTTTGCATATAGTGGCTCATGATGACCATGAACTCCGCATCACTTTCATGATATCGATAACCGCTCTTTTGCAAATCATCGAATTGCACAAAGGACTCGATTCGGCGAGAATAACGTTCATAGCTCACTTTCTCCGTATCAAAGAACAAATGGAAGATAATTGGCAAGAATACGGCTACTACCGAAAAAACAAATATCAAGCTTCCAACAACCCATTTTTTTTCTGCCTTCATTGACTTGTAAGCTTTGGAATCTATGGTTGTGTCCGGGCGCTTTACCAAGAAGAACGTAAAACAGAAGAAAAAGAAAAAACCAAAGTAATTGGTTATATAGCCATGGTCTGGCAAAAAGGCAATGATAATATACAGGATGGTTGCGCCAAACATTCCTATCATCAGTAGGCCAATATGACGATTGCCTCCCATGGTCAGCCGGTTAGCAGCATAGGACATGGCATCAGAAAGTCCTAATATGACAAATAAGGTAATGATGGCTGTACTGAAATTTCCGCCAATGCCACCTATTCCTAGAATAACTAATAAGAAGACCACTTGGCGTATGAAGAATAATGTCGTCTGTTTTTTATCTAATACGGATAAAAACTTGTTACTTGCTTTATCCATCCATTTCCAAAAGATATTCAGGAGGAACCATAAAAGAAGCAATAGTGCTTCAACAGCCAGCAAAGCATAGACCACAGAACGGTGAGTATCCTGAATGGCTCCAGGCTTAATCCACTGCCCGAGACTGCAGAAATCAATTTCTGATAGCAGATAGGATTGTAAAATGCCCTCACTAACCTGCGCATCCATGATAACAAAGAAGCCATACGCCAAAAAACATAGCAGGAGACAACATCCTATCCATGTGCCCCATAGTCGTATGGAAAGCCATGAAGGTTTGCTATAGTGCAGCAAACGGGTATTCAATATCATGGCAAGAGTAAAGAACAGCAACATCATCATAGAAGTAGACATAGGAACGATGGCTGTCAGCTTTTCAAAGTAAGGATAGGTATAACTCAACTTTAATGCGATAAGTGATTTGCAACAGCAGTACGCAAAACAAATGAAAAGCAAGGTACTCAGATAAATCCGGAAATCTTGAATATGTCCTTTATTATATAATAAATCCAAGTCAGCATACTTGATTTTGAACGGACTCGTGGGCAGCCAAACCAAGAGCAGCAATACACAAAGTACAATTGCTGGAAGCCATAGATAGCTGTAGATGAATCCTCGGTCAACAAAGCCGCTTCGCACATACAGCTGGTCATCGCCAGAGTGCAAGGACATCTTGGAAAAAGCAGGAATTACAGAAAGAGGATTGTCTATGGTACTTGTCTGGTAGTTGTTGTCTCTCAATGAGATGGAGCCGTCTTGATGGAGGAACTCTATATTGCAAATATCAAAGTTGATAGCATTAGAGAACTCAGGTAAGTACATGTCGCCATTGGCCGGTACTGCGCCATTGTTTTGTTTCATGGTGATGATGCCACTTGAGCGCTTGGATAACTGTTTCAGTGAATCAACACTCGCCACAAATGTGATGGGTTTGGGAAAATCAATTTTAAGCCCCGAATCAGTACCTGTTATCATGACGTGTCCTGCTCCCCATGCTGTAGTCTTGACATAGGGCTTCATGACATAGTTGACACCATCGATATGGAATGTTCCTTCTTCTGGTTCCTCGTTACGATAACAGTAGTCGCCAATTCCAAAGAACTGCAGTTTACAGTGTTGGGCACTGTCTGCCTGTGCTGAGGTCAGTCCCTCACGGACATAGCTAATATTATCAACGGCGGTGAAACGATCCAGAATCACAATCTCAAGTCCAGTATCGGTCTTATGGAAGAAAGAGCGGACAGCAGGATTCTGCAGATGGGCCAGCCACATTAAACTATCGCCATGGGAACAACTGGATTGTTCCAATTGGTATTTGATAGCAAACCACCGAGAAAGAACATCCTTCTGCTTCTCGAATTTCTCCCACAAAGTCCATACATCGGCTCCCGTCAATGAGAGTTTTAACGTGTCCTGTGTGTTAGAAGCAAAAGGAGGTAGCTTAATGGATATCCTTTGCTGACTGTCGTTGTGGATTGTATGATTGTTGGGGTTGTTGTTGTTAATCTTATAATACTGCAACGAGTCTTGGTATTTTTCATTCACTTTCCATTGAAATGATTCTCCGGATTGAGTAATTTTTATGTAGTCATGCGGTATTTGATGGAAGCAGATGCCGCTATTCTTTCCAGCAGCTACAGTCTGGGTATGTGCAATCTCTACACCATCCACAATGAACACAAGTTTCCTGTCAACGCTGCCAATCATGAAATAGCATAGGATGAAGACTGCTATTAAGCCACCGAAAACCCAAGAGTATGTTATGAAATTTTTGTTCATAGTACTATTCTTTCTATTTATATACACTGATGAGAGCTGCTTTTGTCTGTTCCAATGACTTTCGAGTGGCAGCAAGTCTATAGTCACGAGCAGAATCGAGGTCTGATATCAAAAGATTTATTTGATGCAACAATGACTGATTCTGACTCTGAAACTCTCGCTTAATAGCATTCTGCTGACTATATACCATATACCAGTCAGTGTTTTGTCTTAACTTGTTGATTTGTTGATTATAGTTTCTGATTCTTTTGTTTGCGATACTCCTATAATGATTTGCACAACTGCTACAAGCATTGCTTCGTACATCTGAGAGTTTTTTGGTCAACTGGGTATCTTTGTTGTATGGATGTTTTTTCTTCCATTGACTTGCTTTCGATACTATTGACCGGACTTCCTGGACAGACTTGCATGACGTACTTTTTGACAATAGGGGTCTGATAATATATAGATAGTTGTATATGTAGTCATGATAGTTCGAGATGGCTGTCGTAATTAAAGTCCGATGAGATGTCAGTTCAATAATGCGTTCATCAAGTTGCTTGAGACGATATTCATTATTCGTCCATTTCTTGGAGGCAAATAGAACTTCCAGTTCCTTTGTCAGAATCTTGGAAAAATCGTTGGTTAAAATGGAATCGCATCTGTGACTGACACTGTCAGGTAATACTTTAATGCCTTGGGCGGTGAGTAAGGACTGCTCAACACTCAGATCTTTGCGAAGTGAAAGATAGATACTGGCAGCATCTTCATACGCTAATTCCTTGATGGCTTTTTCCTGTTCCATGAAGGTCTTTTCATAGTAAAAAACTTCCACTTTCTGATCGGGTGGGGGAACAATAGCATTCCATACATAGATGATGCCGGAAAAAATCAGCAATAATACCAGGATGATGGGTATGGAAGCGTGTTTCATTTTTCCTATGCTGAGGAATTTCTCCAGCATATTTGGGTTAGGTTGACATTTTGGCAATATAGACTCCTTCAAAAACAGCTCTCCGTAATCGGAATCCATACGTGCGAAGTCTTTCAAGATGTAATTGCCAATGCTGAACACAACGGGTTGGACATTATAAATGTCTTTATCGTAGCAAACATTCTGTATCTTATGCCAAAAGTCTGGAATTCCGCTTGTTATAAAAGTCTGCGCGGCATTCTCCTCATAAATATCCGGGACATTCATAAGGTCTGATTTCGTTACCAGCAGATAAATGGCATTGCACTGTTTTAGGAATCCTTTTGCCTCTAAATACTTGATGACACCTTCGTGATAGCAAACTTGCTGTTCAAGGTATGATGCTGTCGTATTGTTTTTTCCGCAATCGATGCAAAAAACATGAATCTGTTCCTGATGGCTATTTAGAATGTTAAGAACATGGTCGTTTTGATAGTCATTTTGCGGCTTAAAAAATGAGATATTATATGCTCTTCCCAGTAACCAACTTTTGTATGTGGCATGATAAATCTCAGAGACATCGTCTTTTGACAATTCTGGCATAAATACCGCTTTCTGGCTTTTGAAAAGATCGGAGACCTGTTCGATGCGGTTTTTGAGCTGGGTGTTTTCCGGATATATGAACCGAAAGCCTTTCAGGGTGAGCATCGAGAGAATTGCAGAGGTCCTGCCAGAATGCGGCATACCCCAGAAGACGACTAGGTTACTTGTCTTGTTTATCCCATAAAGACCACCTTGAGGTATCTCCTTTTCGCAATCACAACTCCGCATGCTTTCGAGTAATTCCCTACCGAAAACAGAATTCAATTGCTTCTGTTTGGAAACATCAGCCAGCATCTCCTTAATGTCCAAAAGACTATACGACTGAGGACTGAATACGAGATCTTTTATACTATCCTTTTCCATAAGCCTTTATCTGTGATGCCCGGAATACCTGTTCCTGGGGCGACGGATATAAAAATAGGAGGTTAATATGAGAAAAATGCAGGCCATCGTTGCAACCAGGCTGATTCCGTCAGGGGAATGGGGAGTACGTAGTTTGCGATAACTGCTTTGTGAGGCTATAACCGACTGGTCAAGGTCAAAGAGAGTAGTATCTTCACCCTCATAGAAAAGCGATGATCGTTGCCGATACTGCTCGCACCAGTCTTCACCAGCCAAAATGATATAATGGAAATTCCTGGCAGTAGAGACGTTCCATATATTCACAGAGTCAAGGCTTTTCAGCCATTCTTGTCGTTCGTGACTAATGGAATCTACATTCTCGGGTGTAAGCCTTCTCCTCAGACTGTTGATCTTTGAAGGTATGTCCGCAGACCTGTATCTATTATGTCTCAGGTAACTTTCATAATCGGCAAGCCGTTGGTTGGTGTATGCTTGATAGCAGCTGTCAATCGTTGCGATATTATGGGCCGTTTCAGTTATGGAGCTGGTGAATTCCTTTTTATGGTTGAGAACAGAAACAAACATAGTAAAAGGAATACTACCTACAAACAGGACTATAATGGCTATAATAATAGAGGAAATCTCAATAGGAAGACCGCTACGTTTGCTTCTATAGGCCTTGCTTTTACACATAAACCAAAGGCTGACAGACAATACGGCAAAACCACAAAGCCATAAGCTGATGGTCAACCAATGATTGCCCTCAAAGAGATACTCCATACCATAAAAGGCAAATATGGAAAAACATATCAGTGCCACTACGGTGATGAAGAGGGCTACTCCCGCCTTGCCATTATTCATGTTTGTGTTTATCCTATGGGTTCAGTACTTGTTTCGCTCACATTAGTATCGATAGTTTTCATTCTAAATTCGGGCATCTCGGTGGCGTACTCTTTGTCTATCAGATGACATTGCTGGCGGATGATGCTGCGGCGGTAGATGGCAGGTGTCAGACAATACTTTTCATAATATTGCGGGAAGAGAGCTGCATCTTCTTTTGAAAGCAAGGACAGTGATTTGATATGCGGGAAAAGCAGTTTGGCATAGGCAGCTGTCACTTTTCTTACTGCCTTCAGGTCGCGCAGGTCACATGAATTGTCATAATCTACCAATTGGTCGAAGAGGGCATCGTATTCTATTGCTGTCCGTAACTGGTGCATGATACAAGAGAAATACTCGGCATTGAGTGTCCAACCTTCAAGGATGCTACCCACCTCCAAGCGCGGCAGTTTCCATCCTTCGATGAAACAATGGAAGCGATCCATCGTGGCAGACTCCTGGAACATGTCAGGCAAGTCCTGGAAGTAGTTGCTATTGACGGGTTGCTTGTCTGACGTTAATGGAATATTTCCCGTCAGGCAGATGCCGCAGTCTGACATGAAAAGCACATTGTCAACCGTAGCCTTGCCAGCTTCCAGATAACCTTTGAGAATGGACTGCATCTCATCTGGGTCAGAGAAACCGAATGTCGATATCTCGTCAATGATGACGGCATCATGGTTCTTGACCAGTCCGAACTGCTTGGTGGATTTGTTGTAAAACATCTTGGCCCTGGACGTCTTACCGCCACTCAGCAGCCATACGTGTTTGCTGATATTATTATAGATGTACGACTTGCCTGTTCCTTTGGGACCGAGCTCAATCATGTTGAGTCGTGGTTCTACTAACGGTAACAGACGGGTTGCAAATTCCATCTTTTCCTCCACCGTATCAAAAGAATCGGGATTATACTCCATTGTGGCAATCAGCATGTCGAGCCATTCCTCGACAGTGAACTGCTCGCGGGCAGAGAAATAATAGTCGAAGTCAACCTTCTTATAGGGTTCGAAGGATCGATACCCCACCATTTCTATATAGCCGGATTTCTTGCCTGAAGGTTCTACGTAGTTCAGTGTGATGTTTCCCCATTGTTCTCCATCGACGAGCTCATCCTTGAACTCTTCCAACAAAGCGGGCGCTATATAGGCATTATTGGTAATCTGGGCATCGGGAACAGAAAAGGTAGTACGCCCTGTAGCGAGGTCACTCTTAACGATGAATCTTACCGTTACGTTAACCTGTTCGCCAGTCAGCATCCTATTCTTGATGGTTACGATGTTGTCGGGCATTTTTTGTTCCAGATATGCTGCCACTTGCTCACGGTCTGCTATTCCTTTCTCGTCGGCATATTTGCAGACAATATAGTCTTTTACGAACGAAGGCAGATTCCTACCTTCAAACAATGACTTGTTGGCTGCGGACTTCATGACAGCCAAATCGGGAAAAGCATTCCTTATTTTCTCTGATATGATACTCATATACCTTATATATATTAAAATGATTCGTCTATTTCTGCACCTTGTATCTGTATGATTTTGGGCGGTTCAACTTGTATTTGTACCTCCGGTTTTTCCGGCTCTCTGAGAGGGGGAGTGATGGGACCAGCTTCTCCTAACGACACTTTTCGTTTGAAGACGGGTCTGACCGGAATCCTGTCGGTCTTCGGTCGGGAAGTGACTGCCTTGAACTCGCTACGCTGAAGAATGTCATTCTTGTCCGACAGTTTTAAATAGCCCTTCATATTTGAATTGATAGTCAGAGAATGTGTCCTGTTCAGGATGATCTCTTTTTTGTCACGGACAATCATGGTTACTATCTCCATGTGGAAGAATTTGTAGAATGGTCGCCACCAATACGGAGTTGTCCTTTGCGGCATCTTAGAGGCAGAATAAAAATGTGGCCGTATATCTATCTTCAATTGCGAAAGCCATTTTTCGAACTCTAAGTCGCGTCTGCTTTGGCGTATTTCCACATCTCCAAGGTGAATAACATCTAAATAGCTGTATCGGCGATAGTAGTTTTTTAACATCATGATGATGGTTCGGTAAACCCAGATTCTTGATTGCTGCAAAAGAGTTGGCTTCTTTCGCAACAAACCCTTACGATAGGGATTCAGGAGTAATAGGAATAGTCTTAGCATCATCTATAGAAAAACACGCTCCAAAATTACAAAAAATATTTATAATACAAGAAAGAAATGCTTAAAAAGTGACAAAATTGTTTGCGTTTTGCCGATTTCTCCGTTCAAAATCCATATATTTTTGTTGCTTTTGCAATTCAGGACATTATTATTTTGTCTTGTCACGTAAATAAAGAGTGGAAATGCTTGTGGTATTGAAACAAATTGCGTAATTTTGCACCCGATAAACAAATTCTATCACAAGAAACAATTATAGCAAAATGAACGAAATGAGAATGACAATGATCAGATTCCGAGTTCTTTGACATATTGCTACAATTGTTGATGCTGTGATAGAGTATTCCTTTTAAAGATAGCTCTATGGATGCAACGGGCTGATGCTTCGGCATTGGGCCTGTTCTCTCTTGCGTTCCTTTTTCTAGGGGGACGACTATTTTTTATGAAGTGTGTGAACCTAACTATTTTATGTTATGCGGAAAAAGAATAGATTGATAAACGATTTTAGAAAGCAGAATAGGTGCTCTATTTGGAAGCACATGGAAGCTATGGCGATGAACTATGCCGTGTATTCGAATCATTTGACAGGACTGGCTCCATACCTGACAGAGAACGATGTCTATATCTATGTTGATTCTGAGAATTTGGTGGTGGTGTGCGTTGATAGCTATAAGCGTCATGAGATGCCGACATACGAGGAATCAGAGAGTTTTGAAGCCATGATTTACCATCATGGCAGTGAACCACGTGAAAGCTTGGTATGGAAGTTGAAGGAAACCATGCGAATGATGAAAAGGAGATTATACGCCTGTAATTTTGATTTCAATGTCTATGGCGTGTTGTTGACAGAGGCAAAGATAATTAACGTCGAGGATCTGGAGGAGATGTGGGAAGCCAACAATATCAAGGTAATCGAGGGTTTTAGGGATTTGAAACATCGAACAGTATCGGTAAATGCGGATGAGGAATTGTCCGTAAAGATCTATTATGGAGCAGCTATTGATAGTGACCTGGATGCTGACGCCGAGTCCGTCGAAATGCCTGAGAAGAAAGATGTTACGAAAGAAGATCTTGACGAGTTTGAAAAGATGCTAAACGAGTTTATTTACGGTGATTTGAAGGCAGAAGTCGTGGAGGACGAAAATGGTATCGACCAGGTGCCCTCAGATGACAACGAGGTAGATCATGTAGATGAGGAATCTCCGGACGAAAAGAGTGAGACAAATATGGAAGATGTGGAGATTCCAAGTGGTGAGATAGAGCAGAATCAGACGTTGAGCGTGGGTGTGAAAATACTAAGTCCTATTGCCCATCCTCGAGAGGAGTTGGACAAACTGGTGGGATGTGACGAAATCAAGCATCGTATGGATGAACTGGTGGCGCTGACTAGGTACAACCAGTTGGTAAGCGAGGCTTTCCCGAAGAGCAAGCGGCACGAGGTCTCCCTGCACAGCGTCTTTCTAGGACGTCCAGGAACGGGTAAGACTACCGTCTGCAAGATATTCGGTTCGCTGCTGCGTCAGGCTGGTGCTTTGTCTAAAGGTCATGTGGTGGTGTGTGACCGAGGAACCTTTATCGGTACGCTCTGGGGTGATGAGGAGCGTTCTGTGCGCCAGGTGCTGGAGAAGGCCAAGGGCGGCGTATTGATGATAGATGAGGCTTACCTGCTGTGCAGTAAAAACGAAAATGATCCAGGAAGACTTGTCGTACCGCTGTTGATGAGCATCCTTGCCGACGAGACTCAGCGTGACATCGCTGTTGTGTTGTGCGGCTACAAGGACCAAATGCAGAAACTATTGGATACCAATCCTGGCTTACAGTCCCGCTTCCCTAATAAATTTGAGTTTCAGGATTTTACCATTGATGAACTGCTTGAAATCACGCGACACCGTGTGTTGGACTACGAATACCAGTTTACCGATGAGGCCTGGAAGAAGTATCGTACTATATTGACACAAGCCTACCAGATGCGGGACCCGCAGGTATGGGGTAATGCCCGTTTTGTGGCTAATCTGCTGGAACGTATCTACATTCAGCATGCCACCCGTTGTGTCAAGCAGCCCCCAACGGACAAACTCAAGTTGAAGCAGATAACCCCAGAGGACATTGTACCTATTGAGATTCCCCGCCCTAAAGCTAAAATGGGATTCTAAATTTCTTCGATTGCCCCGGAGCACTCTTGATGACGAGGCCGCGAGGGTAGGGGGTCTCGATGCCTAAGGGGGTATAGTAGTGTGAGGGCGCGGCAACGGTCGCTGTCCTCACACTTTTGATGGCTGTGGCGGTTCGTGCTATGACCTCGGCATCGGTGATGTTCATCAGGCAGCCATTCACAACATGGTAGGAGGTGTTGCCCTCGTCCACGGTGATGGTGCTTAGGTTGCTGCAGTTCTTGATGGCCTCGCGGCTGATGGCCATCACCGAGGCGGGAATGCTGAGACTGCGAATGTCGCTGTTGTCGCTGAAGGCCTCGTACTCTATCATGGTAACGTGATATGTCTGTCCTTCATGGGTTACCATTGCGGGAATGACCACGTCGCCCTGTGGCTTGTCGGCCTTGTCGGAGCATACGGATACTTCGTCGCTATCGATGATGGTATAGGCCAGCGAGCCGATGGTGAACGTCCTGCCATAAACCACGCCGTCGCCCTTCTTGATGCCAACGATGGCTGAGTGGAAGTTGTATTCGTCTATCTCGTTGATACCGTAGTAGCCGGAGGGCTTGAAGGTCCATCCCATATTGAAGTGGAACTTTCCGTTCTTGTAGCCGTCGCAGATGAACTGGTGCTCCAAGCCAGAGGGCATTCCGCCATAGATGATGGGTCGACCTTTCCTCAGCTCGTTATACAGGATGTTCTCCCACGCCACATCGTCGAACATATAGCGATACAGCTCGCGTGTCGACAGTGCATAGCCGAAGAGGGATTCTAATGCCACCATGGCGTCGCTCTCCCAGGCGGCAGAGCCCCCAGGGGTATAGTCCATCTGTACCGCAGCACCGCAATACAGCATCAGCGTTGCCACTGCCGTACGCTCCGCATCTGTGGAGCCGCTGCCGTATGTTAGCGTCATGTTGTCCCAGTCGAACGTCGTGGCAGGCAGTTCGTCCATGACGATATGATAGGCGCTGGTGGTATATCCAGGAATGGCCGGGCTCTCCTTGGGATGCTGGTAGTATCTCATCACCTGAGCCATGGCCGTAGCCACGCAACCTGTCTCGCAGTGCTGTCCGTTGATGACGGGGCACAGGTTGTAATACGGTGCCCTCAATCCCCAGGTGGTCTGCACCAGCGGGGCTATCTCCTTGCGCTCCGGCTGGGCCCAAGCCTGCAGGAGACAGAATGCCGTTATGATTGTAAATAGGTATTTCATTATATATGGTTGTTGAGAGTCCCCTCCTGCTCCTTATCCATGATGGGTAGGTGTAAAAACCGCCCTGCGATGAAGCAGAGCGGTCTTTTTCATGTGACTATAATTGTTTACTTCAATACAGTTTTAACGCCATTGACGATGTAGAGACCCTTTGTAGGCTGAGCCACACGCTGGCCATTCAGGTTGTAAATCTTAGCCTCACCCTGAGCGGCGGCAGCCTTGATGGCCTCGATGCCAGAAGGCTCGATCTCCTGAACCATAACGGTAACCTTTCCTGTTTCATCACCAAAGATGATGGCAACGTATTTGTCATCAGCCTGAGCACCATCAGCTACCACCATACCCAAAGCCTTCTTGAAAGTGCCGTCTGAATTCTTTAGCTGATATAGATTTGCTTCAGTGGCAACGGTCATCTCAGCACCTGTAACCACTAGACCTATGCAAGAAGACTCTTCTGTCTCTTTATCATTAATCCAAGTCCAAGCAGGAGTACTGGGACTTGATAGGTTCAATGCAGCTGCGAAGGAAGTAAACTTCTCCTTTGTTACAGTGTTGTCAAGTGGGAAGTTTGCCAAGAAAGTTCCTGCCAAATAAACGATTCCATTCTGAGCTTCACCCATGAGTGAAATCATATCTGGATCAAAATATAATCCCGTGGAAGCAGCATGGAAAATCGTCGGATTTGCAATATCTGCAGGATCTACGATTACCATCCCATGCTCTTTAACCTCATTTTCATAATCTGTAATAGTAAACTCAAGAGCTTTAGAATCCGTAGGAGTTGTCATTGTCAAATTACCAGAACCGATAAACATTGCATAGACTTTATCTCCATATGTAACGATGCTAAATGCATCACAACGGCTCTGGATTTCCATATATGGAATAACAATTCTTCCAGTGTGCTGAACAGTTAGGACACTTGATGGATTACTTAAGTCTGACTTTTTTAAAGAGAAAACACCATCACTTCTATTCCCAGCATAAGTGTACATGATTTCAATTGCACCATAATCCAAATAGCTTCCCTGCCAACCAAGTTCAGCGACATCGCCCTGATAAGTTGCAGACACATAAACCTTATCACCTGCTACTGCAATTTTATTAGGAACAACTCCATAGTCTATCATGAATGCGTCTTCATATCCCTCAGGAAATTTTGGAGCAGAATATGTTAATCCCTTTGCAGCAGAAACTGCACCTTCTGTGGTTATCTTTACCACAAAAGCGGTTCTAAACAAACCCAACTCATCTCCAGGAACAATTACGCCTTCCGCATTATTGGCACCATAGCATAGGAGCTGAGTATCCTCAAAGGTACCAGCTGCATACAATGTACCATCTGCATCAACAGCCATGGCAGTAACTTTAGCAGAGCCACCAAAAAGAGCAACAGCCCACTTCTCATTGGCATTCTTGTCGTACTTAACAATACAAGCAGAAGTATATCCTTCAGGATCTGTTATGTTTGCACCCGCAAAGGAGAATACTTGATTGTAGGTACTGCTGGCATACACATCTCCATTAGAGGCTACTGCAGTATGCATGCCAGATAATTTTGTAGCATCGTTTACTGGTGTAAACGTGCCAGTTTTCCACTGGTCCTCTGCGGACGCAGTCATCGTAGCCATGAAGGCTACCAACATGAGTAATGTCTTTTTCATACTTGTTTAGTTTTTAAAAGTGAATAAATAAATGTTGTTTCTATCTCTTGATGTTTTACCATCTTTCTATCTCGGGATTAGACTCTACGGCTTCTGTTGGGAAGCGCATGGTGTACTTCTGGGGTGTCAGCGTATAGGTCTGTCCGTCCCAGGTGCGTGTCAGGGCAGGTTGTGTGGTGCGGCGCAGGTCGTACCAGCGATGACCTTCGAAGGCCAGCTCACGGGCACGCTCATCGTAGATCTCCTGCAGCAATTGGGTCTTGTCCATACCTTCCATCAGGGTGATGGCGTCATTGTAGGCCGTGGTGTTCAGTCGCTTTACCAGCAGCGGCTTCAGGAAATCGATGGCACCCGTCAGGTCGTTCTCCTGGGCGCTGGCTTCGGCAGCTGTCAAGTAAGCCTCGGCAGAACGGAAGGAGCAGTAGCCTTCACTCTTCTTAAGAGCCCACGTGGTGCTGGTTTTACGCTCGAAGTACTTTGTCTTGCGCTGGTCGCCTGTGCGATACATATTGATAAAGTCTGTTGAGGGGAAGTTGATGACAGTGGAGAGGTTATTGCTAAACTGCTCCAGGGCTACGATATTCTCTGTTGACTTGTAGTTGTCAGGCAGCAGCGCACCAGAAATATTCAGGTCAACCAAGTCAGGATGGGCGGCAATGACCGCCTTGGCAGCTTTTAAGGCTTCCTGCCAGCGTCCCATATACAGATAGGTACGAGCGCGAAGGGCTTCTGCCGATATGGTATTGAAGCGATAGTTCTCGCCCTCTGCCCACTGGACGACGTTCATTCGCTGCTCGCCGGCACTGATGTCGCTCAGCACCTGCTGATAGATAGCCTCCACGCTGCTGCTCTTGGGAATAGCATTGACATCAGCCTCCAACAACATGGGCACACCCCTCGTGGTTGCGGGGGTACAATGGGTGTATGGCTCTGCATAGAGGTTCACCAGCAGGAAGAGGCAGTAGCCACGCATCATATACGACTCGCCCACCAGTTGACTGATTACCTCTGAAGAGCCGTCCTTGATCTCGTTCTGGTGCTCAATGATATAATTGGCAATATAGATGCTGTGGTAGTAGCTGCGCCACGAGAAGTACGACGTGGTAGGCGAGGGATTCTCGTCCTTCCACCGCCAAAGGTCCAGATAGGCATCCAAGTCGGTGCTCGATGTGCTGCCCGTCAGCTTTATCTCGTCCGTGCGTACCGTCGTCATGTGACGGTCCTTGGGGAAGTACTTGTACTCGTAGGTCAGCATGCTGCGATACTCCTCAGCCGTAGAGGCGATGACCTTACCTGTAGGCGTAATGTCCAGGAATTTGTCGCAGCTGGTTAAGGCTGCAACAAAGCTGCAGCAAACAAAAACTGTCAACAGACTGTATAATAT
>Ga0310696_10004901_pt1 | contig 16296 bp, 17 predicted proteins | sample AusTroGonzalo_MG_4_FD_203885 | JGI IMG/M metagenome (GOLD analysis project Ga0310696, IMG submission 203885) | Bovine rumen microbial communities from tropical cattle in Woodstock, Queensland, Australia - Gonzalo_02 (v2) (version 2) | ecosystem: Host-associated > Mammals > Digestive system >...
CACCATAGAAGGGCTGCTGGCCGTAGTAGCCGCCGTTGACGTAAGGCGTGGCGTTCACCACCTGCAAGTTCGGGTACTGCACGGGAACGGTGTTCGGCATCTTGTCCTGAATCTCCTTGACGGCTGCCTGGATGGGAGCGAGCACCTGATTCACGTAGCCCATGATCTGCCCGGTCTGTGCGCTGATGTTGTCTTTTGTGCGCAGCTGACTAATCTCGTCGGCCTGCTGATTGATAAGGGCCTGCATGTCACGCTCACGGGCATCGCAGAACTCCTTGATCATCGTGGTCTTCAAGTCTGCGATTGCATCCACCTGACGCTGACCCTGCGTGTTGATTGTACCATTCAACTGATTGGTCTGGTCGATGGTCTGGATGCGGGTTTCATAACCCTGCTGCGTGGTGAGCAGGCGGTTGTCGCAGCAGCACTGACTCAACTGCGCGGACAATGCAGCGTCGCCACTCTGCAAAGCGTTGATCACCTGAAGGAATCCCATACCGTTTGCGCTGGCAAGTCCTGCAAGTGTATTCTGAACACCCTGAACAGCGGGAAGAATGGTGGCGTAACTCTGACCCATAGAAGCGGCAAGAGCCTCCACAGCGGCACGACTTTGTGCTCCTTCTGCTGTGATGGCCTGGAGTGACAAAGCACTGTCACAACCGCCACAGTTGCCACGATTGCCATAACCGTTGCCAAAGATGTTGGGGAAAATACTTGCGACAATCGCAAAGCCGAACAAATCCATAAGACTTGTTTGACCGCCAAGGATGCCGCCATTACCTACAGGCAAGATGCCCGCGCCTTGATTCCCGTTTTGACCAGTCGGGAGCTGGATAATTTCAGTTGCCATAAGCATCTAAAATATTAAAGTTAATACTATGTTTGACTAAATCTCTAAATTTCATTATCCACTATACGCATACAATCACGTTTCAGGTTTACCAAAGTTCACGCCAAAGGGCCGCTACCTTGAAAAACCCAACTTCCTTGTACCAAATTCCCCTCAGTCGCGGTAATCTTAGACTCTATCAGCAAAGCTTTTCCACTTCTCTTGTCATCTGTTCTTCCTCTTATATACATTGAGAGATTGAACATTCCGCCCACTATGTCCAACTTTGACATCGCCTCAGATGAAGCAGGTACAAGATAATTTACTGTCACTCTCCACGTCCGTCTTCCTGCAACAAACTCTCTGTCCTGTCCGTATGTAGGTGAACTGATTTCCTTTGCATCGGCGGTTTTGTCTATCTCACAACTTTTTGCAGCAGCCAATGGTGTACTTCGTCCATTGACTACTTCCGCAATAATAACATCGTGTCCTAAAATATGTCCCATATACTACCTCCTACTTGTTACTATCTCTCCACGTCCACTTCTCTTCAGAAAATTATTAACTCCCAAGAATACGTCCTCACCACGGACGTATGATGTTGCACTTACGCCACCAATATCAAACCTTGATTCCGACAACTGACTGGCGATATTGCCCTGCTGTGCCCTGTTCATGACAATTTCACCGCTTGTGAGCAGACTTGGCACAGCGTCATAACCAAAGTTGCCAGGAACTCTATATCCACCAGCGGCTCTTACTATACCACCACGATGAAAGAATGGAACCATTGACCGTGCCGTTTGTATTGCCGATAATGTCTGAATGACAGTACAAATGGCCGCAATCGATGTCAGTATGGTTGACACGCCCTGGATGCCTTTTATCATATCACTCAATCCTTCAGGAATTTCAACACCCATACTTTCTAAAGATCCGACAATATTCTGCGTTTCCACAGCTATCGACTGAACAGCAGCATAACCATTCTTTTCTTCCTTTTTGTCTTCCACCTGTGGAAGTTTCTCGATGTCTTTCTGGAAGTCATAAGCATACGCCTCGGCGAATGGGTTTTCCTCACCCTTCATCGCATCCAGTTCCTTTTGGAATCTTTCCACCATTTTCAACGCCGCCAATCTACCCATCATATCACCCGCATTCTCATATTCGCTCTGAGCACCCGCCAAATCCTTCTTGACATCAGTCACACTCCGACCAATGGGAACACCAGTAAATTCCTCCATTGGGATAAATGACCATCCAGAACCACTCTTGCCACCTCCACCGTAAGGACTTATTCCGTTAGCACGATTAACTGTCCTATACATTCTCCCGAATTGTCCATACAGTTGTGATTGAGCTGAATCTCGTTTAAGGATTTCTTGGGTGATCCTTTTATACATTTCACCGTCATCTTTGAAATTTTTAACCCAGGCATAGCCTCTATATGGGTTTTTCGAGTCATCATATATCGGAGTAGGAGTCGTTGCTACTGCTATTGATGTCGCATTAGGGGAAGCATTCATTGTAGGCGTAGAATAAGTGGTGTGTTCGCTCCTCCATTTCCAATAAGCGTCACGTTTAGCCACGGCATCTGTAAAATTCTCCCATGATGATGTCGCCTCCAAAAAATCTTTCTTGCTTATACCAAGGGCTGATGCCTGTTCCTTATACAATGCTTCAATTGCATTAGTGGCAGTTTTCACTTGACTTTGAGTGATATTGGCAACTTCACCCATTGCAGATTCAAGATTTTTTGCAATTTTGTCTCTCTGTTCTTTTGTCAAAAGATCACCGTTTTTCAGTCCTTCCGCCGATTTTCTACCATCAACAGGAGCAATATATCTACCTGTTCTCAGCATCATTTCCGCTCGCTGTATCTCAGTGTTTTTAGCACTTAATTGTGGAGTTTGTATTGCCTGTTGTGTTGAGAGCGTATCCATTGCATTATATGCTTCAATGGCAGCATTTTTTATTCGTTCTATATTGGAGAGAAATCCACTTATGTCTCCGTTGTTGATGCTCGTCAAGAATCCCTCATATATCATCTTGGTTGATTCAACGGTTCTCCCCCAATCATCTATATTTTTTTCGGAATTAAAGAACGCATCTTTTGCCACCTTCAGCGCACCGCTAACAGCAGCTCCCCACCCCACAAACTTTGAAGCCGATGCAACGAGCATTGAGGTGGTCTGCTTCATCGCACCACCCACCGAGAAGTTTGCCTTCCCAAAGTCATCCAACTGCTTCTTCGCTTTTGCTACGTTGGCATCATAGTTTTGCGTTTCCGCCTTGAAGCGGACAAGTACATCACTTTTACCCATTGTCAGCTACGTTATTTATATATTCGTTCACATTGTCTGCCAGTTCCTGGACGGCCGCTTCCATTTGCCACGATGCTGTATGCCCGAACCAATCCGTCGCCCTGATGCTTCCCCTATTGCCGTACCTCGTCATACGTTCCACCGTGCCTGCATTCAGAAATCTTAACACAAATCCTCTGTCCGCACCGCCATAACTTTCCATCTGCTTCGTCCTCGTGTTCTCCCCCACCGGCCGTCTGTTTCCACCCCGTTGCCCTGGTTTCAATGTCCGAGGCTTCACATAACTGGTCGCAGCACCTCTACCGCCTCTTTGCTTTTGCAAGATACTCAGATTACCACCGAGCAACCGCTTATACACCGCATACTTCACCGCCTTATAAGCCTGTCGTGGATCATTCTCCATATAGTTTCTCGCATCCCTCGACAGCCTACCTCTTGCCGCACTCAACACCTTCCTCACCAACCTCTTGATGGCTTTATCCATGTCAGGGTCATTTGTCCTCAGCCTATCAAACATCCTTGACACCTCTTCAATGCCATGCACCTCCACTGACATCCCGCCAGCAGCCATCTGCGATGTTTTGTCGTGCAAGAACACTGATCTTCCTCTTGATCTGTTGATATATTCAGATAATCTTCCCATACAATAAACCCCCGATTTCGTGTCGGGGGTTTACTGTGGTTTTTACGATTGGATTTACGCAACTGTCCAGTTAGTATTAGAAGTAACTGTGAAGCTTGCACTTGTACCTGCTGTTGCTGCATCCCAGTCGAGAGTAACAGATGCAGGAGATACACTGAGTGTAGCGTCACCAGCAGCCTGAGTGATAGTACATGTAGATGAATTACCAGCATTATCAGTAACAATCAGTTGCTTTGACTTTGCAGAAATCGTTGGATTGGCTGCAATGTTACTAAATGAAATGCTGAATGCAAACTCCTGTGCTGCACCTGGGTCACCAGTGATAGCTGTGTTATTATTGGTCTCTACACTATTTGCAGTGTACTTAGTAGGAAGGGTGAGAGTCAAGTCACCATTTCCAAGAGTGAAAGTCAGCTTGGAAGAGTTACTTGTACCAGTAATGGTAAGAGTAGATACTCCTCCCTTTGCCACACTCTTTGCATTTTCAATAGTCACAAACTCTGGTTTACCAGATTGATTCACTGTCCTTGTAACATCAGGGCAGTTTGCAGCACTGAAAGTAACAGTAGTGCTTCTCGCATTTCTACCAGTATTGTTAGAAGCAGCCGTAACACTCACTGTGTCATTTCCACTACCCGAAGTCTTACTCGGGTTTAACCATGAAGCATACGCCATAATCTTAATTTTTTAATTATTAATACTATATTATTTATCAACTCAAATCAGCAGTCCAGAAAGTTCCATCTGTCTTAATGCCAGCAATTACCTTGTTCTCACTGTCCAGCAAAGCCTTCTGCCATTGGGAATTGGTAATCTCATTGACAGTGTATCCGCCCCACCCAAGACCAAACAAAAGCCTGATGCAAGCATAAGCATCCTCTGCACTGTTGATGAGGACACTTGTCCAACTTGGGGCACCGCTGCCATTGCTCCTTAAATACTGTCCAGATGTTCCTACAGAAGTGGGTGCATAGAAACTTGCTGTTGAAGCACCTTTTGCTGTACCATTTAATGTTACTTTTGTACCGCCAGCATAAGTGGAGCATTCTGCAAATGTTCCAGAGCCTGATGTATATACAGGCTTTGTTGTTGAGCCTTTTGCTGCGACTTTTGACTGCTTATTGTCCCAAGTGTATTTTTCTCCTGTCGTGCAGAGAGAGACCGCAGTTCCTCCAGAAGAAGCAGCCTTGCTCTCGTAAGTGGTGTCTATATAATTACCTATCAGATGAAACTGTGTGCCATCATAAATAAACTCACACACACCAGCAATTAAAGCCTTATTGTCACCAGTTGTAATCTGAGAACCTTTATTGTAAATGTTCTTAGCAGCATTAGTTCCAACCTTCAATGTTGGAGTGCCAGCAGTGTTGGCATTGGAAAACTTAACCACAATTTTACTTCCAGCACTTAATGAGAAAGCACCTGTTGAAACAGTCACAGATTTCTGCGCTGTGGAAGCACCTGTGGATGAAGTACCATAACAAATGGCATTGTCAACACCATTGTCAATCTCTTTCTGAGTGTGTGTACTTGTATATATTGCCATAATATAACATAAGTTTTATGAGTTTAAGATTCATCTTGGACAGCAAACCAACCTCCATTGCTTGTCTTCATCAGTCCTCCATCCTTAACCCTGAAATTCACAGGACAAGCCCCTTGATTCACTATCACATTCCTTGTAATACTCCCAGTGCTGACACTTATTGTCATGCTCCTGCTAGCATCTAAAGTATTCATATCAGACTCCACAGTGATGGTGCCATTACCCTGACCTGAATAAGTCAAGGTAACAGAACCATCACCTGTAGCCCAATTCTTTACTTTCGTTGCCATATTTCATCAAGAAATTGTATATCCACCAGGAGCAGAAGAATCAAATGTAACGGTTTTGCTATAGGCTGCGATTATTTGCCCATTCAAAGTTACACCAGTCCCTGCTAAAATACAGGTACATGTGCCGCTTGTTCTTCCTAATGAAACCTGCTGTGCGGCCCAATCCTCTAAAGAACCTGTAAGAGTAACTCCACTATAATTAGAACCATTATAAAAGTTTACAGATGTCAAGTTAGTACTCTTCAAATTAAGGATTGAACCGCTAATAGTAATATTTGGATTGTTTCCATTTTTTACTAATTGAATCTGAGTCAAGGAAGTATTATTAGCAAAATGGTCAATATCAAAACTAATCCTTGCATTAAGATTAGAAATATTACCTGTCATTTTAGTAAGAGGAGTACATTTATCTACAGAAGAGGTAAATACTTGAGCGCTATCTCCAAGACCAAGAAGTGTAATCGCAACTCCGCTTTTATTATTAGCATAAATAGAATCCCAATCTGCATTTTGCAAAGTTTGGGCTTTTGCAATAGCAAAGTTCTCGACATAAGTTAATTTTGCTCTTATAATACCAGTCCTGTTGGCTACAATGGATACATATTGATCACTATAACCCCCTTGTCCATTACTTGAATCAAAGTTAAGGACAGTTCCTCTGTTGACTGTACTAGTTATATTCGCATCGGTAAAATAAGCATCATTATCTATAAGCTCCATTTTGAATTTACCCGCCATAACAACTGAATGCTCATTTACATTTGCTGTGGTAACTTTAATACCGACAATCTGACCATCAATATAAATAGGATGCTCAATATCCACGGCTTCTGCCAATTTTGTAACTAAACAATTTCCCATAATTCTTTATTTTTAAAAAGTTTATAAATTATTGTTATTTAATATTTATGAATTATAATGATAAATTTCATCACATTTAGTTATTCTTGCATCAAGCCAATTTGAAACCCTGTAGATGTTATCATAATGCCTTTGCTCTGGAGCTGCACTGTAATGCTCCCTGTCTATTGGCCAAGCGTCATGATTCAGCTGATAGTTATCTGTTCCAATGGCATTAATCCAATCAGTAAACAGTTTCAGGATGTTATCTCTTGTCAGAATACCCTTCTGCCTCAACTCAGCATACCTTGCATCAAGCTCTGTTCCATAATAAGTGATAATCCAATATCCAGGCTGCTGACTCTGCACTTCGTAACCTCCACTTACAGGCATTCCATATCTTGGTGCATTAGGGTTAAGATGTCCCCATCCACTCCAACCAAAGACACCATCCATGTCATAAGGCTCTACAAACCACTTCACACCATCCCAAGTGACCCATTGCCAGTTCTTTCTGAATCCATCAAAATTACAGTTAATGTCACTAATGATAAGGTAATCCATGAATGCCTGAACATCGAACTTAGTCGCAATATATTCCCTTATTTCAGTATTGGTGGCATTGTTTGCAACCATTGTTCTGAGGGTTGGAACAACTTTTGACAGCTCGATGAAGGCTTTCTTTACCTTATTAGTCTTTACATGACTGTCATTTGTGGAATCATACACACTTGTATTATCTTCACCTATTAATTCTTGCCTATTATCATCACCATCATAAGTCGTACCATCCACGCAAGTCAGTGCCCAACCATCCTTGCTTGCTTTAGGCTTAGGATTCCTAAATTCAATACCATCTTGGTTACCTTCTGAGTCTGCTGTTACACCAGAGAGAACATCCCAATCCAATTCTCCATTAGCCATCCATACAGTATCTTCGCCCAAACAACCATCAATATGTATGTGTGCTGGTTTCTTTTTGCTCATCATGTAATTATCCCTATGCTTTTTCAGCTGCCAAGCATACACTCCATAGAAATCTCCATTGAGGAACACAATACATGGGAATCCGTCTGGAAAGCATTTTGCACCATTGTCAAGAGCATACTTGTCATCTTCTCCATCCAAAGCATGGCAATCATACCCTATTGTCTCCTTTGAAGGAAGAAGAATCTTTTTCCAATCCCTGTTCTCAAAAATATTTCTTGTAGCAAGCATCTGCTCAAACAACTTATAGCTAATAGGATTTACACCTACAAAGTAATCCGCATAATATGCTTTCAGGTGGAAGCTGTCCTGTGGAACCCAATCACCAAACTTAATGGAAAAAACATTACCATCATGTTCTGCATCAAAGAAATCAGCAGCACCATTCCTCTTAGGCATTCCCATAGAAGATTTTCCCTGTGCATTGAAGATGATATTCTTCTTGAAATAATTGCCTTCCATATCCCAATACTGCATGTAATACTCATAGTTAATTGTCTTAGATGCTGGCCATACAGCATTTCCAGCATCATTGCTAATATTGACAAGGGCACATTTTGGAATAGGTAGATGCAATGGCTTATCTCCATCATCACTGATATAATCACTCCAATCACCAGTTCCTCCACTGAAACCACTATCCTTCAACGCTTTCTGGAAAGCATTCATAGCATCAATTCCAAGAGAAAGGCTGTCAGAAATGTTCATCTTATGCTCATGGAGTACACCATCCTTGCCTCTGTAGGACACCACCTTATTCTCTGAGTCAAGAGTCATCTCAACCCTATCCTCCGAGTCCTCCTTCACTTCAAAGTTCTCATTTGAAATCTCCATTTTGTCGGCAACAAAGGTGCCATCCTTCTTCACACCATATAGGAACACATCATTCTTATCCACTACTTTCTGCACCCAGTCTTCATCTTCAACCTGACTCACACCTTCTGCAAATGTAGCATTAATAAGAGACATTCCTTCAGTCTTATCGACCTTTTCATCCAATGCTTCCTGAATTGGTGCAGGAACACCCTTTTCCCATTCCACAGAACCATCAGTCTTGATTCCAGCAATGAACTTGCCATCCTTGTCTTCAATGGCATGAACATATTCTTCACTCTCCACATAATATCCAAGTTCATCTAAAGCCTCTCTCACACCGCCACTCTTCACAAGATTCTCACTGTTATGAGTAGGCTTATCATCAATTCCTGGGAAATCATACTTGGCAATTTTCTTCCAAGCACCATTCTGGTACATCCAATCAATATAATAAGAAGGGACATCAGGGTCAACTACAGCCTCTGGTTCCCTGTATATCTTCTGAGGATCAGGATTAGGGACTTCCGTTGCATCAGTGTGGTCAGCAACCACCACCACATCACTGCCATTCAGTAATGCAATGGCAGCATCCTGAGCATCAAGCCTGTCATCCACCTCAGACTCCAATTCCTGACCTTCAGTCTTGGTGTAACCATCAGTAATGCCATACCCTTCTAAAGTTGTAGCCTTGTCAGCCTTTCCAGAAATATCCTGATGTGCAACCAGTACTGTAGCAGAAGTTTCCTGCTTTAACTGAATAGTGGTTTTATCAGCATCTGCACCAGTACCTGGAGTGACAGTCATTTCATCCTTATCAGCCTTACCACTTACATCTGGAATGCTTGGTTTATTCTTAATGAAATCAGCCTTTGTGCTATCACTTTCATTCCAGTCTGCCTGTTCCTGTGACTGCAAAGCACTGTCAGCTTTATTCAATGAAGCCTGTACACCTTCATCGAGATCAGCGGAAGGAATGCCGTCATTAGGCTTTTGATAGGCATTTTCCTCCAGATTTGCAACTCTACCGTCAAGAGCGGATTCTGCGCCTTCTGCTCTTTCTTTTTCAGCACCAACAGCGGCAGAACGGTCAGACACCTCCTGCTGAAGCTGTTCTTGCGTCACGGGCACCTGGTCAAGTGCTTCTTGCACTTCCTGCCCGGTTTGGTTCAATCTGTATTCAGTCATATCTTTTACTTTAAGTTGTTTTTCTTTACCTTGATATATTCGCCGCTGGATGTGGTCAGTGGCTGACCGTCCATTGTCACAAGATTCAGATACAATGTGCTGGCATCGCTCCTGTCAATGCGCTCGAACATCACATATCCATCAGCTTGTACGCACTTGCAACGCTTCCGCATCATCGCACACTGCGAATCGGTCACAAAACCTATCACTTGCATGTCCGTACACTCGCGATAGCCACCATTCACGTCGCCGTCTTCCACATAATAGGTCGTCGTAGCCTTGATAGGGCCAATCATGTCGTCGGTTTCAAACATAAAGAACATATTCCACTCTTCGTCGCGGAACATGTCATCCTTTCTTATGTCCATGTATTGTCCGAACATACCCCACGATAGACGAATGGAAAGGTCGCACGTCTGCACGTCGAAGTCTTCCCTGTCTATGGTGATCTGGTATTTTGCCAGTTCACCCCTGAATATGCCAAACTTTTCGTCATTCATCATAATTCTCTTTTTCTTTTCGGTCATTTTATGTTTGTAGGTTTACCGCAAAACAAAAAAGGCGCACCGACTTTCCCAAGCCGATGCGCCCTCCCTCATAAACCTTAAACTTAAGTACTATGAAAATAATAATCTGTACTAACCTTAAAAACTCAAAATCTATGATAGAAAAACTAAAAAAATATTGATTTACATTTCGTATGATGGTTCAAAAAATCCAGCTTTAATTTCATTGTTTTGCCAGTTTACCGTCTGGCATAGGCATATCCACGGACGGTCATTTGTATTCATTTTGTAGCAGACAAATGGAGATAATAATTTCCCACTTCCCTTCACAACCGCAAACAGCACCATCCTTGCCTTGGCCGCATACGTTGCCACACGATCACACATTGCTTTCTCTGGGTATTTGTTACCGTATAATGACACTGGAAGAGTGAGGTATGACGTGAGAACAACACCATTGCTGTCTGATACAGGTTCTCGAGCCAAAGTCAATCCGCATGACTGACTCCATTCATCCGAAAATCCATTGTTCAAGTCTATTTTGTCCTCGTTGTTGTTTCCACGAATCTCTGAAAGTTCAATACGAGGAATTTCTCTACCGGCCACTCTTCCTTCTTTTGTGAACATAAGTATTTCAATGTTTTCAAGCGCAAGATACCCTGTGCCTTGCCCTGTGGTCGTGTCAGTCGATGCCCATATATATATCACCAATTCTCCAGAGATGTTTGTAGGAACTGAAATTCTATTATAACTTCCCTCATCTATTTTCCCGTCATAACATGTTAATATAACTCTACCTCCATTTGTTGTCCACCCGTTAATGCGGTCATAATAATATTCTGTATTCCCATTAACAATAACAAAAGACATTTCGATTTCGTGTAGTCCATTCCATGAATCGAAGGCATCACGAGCAGTTGCTGCATATTTCACATCAGCATTGATGCGAAATGCATTATATTGAGCATTTTGTGTCGGAGTATAATAAAAATTGGTTGAAATCTTTGCACATACAATAGGAACTTCTGTATATGCTTTCAAAATCAATCGTTGGAAGAAATCTGCTGATCCCTCTGTAATGATGGATGACCCTGCACCATTATACTTAGCAAATTGTTCATAAGTAATGCTACCACCATATACATTGTGTGAATCGGTAAAAGCATCAGTATATTTGATGTTGTTTCCTTCTGTGTCTGGAGCAACAGCGCCACCTGAAAATACATTATTATGCACCTCAATGTTTCCGTTTGAAATGCAAGCCATCTTTTTTACGGTATATTGAATGAAGTTGAAGTTGTCAGGTGCGTGATATTCATTGCCATTGAACTTGCATTGGTCAAACACATCCATGCTCCAAATGGATTTGGGTATCTCATTGAGATTGCCCACCACATCCACTTTGTTCTTTCCTGCAACAAAACTTCTGCGATGATCCACACCATAGAATTCAGGCACAACAGTTGCAAATGATATATTCTGTCCGACTACTGACGCACCACCACCAATTATTGCGATGTCAGCCGCCGTGTACTCCTTCATATTGTTGCCATTCACAACAGCCTTCACATCCGCTGCCAAGAACACGAGCGATGCACCATACTCGATTGCTTGCCATCCGAACAACTTGCAAATGTCCTCCAGAATGTCATAGTATGTCGCCATCTCATAGGTTGTGTTCTTGCTGTCAGGTGTGGCATAGTTTGCCATTCGGAACTTATATGTCAATGTCTCTGAAGGGTTGCTGACATTCGGGAAATAGAAGCTAACATATATATTTCCAAGACTTTCATTCAGTTGGTTGATCAAATAGGCAAAGTTAATATATCCAAGACTACTCAATCCAATATATGGGTATCGGATGCCCTTCAAAACTTCCAGACCACTCTTCACGGGTAAAGTAATATCCAGCGGGCCTCTATCCCATTCCTGACTGAAACTCTCGCAATTCAAAAATCCCACCCATCTTGTCGTTCCTGCCACCGTCAATGTAACAGGCGTAGAGATTGGAGTTCTGCCCACCATCGACACAATCTCATCCACGCTATCAATCACAATACCAATATTTCCGGTTGATGTACGAATAGGCTGGAATAGGTCATCACTTTCATCAATCGCCGTGATAAATGGGGCTGCCCCAGGCGTGAGGGCAGTCGTTCCACTGCTCCCATCATCAATGGTCAGGACACACGTCCTATTTTCTATATCTTTCCAAGTTATAGTCTTTGCCATATTATATATATAAATATTGTGTCCTTCCGTTCTTCTTCACAGCCTTCAATTTCTGCCTGCGATGTCTTGCCCCATAACTGACATGCACCCAATCATAGTTATATTCGTTAATGAGCTGGTCGAACGGCAATCCTAACTTTACAATCAAGTCGAAGAGTTTCTTGTTTTCTTCCGGCGTGTCTTGTACACTGCGGATGTCCGCTGCCTCGCCCTTCACATGCTGACTGCTGGCAGCACCACCCACCGCCTTGTTCAACTTCTCGCACCTGTACCCACTCGTCACGATGATAGGCTTGCCGTATGCCTCCCTCAATGGGTCAAGCACCTTTTCGATGAGTGCCGTCAGAGCCTTGCACACCTGAATGGAAGGATCATTCTTGATGCCCTTGCGTTGAGCTGTTGCGCTCTTCGTCATTTCCTGGATTGTAAAGTATTTCATGTCATTTCCCGTTTAATCGTCCAACAATAAAAGATGCAATCACAAGCACCATCGCCACACCACACAAATCATCCATTGTCATAACATTTTCAATTTTCAATTTTCACCTTTCAATTTGTCTTCACTTTCCCCTTGCGCCGACATGGTTACGAGCTGCCGTTTTTTGCACTTCAAATCGCCGCACAAAAAAGGGCGCATAGCTTCCACTTTTCTTCCTAACTGCGCAATCTTCCTGTCCATCTCAACTTCCTTGTCAACCCACAAGCGTTTCATGCTCTGCACCTCTCCCTCCATCTTCTTCATGTCCTCGCGCAGTTCATTGCGTTCGTTCTTGTAGTGCTCACGCTCATCACGCAATTCCTCGTGGTGCGCTTTGTAGTCCTCGAGCAGTTGCTGGTAGTAATCCTGTTCCTTCTCCTTTGCCTCCGTCTCAGCCTGCACAGCCTCTGCCTTCGCCTTCCTGCGCATATACCGCCACGTGAAGAACGCACCGCCGCCACCACCGACGAACAAACCAATAAATGAAATGATAGCCTCTAACGTAATTTCCATATTGCCCATATAATTAAAAGTTGAACAATCTGACCAATCACACCGCCGACCATTCCCCACCCCCAATCACTCCAATCCCACTTGCTACCATGAGCCTTATCTTTGTACTCCGCCGCACTCATCGCACCCAGCGTACAAAGGATGGTAAAGAATAAACTCAGAGCAATCCCCACGCGGAAGTGCTCGCCTCTCGTTTTATCACCGAAAATATTCATAACTATTGCTTTTTTCTTTTCGGGCAAAAACCCGTCATAGGTTTACTGATTAGATTTAAAACAAAAAAAAGAGGGGAGCCGTCGCTCCCCTCACAAAAGATTCTAAGATTAAACCACGGATGTAATGATAACGGCACATCCGCGGTTCGAATTAAAAAGATTGTATGTTCTGTATAAGATTACATTGTGACTTTCACAAGCCACTCAGGGTCTCACGACTTTCATAATCAAGTATTTCACGCCAAACACCACCGCCATGATAACGAGAACCAAAAGGAACACATTTCCAAGGGATAGACGAATCTTCTGGTGCCACGTCAGTTCCTTATCTTTCCTGATCACATCCGTCTTGGTAATGGTCTGCCTGATGGTGTCGTGCCGAGCGATATAGAGTGTGTCGTGCTTCTCACGGTCACGCCAGCGGTCATGCCACTCCGTGTGCCACTTCTCAATCAGCAAGGTATCACCCTTCTGATGGATGTACACGCTGTCGTGCCGTTCCTTCTCGATGTACACCGAATCCCGTTGCACCTTTGTCTGTATGAGCGTGTCAGTGCGCACCACCTCAACGATGCGTTCCTGGGTCTTACAGCCTGCCAGCGACATCGCCAGCATGGACAATAACAAAACCTTTCTCATTTTTCACCTCCTTTATTTAATATGTTATTCACTTCTTTTTCAACACCCATCTGGTCTTTGATGATGCCAAAGATGTCATTCCAACCGGCACAATAGCCAGCAGCAAAGCCGTCCTTCAACCATCCTCCTGCTGTGTCATCATTGAGGTCATATCCTGCTTTCCTTGCCTGCTCGCAGAATGAATCCCACGCATTCTGTATCAACTGTGCTGAATCATCAGCCGATGGTAGGTATATTGTTTGTATCATAGTTTATTGTGCCTCACTTGCATATTTTTCTACCTTTTCCTTACTTGACATCATAATCTCCGCAATGCGCTCCATAATGGTATCGCGATTCACACATTTCAGCTTCATTCTCTTTGCCACTTTGCAATAGAAGTTTATAGTGTCAACCATGAAGCTGTTCCCATCCTCCTTCTTGCTCCAGTCGCAGTCAACGTACTTCTTCACCAGTTCGTCGATGCCACATTGGTTCTCTATATAGATAATGGCTGCACCCTCCTTCATGGATGTTTCCCTATGTAGAATATCATCGAGCAGTCGGATGAATCCACCGTGTATGCCCATCATCAGCATCATTGGCTTTTCCATTCCCAACTTCTTCATCGCCTCCATTTTCTTCAATCCTTCTGCCGCTGCCTTCTCTGGTGTGTCGAGATTGTGGACAACTGTATGCAATGCAACATCTTCCATATACATGCCATCACGAGTCAGCTCATACATTGCATCCACTGGTTCACATGCCTTTCGTTGCTTACCATTCAACTCCTTATCCTTCAGGAATGTACGGATGGCGATGTACTTTGGATTTTCCGAGTACAACTTTCCAAACCCATGACCACCTTTGAACTTAACAATCACCTCTCCATCGTCAGCTATCGTCATAGCGTTTTCAAGTCTTGTTGACACGAACTTCTTGATGAGCTCCTTCGAGCGATACTCAATCTTTGTGCGCTCCGACATCTGATAGAAGAAATGGTCGGTGTAGAGGATCACGCCATCTGGTTGTGCTTCTTTTACCACCTTTCCCTTCTTAGTCTTCTTTGGGTCATACATCGGAAAGAAAGCACCACACGATGCCATTGTCTCGTAGTAGATGAAAGCGAAATGGAAAGCGTTGGCATACTGAGCCTTTGGGTAGTACTCAGCCTGGGTGTACGTCATCCATCGGTTTCCGACTCTGCTGATCCAATAGTCAATGTCCGTAAACTGGTCATTTTTCTCTTCCAGAGCCTTGTCGAGCATCTGGTCTTCATGCTGGAAGTACTTGCGCTTCCCTCCAAAGTTCTTTCTGAACTGATAATAAGCAGCGGGCATTTCCTCGCGCATAGTGGCGAGGATTTCCCGTGCCTGTGTCGAAAGATTAACTCTCACTGGTTTTATTTTTGCCATAATCTTTTAGTTGTTTTTAGAATTTTTTAGCTGCGTTTAGCATGATTTAGAAATTTTTAGAAAAAGCCGCCAGTATCATACGGTGCCATTGGCTTAACCCCGGTTCGACTTAACGGCTGCGCATGAAACAATTTATTTATTCCTCCCCTCACGGGGTTTCTTTATCTGTGTTATCTGTGCAATCTGTGTGACTACAAATCATCCTCCGGTTCATGATCCGAATAGTCGGTCATATCGTAGTCAGGCGACATACGCACAATGATAGTCGCTATCTCGCGACAATATTCCTCACTCACCTTTGTTGGTTCTTCACCACCTGGCTGTCCCAACTTCCTCAACCGTTCCTTCCACTCTGGCTTCGCCTTCTGCAAGGCATCCTCTGCCTTGAACACCGCAGGGATGATATACTTTGCCCAGCGGTCAATTGCTTCTTTGTTGGTCATAATATCTATTTCTTCTATTGTTGCACATTCCCTTCGCTCAAATCAAACACATAGCACGCATCGAGGAGCGCATGGATGGGGTCTATCTTCGTGTGCTGCTGGGTCTTGCGGATGGCGCGGAGTTCCGATGATGAAATCTCCACCTTCGCATTGCCGAAGCACCAGGGCCACAAGGGACTGTTGCTGAGATACAGAAACGGGGTGTCGTTGGTGTAACTCCAGCCGCCGCTGTCGATGTTGTACTCCTGACCGAGTAGCAGCCACTCCAACTTCTGAATCAGTCCGTTCATGTTCACAAACGACTGCGGCACGGGCACTACCATGCGTTTGATGGTTGCCGCGTCAATGCCGAGGGATTGCAACCACGCCTTGATGGTGTTGATGGGCTGGATGCTCTGCGCTGGGTCGTACCCGAA